>Ga0206822_1130_pt1 | contig 16709 bp, 12 predicted proteins | sample Alteio_BWOrgCont_83_FD_152913 | JGI IMG/M metagenome (GOLD analysis project Ga0206822, IMG submission 152913) | Enriched cells from forest soil in Barre Woods Harvard Forest LTER site, Petersham, Massachusetts, United States -... | ecosystem: Environmental > Terrestrial > Soil > Temperate forest >... | reverse complement strand
GACCTCCTAATGATGTATTTTATTGTGAACTTAAGGCACGATATAGACGTGTCCGCATATTCCTGCCAACACTGCTTCAACATATTCAGTTTTCCGCCTCACCTGCCGGTGAAACTATCGTTGCAGCATTGACATATATTCAAAAAAACTATCATCAATTTGATAATACAGCACCGTTGGAGGTAGTCAATAAAGCTTGGCGTCGTTATGTTCTACCGGACTCTGATAAACAAACGGTTGATCAACAGGCTTTCATCTTTTGCGTTCTCGATCAGTTACGTACTGCCTTAAAACACCGTGATGTGTTTGTTTCAGAAAGTTGGCGGTATACAGATCCACGAAAAGGTCTTCTAGCAGGGATGGAATGGGAAGCAGCTCGTCCCATGATTTGTCGCACACTTGGTCTTTCTCTAGATCCTCAGCCACTTCTTGATTACTTAGCATGTGAGTTGGATCAAACTTATCGTTCTGTTTCTGCTCGTTTGCCTGATAATCAATCGGTGCGATTTGAAGGATCTCCAGGGAAAGAAGAACTTATTTTGAGTCCGTTAGATAAGGTCGATGAACCAGAGTCCCTTATTGCCCTGCCTACGATGGTTGCCGAACGAATGCCACAAGTTGATTTGCCAGAAATTTTGTTAGAAATCGCTGCGCGTACTGGATTTACACTATCATTTACGCATATCAGCGAAAACGCAGCTCGTGTAGCTGAATTAACAACCAGTTTGTGCGCTGTACTGCTTTCGGAGGCATGTAACACTGGGATAGAACCATTGGCACGCCGCGATGTTCCTGCTTTGAAATATGATCGCTTAACCTGGGTAAATCAAAACTACTTGCGTGATGAAACACTGGTTGCATCTAATATAAAGCTGGTATCTGCGCAAAATAGTTTGGCTTTAGCGCAAGCATGGGGAGGAGGTGAAGTTGCATCAGCAGATGGGATGCGGTTTATTGTTCCTGTAAAAACATTGCATTCCGGCTATAATCCGAAATATTTTGGGATGAGCCGTGGGGTAACCTACTATAACATGGTATCCGACCAATTTACAGGACTGAATGCTATCACCATACCTGGAACACTTCGGGATAGCTTGGTATTGCTATCCGTCGTGTTAGAACAAGAAACAGAATTGAAGCCAACGCAGATCATGACAGACACCGGTGCCTATTCAGATGTGGTATTTGGTTTATTTAGATTATTGGGTTATCGTTTCAGTCCACGGTTGGCTGATGTTGGGGGGACACGGTTTTGGAGGATTGATCCAACAGCAGATTACGGAGAACTCAATACAATTTCTCGTCACAAAGTCACAACCAAATTGATTTCTGAAAATTGGGAAGATATGCTTCGACTCGCAGGATCTCTGAAGTTAGGGCGGGTGTCAGCGACTAATATCATGCGTACCTTGCAATTGGGAGATCGCCAGACCAGATTGTCCAAAGCTATAGCTGAATTCGGACGCATTGATAAAACACTTCACTCTCTAAACTTCATCAATGATGAAGAAAAAAGGCGGGTCATCTTGATTCAACTGAATCGAGGAGAATCCCGGCATAGCCTAGCAAGAGCTGTCTTCCACGGTAAACGCGGTGAATTGCACCAGCGATATCGTGAAGGCCAAGAAGACCAACTAGGTGCGCTATAGGTCTGGTAGTCAACCTTATCATTCTGTGGAATACAATCTACATGGAAGCCGTATTGAACCAACTTCAAAAGGAAGGTCATATTGTTCTAGATAAAGACGTGGCTCGGCTATCGCCACTGATTTACGACCATATTAATATGCTAGGACGCTATTCGTTTACTGTTTCAATTACAAGAGGTGAATTAAGACCGCTGCGCAATCCCAAAAATATTCCTTAAGTGCTTTTACTGTTCCGTTGCTCCCTATACCCCGTAATTAGATAATTGCAAGAATGGCTAATTTCAGTTTTTTAGGTCTTCAATAAAATTGATAAGAAATATTTGACAAATTTGTCAGAAAAAGTGTATGGTTTTTCTGACAGAATAATCAAAAAAAATAATAAAAGTAATGAATAAGATTCTTATGAGAATTGATAGTTATGGACCTAGTGCGGTCTTCACTTCAAAGGATTTTTTAGATCTTGGATCACGAGATGCTGTTGACCAAGCACTTTCACGACTTTGCACAAAAGGCAAAATTAGAAGACTTGCTAGAGGTGTATATGATTATCCTAAAAAACATGCCAAGTTGGGCATTTTGAGTCCTGATCCTTTAACTGTAGTTCAAGCTATAACAAAAAATAAAAATGCTAAACTTCAAACTAGTGGAGCCTATAGTGCAAATTTATTAGGACTTTCAGATCAAGTACCTGCAAAAATTGTTTTTTTGACTGATAGTGATTCTCAAAAAGTTAAGATTGTCAATTTCACGATTTTTCTTAAGCATGTAGCTCCTAGTGCACTTATTGGCGTTGGAACGTTATCGGGAACTATCATTCAAGCTATAAAGTATTTAGGAAAAACTAATATCAATCCTTACATGATTCAAAAAATTAGAAATCAAATTTCAGCTCAAGATAAAACTGATTTAAAAAAATATAAATTTAAAACACCTGAATGGATGCATTCTATTATAGAAGAAATAATTAAAAATTAAATAATATAACTTATGGATCTCTTCACAAAATTAACTCGACAAGAGAGAAAAGAAATTATTCGAGAAACAGCGAATTCAATGGATCTAAGTCCAACAATAATCGAAAAGGACTTTTGGGTTTGTTGGACCTTAGGTAAAATAGCTGACATGTCTCAAATTGAAGAACACATTACTTTTAAAGGAGGAACATCTCTTTCTAAGGTTTTTCATTTGATTGATCGATTTTCTGAAGATATCGATTTATCTTTTGGAAGATCATATTTGGGGTTTGGAGGTGAAAAGGATCCAGAACAAGGCATAACGAAAAAACAAATCGAAAAACGCATTGAAGAATTAAAGCAAGCTTGTGTAGAGGAAATTAACCATCGCTTTATGCCCACACTTAGCGAAAGCATTGCCAATGAGATTAATAAAAGTACAGATTCTTGGTCGTTAGAAATAGATGACAATGATCCTCAAACAATTCTTTTTTATTATCCAAGGTCGATGGATGCCGGTTTAGAGAACTATATACAACCAGTAATTAAAATAGAAATGGGTGCACGATCTGATGATTGGCCAACTATAAATGGAATTGTAAATTCTTACATCGCGGAAACTTTCAAAGATTTATGGCCACAAAATCTGGTTTCTATTAAAACACTTGCTTCTGAACGGACATTTTGGGAGAAAGCAACAATTTTACATGCAGAATATCATAGGCCCGATACAAAGAATCCTGCAACACGAAGTTCTCGGCATTATTATGATCTCTATCAAATGCATAAAAAAGGCGTTTCTTCCAACGCCTTTCAACAAATAGATCTTTTAGATAGAGTTGCTAAGCATAAGAGTATTTTTTTCCGCTCTAGTTGGGCAAACTATGAGGAAGCAAAGCCTGGAACTCTTCGAATTATTCCAAAGTTAGCAAGAATGTCTGAGCTTAAGCAAGATTACATAAAAATGAAAGACATGTTTTTTGGCAACGCACCTGCATTCGATGACATCATGGATGGATTAAAAAAATTAGAGAATTCAATCAATAGCCAATTGTGTATATCAATTTAAAAAAACTACTACTCGAATGATCACTAAAACACCAATTTCTAGACATAATCTTTCTTGTGCGAACTAAATTCGGGTGTTAAAATTTGTAAGTTGTTTATTATCAATTACTTGTCAGATCCGTATTTGACACTTGAACGGTCAACTGCGTAACTCCTAATTTATTGTGATTTTTTAAATTATGCAATTTTTTTATTCTAATTTTCAAAGGTGGGTGCAATTCAAACCTCGAGGTTTGAAAAAAAAGTTTGCGAAAAATTTTTGGTGCATTAGCCCTGGCAATGGAATAGATTATGCAACATTTTTTTTCTGTAAAATTTAAAAGTCACGATACGGAGCCATGTGATGCAAGAAAACCCTTCCTTTGTGGAGTAAAACGAACTTCCGTCCTCGACTTTTATTTAGTACTTGAAATGTAGTATTCTTTAAATTAAGGTAATACACATGCATCTTTGGGGAGATAGTTGGCCACATTGGGATCAGCTATATAAATCAGAAAATAATATTAATAAGGAATTCGAAAAACATACAGGATTGGCCCTGCTTTCGAAGGAAAAGTATGGCACTATTCGGTATGAACACATAGTCGATCCTAAGACCAAATATTCTTATTCTTTTGCAGATACTAAAGATAATTGGATGATTTTGAAAGAGATTATTTTTGAAGAAATTAAGAAATATCCTGAAATTAAAGATGAATTATTATCAGATTTAGCAGCACACGAAGAATTGGTTGGCACAGAAATTCATAAGCAGTATTGGCGTAGTGTATGAAAAAGCTTTCCTTGATTAATGATAGAGTATATTTTGCTTAAATGCGCTTCAATAAAGAGAATTTAAGGCATGCTATCCAATCTCTTTTAAAAGAACAGTATACCACTTTGTCTTTTAAAGTGTATCGTGCTGTTCGGGACACATTAGTTTCAGACTATGGAGAAGAATCTATAATATCTGGTGTTGGCGCCATGAAACATAATTCTGGAAGATGGATGAAAAAAGGAATTTGTTATGTTTTATATGCTAGCTCTAATGCTGAGACTGCAATTAAAGAGTTTTTCTCCAATAATGAAGGTGACAACAAGAAACTGGTTCTTGCTGAAATTAGTGTGAATTTAGACAAAATACTCGATTTAACAAAGAAAGAGACTGTCAAAAAGCTTGGACTAACAACCGAGGATTTATTAAAAGGCTGGCAAGGGAAGCAGGAATCGTTAACGCAGGCTATTGGCCGATTTGCCTATGAATCAGGGTTTGAAGGATTGCTTACCCCCTCTAAAGCTAATTCAAATGGTGTTAATTTAGTTATTTTCTCTAAGAAGACTCCAATTAAAGGGGTAATTTTAGAAGATTGGAAACTATTAGAGACTTGACATGTTCGTAAATTTACGAAATTAATTAATTTAGAAATGAAAACAATTCCACACATAAGACGATCTCAAAAAAAGATGGTGATAAAATCTTCAGGCAAACCCTGTTTTGCCACTTATCCTGAAGATAAAGACCTGTATGAAGCATTAGGCATACCACCCTCTATAACAAGGATTGTGTTATTTCCTTCAAAAGCAGAAAAAAATGAGCCTAAGCAAAATATATCTTCTTTAGAAGAAGAATTAGAAGGGCTTGGATTTAAAGTTCTGCCAAAATCTGAGATCACCCCTCTTAGGTTTAAAACGCCCGTGCCTCAGAAAAGCCATAAATATACCATGGAAAAAATCCAAAATATATTGGAGGTCAGTCAAAAGGAACTAGCTGAAATTATTGGCTGTAGCCCTAAAAAAATATGGTCTATTCTCAATGTAAAGAAAGAATGCTTTAAAAGAAAAGGTGACATTAACAATTTCAACCAATTTGTAAGCTTAATCAATCAATTATTAGGTATTTTTAAAGAAGAAAGCCTTAAAACATGGATGAAAACACCACAAAAGAATTTAGGGAACAAAAAACCGATAGATCTATTCATTTCTGGCAAAGTCGAGCCCTTGCGAGATTGGATTTACCGCCAATTGGAAGGCGTCTATGAATGATGCAAAATAAATCTTATGTCTAGTTTCTTTTGTTTTAGTGGGGTTTTGTTCAGTATTACGGTTTTAACCTTTAAAAACCTGAGGCAGTTTTAAAGAACTTTTCTCTTCTTTCTTCCATTCCCATATATTTAACATGGTCAAATATATGCTGTTGAAAAGACTCATCGCCAGGCATCGCTCTAATACAAGCTTCTACTATCGAGCCATCCACAAAAAATTCCGGATGCTCGATTGCAATTTTTTTCACCAATTCCGCATTCTCTCGAGTAAAACTCTTTACTACCTCATAGGGTTTATTTTCAGAGTCCATTATCGCCAAATTCATTGCTTCAAAACATAACATTTGTGCAAGTTCTACATTTTCATTTTTATTCCCAAATTCCCCTAATTGGCTTTTAAGATATTCTTTTTCTAGGTATCCTTTTACCCCAAATTCTTCACCAAAAAGACCTACTCTACTCCATCCAGGCTTTGAACCCCATAACCGATCATCCGTAGTTCGAATGATACGGCCTAAATCAAACCTAATTTTCTGCTTTATCTTTATTAAGTCTTCATCTGTTTTCCCACGTGAAGAAATAATCCATCTACATTCAGGTCCAACTTTATTACCCCCAAAACAATCTTGTTCAGATCGTATTTTTGTAAAAAAATCTCGCTGATTTGCTTCGATATTTGACCTTGCTATTTTTTCTATTTTCTTTTCTTCCTCAGATACAGGCGTAATAACACTGTAGGCTTGTTTAAAATATTCCAACGCCTTTTCTCTATCACGTAATGCGTGATAGGACAACCCAGTATCATTCAATAAAACTGCTGTATATAAATTATTGCCAGAAAAAAGTGTTTGTTGCATTTTTAGCGCAGCCTCATCACATATTAAGCTTTTTTTCGAATCTTCTGCACTTTTCAATGTTTTATATACACCACCCATCTGAGCTAACAACCTCATCATATCCTGATCTCCATTAGGAAACAACTGCTGATACATTTTCAGAGCTTCTTCAGCATATTTTAAACCTTTACGAATATTCTCCTCCCCTTCTAATTGGGTTGCATAAACCAGTCCAATTGTACTTGATAAATCCGCCACCAAAATGTGGTTCCCACGTGATGCTCGCTCTATTTTTAAAGCTTCTTCATACAAACTCAAGCCCTTAAGGATACCCTCCTTTTCCCCTAATTCATTTACATAAGCCCACCCTGTTACTTCTAATAACATTGCTACAGCGAAATCGTCTCCAGGAAATTCTTTTCGTCTCACTTTTAAAGATTCCTCATAATAATCTAATCCCTTTCGAACATTTTCCTTTCCACCTAATCGTCTATAAGCATTCCCTAAGTCATCAAGTATTGGTATTATATTAAAGTCTTTGCCAGGAGATTCTCGTAGCATTTCCAGTGCATACTCTTTATATTTTATTCCTTTCCGGATATTATCTTTCTCTTCAAACTCTCTCCCAAAAGCCGAACATAGATCTCCTACATAGAGAAGTTCGCTTACCACATCAGGGTTCTTATCGGGAAATAATCTTTGCAACATCTTCAGCCCTTTGTCTCTATATTGCAGACCTTGCAAAATATTTTCCTTTTCTCCTAATGCTGAATAAGCTCTTTCCAAATCCTTAAATGTCTCCACTATATCAAGGTGATCCCCAGGAAAGATATTTCGGCGCATCTTTAAGGCCTCTTTCAAATACCGTATTGCTTCTCAAGCATTTTCTTTACTTTCTAAACTAACACAAATAGCCCCAACACTATGCAGCGACTTTGCCTTATCAAGGTGACCACCCAAATACAAAACTTGATACATTTCTAACGCTGTCCTCTCAAGTATTAAAGCTTTTCGCATACTTTCTTTATCACCTAATTTCTTATAATCCATTGCTAAATTGCTATACGATCTTGCAAGAAGAGGATGACTACCTTGGAATAATACCTTCCGCATCATTAAAGCATCTTCATGATGTTTTATTCCTATTCGAATATTCTTGTCTCCACCAAGTTCCGCGAAAGCTAATCCTAAAATACTTAGTAATCGCGCTGTATTGGGGTGATTGCCTTTATGTACTAACCGCTGACAATCTAATGCCTGCTCCCAATATTGTATCGCTTCACTAGAATTTAGCACGACACGGTAATAGTATAATCCTAATATGGCTAATAAATTCTCCATACCAACAATGGATGAATTTACACTTTTTGATTCTTCAATTAGCAACTTTGCATGACTTATCAGTTCAGATACTGCCTTTGAAATCTGAAGGTTATCATCAACATTTGGCAATTCTTGATTCAATTCACCAATTAACTCCTCTAAGATTTTCTTAACCTGTGCCTTATCTTCTTCTGCTAATGCTGTCTTTGTTTCACTCTGCACTATTCTGTGACTTACTTTAATCACTTTTTGATTTCCTTCTTCCGATACACTCAACAAAGATAGGCCTTCTAGAATATTAACAAATGGCTGCAACTGTCGCTCTGTTTTCTCCATTACATTCGCTAGTAATTTTACTGAGATACCTTCAGCATCGAGATATGCCAAATATTTAAGTAATTGCCAACTCTCGGGAGATTCATTTTTTAAATTTCCAAATAACATTTTAACTTCAGGGTATATTTCTTCATTTTGGCCATCCCCTCGTTTAATTGATTCATACTCTACAATATAGTCAGCAACACTCATCAAACTATTCCTTCTTATATAAGCCACCGCTTTGGAAAGTCTAAACGGAGACTCACCCACTGCAGCTACTAATTTCTCAGCATCACTTTCACTTGCCCCAAGAGCGTCTCTTAAATACGTTATTGCTTCTTTCTTATTAAAGCCCTTTACCGCAATTGGTTTAATACCTTCTAATATATTACCAGTTTTTGAAGTAACTATAACCTTCGCACGGTTTGGGAGATTTATTAAATACTGGTGTATTCTTTCTTTTTCCGATGCCTCTACATTATCAAAAATGAGTAGTAACTGCTGACCTTTTGGGAGTTTCTCAAGTTCTCTATATACTAAATCCCGAATCTCTTCAGGGCGTAAATTTGTGGTTTTAATATTCAAGTCCTTTGCTAGTTGAAAGAACTCCTCATCTATTTGCATTCCCTTTAACCATCGTACTTGCCATCCCACACGTTTCAATTCTTTTCCATAACTCGTAGCCAGAGTACTTTTCCCCATACCTCCAGCCCCACTAATTACAACTATTTGATCCTTGCTTAATTTATCTTTTAGTTCTTTTTCTTTATCGTGGATCACAGTGTAATGTGCTGTTTGCCAAGATAAGTGATCAGGTAATTGAGTAATCCTTTTATCTGTAATAGTGACACTTCCATCCGCAACACTCACTATTATTTCATTATTAATGGGGGTGCTTTCCCATACCTTCCGTACATCCTTTGGAACAACTTGCAATAATCTCTGTGTCCTTTGTCTAATGCTTTCAACAGTGTGTCCTTCATGAGGTATTAGGAGATTTTGCTGGCCATTCGGCTCAATACTGAAACTTGAAAGAAGCTCATTCAATTGGGTTCTTAGTACGGGAGGTAAATTCTCCTTTTCATTTAATTTGTCTTTAAATTCATATAATTTATAAAGATATTTATCTACACTCCCTGTGGTAAGTTCCATGATATGCTGATCCTTGCCTTCTCTATATTTTGCTTGAGCAATTAACGCAAATCTGTCGTCAAACCTCAGTTTTTTTCTTAGCTCTGAGTTTTCCTCACCTTCTTGCTCTGAATCTATATAGCTGAAATAAGCCCAGTATTGCTTCTGATCAATTTCATCTTGTATGACATTCTTTAAAAAACCAATAATAGCCATCAGTGTCCTATCACCAACAACGTAGTTCAGTGCAAAATTTACTCCCGTTTTAGCCGTAGATGATATATCGCTATTGCTGATTCCTTCTTTTAAAACTGTTTTCCCTTGATTTGAAAACGTTCTTTCATCTCCATTATATTCCATTTTTGGCCAATCCAACATCTTTTTACATTCCCGAGGCTTACCTGTTTCCGGATCAAATGTTTCCAATATTCCAGATATCCCGTGCCCTTCAATGGATAAACCACCTTTTATACTTTTGATTTTATCATCAATTGGGGCCTTGAACATATTAGGCACAGAAATATTATCTATCTTACTTTCCACCCATTTAGTCCACTTCAACTCCGGTTCAATTCTATAAACTGTACCTACATGGGCATTACAACAATTGACCGGATTAGGACTAGCTAAATAAGTCACTATTTCTATATCTTCTAGTTTTGCACGAGTACCCTTCGCCTTAATATTAGATTGCAGTTTTTTCATCATCGGCTCCGTCCCAGGACTATCGAATGTCACCGCCTTTATATTGCGATAACCAAAATATACATGACTATAAAATGCACTCAGTTCTGCAAGCCATGCACCTAACGAATGTCCCGTTACTGACAATCGATACCCCGCCTCTTCGGCTATTTTGACCGCCTTTTCTGTGGCTTCATAATTCCGCGCTTGTTGACCAACTATTATTTGGCCACCCAAGATTTCCTCTAAATTCGTTTTCCAATCACTATTATGCTTAGGTAAATCTTTTATTATACCTTTTATTCCATCCTCTGTTCCCCTAACAGCCAAAACAACTTGATGGGTCTTATCATTTTTATAAATAACTCCATAATAACCACTTTGAGGAGTATCGTCATAAACCTTTTCTACTCGCCAATTTTTTAAATGTTCATCAACATTCGTATCTAAGACAACAATATCCCCTTGTTTAGAATCGCGATATACATGCTTACTTAACAATGCATGTACATAATCACTGGGATGATACCTGTAATTTTTATTACTCAGTATTAATCTCTTTTCTATTCCTTCTAAAATCTCATATCTAATCTGATCTTTATGCCACAATACATAACCCAATTCTGTATTATCTTGAATCGCATCATACAGAGCTCTTAACTCCACTTCTGAAAGCATACAATGCATCTCCAATGCAGTAATAGCGGGATTATCTTGCTTCAATTGAATATTAATCGCTCTAAAATTGTCTTTTGTCACTACCTTCGTCTGACCAGATTTCAAATTCGTTAATTCGTTTGGAACTTCAACATCTTCCGCGCTAGCTTTACCATTCATCCACAGGTAAGCTATGATGCCTCCTATTACAAGAGTCCAACTAGGGATACTCCATCCTTTGTGGAAATCCTCGTTGCGCTCATTTGCTATAACAACATTATCTATTGTCGGCTGATTATGGAATTGCCTATTTGAATTAAAGTCAAATGCCTTTCGGTCGTGATCAAATTTATAATGAAGATGCGCATTATCAACCCGCCTGCTACAACCAATGTAAGATCTTAAAACTTTACCAGGGCTGAAAAGAATATTTGTAAAATCTTTACCAAAGGTAAAATTTGCTAGTTTTGTAAACATTTTTACTTGATTTATTGTGGAATGATCTTATGGAATAACTATAGGTGTTACTTTACGACTGAAAATTATTAAAATTATCCAGTACAGTCGATCAATATTTTTTGATCGTATAGAAAAAGTTTTCTACAATAATTAAGGAAATCATTTCTGGTACGACGCCCATGAAAATTTTCTAAACTCTTTAAAATTATGTATTCATTGCTTCCGCTTAATAAAACAGGATTTGGGGTTAGGGGAGCAATGGAAGAGCCAACCGACTTAATGATCCAGTGTATGGTCCGGGCGTTAGACCACGATTGCGAAGTCACATTCCGTTCCACTACTCCCGATATCAGAAACAACCATAAAAACCTTCATCGACGAAGACATCTTTATTCCAAGATCTTTGTACCCTCAACATCGTCTTCAAACCATCCTCCAACAGCTTCCAATCCGTCACCGCAAAGCCTAAGTACAGCCTCAAAGGCGAATCAAATTAATCTAAACTGCAGTACCGATGTGTCTTTCATAGAGAGCGAGTTTAAGCACTAAGAAAGCCTAATGATTCTTAAGTCGGTTGGCTGTTCCATTGCTCCCCTAACCCCAACATAAAGACAAATCTAAAAAGCGTTAGCTTTCAAGACTTTATGTGCCTTTCCTCACTTTTTTGTACCGTTGTCTAAAAATGATTAAAAAAGTAAAGAAAAAAAATAGAGGTGTTTACAACAAAATCATAAAAAAACGTGCAATGCCTTTATTTATCAACAAAGTGGTTATTCAACTGTCAAAGTCAGGGGAAACTTACAAGATCTTTGAGCTCATATGTTCTTTCTTTCTAATCCCTAGTTAATGCGGATTTACTATATCTTTAATTCAATCACTTAAGTAACATAAAACGTCTTAACGATGACACATTTAAGGCAAAACCCCAACCTTATTACAAAGCACGCCGGGTTTGGGTGCGTTCATAAATTTAACGAATTTTTTGAAAAAGACAGTAAGTAAATGGCTGAACAGATTTCCATGGAGTTACATGCATTGCGACAGATGATTCGATTAAATTAAATTCTTCACCTATGGTTTCTTCTAATTCAGAAATACTGTAACGTGTAATAGGAAGCTGACTGCACTCTTCTGGGCCATCCTTGCTAAAAGTTGCTAGAATTGCATAACCGTTAACCTGAAGTCCCTCATTGAGATTTTTTAGATAAGCTTTAATATCATTAATATCTGTCAAAAAATGAAAAACCGCTCTATCATGCCATAGCCCATAGGATTGAGGAGGGAGAGATACAGTTGTAATATCGCTATCTATCGATGTTATATAGGATGACAAGTTTCCTAAGCGTTTACACGTAACTTCCAAGGCCAAAGAAGAAATATCCAATAAGGTGATGTTTCTAAAACCCCTAAGTAAAAGATCATCCACAAGGGTAGAGTCACCTGATCCTACATCAATAATAGGTGTTTCTATGCTTAAATTGAGATTTTCTATCATAGATAAACTCGCATCAAGGTGCGGAACATACCAGCTCATATCAATGTTTGCTTTTTTTCTGTAAATTTCTTCCCAATGCTCTTTTTGATCTTTCATGCCAATGGATGCAGGCCCTTGACATGAATTAGGATTTGCATTTACCTTAGAACTTGTTAATGTTGAAAAAAGCAAAAGTGCGAAAAATAGCAAATGTACAGGACTTCTAAGGCAGTAAGATAATGATCTAAAAATTGGGCTTGTTGATGGTATCATCGTTTGTATACAGATTTCGAATTTTTGTTTTGGTACTTGCATGGTATTAAGAGAGCTTTTGACTAACTGCTTCGAGAGCCAGCATTACATTCTTTTAGAGAAATGTAAATCTAAATCACACCGACTATTTTTGAGGGTTCGGGTTAACACCCTCTGGAACACAAGCATACAATTCATGTTTAATTTTCACAATATGCTCCTTTTTTTTATGATATTGTATTAAATTCGAACAAGATTGCTGCGTTATCCTATTATCATAGAAATCTATTAATTGCTTTGTTCTGAATACAGGATTGTTTTTAAAAAATAGTTTTAAACTTGCTGACATACTTGATTTATTCCTTTTTACATAGCAATATTATTCAGAAAGAAATTCTGTCAAGTTTAAATTAAGAAAAAATAATAAACAAAAGAGCAGTTAAAACTTAAAAACCTAGACATAAGCTTTATTGTGCGAGGTTTTGAGAAAATCTACTTAACTTACTTTTTATCAAAGAGTTATGAATAAAAAAATGTGGTATTTTTGAGCCATTTTCCACTCCTTAAATAAAAACTAACATATTTGGCCCAGTCGTTTGGCATATCACGAACGAAAAGTTACTCACAATTTTTGAAGGCTCCGACGAGTTTTTTATACCCATTCTCGCCTTAAAAATGTGGATAACTTTTCTTTGAGAGTCTGTAACGGCTTGATGGAAAGAGAGTTCAATATAGTAGGTTCAAAATCCTCTTCAAAGAGAATACCTTGTCTATAGGGTTTCTCGAAATTGCCTTAAAATCAACTTGCATACCGAAGGCTACTTCTCTAAAAACTTAATCAATCTGCCGTCCAAAAACCGGTAAATCTAATTGTCGCCGGACACTTTGGTAGCAGTGATTGACTGGTACAGTCGATACGTGCTTCAAAGAACGCATTGAGGCAATGCCTTTAACCAATGTGCATCGAATATTTTAATTATATAAAAAACTACAAAACGATAAAATCTTGTTAAATATCAAAATGGAAAAAGTAACTACCAGGCAAAAACTACAAAAACCAATTCCGTCCAAGACAAAGCAAAACGTGAATAATCTACCAACCGATGCCTCTCGTGCATCTAATAATCAACAAGAAACCATACCTTTGGACACAGCGCCACTTCTTTTCGAACGATTGTGCAAATTGCCTTGTGAGATTGTTTCTTATATTTTATGTAAGACTGATTTGAAGACTATTCTCGCATGGCGTTTCACATCAAAAATTTTCTATAATCTTGCTAGTCCTATTGTAGAAACAATTTACCTATACTGCCCTCTGGTGGCCAAAGCATTGATTTCCTTTAAGTACGCTCAAATTAATTCTGAAATTGCCCCAGAAATAAGAGAACTATATGATTTCGTTATAAAGTATACTGGAATCAATATTTCGATTTCTTTCGATGATTTTATTAAGGAAGAATCAAATCTCGCCAAAAAACTGAATTCTCTTGCAAAAAATGACCCTAGTATTACCCTTTCAATTGCCAATTCTCGAGAATTAAGAGAACTCCTATTGCTTGTGAATAATGGATTAAATGAAAATCAAAAATTAATTATTAAAAAAACAACAATATTAAACCTTTTTCCTAAGAATTGTGATTATTCTTTTAATGAATATGTTTACATTGATCATACTAATATAGAGAAAATTGAACTGTTATTAATAATGTTTGCTCCTGAGCTTACGAAACTCAAAATAGGATATCTTAATTGCTCTTTTTCGCTTCCACAATTACCTAAGCTCAAGGTGCTAGAATTTGGGAATATTAAAGATGCTTTGGAATTACCCATTTTATATCAGCTAACATCACTTACTTTTGAACATATTAATTCCAATGTAATATTAAAAAACCTCCCTAATCTTAGAATACTTAGGTTTCGAAAAATTAATCCAAGAAATGCTGCTTTAACACTACAAAAAGAGCAGCTGAAATGCATTAACAAAGAAACGCTCGAATTGCACAAGGTATTTCATCGAAAGGGTGATCGTGTCAAAATATTCGGCATAAGCAAAACAAATCGGTTGAATTCGCAGATGATTGTAGCTGATGGTGAAGTGGTTGTAGACCTTTAATAGACTTCTTGCATAACCGGCGTCTTTTAGTTACTGGCGGCGTCAAAAATTTGTTCAAGGTCGGGTGTTGTATAAGTAATAAAACTATATTTAACAAAACGTCATTTTGATCTTTGACCCATCGATTGTGTAATTCCTAACTTTTAAGAAAATAGTGAAAATGGAAATCTCGATTCTGGCTTGAAAAGTCCATTAATTCGAGCATTCATTAATGCTAAAAATTTACGTGTAACATCATCATGGCTCTTTTGAGAAATGAGTGGGTAAAGGTAACAAAAAGCTATTCGGGAAATAGCATATATGATAGTTTCAGGTAGCAATTGAACCTGGGAAAAATATATGCAATTAGAAAGATTATTCACGGAAGCACTTGGAATAAAAGCTCCATGGAAGATAGTTTCACTTCAATTTGATTCTGACAAAAAGAGACTTGATATAAAAGTTGATTTTGAACGTGGATCAGCCTTTGAATACGAGGATTCATCAACGAAGAAAAAGGGCAGTTACGGAGCCTATGATACTGTCGAAAAAACATGGAGGCATTTGAGTTTCTTTGAACATGAATGCTACATACATGCTCGAATACCAAGCGTGAAGCCAACTAGCGGGGGGATAAAGTTGATATCGCCGCCGTGGAGTGGTCTTGGCCACGGATTTACACTATTATTTGAGGCATTGATATTGCAACTGTGTAAGAATATGCCAGTAAATCAAGCGGGTAAAATTTTGGGTATATCAGATCATAGATTATGGCATGTGCTAGAATGCTATGTGTATGAGTGTCTTACGCGGGCTGATCATTCCAATGTTGATACAGTTGGTATGGACGAAACCTCCTTGAAGCGAGGCCATAATTATATCACATTATTTGTTGATATGATAGAGAAAAAGACGATCTTCATCACAGAAGGAAAAGATCATAATACCGTATGCGAGTTTGTTAAATCATTAGAAAACAGTAAAGGTAATGGAGAAAGTATACGAAATATAAGTTGTGATATGTCACCTGCTTTTATCAAGGGTGTAAAGGAGAAATTGCCAAATGCGCAAATTACTTTCGATAAGTTTCATGTACTAAAAGTAATTAATACAGCTGTTGATGAGGTTCGCAGAAGTGAAGCACAAGAAAATCCTATTTTAAAAGGCTCTCGTTATATATTTTTAAAAAATGAAAGCAACCTGAGCAAGAAACAAAAAAAGCAGAGGGCAAGTCTTAGCCAACTAAACTTAAAGTCTATGAAAGCGTTGCATGTGCGTGAAAACTTTCAAGAGATCTATCAAGCAGTTACTTACCAGGAGTTCGAAAATTATCTCAATAAATGGTATTTTTGGGCGACCCATTGTTGACTTAAACCAATGATATTAGCGGCTAAGACGCTCAAAAGACATTGGGATGGAATATGGGGTATAGGGAGCAACGGAACAGTAAAAGCACTTAAGGAATATTTTTGGAATTGCGCAGTGGTCTTAATTCACCTCTTGTAACAGCATCAGAAACAGTAAACGAATAGCGTCTTAGCATATTAATATGGTCGTAAATCAGTGGCGAGAGCCGAGCCACATCTTTATCTAGGGGTCACGACAGAATTCGGATTATAAAGCACGTTAAGGATTTGACTCACCATTAAGAGAATTTGACATAAGTCGGAAAACGCATTACTAGTGTCTTCTCATTGAAAAATAATGCCTCGACGTACGATTTTATCTTCTTCTGAACGAGTCGGTTTATGAGCTCTTCCTGATAACCAGAAAGACTTAATCCAACAGTTTA
>Ga0206822_1127_pt1 | contig 16871 bp, 16 predicted proteins | sample Alteio_BWOrgCont_83_FD_152913 | JGI IMG/M metagenome (GOLD analysis project Ga0206822, IMG submission 152913) | Enriched cells from forest soil in Barre Woods Harvard Forest LTER site, Petersham, Massachusetts, United States -... | ecosystem: Environmental > Terrestrial > Soil > Temperate forest >... | reverse complement strand
GCTGGTGGAAAGGCAAGCCGAATTTCATCTCGATTTCCCGATATTTTTAATGGGAGGGATCGGCACAGATTTCGAGTACTCATTGGAAGAGGTTCGCCGAAAGGTCGGTTCTATTGGGCCTAATCCTATTTTGCTCTTTGGAGATAATGATTATTGGCATCAGAAGATTACCTCTCGATTCAAATGTAATCTTGCAACGGGAACAATAAAAGGGTCGGAGTGGTTAAGCAATTGTTTTTATTGCATCCAAAGTGCCGAACAAGGCTTGCAAGTATATCGTGAATTTTTTAAAGGCACTTTGCCTATAGGCAAGGACGGCCCCATTTATGAAGAAGGTTTCGCAATAGTAAAGCGGTAATTGTAGAAAGCCACCTTCAAAAATGATGACAGCTCGGAATCAGGAATAATCGCATCCGGATTATAGTTCCCTCTTCGTAGGCTAGTAAGATAGGATTCTCCGACAATGTTACGCCAGAAGTTGTGCGCATAATGAGGGTACTTCTTAATAAAGTCTGCCATCTCTTTATACCGAGGTCGAATGTTGTTGATCTCATTTCCTTCTATGAAATAATTTTTCCAGCCAATAAACGCCTGCCGGACCTCCAAAGGAAGTACATTCTCCGGCAATTGATTGAGATCTTGTTCAGGAAGCTGCGGAAGCTCATTTACGAGTGTGATATACTCAGCTGGAGCTTGTGCCCAATATCGAGGCTGCCATTCTTCAACGTAAGCCAGAAAGTTTTGGAATTCTTTGGCAGGAATATTTCTTAGGGCAAATTCTTTTTTGATGAGCCTGTGCCAGGTATGATAGTAAAAGAGGACTTCGGGCGGTGCTGCGGCATAGTCTTCCGCGTATTCAGGATTGAGTCCGATTTTATCGATATATTGAAAGGAGGAGAGGTATCCATTTTTATTCTTGGCATTGACCCGCATGAAAGAGGGATTTTGCCACAGAAAGAGGGACATTTCCCGATTGGTTACTTGAAGGAATGGGCTATGGATATATTGGCGTTCCAGTGAGTTTGTGTACCAAGAAATACCACCCCAGATTAAGAGGGTGAATGCGACCACTGCAGCAAGCCATCCCCAGATAGTGAAGGGATGTTGTGAGTATTCCTCATGGATAAAATCTTTTTCGGATAGTTCTTTGTTATCTTTCATATGGAATTCAGAATACAGATTTCAGAATTCTAAATCGAGAAGATTGGCCACAATCTTAATCCCATTCTCATTTCTGTGCCCCTGCCCGTGCCCCTGCCCCTGCCCGTGCCCGTGCCCGTGCCCCTGCCCGTGCCCGATTTTTAAATAGAACCTTTGGCCATTTTCAAAATCGGGCACGGGCACGGGCACGGGCAGGGGCATGGGCATGGGCATGGGCACGGGCAGGGGATTAAGATTGTAGCAAGAGGTCGCTATGTCCTATGCCCAATTTAGAAACCGTAGCTTAAACGAAAACTAAAGTAGTTCGTGGCAAAACGGCTAAATTGACCTTCATACGAGTACCCATCGTGATACTCGATGAATGCTCGCAGTACATGCTCTAGTCCCGTTAACTTGCCCCATTCATATCCCAACACATAGGTTTGATTGATATGCTTTTTTTGTTTGGATTGAAAGCGGAAGTCCATTCCAAAAAAAGGTCTTCCATACAACATTTGACATTCGTTTACAAAACCTAAGTTCGATAGATGCACTTCGGCTCCGGTTTCAGCATACGCTCTGCCAGTGCGGAAAGATTCGTCTTGTGCGACAACGCAACCTATACCACCATACAGGCGCACTTCGTTAGTGATCCAATAGGATGCGTATAAATCAAGATACTCGGCGCTCGGGTTTTTACGCACGAATCTCGGATGGTCGAGTAAAAATTCATCTCCGATATGCGAAGAGATATGATACCCGCGCAAACGGAATGCCCAGCGGTCAAATGCATAGGTGATCGGAATCCCAACGTAATAATCGGCATTCATTAGGGGGGAAGAGTCATGCAATGGATCGAACACGGCCCATAGGGCTCCTTCGAGTTCAATTTGCAATTGTCCATGCCAGGGCCCTACATCGCACCATCGATAAAATGGGACATAGGAATAGTAAGATACATCAATGACGTTTTTCACTAAGACCTGGTCATTTAAACGCCATCCCGCGGATGAGTTAGCAGAATGCGGATCTGCAACTAATGGACGAAAGAGGGGAGGGCATTCCGGCAGCCAGACTCCACTGCAGCACCCACTTTCACACTCGGCGCAATAGGGATAGATGCCGGAATAAATGACAATTTCAGGGCGTTTATTGCAGCAATTTTCATTTTGTGCAGTTTCATTTTCGTTGTAACCTTCACCTTCTTGTGCATAGTCTTCGTTGGCCAAGCAAGTGCAAGGGTTACCCTGAATACAACCGCAATTGCATTCCGGTCCACAGGAACCATTAATTCCTGTTAGTCTATTTGAGAGACTGTTGGTTGAGTTTCCTACGCCTTGACCATCGGCATACAAAATGCATCCGGCGAATAGAAAGACTAAAAAGAGATTGATAAGCTTTGTGTACATATTCTTTCTGACCTCGTTTTGTGACAAATAAAAATGTCTGTATACCTCAATAGGATAAAAAGTGGAAAGAAAAAAATTCAAAAATTTAAGAATCCAAAAATATTTTATTTGTCTTAAAACATTAGCTTTTCTAGTATGACGATGAGTTTGACATTCAAATGAAGAGGTAGAGAATGAGTAATGGTAGTGCATTGCCGATAGCGCTGATACAAGATTTTCAACTGGGTAACGAGGAATTAAACAAAGAGTTGGAAAAGTTTGTCCTTGAAGAAATGAAGCGCGAAATGGGGCGCAGTAAAGAGCAGCATAGCAATATTGGGGGATGGCAGAGCGGGCGCGATCTTCATGCTAAGGTGGGTAATGACACTCCCTATAACTTAGCGCTGCTGAAGTTGTTTAGCAGCTTTTCCCAGCCGATTATGCAATACGTTAATGCTTGCTGTGTAAAATCTAATATAAAACCCAGTAAGAGCTACGATTGGAGCTACACGGGTGCATGGTTTAATGTCGCTTCTAAAGGGAGCTACAATGCACCCCATACCCATCCTCTCAGCCAGATCAGCGGAGCCTATTATATTCGTACAGAGGAACCTCTTCCTGAATATCCTTTTAGCGGAAGAATAGACTTCTTTTTTGAAGGCGGAGATAATCATTTCTTTCCGAAGCCTGGAACTTTACTTCTTTTTCCGAGTACTATGCTGCATTTTGTGCATCCATATTATGGTTCAGGGCATCGCATCTCCCTGAGCTTCAATTTGAGCAATGTGCATGTATTAGAAGCGTAAGAAGCCAGAATTCAGAATAATAAAGGACGTAAAGGAAGAGTTTAACACAAATGCGAATAGAATTCAACAAAATCAAAGCTTAGAATGATGTTTGGAGCGGAGCGGAGAGCGACTGACTTGCTAAGACATATAGCGAGCAATTTGTGGCTCAACGTTGAAAAAAGTCAATCGCTCTGCGCTTCGCTCCGAGCTCAGAATTTCTTTTTCGGTACCCATAGCTCCCTTCGGTCGCTATGGGCTCGTATCAGACGTCCTCCGCTGGCGCTCCGGACTAAGCCAAGTTTTATGTGACTTATGCAATTACCTCTTTATGACCTTTGCTATTCTGTATTCTGAATTCTATATTCTGAATTCTGTATTCTGTATTTTTAATTCTGAATTCTGTATTCTATACATTTTAAGCTCTTAGGATGTATTATATTATGCCGATTAAAGATGAGTCGGCTCCGCCCCAGCACTCGCAAGATGCAGGTTGGCGCAGCGCTCGGAAAAGTCCAAGCCTTCCGGAAAGTTACCAAAGTATCCCTGTGCAACACCATTGGCCTTGGTGGAGAAAAATGCTGGCTTTTGCCGGTCCGGGATACCTCGTGGCTGTCGGATACATGGATCCGGGCAATTGGGCTACAGATTTAGCGGGAGGTTCCCAGTTTGGATATAAACTCCTTTGCGTCATATTAATGTCCAACATGATGGCCGTTTTGTTGCAGGCTTTAGCGGGCAAGCTTGGAGTCGCCACAGGCAGGGATCTTGCACAGGCATGCCGGGATCATTATTCTTTTCCTGTTTCCTTTGTTCTTTGGATATTATGTGAAATTGCCATATGTGCCATGGATCTTGCTGAAGTCATTGGTTCTGCCATTGCTCTGAATTTACTTTTCCATATACCATTGGTTTGGGGTGTTTGTCTTACAGCTTTTGATGTGCTGCTGATTATGTACTTTCAACATTTAGGCTTCCGCTATATTGAAGCATTAATCATAGCCTTATCGCTTCTTATTGGAGGCTGTTTTTGGTTGGAAATCGTATTTTCCCAACCATCATTTTCCGAAATCATGTCAGGATTTATTCCCACATCTGAAATTCTGACTAATAGTCAAATGTTGTATGTAGGAATTGGTATTTTGGGAGCTACAGTGATGCCGCATAATCTTTATTTGCATTCTTCGATAGTGCAAACTCGCAAATATGCGGATAAACCTGAAGCTAAAAAAGAGGCATTGAGATTTATCACGATTGATTCTACCGTGGCTTTGACATTTGCCCTATTCATCAATGCCGCTATACTTATAGTTGCTGCGGCAGTGTTCCATAAGGGAGGCCACACAGGGGTTGCAGAAATCCAAGATGCCTATAAATTGTTGTCACCTGAATTGAACGTTCCTATTGCGAGCACTATATTTGCATTAGCGCTTTTGGCATCGGGGCAGAATTCCACATTGACCGGCACTTTAGCAGGGCAGATAGTGATGGAAGGCTTTTTGGATATACGTTTACGGCCATGGCTTCGGCGTCTTATTACGCGAGGCATAGCAATTATCCCGGCCATTATTTGTGTAGTGCTCTACGGGGAAAGCGGAATGGCGCAGTTGTTGATTTTCAGCCAAGTGATTTTGAGTTTACAGCTTGGTTTTGCGGTGATTCCCTTGATTATTTTTACCAGCGATAAAGTTAAAATGGGAGAATTCGTTAATTCATTTTGGACGAAGGCCTTAGCTTGGCTGTGCGCGGTGATTATAGTGGGTTTGAACCTTAAATATCTGGTTGATTTTATTTTGTCTTCTTGGAGCTAGTACACTGTAAAGTTATTATTGATCATTGAACCCCGGGGCTTTGACGCGTCACAAATGATCATAATAACTTTACAGTGTACTAACACTAAGTTGCGATTCATCGGGTATAAAATTGCCTCTTGAGTCAAATTTATCTTTCAGGTACATATTCGGCAAGAGCTTGAACAATTTTATCTCCTGATTTTTGACTCCTGGCTCCTATCCCAATGGTGGCTGTCATGTACAAAAAAATCCTGGTCGCACTAGAAAATAGCACCGCTGACAAAAGTCTCATCCCTCATATTAAAGAATTGGCAAAAATTCATCACTCTCATCTTCTCCTCGTTCATGTGGCCGATGGATGGGTCGCCCGACGCTATGAAGATTTTAAATTAAAAGAATCCGACGAAATGATTAAAGACAGAGAATATCTCGAAGAAACAGCCCAAAATCTTCGAAAAGAAGGTCTCGCTGTCTCAACTCATCTCGCACTCGGAGACCCCCCTCAGGAAATCTTAAAAATTGCCGAACACCAAAAATGTGACTTGATTGCCATGACTTCTCATGGACATCGATTTTTTGCCGATCTCATTTTGGGAAGCACCATTGAAGAGGTCAGACATCAAACTACAATACCTCTTCTCATAGTTAAAATGGGGCAACGCTAATGGTCCCAGATTTCAAATTCGTATCCATCGGTGTAGACTTAGGAGGCACAAAAGTAGATATCGGCCTGGTCGATCCTCACGGCAAGATTATTCAGCACATCAAAGAGCCCACCAATGTTAAAGGAGGCCCACAGGCTATTATTCAAGGAATTGCTGTGGCTGCAGATAAACTGCAAAAAGCAAACCCCTCCCTAAAAGTCAGCTGTGTCGGAGTCGGTGTCGCAGGACAAATTGATCATGTCAACGGATCTGTCAGGTTTGCTCCGAACTTGAAATGGAATGATGTCCCCCTGCAACAGGAGTTGCATAAAGCTTTGGGTCTCCCGATTTTTGTCGCAAATGATGTGCGAGTTGCCACTTGGGGCGAATGGCTCTTCGGAGAAGGAAAAGGATCTCAAGATCTTATCTGCTTATTTGTGGGTACCGGAATCGGAGGCGGTGTTGTCAGCAATGGACATATAATGACCGGAAGCACCAATTCCGCCGGAGAACTGGGCCACATGACCGTTGTTTTGAATGGAAGAAAATGCCACTGTGGAAATAGAGGATGTCTTGAGGCATATGCAGGCGGATGGGCAATCGGAGAAATCGCCAGAGAAGAAATTGCCAAGGATCCTGCCGGCGGACAACGGATTCTGCAAGAAGCCAGAGGTAACCTTGAAGATGTTACCGCTAAACAGGTTTCAAAAGTATTTTTAGAAGGTGATCCATTGGCAAATAAAGTGATAAGCCAAGCTGTGGATGCTCTGATCGGGGGAATGGTAGGCATAGTCAATGCATTCAATCCGGAGAAAATAGTACTGGGAGGCGGAGTGATCAACGGATTGCCCATGTTGGTGCCCATCGTTGAGAAAGGCGTAAAAAATTTTGCTTTGAAAGTGGCTGCTGAAAGATTAAAAATTGTACCGGCGAAACTCAAAGAAGAAGCCGGAGTTGTCGGTGCAGCGGCCATGGCATCCAGGAGGATGAAAAATGACAATTAAAACAATTTTTGTTGATGTGGGCGGAGTTTTACTCACGAATGGATGGGATAAGGATTTGCGTAAAAAAGCCGCAGATGAATTTTCACTGGATTGGAACTCAATGCAGGAAAGACATTTGATGGTTTTGGAAGATTATGAGACCGGAAGATTGAGTTTAGAAGAATATTTGGATCATGTTGTGTTTTTTACATCCCGCAAATTTACTAAAGACGATTTTAAAGAATATATATTTAGCCATTCGAAACCCCATCAGGAAATGATTGAATTAATGAAAAGCACAAAAGCTCGTTTAGGAGTTAAATTGGCCGTATTAAGCAATGAGGGGAGGGAACTAACGCAGTATCGTTTTGAGAAATTCCATTTTAAAGAATTCATCGATTATTTTATTGTTTCCGGCTTTGTACATTTGAGAAAACCTGATCTTCGTATCTATCAATTGGCTTTAGGCCTTTGTCAAAATAAACCTGAAAACGTTATCTATATTGACGATCGTGCCGAATATATGGATGCAGCAGAAAGCTTTGGGTTGCAAATCATTCATCACACAAGTTATGAAACTACGAAAAAAAGACTGGATGCCATAAAAAAATAGGTGTTGAATGAAATTAAAAATTGGGATCATGGGATCCGCATCAGGCAAACTTTCTAAGCCTCATATTAAGCTCGCCTATGAAATTGGATGTGCAATAGCTGAAAATGACTGCATCACCATTACCGGAGCCTGTCCGGGATTTCCCCTTGAAGCTGCTAGAGGAGCGAAAAGTAAGGGGGGCTTAGTCGTGGGTATTTCGCCCGCGCTCAGCGAAAAAGAACATCTCGAAAGATATCATTCCCCCACAGCTTACCATGACGTGCTCATATTCACAGGAAGTGGACTTATGGGAAGGGAAGTCGTCAATATACGCAGTTCAGATATTGTGATCATTATGGGAGGGCATTCAGGTACTTTGGGTGAATTTTCAATCGCTTATGATGAAGGAAATCTCATTGGTGTTCTTCAAGGTACCAATGGTATCGCTTCGCAGATTAAAAATATTGTCAAAGTGATAAATAAGAAAACCGGCGCTAAGGTAATGTATGATTCACATCCTCGAATTCTTGTGGAAAAACTTATCGCTTATTACCTAAGATGGCATTACAAACGTCCTGATGTTCACAGCCTTTAACCTAAACCTTCCACGGTCTTTTAGAATACAAGCCTATCATTGCCAAAAGAGCGGCAAACATAATGTAATAGGCCGGAGCATACACAACTTGGGTGTGCTTATACAACCAAAAGCCTATTGATGCCGCAGGCGCGCCGATCAATTGTGAACCAATTGCATATCCAAGGGATATGATCGTATAACGGTGGCGGACGGGAATGAGATCTTGCGACCACGCATGGAAAGGGGCGCAAAACCAAACTCCAAGGATGACCCAGCAAGTCCGTACAAATAACAATTGCAAATAGGAAGCGTGGTCGCACAGCGCGAGAAGGGGAATGGCTGCCGCAAATGAAGCTAAACTGGCGTAGAACATATGTTTCGCAGCATTTTGTTTATCGGAAATCCAACCGAATACAGGGAGAATGGCCATATCCAGGCCTAAAAGCAGAGTATTTAATCCCATGATTTTTGAAGAACTTACATCAGAAACCAAGGGGAGATATCCATTGAGAAAGACTAAAGCCATTTCATAAATCGAATAGGAAAAACCTGAGACAGCAGCGATGGCTAGAAATTCTTTACGGTATTTTTTGAGAACTTCCCATGTAGATATAAAGCCCTTTGTATAGGAAGGGAGGTTCTCTTGCCGCAGAAATTCAGGCGATTCTTGTGTTTGGTATCGAACATAAAGTCCTATACCGCTTGTTACAAATCCAGCCCAAAATAGCCAGCGCCAATGGGAATGAATGAGGCCAAACGTGTCAAAGCAATTGATCATGGCTGAGGCAAGAAGAATTCCAAGAACAGTGGAACAGCTATAGAGGCTGCCTAAAAAACCCTTATTATCTTTTTCATGATGCTCCAAAATAAAAATGGCTCCTCCAATACATTCTCCGGCTGCACACATTTTTTGAAGAATTCGAACCGCCGTTAAAATGAAGACTGCATAAATGCCGGCTTCGTGGTACGTCGGGATGCAACCCATCAGGCCCGTCATTACAGCTGTACCTATGATCGATAGGGAAAGGGCTTGTTTGCGGCCTAAACGGTCTCCTATATGGCCAAAAACGAGAGAACCCAAAGGTTTTGATAATATATCAAGCGGTAGGATGGCATAGGTTAAAATGAGAGCGTTCAATGGATCGAATGTGGGAAAGAAAAGAGGGGCTAAAAAGGGGGCCAAGAGGCCAAATAAAGCAGTATCGTAGTGTTCGAGGATATTGCCGATAATTCCCGCGTAAATATAGCGCCGCGATTTGGAAATGGAAAAAGTTTCAGCAGAAATGGACATGATTCACTCTCCCTCCGCTGGTATTACCCAGATCAGGTTTATTAGGGTTAAACGAGACCGTTTTTTCAGCCGTAAACCGGCACCCCTGGTGATTTAAAAAAGATGAGTTTAAGTGAGAAGAGTGAAGATGTCAATAGAATACAGAGCGGCGGCACATGCCGCCGCCTACACATATACTTAGAACATGTATTTCATGCCAAGAGCTACAGAGTTATTGTTTGTATGCTCTCTACCACGGAAATAACGATACTCTAGATCAAGATCTATAGTGTCGCAAATTGGGTAGGCAACGCCTGCGATCAATTGATACGCAAAGCCGTTTTTGTTATTTTTTGCATGAACTCTATCTTCATTGATACGATTCATGTTTGCTCTTTGGTTCGCATAACCTACGCCTGCTCCTACGTATGGTTTCAAACAGAAGTCGATTGGTAGTTCATAAAAAGCATTTGCCATGTATGACCATGTACGGACGTGGCCGCTCAGAGCAAGTTTCTCATGATCAACTTTGAAGTGATTCAATTTGTTTCTTCGATAACCGAGTTCGCCTTCGACTCTCAATCCATTGCACCACTTGCAACCAATGGAGCCTCCAACAAGAAAACCTGTTTTCATTTCAACGTGAGAAGAAATGTCTAGCCAGTTGGCTCCGCCAAATGCTCCGGCATAAAAACCTTCGTCTGCTTTCACAGCAGTAGTGTATGTCAATGCTAAAATTGCGCTGCAAATAAATAGAATATTTTTCATATTTGTTATCCATAAGTGAAAGTTAAATATGTTATGTCCCAAAATTATAGGACGACGATATGATCTCAATTATTCACATTTTTTTGCAAGTGCATAGCCACAATAAAGAACGCGAAGAAAGCGAAGAGTACGCGAAGAAGATTTAAAAATAATTAATAATTTTTATTTAATGATAAGTATCTTTAAAATTATAAATAACTTATCAAATAATCTAATAAATTTAAATCCTCTTCGCGTATTCTTCGCTCTCTTCGCGCATCTTCGCGTTCTTTATTGTGGCTACGCACTACTCCTTCGCGTATTCTTCGCGCATCTTCGCGATCTCTATTGTGGCAACCTACAACTTTACACTCTGGGCGTGGCTATAGGCAATTCTGATTGGCTTCGTTTTACAGGCGCAGGGTCGATGGTATTCTGCGCAATCATAGTAATATGGGGCGCACTGTGCGAGGTACCCGGCAAATCGTCTACGACACTTCTCGAAATATCAGACTGACTTCTCCTGTGACGCTTCAAAGACGTAGTTGTTTTTTCCGAGATGGCATCGCTGCCTTCAGACTTCATCGTCACGCTTTTTCTTTTCTCTTCTAACCATTCCTGACGTTTTTTGGAATTTTTCGGAACGACTTTTTCAATCATTTCTCTGATTTCCTCTTTCTTTTCATTGGCCAATCTATGAATCAAAGCTTCTTTGGCCTCTTTACGGATCTCTCTATCGGGTGATTCGTTCGCTATTCGGATTAAATTTTCGATGCATAACTTTCGAATAGTGATATTCCGGTTTTTCATACGGGGTGCATGTAGGTATAACATAGGGGACATATCAGTTTTTTGCTTAAATTCTTTATATTCTGCAAACTTTGAAATGCTCGGGAGAGAGGGTTGAAAACCTGGAATGCCCTCAAAGGCTGTCCGTCTGATTTTATGATCCTTCCCATGAATAGCAATATCTGTAAGGATTTCAATCGCTTCATAGAGAAAACGCCAATTGAGTTCCTTGTGCTCTTGGGCAATATACGATTGCAGTTTCAGAAGACTGTCCCGATTTGTTTTCGCATTTCTTGAAAGCTCGTGCAAAAGAATTGCTGCCGAATACCAGGAACTTTTAAGGTGTAAACGTATCTCACCAAATGCAGCTTCTAAATTAGGTTGTGCACCCGGCATATCTTGACAAGCTGTAGCGGCTGCCGCTAAAGTGAAATTGTAAATCCTTTGCAGAATCTCCAAAAGTACTTTGTTGTCATCTATAAGTCTGTTCATCCCTTCTAGGGCAAATCGTACAACATAGGCTAAGCGCGGATCTTCCTGCCGATTTAAATCCTCCAGTGCTTTCGCTGAATTAGTAAGTTGAGCCTTGAGTTCTTTCGTGATAGCATTGATATGTTTTTTTGCATAATGATGCAAAAGAAGTTCTGCAACAGCTCCATAGGTTTTAGCGATTTCAATTTGCACATCCATGATTTCTGCTTGCAGGAGCTCGCGATCCATTCTATTCAATAGTTTTATTGAGAGGTGAACAAGGTCGATGGCGCTCTCTTTTTCGCCTGGGTCATCTTTCAAAATAACTTGCAGATCATGCATTGCTTCTACTTTCAATCGATGATTCTTTAAACCTGCTAGAATGGCTAATCCCATGCGCGCTGCCGGTATATCGATTTGATCGCGAGGGGTATCCGGAACAAGTCCTCCCAATATTTCCATTTTTCTTAACAGACGTTCCGCTTTCAATTGCTTTTCTTTATTCCCGATATGTTCATTGTAGTTACTTACAAATTCTTCACTAACATCCTCTTCTTCCTCTTTTTTATCTTCGGGGCAACTACAGTCTTTTGCGTTATATATGATGATCGTGGACAACCCTCGCGGAAGGTCTAGTTTAGATTGAGTGAGAACCCGCTGTACCATTTGAGGCGAAATGTCTGAATCCTCTGTATTGAGTATCGTTACCGAGTAGGATTGGGCAGAGGAACTGCTATGTCCCTCTTTTTTAATTTGCTGTTTTTGTTGTTCAATCAGAGCTTCTTGAATTTTTGAGGAAGAGCTTTGATCCTGGGAATCCGTTAAACTCGGATCAGTTAAATTAGCCATAGACTACCTCCCAAAATATGTTAGATAAGCCTTAAAAAAACTCTCAAACCACTCTGATGGGCATTTCGTAAAGTAAGAAATAGGATGTTTTTTTTGCTAGTTGAGTTCATTTTTCATTATATTCAAAAAAACATTTAACGCAACAAAATATTAAATATTTTGTTTTTTTATGGTCAGGTTTGTAATATAACGAGTAACTAGAAACGCGGAGGAATTCAGTAACGTGTAACTAGTAACGCGGAGGAATTCAGAATACAGAATTCAGAATTCAGAATACAGAATGTTTCTAACAGGCTTAAAACCAACAGATTGCCTCTTATTCTGAATTCTGAATTCTGTATTCTGAATTCCTCCGCGTTGCTATAGACTCGTTGCAGTTGCAGAAATTGTACACGAAGATTAGACTAAAAATTACAAAGCGGTGTGTATGGAAATTCTAGACGTGCAAAAAAAATTTGGCAGAATTTGACTTAGACGGGTGGCTGCTATATGACTTCCGAAGGACCAATGATCTGGCTTGCCAAGTACTGGAGATCCCCGCACATAAACTGCTCACAAGACGATTTTTCTATTGGATCCCGAGAAATGGAACCCCCATAAAGATTGTTCATCGCATCGAAGAACAGTCTCTCGCACACCTTCCGGGTAATACCCGACCCTATGCAACGTGGCAGGAATTGGATTTCGAGCTGCGAAATGCCGTGCAAGGAAGCCTTAAAGTAGCCATGGAGTATTCCCCGAGGAATGCCATTCCCTACATTTCCAAAGTGGATGCCGGTACAGTTGAAATGATTCGCAGCCTCGGTGTCGAGGTCGTAAGTTCGGCAAACCTATTGCAAAAATTTACAAGCGTGTGGAACAAAAGCCAATGGCAGGCTCATCTGGAAGCGGCTGATGTACTCGACGAAACTGTTTCTCTGGCTTGGATCTATATTTCCGAAGCACTTCAAGCTAAACAAGCCATCACAGAATACGATGTACAGCAATTCATCATCAAACAATTGCAGCACAACGGATGCTTAACCGACGATCCTCCCATCTGCGCCATCAACGAACACTCAGCAAATCCTCATTATGTCCCTACACAAAATGACTGCAGCGTGATCAAACCGAATGATTGGATTTTGTTGGATCTTTGGGGCAAACGAAATATCCCCGACGCTGTTTATGCGGATATCACTCGGGTCGGTGTCGCCTCACCTCATCCAAGTCAGAAGCAACACCAAATATTTACGATCGTCAAGGAAGCTAGAGATAAAGCAACTGATTTCGTAAGCAAAAGCGTTCAGGCAAAACGAAAAATTTATGGCTGGGAAGTTGATCAAGTCTGTCGCGATGTGATCCATCAGGCTGGCTACAGCCAATATTTCACCCATCGAACAGGGCACAGCATTGATTTGAAAGACCACGGGAGTGGTGCGAACATCGATAATTACGAAACTCATGATGATCGCGAGTTAATACCCGGGACCTGTTTTTCGATTGAACCAGGAATATATCTACCAGGCGAGTTTGGAGTCCGTTTGGAATATGACGTCTACATTACGCATGAGGGCACCATTCAAGTCACCGGAGGAATACAGGACGCCATCACAGTTTTAAAAGCGCAGAGTTAGGGGTCAATCCCTTAATGATCTTTTAACAACTCTTTCAGATCGACAATCCCAACAGTAATATCATCGGTAGAGCCCGCTTTTGAAGCAGCCTTAACCATTCGTTCAGCCATCTGTTTTGGTTTTTTCTTTGAATCACGGAAAGAATCAAATGTATCTATAATCTTTTGCGTTGTTGTCACATCGGTAAGGCCATCGGTGCATAAGAAAAGCAATCCATGTTTCCGATCTTTTAATTGACTTAAATTAAGCACGAACACTTTTGGACGTGGTGTAACCACTTTGATGCCATCTTCTTTTCTTCGCAAATGTTCGTCGCCGATAGCTCGGGTAATTGCCAAACTGCTTTCCACTCGATATGTGGTTTCAACGAGAGTGACCTCTCCCTGTCGACTATGCACTGATTTCTGGGCATACTCATCAGATGCTTTAAAATCATAGGTCAGCTGTTTGGTCTCATTTGCATTTTCCGTATAAAAAATCGCACGGCAGTCGCCGCTTGTGGCCACAAATAATTTTTCTTCTACAACCAAAGCAAGACAAGCTGTACAACCGGGACGAGTAGTCATTTCGAGAGGAATATCGAGGGGGTGTTCCCTAAAGGCAGTGTCGAGTCTCACAAATGCCATGATCAATGAATTAGCGATTTCATAATCGTCACCCACTTCATTGAGATTCTCCAGGCAAATGCCTAAATACTCTTTTGCATTTGCTTTGCAAAAATCGGCAGCTTCGGAACCTCCATGACCATCAAAAAGGGCAAAGCACCTCGCTGTATTCAGATTGTCTAAGTAACAGATTGGAATATCAAAATGACAATACCTGTCCTCATTTCGATGTCGGGTTCCCTCTAGAGAGACAAACACGTCGTCATCGCTTTTCAAATTGGGAAAAGGTTTTGTGTTTATTAAAGGACTTATAGCATTTTTAAAGAATATTTCGGCTGTATCTTTGAGGCTAGGGTTGGAATCAAACTGTAGGCGCTGAGTTTCAATCCTATCCCATTCCTTGGCTAGTTTCAATTCGAAAGCTTCCTTGTCTGGTATAAGGCGCACTTCGCTAAGGGGGATGGCACTCAGACCTTTAAAAACAGCTTCGAGTTTAAAATCAATTTCGTATGACTCTAGTTCTGATTCCTCAATTATCTCCTCAATATCATATGGATCCTCTTTGATTTTAACCACCTGGTGGGCTGCCAGATCCGTACCCTTTTCTGTAGTATGCAATTTGTTCCAAACAAATTCACTCTGAATTTCCGCTGTCCAGTGTTTAAGCCGTGCTTTTTTTTGAGGTGGTTCAGCAATATCGGTTGGGGGTATGTCAATTTCGCGAGAGCGCTTTAATGGAGCTGCCATATTGATGCCTTTCTAGTTAAAAGTTAACAACTTAGCATAAAGAACATAAAACTTCAAAGAAAAAGTGGGGCATCAGGTGCTTCCGAATTGCGAGCTGGAATAAATTGCTGTGGATTAATGAAGCCGCGAGCTGCGTAGCAAATATCCCAAACTAATCCCAACGATGTCAGCTGGCGGGTAGCAAAGTCATTAATCTTTTCTTCTTCCCCACGTGTGGCTAGAGACAATGCTGCCCCAAATATTCCAAATGCAAGATCTATGATTCTCGTTATTGTTGACACAATAGCTCCAAATACAAAACAGACTCTGGATAGAATACGTTTTTCCCAAAATGAATTTTTAATTGCTAAGCCATAAGCCTTTTCAAATATGGGAATAGACAATTCTCTTGTGAGTGATCCGGTGTAGGTCAAATCGTTGCTTTTAATTATATTATATTTGGCGCTGGGATTGATAACTACAAGTAAGCTTAGGTACAATTTTGGAAGAACCCTATATGATGCGAGTGCCTTCTCGCTGTAACCGTTGATCTGCTCACTTTTACCCCATGTTACAATCGACAATGCTGATGCTGCTACCCCTGACACTGTTTTTTCTAAATCAATCGCAATATCCACTAACTTAAAAGGTAAACAGAGTAAATTTTCGCCTCGCGATGTAAAAAAATTGACTGCACTATTCATAGAAACCTCTTTTTTTGATAACAAAACCCATTTGATTTTGTCTTTTTATGCCGGATTCTATTTACTGGGATGATTTCCTACAAATACTTTCAAGCTCTGTGTTGTGAAAAATGAACCCTTCTGCTACTCTTTGCCCTTTAAATCTAAGAAAGAGGAACAAAATAATATGCAACCAGTCAATCTGAATAAAGATAAATTTAATTTTTCATACCCCGAAGTCGGCAAAAAGGAACATGTGATCAACTGGTATGTTAACCGCAACAAATCCATTCGCTTGGAAATGAAAAAAATGTGGGGGAATGGGGAAAATATCCTGAACAGAAAAACAATGGAAGGCGCGAATGATGATCAAAGAATGGTCAAAATCATTAATGTACTTTTCCGTAATATGGAGAATTTTGGGCCCATACGCAAGGAATTTGGCCACTTTAAACATGATAGCAAGAATGACATGTACCACTGCCATGTTTGGGAAAAAGGCTTTACTTATGTGATAATGTGGGAGGTTGATGAAGAAAAGAAAATCATTAATATTGTTGACATGGCTGTTCACGAAAATTTTAAGTTCAAAAGATCTCACAAAAAAATCGAATCTATCGCTAAAGCAGAGTTGAATCGTAGTCACGATCTGAAATATCAAGACAATCTTCGTAGAAGAATCTTAAGGAACGAATAGGAAAAAATACCAACCGATCGGGAGTAATTATGAACATTTGGTCAGCTTTTAAAGCCTTCTGGAAAGCTCTGCAGGAACCTCAAAAAGCTCAGCAGTTTTTAGAGGATAAGCCTAAACAAGCGGAAAATACCGATCTCTCCCATCTCCGCTTGCTTTCCATCTTGCAGCAATCCGGAAGGCTGATCGACTTTCTGAAGGAAGATATCTCAAGCTATACCGATGAACAGGTCGGAGGCGCCGTCCGAAAAATACACCAAGACTGCAACAAAAGCCTGGAAGAACTCATCGCCATCCGACCTCTCATGGATGAAAATGAAGGAGCACTTATCAAAATTGTTCAAGGATATGACCCAGCAACCATAAAAATTGTCGGTAAAGTAAAGGGGGAACCCCCCTTCACCGGAATCCTCGTCCATAAAGGATGGAAGGCCAGTAAACGCTCACTCCCCAAAAAAGTCGGCGACACATCCCATGAGGTCCTGCATCCTGCTGAAATCGAGGTGCGATAATCATGTC
>Ga0206822_1098_pt1 | contig 16874 bp, 16 predicted proteins | sample Alteio_BWOrgCont_83_FD_152913 | JGI IMG/M metagenome (GOLD analysis project Ga0206822, IMG submission 152913) | Enriched cells from forest soil in Barre Woods Harvard Forest LTER site, Petersham, Massachusetts, United States -... | ecosystem: Environmental > Terrestrial > Soil > Temperate forest >... | reverse complement strand
GTTCCTTAGCCTTCTTCTCTCTGTTTTTTTCTTTAACACTCGTCGTTAAGATTCTTTTGCAGAATCTTCTCATAGAATTGCACATATTGCGGTAGGATTTTTTCCATACAAAACTTTTCAGCTGCTCTTTTTTGGGCAGCTTCGCTCACCTTTTCATACAGGTTCTTATCCGTCAGAAGCTGAATGCTGTATTCAGCCATCTTTTGGATGTTCCCGACCGGGGCCATGAAACCCGAAATCCCCTGCTCAATCAACTCGGGCAAACCCCCGACATCTGAGCTTACCACAGGTACGCCATAGGCCATTGCCTCTAAGGCTGCAAGCCCGAAACTCTCCTGGGAGCTAGGAAGCAGAAACAAATCAGCGCTTGCCACATACTGATCAATATGCTTGTTTTTTCCCAAAAAGAGGACTTCTTTTTCTAAATGAAATTCGGAAACTGCATTGCGTACTTCATCCAAACCTTTACCCGTTCCCAGAAAAAGGAGTTTGCAGGGTACATGTTTACGTACTTCTTGAAAGATCCGCACAACATCCACTGGGCGTTTTATTGCGCGGTAATTGGAAGAGTGGAGCAGCAGCTTTTCTTCGGGTTTGACGAAATGATGCTTCATAGGCTTTTTATGTAACAGCTCCGGCTTGGGATTGAAGAAGTTGTAAATTACTTCAATAGGTTTTGTAATGCCGAAGTATTCCGAAGTTTGCTGCTGCAGCCATTTCGATACTGCCGTGACGCCGCAGCTATTTTCAATGCTGAATTTGACTATCTGAAAGTAGGCGGGGTCTTTGCCCACAAGGGTAATATCCGTGCCATGCAAAGTGGTGATGATGGCGAGCTTTTTTACATGGAGAATTTTTTTGGCCAAATAGGCGCTGGTAGCATGGGGAATGGCGTAGTGCACATGGAGAATATCGAGATCGTAAAGTTCCGATATCTCCGCGATTTTGACTGCGAGTGTGAGGGCATAGTCGGGATATTTGAATAAATCATATTGATGGATTTCCACTTCATGGAAGTAAATGTTCCGGTCTTCAAGTCTTAAGCGGAAGGGAATTTCATACGTAATAAAATGAATTTCATGACCTAGCGCGGCTAATCCATGTCCTAGCTCTGTAGCAAGGATGCCGCTGCCCCCAAGACTTGGATAACAGACAATTCCAATTTTCACATCGTACTCCGGTTATAATTCTCTCGTCACACGGGCAACACTCATGGGATCATCGATTATCACAGGATTCCCTTTGATCAACCCTTGGGCATATTTTCCACCGGTGAGTACTCCGAGCCAAGATGCTTTCTTCAGGACCCATTCCATATAACTGTGTGTGCGAAGCTGGCTTTCGTGGCAAGCCATCATTTGTTTCCATTGCTCAACTTGATCGCTGATATCGATAAGGAAGTCAGGCATTTCCGAACCGGCTCCGGTGTAGTGCAATATACCCTCCGGAGTATGTACAGGCAGATTTGGTAAGATTTTTCCAAAGCGTGCATAACGGCAAGCATAACGGGCGAGAATTCCGCAGGCAAGGTGGTCAGGGTGGTTCATCTCTCCTTTCCATTCAGGGGCCAGAATTAAGCGTGGTTTGTATGTGCGGATGACTTCGACAAATTTTAGGCGGGATTCGTAGGAATCGAAGACTTCGCAATCTTTGAAATCCATGAATACTCGTTCCGCGCCGATGACTTTGGCTGCGGCGATGCTTTCTTGTCTGCGACCTTCGGGGGTGCCGTTTGTACCTTTATCGCCCAAGGTTAAATCTACCATGACGATGCTCTTTTTCTGGGAGCTCATTTTGGCGAGGATGCCGCCGCATCCAAATTCCAGATCATCGGGGTGGGCGCCGAATGCAAGTACGTCAACCATTGGGATGTCCATGTGAGGAGTTTAGTATAATTAATTTTAGAATACAGAATACAGAATTCGGAATCCAGAATCTATACCACGCGCGGTCCGGAATGGTGAATTTCGACGATGCCAAAGCCCCGGGGTTGAACGATCGCAAGTCGGTCCATATTTCTAATATTGAACGACTTGCGATCGTTCAACAGCGGGAGCTTTCGCATCGTCCAAATTCGCCATTCCGGACCGCGCGTGGTATAAATTCCCCTTGAGTCCCTATTTTCAGTCCGAATCCCATCCTCCGCCTACTGCCTTATAGAGCGCAATGTAATGCAACAGAAGATCAATTTGGCTTTGCAAGTAAGAGTCTTCCGACTCTAAAAATGATTGATTCGCCACCTGAACTTGAATATAGTCTTTCAAACCATTTTCATAGAGCTGTGCCATTAGAGTATGAGCTTCTTGACTCGCTTCGTGCGCTTTGGCTAAATTTGTATTTCTTTCCAATTCAAAATGAAATGAAGCAATGGCATTTTCTGTTTCTTCAAGTGCTTCTAAAACTGTCTTTTGATAGGAATATAGCGCCTGCTCGGCTTTTAGTTGATTGATAGTCACATCTTGCTCGAGAAGCCTGCTATTGAAAATAGGTTGTAGAATTTGACAGCCCCCAAACCATGTAAAGCTGCCTGAACAGAGGGCTGAAATATCCCCGACAAATCCTTGGAGGGATATTCTTGGAAATAAAGCCGCTATGGCACTGCCAACCTGTTCCGTTGCTGCAGCCAGGTCCCTCTCGGCCCGCCGGATATCAGGCCTTCGCCTGAGAAGTTCTGAAGGAACTCCTATACGCTTCTGACAGGGCAGATGAGGAAGAGGGGCCGGCTGCTCAAGTTCGCAAAAAAGCTCCGCGGGATTATACCCCAAAAGTATGGAAAGGCGATGAATGGATTTAGAGATTGACAATTCTACGAGAGGCTTTTGTGCAAGCAGCCTATTCAGCTGTTCCTCTGCCTGTTTTTGATCAAGATTACTTGAAAAGCCTGTATAGGTAAGGCTGTGCGTCAGATGGAGGGTGTCTTTCTGCGCCGCAATATGTTTTGTGATCACCTCTCTACTTTGCTGTAGGCCTCTTAATTCGATATAATTCTTGGCTACTTCAGCTGAAAGGGTAATCCAAATATTCATGAACTCAAATTCGGAGGATTCTGTCTTAGCTTGCAGCGCCTTAAGGTCATGCAAGTTTTTGCCGAAAAGATCAATTTCCCAATCGGCATCGAATCCGATTTCGAAGAAGTTTATGTTTCTTGTGTGTGAGCCGCGGCGGCAAATTCCGAGAAGTCGATCTAAGGTTTTTTGGTTATATTGTGCATGGCCATATGTGGCTGACCCATCAATGTGGGGATATAAATTGGTTTCCCCACCCTTTTCCTCTACTCGGGCCTCCAAAATGCGTGCGGCAGCGATGGATAAATCCAGATTTTGTGCAGCAGCCCGTTCTATCAACGAGTCGAGCAGGGGGTCATTGAAGGATTGCCACCAAAGAAGGCAATCCGTTTCATCGCGTTGCATGCCTTCAGGGACATCGCTATGCCATTCGCATGGCATTTCTATTACAGGCGGATCATATTTCGGCCCCACTGTGCATGCCAAAGGGATTAAACTCAATAGAGCTAACGGCCAAATTCTGCCGAATTTCATAGGCACTCTCATGGCGAATTTTTTGCTTCGATAAACACATCCATCTGTTGACCGACAAAGAGAGGGCGGTTTTCTGTTATGATCTGATAAATGATTTGAAGTACTTTTGTATCTGTTTTTTCCGTTAACTCGTGTGTCAGGTTTTTCTTGTTGGTTACAAATGGTTCAATCCTAATAAATTCCAGAGGAAATTTCTCCTTCGCGTTATCCTGCAGGTATGCAACAGCAGGGCTATTGGAATGAAATAAAGGAATATCTAGTTGATTTATGCTGACGCGCAGATTCAATTTATCAATATTACCTAAGATTAACAGAGTCTTGTCAGTATCAGGAGAAGCGAATTCTCCGTCATGTATATTGATTTGCAATACGGTTCCATCAATGGGAGAAGTAATGATTGTGCGATCTAATTCTGTTTTTATGCGATTGAGATTGTCTCTTGCTTGTAAAACCTCAATGCGTGCGATTTCCAGGTCAGGTTTCCATGTTCCACCTTTCACTTTTTCCAAATCGGCTTGTACCTGTTCCCAGTTAGCTATCGCTTGCTGTTCATTAAAAAGGCGGCGATTTTTTTCTTCTTGGCTTATGGCGCGTGGATCAGGCAGATTTTGGACCATTTCATATTGATTTTTTGCCAAATCCATTTCTGCTTTCGACTTATTTAGAGCAGCGGTCGCAGTGGCGATATCTTCAGGTCTTGGAAAAGCCTCGAGTCTTTGTAATTTAGCGAGAGAAGTTCTATAGGCTCCTTGTTCTGCCAAGAGTTCGGCTTGTAGATCGCGGCTTTCCAGGAGTATAAGCTTGTCCCCTTTTTTTATTTTTTGACCAACAACGACCAAAACTTTGTCCACGACACGGTTGAGAGGACTGCTGATTGAAATGTTTCCGCTGCTCGCTTCCACAATACCCACACCGGAGATATAGTTCTTATAGGGAGCAGCAGGAGGCACGATGGAAGGTTCTTTAACAATGGGACTTTCAATCTCTCTCAATAAGGAGAAGAAAACGAGCAGCAAACAGAATAGAGCGAGGATGACAATTCCAAAAAAATAATTTCTATGCATGGTCTTTACCTGATATAATTTGGCCATCGCAGATATCAATAATTTTATCAGCAAATGGGAAGGTGCGAGGATCATGGGTAACAATCAATACAGCCCTAGTTGGGCTTGTAGATAACTCTTTAAATACAGTCATAATTTCATGACCGGAGACTTGATCCAGGGCGCTTGTGGGTTCATCGCAAACAAGGATTTGTGATTCATTAATAATAGCCCGTGCAATGGCAACGCGTTGCTGCTGTCCTTTTGATAAATTTGACGGAGAGGTTTCTGCGCGATGTGCAATTTTCATTTTGTTGAGGATTTCCATCGATTTTTCCTTAGCCCTCTCCTCGGATTCCCCATCAATGATTAGGGGTAAGGCAACATTTTCTGCTACAGTTAGTGAGGGAATTAAAAAAAGCGATTGAAATATTACGCCCAGGTGCTTGCGGCAAAACTCTGACTTTTTCTCCGTAGGCATACGGCTCATTTCTTGATCTAAAAGAAAAATTTCTCCCTCATCGGGAGTCAATAGGTTAGCTATGATCGACAATAAGGTAGTTTTTCCGGAACCTGAAGGACCCACTAAAAGGGTGAGTTTTCCTTGTTCTATTTCTAAGTTAATACCCTTCAAAGCTTGTATGAGGGTTTCTTTGGAACCATAGCTCTTTTTAATGTTTTTGCATTGTATGGCTATCATATTAAGCCCCCATCAGAAGTATAGGATCTGTCCTTGCTACTTTATGAATGCTTAAAGCTGCTGTAAATATACAGATAAGTAAAACAATTACGCTAGTGAATACAAATAGTTGCCATGGAAAAAGAAATGCAAGAGAAGTATCTTCTGTGGCAAAACCCCATAAAATAGTTGCCCCTGTTCCTAACAAATAACCGATAACTCCTACTATAGTTACTTGTACAGCGATCATTTTTGTTATCTGATCTTGACTGCCTCCAATCGCTTTGATTAAGGCATAATATTTTATATTCTCAAGTGTCATGATATAAAAGATAAGACCTGCTATTGAAAAACCTATAATAATGCCCAAAGCCACCGAAAGTCCAAAGTTTATCAATATGCCCGTTTTTAAAAAGGATTTTGTCATCCTCCATTCCAATTGATTACGCGTTAAGCCTTCCAGCACAGAAAAAGCATTGATTTTTTGCAGTACTTCTTCCACGTTGGCTCCGGTTTTGGTCTTTGCAGCGATAAAGTCGATAGTATTTCTTGAAGAAAAATTCTTAAAATTATGATTGGTTGTAAAAATATTGGGTTGGGGATAAAAACCCTGTGTGATTTTACAAATTCCCACAACTATGGCACGATGATTATTAATTTCAAGAGAATCCCCGACTGTTAAAGGAACTTTAGTACCGTCAGATAAAATGTGAGCCAATGATCCTTTTGCCGAATATACATCCACGAGGACACCGCCTTCTCGATGAAGGTCCCTAAGATTGCCTTCTAAGATTTCCGGTGGAGCTCCGATCATGGTGGAATCATCGATTCCAATCAGTTGGCCTAGATCAAAAATCCCGGATTGAGTAACTAAAGGAATATCCATAATATTGATGGGAACGGCCCATTCGATATTAGATATACTGCGAACAACATCGAGATATCCTTCAGGGAGGCCTCTGACCTTTACATCGCTTTCGGTGGCTGGGTCTATCACCCAAATATTTGGAGAAGGTATGTCTGTGACTAGTCTATAGGATCGAGATACTAAACCCAAAAATATTGCAGATTGCTGAGAAATTAATAAGGTGGCTAGAAAAATTCCAAATATAACGCCAATACAAGAGGCTCTATTTCCAATAAGCATTTTAATTGCCAGAGACATCATAGCTTTTTACCAAGGTGTAAATTTGCAATATAGCAAAGGGGATACATAGCCACAACAATTATACCACGCGCGGGTAGGCTTTTGAATTTTGTGCAGCGCGAAAGCTCCCGCGGTTGAACGATCGCAAGCCGGTCAATATTAGAAATATGAACCGGCTTGCGATCGTTCAACCCCGGGGCTTTTCCATCGTCGAAATCGCAATTTTGAACCAGGCCAGGGTATAATTCCTTGGACGTGAATAGTTGCAATAAAGTAACGTAAAGAAAGAATCAATTAGGAAAAACTTGAGCGAAGAAGTGAAATCTTTGACACAATTAGTACATCGGTGGGGGAATGCCTCTTCAGAGGCTTTGTTAGAGTCACACTCTGACCTATTTAGAACTCCCGGCATTGATGGGGTCATTGGGTATCGCCTGCATTCTAATTATGCGGTTACCTTTGGAGATCCTATATGCCCTATAGCAGATGCCCCTCAATTGGCTACGGCCTTTCATAAATTTTGTCAGGAGAAGAACTTAAATATCATCTATATCATCACTTCTGAAAAGTTCGCCAATTGGGCTATACAAAATCAATGCAGAGTGCTGATTGAAATCGGTGAAGAAATTATTTTTGATCCTCAGCAAGATCTGACAGACGGGCATAAGGGTAGAAAGCTGCGCAATTATTTGAGTCACGCCTCTCATATGGGATTACAATTTCATGAATATCTGGGTCATGATGAACATCTCGAACATTCTATAGGGCAAGTAGGTAAGGTGTGGTTGAAAAGTCGTAGTGGGCCCCAAATTTATTTGGGTGATCTGGAATTTTTCGAGGATAGGACGGATAAACGTTGGTTTTACATTCGGCAAGATGAGAAAATGATGGGTATGGCTTTAATGAGTAAGCTAGAGTCTCAAAGCGGATGGTTTTTAAAATATTTAATTTCAGTTCCGGAAGCTCCTCGAGGTACATCGGAGCTTATGGTGAAGTCGATTCTGGAAATTTTGCGTAATGAAAATTGTCGATTTCTTACCTATGGAATGATCCCGGGCAAGAATTTAGGTGAAATTGTGGGGTTGAGTAAATTTTCGACCTATATGGCGAGGTTAGGCTATAATCTATCAAAGTGGTATTTTCATTTAGACCAGCGCAAAACATTTTGGCAAAAATTCCGTCCCAAGACAGAACGATCGTTTATGTTGTTAAGCACAGAAACCATTGGTTTTCAAGAAATTAGGGCTATAGTAAAGTCCTTTAAAATGGACATTTAGGCGCAAATAGTAACGCGGGGTAATACAGAATACAGAAGATAGTTTAAGCCAATTCCTTCTCTTTTCAATTGTCCCTTCTTCTGAATTCTGTATTCTGAATTCCACCGCGTTGCTATTTACGCAAAATTGATTTGTAATAAATTCTAAAGTTGTGGTATACTTATAGTATTCAATACAAGAGAGTTGCATGGTAAAAGGCATAGCCTACGCTTTAGGGGCCTGTTTGATTTGGGGATTAATTTTTATTATCCCGCAATTTCTCGATGGCTTTACTTCAATAGAAATCACCCTTGGCTGTTACTTTTTTTATGGAATGATCTCCCTATTCTTCCTCTTGAACGACCTGTCTCAAGGCAAAGGACGTTTCGAGTGGCCTATTTGGTATAAAGCGCTCTATTTTTCGTTGATTTCTACCATCGTCTATTACACTTCAATTATTTTAGCGCTTCGCTTTGCCACACCGGCTATTTGTGCCCTCACCCTTGGTGTAAGCCCTATAGTAATTATCTTTTATGGGAACTGGAAGAAAAAAGAATGCCGGTTTAGAACACTCATTTTGCCCTCAATACTCATTGCCATTGGCCTTGTGACTATCAACGCTCAACAGCTCATGATCGGCGAATCTTCCTCTACCTACTTCTTAGGGATTTTCTGCGCCTTCATAGGACTTATGTGCTGGGCTTGGTACGTAATAGAAAACTCCCAGTTTCTTAAAGAAAATCCGGAAGTTACCGCGCATGAGTGGTCCACTTTAGTAGGAGTTGCCACCATTTTTTGGGTACTCGTGAGCGGCGCAATCCTTGCGATCTTTTTCGCCGATGAGATAAACATACAAAAGTATTATGCGTTAGATAGTGCTACAGTACGCTTTTTCACAGGATGTGGAGTGTTAGGGCTTCTTTGCACCTGGTTTGCAGCCTTTTTATGGAATAGGGCGAGTGTGAACTTACCGATGTCACTTCTTGGCCAACTTGCCGTCTTTGAAACAATATTTGGCCTTGTATATGTCTATACGTTAGACGGACGTCTTCCTTCTGTGACTGAATATATAGGGATCTTTCTTTTTCTCTCTTCCGTAGCGTATGGAATACACTCATCAAGCAACAGAATTCAGAATTCAGAATACAGAATACAGGAGAAGGGACAATAGGAATCACTCTTCTTCTGAATTCTGTCCTCTAATCCTTTACAGCCCTGCAAACCGTCAACCCATAAATACTAGCTGGACATTCCTCTTGCAATGCCTCTGCGCACCTGCGTAATGTACTTCCCGTAGTCATCACATCATCAATTAGCAAAAGGCATTTATCATGCAAGTGTTGCTCTTTTTTTAGTATGAATGTGGTAGCCTTAAGATTCATCCTTTGCTTATAGTTAAGGCCCGCTTGGCTGAAGTCTCCGCTTTTACGTATCAGCGGTTCTTGAATAGGAGCATCCAAGATCTCTGCCATGGACTGCGCCAACAGAAGGCTTTGATTGTACCCCCGGTCCAACCGATGAGTCAATGATATCGGGACAGGAATGATCCGATCGGGCCACGGCCATTGCAGTTCCAAAAACTGGGCAGCCAGATAGGCTCCAACTCCTTTAGCTAGATAGGGTTGGTCAGAGTATTTGAGCTTTCGAATGAGGGTTGCCGCCGGGCCGACATAATCAAATGCGGCAGCCATGCCGTGCAGGATAGGGTCGAGACGTCTGCAGGCGGGACATAGTTCACTCCCGGGATTATAGTTAGATGTAAAACAGTAAGGGCATCTTTCTTTATGATCAATTAATTCCAGTTTGGCCAGACATTCCGGACAAAGATGAGACCAGCCTTTAGGAAGGGAATCTCTACAATGCAGGCAGAGGGATGGGTAGACGAGATCAATGAAAGAGAGGATGAGATTTTTGGGGAATTCTTTGATCAAAGATGGAAAGGTTCTCCGATAATTTGGTTCATTTTTTCTTCGATGTGAGCAGCCAGTTCAGGATGGTGTTTAGGTTCATTTTCTTTAAGCCATTTGTCCATTCTACGTACGACAAGTTCGATGTCTTTAGCATATGTTTCTTTAGTACGCATCGAGTCATTCTTTTTCAATTTTCCTACATCTAGGTGGATAGGTCGGTCGCTGACAAACCCTGCATTGTGCATAACGCCGTGATCGTGATCAAAAATTCCTTTCCTGTATTCGGAAAGGTATAAATCGATGATCTGGTTGATTCGATGCTTGGCTAGGGTCACATTATCTTTAGCTAACAAATCATGCATAACCTTGCGCATGGTTTCCGCTTTGTATTGCAGAATAAAAACGACATCGTCTAAAGGGATTTTATGCTCCCAACCCATCTTATCCAAAACAATGGCTGTTTTGCCGAGATTGTCCGTTTTGTTTAAATGAATGAAGAGAAGGCCGCTATCCTCACGGTGGCTTTCGTAGGCAAGACGGTAGCCCGCGAAGACTCCTTCGAGTTTTCTTGTTTTTCTCTCTGTTTGCTTCATTTTATAGTTTATGAATGGCGGGACAGATGGAAGGAGATCTACGAATAGGGAAGGTTTAAGATGCTTGAATTTAAAAAATTTAAGTACGTATTTTCCGTCTTCGCTTCCAAATGCATAGGATTGCGCCCCTTTTCCGATATAGGTGAACGTCTGGTTCAAAATTTGGTCTATTTTCGACTTTTCTGAAGGGGATAATGATAAGATATCCCACTCTGGGCGATTGGGCATATCATAGGTAATATTGGCCTGACGGAAATCGTCTGTCAGATTGTAATACGATCGGAAACAACCAAAAATCGCTAAAGCGAAGAGGCTAAAATAGATAATGATTTTTTTGGAAAATTTAAGAGAGAACATCTTATGCCTGAATTAGATAACTAGGAAGAATTTTATCTGAGAAAGTCGTTTGATGCAATCAGATTGTTATTCTACTGTTTTTCTTCAGGTACTTAAGGCTGTGCGATTTTGTTCTTTTTTTCTGGACGCCAAGCCAAAACATCGATAATGTCCAAAGTATACCACTCGCGGTTAGGTTGTGAACTTGAGGAGCGAGGATGTCAAGATCGATCGATTTGCGACGAATCCATAGCCTGCTATTGATGAGGAGCAAAGCGATCGAGATTGGCATCTGCAGCCCTCAGAAAAGTTCTCAACGTATATATAACCAATAGGTTTATATGATATCAGATGAGCAAAATTCGTTAGGATCCAATCCTTCCTTTCGCCCTGCGCAAGATACCCCTTCGAATGATGAAAAAAACGAGGGAAAGCATGAAAAGGATAGAGAACTTTCAGCATCGCAAGAGATAAAGGAAAAGGAAAGCGGTCACAAGAGGCAAAGAAGTCTCAGTTTAGCAGATTCGCTGACTGCTACCAAAGTTCTTTCATCCAGTCAAACGTGTCCCAGCATTCTGAGGACTTCAGGAAGTACCGCCAAAACTGATTTTGTCGGCCTTAAAATCGACTTGGCCGGTGTTGCTCATCTCAGAACTAAATCCGAAAGTCCGCAAAGTTCACCTAAATCTGCTGGTGGAATGATGGAAAGGTCTAGGAGAAAACTAACGGCTACGGGAACCTCGCATGAATATCGGGAACATTATAACAGTGTCATTGATGAATTTAGGTCCAAAATGAGATCTGCTTCTACATCCGGATCCTCTTCTGAAACTAGTGATGTTGAAGATGCGAATTCATCTGATCAGGATACAGCTCCTACAGTTACTCTAAAACCTTTGAGTGCAAGAGTTCAAAAAAGCATGCGAACGCGAAGCCGAAGTCACAACTCAAAAGAAGCATTACCAAGATTTTACCTAGGGAAACATCGCGTTGACAAAATAAAAGTCAACTTATCAACAATTCACCAGAAAAAAGAATCCGGATTGGAAAGTCCTATAAAGTCTCCTCAAACTGCAAGTGGAAGGCTAGAAAAATCAGGAAGAATATTCACTACATTCACGCGAAGTCTTTCAGAAAGCCAGGAATCATCTCCTCGTTTAAAGACCGAACAACAAGAGGGTAGTGGATTACTTACGTTAAAGGATTTCTTTTTTACTGAGGAAAAGGGTTCCGGCATCATTGAGCAACCCTCAGTGCCTCAGATAACGATTTCTGAAAGGCATAAGAAGTTTTTGGCCCTAACTAATGCAATTCAAGTTTTCAGTATAGACAACATGGAGCACATTGAAAAAAGCAAGGAAAAAAAATTCAATGATGGTTTGATCCATTTACTTGAGCAAAAGAATTTTGATGAAGAATTGCAGATATCAAAATGGGCATTGATTGAGATTGCTGCGCATATACGATTTGAAATAGATCCAAGTGAAGCGCATCGTTTCCTTATGATAAGCGGATTGGTATTAGAGAACATTATCTTGCGATTGAAAGAACTGCAGAACTCTTTATATGTCTATGTCATTAGCTCTGACAAAACAAGCGAATTCACGAATGAGCTTTTTAAATGCCTCAAGGAGTTAATATCTTTGGAAATGGTTCCTACCAACACCCTTGGATTGGAACGCGGGAAGGATTTGAGGTTGTTTCTAGAGAAAGTCCGTGAGATTCAAGAGCACAAAGATAAGCCGCAGCACGAAGATAAACGGGTTTGGCATATTATTCAAAGGGGATTTGGCAACGATTCTGAATCCATACACAGTGTGCTGGAACTCTTAAAGGAATTCGTGGACGAGAAAGCATAGCACAACTTCCCTACAAGCAAAGGGCGCGTTTGATACTATCGAAGGGTCCGGACCATGCCGTGCAAAAAGTGTACCTGCGGAAATTGTGAACATTTGATTGGAAAAAATCAAAAACTGTTTTAAGATATTGTACAAATCTTGCTTGATATGAATGACGTAAATAAAATTGAAATGAAAGGGGTGCTTAATGACGATTATCGAAAAAATCAATGAGGAGATTAAAGAATCAATGCTAAGCCGAGACCAAATTAGGCTCGATACTTTGCGCATGCTCAAATCTAAAATACTGACCGTTGATGCGCGCGGCAACCTTCCAGATCCAGAAGTCATAAAACTATTCAAAACGTACTATGGCAATCTCCAAGAAGCTCTCGAACAAGCCCAAATGGCTAATCGCCCCGAGACCGTTGAGAAATTAAAAAATGAACTAAAAATAGTTCAAGAGTATTTACCTGTATCCCTTACTCCAGAGGAGACCAAAAAAATCGTGGTGCAGGCCATTGCTGATTCTGGAGCCAAGTCAAAAAAAGACGTAGGATTGGTGATGAAGAGCATCATGCAGATTAACAAAACAGTTGATGGAAAGTTAGCCAAAGAGTTGGCCAGTCAATTGCTGGCCGATTAGGCGTTCCGACTTAGGACTGAACGCCTAACCACAATACCGCTACCGCGGTATTCGATGCGATTAAATACCGTAGACGTATCTTCCAAATCCTGCTATTATAGACACTTAAACTCCAGCTACAAAGGTAATGTCATGTTTTCCCACATCTTCGGCAATGACAAAATCAAAGAATATCTCGTCCGCATGATCCGAAAAGACGCTATCGGCAACTCCCTCCTTTTCGCCGGCCCTGACGGAATCGGCAAAAGCCTCTTTGCCGAAGCTTTCGCCAAAGCGCTACTCTCCGGTAATAATCCCGGAAAATTTGATTCCGGAAACCATCCCGACTTGCATGTATACTCCCCCGAGGGAAAGATCGGCATGCATAGCATCCAATCGATGCGTCAACTCAAAGACGAGGTGTATCTTCCTCCCTACGAATCGGATAGGAAGGTATTCATTATCCATGACGCCGATCGTATGCTTGGATATAGCGCGAATGCCTTGCTCAAAACTTTTGAGGAGCCTTCGCTCGATACGATTATCATCCTGTTAACGGATTCTCCCGAATTGCTCCTGCCGACGATCATGTCGCGCTGCCGAGCGACCTACTTCCAGCGCTTGACTGAAGAGGAAATTGTCGCTGCACTCAAGTCTAAAAAACAAATCTCGGACGAGGAAGCCAAAAGGATTGCCGCTTTAGCCGGCGGTTCGGTCGGCAACGCTCTGCGATTGCTTGAGAGCGGAGAACACCCGGCTCGTGAGATTATCTTGAAAGTTTTGGCTGCCGAAAAGTTCTCGGGATACGCGGAATTGGCAGAGAAAGCGAAAGAGATCGCTGCCATTGCCGACAGTGCCGTCAAGGTAACCGAAGAAGCGGCAAAAGCCGATTTGCTGAAAGGGTTTACCGAAAAGCTAAACGCTTCGCAGATGAGCAGCATAGAAAAAGAGGTCGATGGTATTGCTTCCATGCAGTTAGCTCATGAAGCTCATGCGGTCTTCGATGTGATCTTGGCTTGGGTGCGCGATATTCATTTGCTTTTAGCAAAGGGGAATCCCGAACTCTTGTTCCTCCGAGATCAGATGGCCGAGCTGCAAAAAGCAGCAACTCGAAAGCATGTGATTACCATCGAAGAGGCTATGCAAGCGGTTAAGGGTGCTAAACTGTCGTTGGAGCGCTCCACCCCTTTTCACATGTGCCTTGAAAATCTATTTTTAAAATTGAATCTTATATGATGAAGAATAAATCGATAACTATCTACAAAGCCGCCCATGGCGACCCGCTGCCTGTTCCGGTCTTCATGTCGGGCATCCAAGCCGGCTTCCCTTCGCCTGCCGACGACTATGTCGAAAAGCAGCTCGACCTTAATGAATTGGTTGTCAAAAATCAACCGGCCACTTTCTTCGTGAGGGTGGAAGGGGAGTCCATGCGCGATGCCGGTATCCTTTCCGGAGATATCCTAGTGGTCGATCGGTCGTTGACACCTACCAGCGGCAAAATTGTCGTGGCGATCATGAACGGCGAGTTCACAGTCAAACGCATTGAGATGACTGCCAAAGGGATTTCCCTGATCCCCGAAAATAAATCCTTTCCTACGATTGACATTCCGCCGGAATCCGACTTTCAGGTGTGGGGAGTCGTTACATATATCATTCACAAAGCACAGTAAATGCCATGTTTGCTTTAGCCGATTGCAACAGCTTCTATGTTTCGTGCGAACGCGTATTCAATCCAAGGCTGCTTGGAAAGCCGGTCGTCGTTCTTTCCAATAACGATGGTTGCGTTGTAGCACGATCTAAAGAGGCAAAAGCTGCCGGGATTGCTATGGGAGTTCCCGCGCATAAAAATAAGGAGCTATTCAGGCAGCAGGGCGTGATCGTGTGTTCGTCGAATTACACTTTGTATGGCGATCTTTCGTCGCGGGTGATGGAAACGATGCGTCAGTTTACTCCTGACATCCAGGTGTATTCCATCGATGAGGCATTCCTTTATTTTGAGCAGTGTACAGTTGAATATGCAGCCAAAATCAAGCAAACAGTGTATCAATGGACCGGTATCCCTATTTCGATCGGATTGGGCCCCACCAAAACGTTGGCGAAAGTGGCTAATGAGCTATCAAAGAAAAGTCCGAACGGCATATACATTTTCAAAGACAAAAAGCACATCGATGAGGTGTTGCAAAATTTCCCCGTAGAAGATGTGTGGGGCATCGGTAGAAATATCACGGCCTTTTTACGGAGCTCCGGTATTCGAACGGCCAAAGAATTGTGCAATGCGGAAGATGCCTGGATAAAAAAGCATTTAACCGTAGTGGGCTTGCGTACGGCGATGGAATTGCGGGGGATTCCCTGTTTGGAGCTCGAGGAGGTGCCCCCCTCTAAAAAGAATATCATGAGCTCGCGATCATTTGGACGACCTGTAACCACGTGGGAGGATATGTCGGAAGCGCTTGCGGCGTACACGGCGCAAGCGGCAGAAAAAGCGCGGCGGCAGAAATCGCTTGCGAGTTTTTTGATGGTATTTGTGGAGACCAATGCATTCAGCAATCAGCCGTACTATTCTAAGAGTGCGGTGGTGACTCTGCCGCAGCCCACTGCGTATACTCCGGATTTGATTCATCATGCGAAGACGGCGTTGCGGAAGATTTTTCGGACAGGATTTCAATATAAGAAGACGGGTATCATGTTGGGGGAGTTGGTTCCAGAGGATAGTTTTCAGCAAGATTTGTTTGGAGCGCGACCGGAGGAGCAATTGAAGCAGAGGAATTTGATGGAGCTGTTGGATAAGACCAACAAGAATTTTGGGCGCAAAGTGTTGAAAACGGCGGCAGAGGGATTTTCGCAGACATGGCAGATGAGGCGGGAGAATTGTTCGAAGCACTTTACGACCCGATGGGGGGATTTACTGACTGTGAGGATTTAGAAATCTGTGAAATATTTGTGATAACTATAATTTACGATTGCTATAAATTATAGTTCTTGTTATTATTAAAAACTTAACAAATATATTTAATGGAGATTATATGGGAAAAGTTACTTTAGAAGTTCGTGGTTGTCAGTTGGAATTTGATCCTAAATTTATTCCGGAAATTTCATCTTCTACTAAAACCAAAATAGAAGATTTTCTCAAAATAAAATTTCCAGTTGCTGATCAGGATAGCGAGATTTCCGAGGATTCATTGAAGGTCAGTGTAGAGAAACTTTATAATTTGGGCTCGCGTCTCAAAAAATGGCAGCAGACAGTATTAGGTGTTGCGGCTATTGCCGGGGTGATTTTAATGGGAGTCGGAGCCTTTGCTGCATTGTTTTTTGCTGCATTGTTGAGTGGGACAAAACTAGCGATGGCCAGTGGGGCTTGCGGCTTTGTCAGCACGTCATTAAGCAGTTGGATTCTCTATAGAGATGAACGCAGGGAGCCTCTCCGAAATGCTGTGAACGATCTCTTTGTTAAGACAATGACATTTTTTTGCTTACACGGAGAAAATCTTGCGACTGCAATCAAGGGGGGAGAATTGAATACTTTGGAAGTGGAAGGGAACCTTGAAGTAGGGAGCTTTGAGCATAAATTGGAAAATAATTACAAATTTACAGCTCTTAGCAAAATTTTGTTAGAAGTACAGTCGAATGTAAAATACTTCAAATTGATCCAGGCACGTATGCTAGGCTGAAAAAAAGGCATTCAAAGATAAGAGGTGGAAGTTAACCCATCCACGCAGCCCTAGGGGACGCAACTGGTTTGTTTGGCAATACACCGCGTTGAAACCGGGGCTACTCACATATACCCCTACCGAGGTAATGCAAGAGTCCGGTGAGTGAAGCTACTATTAGGTGGAAGATAAACGTTGCGAACTAATGCTGGAAGCCCTCACGTGTTAGCCCAGGCTGAGCTTGCGAAGCCTGGGTTACCA
>Ga0206822_1125_pt1 | contig 17035 bp, 15 predicted proteins | sample Alteio_BWOrgCont_83_FD_152913 | JGI IMG/M metagenome (GOLD analysis project Ga0206822, IMG submission 152913) | Enriched cells from forest soil in Barre Woods Harvard Forest LTER site, Petersham, Massachusetts, United States -... | ecosystem: Environmental > Terrestrial > Soil > Temperate forest >... | reverse complement strand
CAAACCCATTCAAGATCCTGCCAACATTGCAATTTTCAATATTCAAGAAAAGGAATTTGTAAAATCCGGATCCACAACTCAATGGGATATTGGAAAATTCCGCGTGGATGGCACTCTTCTGGCTCGTCAAAAAGCCAAATGGTTTGGGACCGACCGCTTTTTGGAAAAACATGGGGGGAAGGAGTTCCAAGATATCATTGGCAAGCAAAGAATTGATTTTGCAGAGGGTGATGATATATACTCCGTATTTGTCAAACCGAATGATGTTCTCATTTATGATAAGAACAATCGTTGGAAAGTTGTAGAGCCCGGAGAAGCGACTAAAGGACTCCCAATACTTGTGATCAAAAAAATCGATGAAAGGTTAATGAATTTAGAGTTGTGGGATGGAGAAGGCAAAAGTAAAATCTCTTTGAATTTATTGAAAAGCAACGATTCGATTAGTCCTCCAAATCTTATGCAAAGCTATAAATTCATCGGAGCCCGCACTCGCTCCCAATTTCTCTTTGAGGTGAATAAGGAAAGGATGATTCTGAGTCCGCAAGATTGGCTGCTACAGACTGACAAAGGATGGAAGAAGCTGTCCTCAGCAGATGATATCGACGCCTATGTTGGACGTAAACTTATAGGGCGTCTTTTCGTTATTAATGCAATAGAAAAGAGGGATGATCGTCAAGTCTTGCTAGGTACTCTTTTCAATCCTTCCCGCACTGAGGCTCAGTCTATAGAGATCGTCCTGCAACAAGGAGCCACAGGAGCGGCAACTAAACCCAAAAAAGAAGAACCTAACAAAATAAAACCACCTGTTACAGGTCCACAAGCTCCTCAAATAGAGCCTGAATCAACGCAGGATGAAGAAGAAGAAGATAATGCGGAAGACGATGAGGTCCAGGCTCTCCCAACGACGCCTCCACCGCCTATTCCGGATACTAATCAACCTCATCGAAGAGGATACTAAGAGGAACATTCGCATGATCAAAGTTCTTATACACATCATCATTTGCATAGCGTGTACAGCTACCCTGAAAGCACAAACAATCGCTGAAAAGAAATCAGGTGGTGGCGGGATTAATGCCGGATCCGAATTGACTCAAGACACCAAGCAGCTTTTGGTACAAGTCAACAAGGAAATGAGGGAATCCCAAGAAGAACTACATAAACTGTATGAGCAAATAAACGATTTGTACCGCAAGAACGCTCCGGAAGATGACTATCGAGTGCTTTTGGAAAAAGTAAACCGCGAAAAGGATAACATTATCTCTCTTGAGGATAGTTGGAAAGATGTAGCAACCATTACCGGCAAAGAAGAGCAATACGCTCTTTGGAACCAACCTGATACCACAATTGGCCAGTTGGTCAATGATTATGGCTCCCAAAGTTATATCTATGTATCCACTCCCGATATTGCCGAGATGAGAATCAACGTGGATTCCAATCTTCCCATTCCCAGATCTTCGTGGAATGAAATCCTGGAGTTGGTTTTGACTCAAAACGGAATAGGGTTCAAACAACTCAATCCATACTTGCGCCAGCTTTATCAGATTAGCCAAGATAAATCCAATATCAAATTGATTACGAATAAACGCAAGGATTTGGATTTATTCCCTCCAGACACTAAAATTGCCTTCGACTTAACCCCTGAACCTTCCGAAGTCAAACGCATCTGGTATTTTCTAGACAAATTTGTCAATCCTAACAGCACTGTGATCCAGCTGATCGGCAGAGATATTTTGATTATTGGGAATATTCCCGAAGTGCAAGACTTATTAAAGATCTACGATTTCGTGGCCGCCAATAAAGGGGATAGGGAGTTCAAGGCAATCCCAGTGACCAAAGTTGATATCGAAGAAATGGCTAAAATTTTAGGCTCCATCTTCAACACAATTGTGGAAACTCCGATCCCATTTGAAAACCAATCCGAACATTCCCCGAGAGGTATGCCACCAACAGGTACCCCAACAAACAAGTCATCTTTGACAACGGTAAATACAGCGCAAAAATCGTCCCCATCCGGCCGCTCAAGATCTCCTTCGCAACAAAAAGAGAATGAAGAAGTAAATGGCTTAAAGATAATCGCTTTGAAAGCTATCGGAAGGGCCTTATTTCTTGTTGGCACCAAAGAAGAAATTCGAAAAGCGGAAGAAATTGTACAGCAAGTGGAAGATCAAATCGGCGAATCGCGCAGAAAAGTTATCTACTGGTACGTAACCAAAAATTCCGACCCGGAAGAGTTAGCTCAAGTTCTACAAAAAGTATATATACTCATGGCGACGACTGGCACTGGAAATGAAGCCATAGAGCAAGCGATAAAAGCCGGAGCGCAGCCGCCGGGGGTAGTAGCTAGAGAGCAGGAAATTGAACTGCAGCGCGAACAGCTTCAATACAAACAAACTCAAGCATGGGAACCGAGTAATTTACCACGAGGAATTACTGATTCAGGGTTCTATCTAACCGATCGTTTCATTGTGAATCCCGATCCTCCTTCGATCCCAAAACAACCTCCAAACCAAGGCAGGAACAATTTCCTTGTGGATCCGAAAACAAGTACTATCATCATGGTGGTTGAGACTGATTTACTACCCAAGATGAAAGAGTTGATCAAGAAGCTGGATGTACCTAAGAAAATGGTGCAGATCGAGTGCATGCTTTTTGAAAAGAGGATCACTAATGACAACAATATAGGCCTGAATTTGCTGAAAATAGGCTCTTTAGCTTCACAAACCAATGCGACAAGCGTTTTATTCAGGCCTGAAGCAATTCTACGAAGCATAACTGAATTTATCATCAGCCGCGCTCCCGAAGGCAATATTCCAGCCTATGATGCTACCTATCGCTTCCTTATCAGCCGGGATGATATCTTTGTCAAAGCAAGTCCTTCGATCCTTACCGTAAACCAAACCAAAGGGTCGATTGAAATCGATACGCAAATTTCGGTAAACACCGGAACTTTTGTCATCCAAAACGCAGGCGTACCCACTTTGCAGAACGCTTTTGCCAGGGCCAACTATGGAATAAAGATCGATGTAATACCCACAATCCACATGCACAGCGAAGATGATCCTGATGGTGTCGACTATATCACGTTGGAATCGGATCTCAAATTTGAAACGATTGGCGTGAGCACAAACCATACGCCGCCGGTTTTCAGAAGGATCATAAAAAATACTGCAAGAATTGCCGATGGTCAAACCATCATCCTTGGTGGCTTGCGCGAAATAGACAAGGATGATGTGAAAGAGTCGATTCCTTTTCTAGGTGAAATCCCCGGTTTTGGAAAATTATTCGGCACTTTGACAACCCATGATGTCTCAGTCGAAATGTTCATCTTCATGACTCCAAAAATTATCGCAGAACCGGCTGTAGAATTAGAAAGGTTGAGATCGGAAGAAATGTGCCGACGCCCAGGCGACGTTCCGGGCTTCCTGTGCGCACTAGTTGACGCAAGAGAAAAGGAAAAAAATCAACTTATGAAAGAAACGATGGTAATGCTTTTCGGTAGAAAACCTGATCGATGCGTCAATACAGAAAAATGCGCTGAAGGTTCCGAATATGACGGAAGATAAAAATCCTGAAACACCCAAAAAGGAGCCTACCTTATTCGGAAAAGATCTGATCCACCAAGGTATGATGGGCAGTGACGATCATTCCAAGTCGCTTGCCCAAAAGTTCGGCATGCCTATCTACACTGATCTCTCCACTTTCAGACTTCCTCGCGAACATTATAAAAAAGTCCCCTACTCTTTCGCTAAAAAACACGTTGTATTGCCCATACAGGAAGAACATGGCATTGTCCTTGTCGCAGTTGCCGATCCCTTGAATTTGGAGCCTCTAGAAGAACTCCGACTCATGCTGGACAGCGAAATCAAAGCCGTATACAGCCCAAAAGAAACTATCCTGGCCGCCATTAACGAATGCTACAATCAAGAAACTGATGCTGCTACACAGATGATTGCCAATATGGGAGACCGAGGGGAAGATGGAAGAGGGGAAGTGGAAGTCTATGACCTTCTCGATGAACGCCTGGCTCAAGCACCCATCATCAAACTCTTAAATTTAATCCTCATCGAAGCGATCCAACTCGGAGCTTCCGATATCCACTTTGAACCATACGAAGACAGGTTGCGGGTTCGATACCGTATTGACGGGGTACTTCAAAACAGGCACTCTCCTGCCCAAGAATTTCAAGGCCAGTTGATGACCCGCATTAAGGTTATCTCTAAAATGGACATTGCAGAACATCGCCTGCCTCAAGATGGTCGAATTAAACTTAAGATGGGCCGCCGAGAGATCGACTTCCGCGTCAGTACAGTCCCTGTTGCCGGCGGTGAAAGAATTGTCATGCGTATCCTGGACAAAGGAAATGTAATTTTGGGCGTGGACAAATTAGGAATGATTTCTAGTGTCTTCGAGGAATTTAAGCATCTGATTTCTATGCCTGAAGGGATTTTTCTTGTCACAGGCCCTACCGGATCAGGAAAGACTACCACCCTTTACAGTGGGATTTGCGATCTAGCCAGTGATGAGATCAATATCATGACAATCGAAGATCCTGTTGAATATAACCTAAAAGGGATCGCACAAATTCACGTACAGCCAAAAATCAAATTAGACTTTGCCAAGGGCCTTCGACACATCTTGCGGCAAGACCCCGATATTATCATGATCGGAGAAATCCGCGACGTAGAAACTGCAGAAATTGCGATTCAGGCATCATTAACAGGACACCTCGTCCTCAGCACCCTGCATACGAACGATGCTCCTTCAGCGATTACACGGCTTGTGGATATGGGTATCGAACCCTATTTGCTTTCTTCCACAATTGTCGGAGTCCTAGCCCAGCGATTAGTGAGGCGGATTTGCCCTGAATGCAAAGAAGCCTATCGGCCGATCGATAAAGAGTTGCAGAGCATAGGGCTAACAGTCGAAGAGCTGCCAGAAGGCCAGCTGTATCGCGGAAAAGGATGCCCAGCTTGTTATGATACAGGCTATAAAGGGCGGCATGGGATCTATGAATTGATGGTTGTCAATAATGCCATTAAGAAACAGATCGTTAAGAGCCCCGATGCCGTAGAAATCAGGCAGATAGCTTTAAAGAGCGGAATGATTTCGCTCGTTCAGCATGGAGCTCAATTGGTCTTGCATGGGGTCACGACTATTGCAGAAGTGTTGCGTGCCTCTCGTGGTGTCGAGGAAGCAATATGAAGAAGAATAAGAATTCAGAATGCAGAATTCAATATTCAGAATATAGCCTCTGTATTCTAAATTCTGAATTCCCTTCTAAGGAATAGAAATGCCGTTGTATCACTATCAAGCACTCGATATCGTCGGAAAGAAAAAATCGGGCTTCATCGAAGCCATAGACGAACGCGAAGCCAAAAGCAAACTGCGCGAACAAGGTTTGATGGTCAGCTCCTTGGCTACAAAGTCTTCCATTTCTTCCAGCCAAAATTTGCACGGGGACAACCTACTTTCCTTTATCATGCAACTTTCACAATTGATCAATGCCGGTGTCCCCCTCTACCAAAGCCTTGTGGCCATCGAAGAACAATACCGCAATGAATCCTTCCATCGCATACTCTTAAGCTTATGCGACCAAATTAAAGCCGGGCGCTCCCTTTCCGAAGCCATGGCCGTTTATCCGGATAGTTTCAATAAACTACTCTGCTCAATGATTAAAGCAGGCGAATCATCCGGTTCTTTAAACATAGTCTTGGAAAAACTCAGCCTCCTTCTCAATAAGCAAAATAAACTGCGTAAACAAATTTCAACTGCATTGATCTATCCTTGTATATTGGCTAGTTTTTCACTCCTGATCATTGGTTTATTGATGGGTTTTGTCGTTCCCGCGATTGAAGGAATTTTCGCTGGAAAACAACTTAATGGTTTCACAAGCACAGTCATAGCTGTCAGCCATTTCGTAAGGGGTTACTGGTGGCTTTATTTTCCCGCGATAATAGCTGGTGGTTACTTCCTATATAAAGGAATACGTTCTGAGAAAGGAAAACTTTGGCTTCAACGAAATCTTCTAAAAGTACCCGTCGTAAGAACTCTAATTATCCAAACTTCCGTGGCTCGCTTTTGCCGCACTATGGGCACATTACAGCAAGGAGGATTGACAATGATAGACTCCTTGCGATTAGCTAAACAGGTCATGGGGAACGTCGTATTGGAAGAAGAAGTCCAAAATGCTGAAAATAAAATCATTGAAGGAAGCTCTCTAAGCGCCGAACTGACCAAATCAAAATGGTTCCCCCTTATGGTTTCACGGATGTTATCAGTAGGAGAGGAGTCAGGAAGCACACTCACCATGCTAAACAAAATTGCCGATATTTATGAAGATGATATAGAAAGGACTTTAGATCGGATGATGGCTCTGGCACAGCCCATTATATTGATCTTCATGGGCGCGGTAATCGGTACTGTCCTGCTGGCGATATTGCTCCCCATGACAGATATCAGCGCATTCACTATGCAAAAATAACAAAAAATGAGATGTTTAAAATTCATATAAATAGGTCTTGTAAGGAGAAGTTCATGAAAAAAAGTACATTCAAAAGAAGATACATCACTCTAATCGAGATGATGATCGTTATGTTTATCATTGCACTAATCACCGGAGTGCTCGCCTATCGCTATACAGGTACTCTCGATGAGAGCCGGGCTTTTAAAACAAAGGTGGCCATTGAAAGGCTTTCGACGATATTGAACTTAAAAGCCGCGGAAGATCCTACTTTTTTGGATGACGTCCAAGCGCGTTGGAAAGCTGTGGTGAATAATTCTCCACTGGTGTCCAATCCGAACGATTTGATTAAAGATGGTTGGGGCAATGATTTTCAAATCAGTGTAGAGAATGATACTATCATCATTACATCTACCCATTACAACGATTATGTGAGAACCCATGAAACAATGTTCTCACAACATGGAGAAAGGCAGTAAGGACTGCCCTTATAGATTGTATGGGTAGAGCTGCAGCGCATAACTCCTATCCTGCTTACGTCCGAAGATGCATAACGCTCATTGAAGTAATGATTGTATTGGGCATCATCGGAATGATCGCAGGCCTTATGAGCTTTAACATCAATAGAGCGATGGCAGATCAACGTTTCAAAACTGAATCAGGCCTTGTTTTGGACATTCTTCGCATGGCGCAAAACCTTATGCTTATCTTAAATGAAGATATTCATGTCAAATTTGCTCAAGACAAACAATCCCTCAAATTAATGTATTGGATGGAAATGAGTTGCAGCATATCCAAACAATGGGACAAACAACTTCCCCTCACACCCCGTTTCCTTTCTTCTATCCAACGCATCGATCTGCTTAATGGAGAAAACAGCGAAACAACCAATGAGAACCAATTGGATCTTAAGTTTTTGTCCGGAGGAACCGTGATGAGCAGTGGAATTCTACGCCTATCAGCGGCCTCAGGTGGGGATAACCAGCGATACATCTGCTTAAAAGGAGTGCCAAATCCGATCAGTGCTACGACTGTGCCCCCAAGCGGATTCAATTGCAACTCAATGCAAGATTTAGATTTTATTGATCAGCTGACCCAATTCACAATCAACGAAATTACTTTGAAAATCCAACAAATCAACCAGCAGCAGCCCGGAGTTCCGACTCCCGAACAACCTTTAGGTCAACCTGGAGCACCTGCCCAACCCACAACCCCATCTACAAATGGTCCTTAAAAAAAAACGTCATTTTTTGATTCTTGAGGTTTTGATAGCATTCGGATTGGTCGTATTGTGCGTTTTACCATTAATTTATCCCCATCTATACATTACCCAGGAGCAACGAAAGTTCATCGATAAGATCGATCTTGATATTGCTGTCAATCAATTCTATGCTGAAATAATGCAACGTTTATATAAAAATGAAATCTTATGGTCTGATATCGATCAGAATACAGTCTTTCCAATTGATCAAGATTTCTTAAGCCGATTGGGATACACCGCCCCCTTTCCTTTTAAAGGCACCTATCAACTGACAGTCATCAGAAGGAAGCAAAATCCACAATATGGCCTCTACCGCTTAGGTCTGACAATGGCATTCACTTCGGCCTCTCAATTGAAAATAGGATCAGAAGTAAACAAACAGAGTATCTATGAATACGAAATATTCGCCAGCAGACTCTATTCACCTCAAGCTTCTCCGGAATCATCTTCAACACAACCTTCACCGGCAAATCCATGAAGAAATACTCAGGAATCCAATATCGCGTTCATTGCATGACCCTCATCGAGGTCGTGATTGCCATGGCCCTCACTATCATGGTTCTAACCCTTTTGCTATCATTTTACTCGCAAGTGGATCGAGCCAATACTGAACTTGAAAAAGAACAAGACGCCAGCTTTCAAAAGCTATTTCTTGCCAATCGACTGGCATCGGTTCTTCCTAAAATTGTTTCTCCGAACGATAAAAAAGGAAATTTCTTCTTTTATACGAGTTTGGCAGCCGGAGGATTAGTCAGCGATAATACTCCTACACTAGTATTCACCTTCGATAATGGAGTGAAATTAGATCCTTCCTTTTCAAATTATGTTTTAGGAAGACTGTATGTCGATGAAAAAAGACGGCTCTGCTTGGCCATCATGCCATCACCTCCTCGCTGGATCGAAACAGTGAATGTTCCAATAAAAATTGAAGTTTTGTTTGAAAATGTCGATAAAATGACGATGGAGTTTTACATCCCTCCGGTTAAAGATAGAAATATCATCTGGCAAAATCACAAGCCCTCAGCCATCAAACAAAGCCAAACCCTTGTGATGGATGTAGAGGGCGGTTGGAAAACGGAATGGATGCAAGAATATAATGAGCTTCCGGTTCTGATCAGATTAAAATTAGAAATTAGTGGTAAACCTCTGATTTTAGTATACCCTATTCCTATGAGCAATTTAATCCTCGTTTATGATAAATAGAGGAAGTATATAGATGGATTCCAAATCATTTATTTGATGAACCTAAAGTGAACGTACTATTATTTGTAACATCTCTGATCATGGTCATGGCCCTCATGACTTACGCTAAAATTGATACCTATCGTTATTTTACTCTCACGCAATTCGAATTCGAAAAATATATGCGATTTATAGAACGAGGCTATATCAATCAATCCGCTCAAAAATGGTATGATTCAACTGTAGCTAACTCAACATCCGGTGGTGGTGCAGGCGCTGCTGTCCCCCCTAAACTTACAGCGTCAGGGGGGGTCTCTGCGAATCAGACTCCCTCGACAAATGGGGCCAGAGCTTCAACAGATAATACTGATACGTCATCGCAACCCATCAACAAAGCCAAATCAAGCACTCATTTGAATATCCGAATACTGATTAATCCGGTGGATAGGGCTGCCGATGAAAAATTGTATCAACAGGTCCGCCAGTGGACCAAAAATTTAATGACAGTTTTATATAAAGATCAACGATTCTTCCTGGACATGATGCAGACACGTCCGTCGTTTATGGATGAAATTTTAGATAACCTTTATCAGACAGTGCAAAACCTTCCGTTAGATCAAAAAATTAAAAAGGTCAACGATCTTGCCAATCTTACTCTGGGAAATGGCCTCGAAGAAACGTTTTATTTTATGCTGAAAGGATGCCCGAACTTTGATTTGGCTTCCCAGCCTCTCTTTTCACCACCTCTTATAACTGAAAATGTTAACACGTCGATACAAAATCAAGATGATGATGCAGATAATGCTCAGGAAGCAGAGGAATATTCTGCAGGAAAGGGATACAGTTCGATACTCAATTACGTCACATTGGGTCCCTCAGGCCAAATACGAGTTTATCTGGCATCAAAGGAATTGCTTTTGGCTATCTTTGGGCAGCCTGATGTTGTGGATAATATCATCAATACCAGATATCAGCTCTATCTACAGGTCAAGCGGGACGATAACTTTAAGGCTTCTGAAGCTACCCAGCAATTTGCAAACCAGTTCAAAGGGAGCATTCAAAATGCTGATGAGAGTCTATTTGATTTCAAAGTCAGCAAGACCAACCCTAGGGATTATGATTGAGACTCATTTGACTCACATAAATCATCCATTTGACTCACCTGACTCATTTATGTTGTACATAGCTTGAGTCAAATGAAGAGGTTAGGCCTTCAGCAGCCTCAGCGTTATCCTTAGTCCGGAGCGCCAGCGGAGGACGTCTGAAACTAGCCCAGAGCGACCGGAGGGAGCTCTGGGTATGAGAAATAAAATCTGAGCTCGGAGCGCCAGCGGAGAGCGATTGACTTGTTTCAACGTTGATCCACAAATTGATCGCTACATGTCTGAACAAGTCAATCGCTCTTCGCTGGCGCTCCGAGCTCAGATTTTATTTCTCATACCCAGAGCTCCCTCCGGTCGCTCTGGGCTCGTGTCAGACGTCCTCCGCTGGCGCTCCGGACTAAGACAAAGGCGGGAGCTTATCAACTTAAAGTAGCCGCACTCGCCTGGGCTAACACGTGTTTTCATAGATGGGTGTAAAGCCATCTAATGATCTTATCTAACGTCTACATTTTCATTGTCGCTTACCTCAGTAAGAGTGAGGACATTCCCGCACATGAATATGAGAATGCATAATATCCCCCAATATATACCTAGTTTATACATTTGGAAGATTACCATTAAAGAAACAGACTTTACAAGCTTTGACAAAAACGGTCGTTTACTTTATTCTAAAACCTTAAAAAAGAATATCTTAACTTTCACGCCTTTCATTTATGAGCATGCAGATGCCCTTACGCGACACCTTACAAAATGCCATCGAAAATGAAACTTCCGGCATCAGCGTTGCTGCTCTCACTCAAGCCACAGAACAACTCTCAGAGCGTTATCGACTCAGACAAAAAGGGAAACAAAATGCCTTCATGTCCGACGATATTCACCGCAATGCATACATTGTTTACAGAATGCCTGCTACTGTAGCCGCCATTGCCAGTGTTTTGCAAAAAACCAAAGAAAGAATTCCCGATTTCCAACCCCAAAACCTTTTAGATCTTGGCTCCGGTCCCGGTTCCGCCTTGTGGGCTTCTTGCGAGATATTCGATTCTCTGCAATCAATCACCGCCTTCGAGCGCGATGCTTCCTTGATTGCAGCAGGCAAGCGCATGGCGGCTCAATCAGGTCACCAAGCCCTGCAAAATACGACCTGGATATCAGGAGATCTATCGTCTCCTCCGATTCTTGCCCCTCATGACATCGTGATCATCTCCTATGCCTTTGGAGAGCTTTCCCAGGAAACGCGAAAGCCACTTCTGGACTTAGCTTGGAAACTGGCTAAACAAGCTCTGATCATCATTGAACCGGGGACGCCTGCGGGTTTTGATACGATACTGTTCGCGCGGACCACCCTCATGGCTGCCGGAGCCCACATTGCTGCACCATGCACCCATGCTAACCAATGTCCGATGAAAAACGGTGACTGGTGCCACTTCAGCGAACGCCTCGCTCGCACAAGCCTTCATCGTCAAGCTAAAGGCGCACAACTGAACTATGAAGATGAAAAACACTCCTATATCGCGGCTTGCAAGACCCCTTGTGAAGTGCCAAACGAGGGTAGGATTTTAAGGCACCCGGATAAACATTCGGGGCATATAGATTTTATCCTTTGCACTTCCGATGGCCTAATGAAAAAAACTGTTTCTAGAAGACATGGAGATGCCTATAAAGAAGCGAAGAAAAAAGAGTGGGGCGATGTTTTACGCTAGAATGTCGCTTACCATCACGCTTGCGATTCTGCATATTCTGTTTCTTCAGGAACAGTAACGACCTGTTTCACTATCACAGGGCTCGGATTTTTATACGCATACAGCATCAACGCTGCCATGTGCGGAATTGCTATGGCTGCCAGAACTATATCAATCAATGACCAAACAGTTTTAACTTCTGAAATCGATCCGATAAAAATCATGACCGCCGTTCCGGCTATGTACAAATAAGTTTTTTTGTTGTTTGTCAAATAATTAAAACATTGGCTCCCATTAAAGCTGTTGCCCAAAATCGTTCCAAAAGCAAAGAGAAACGTACTAATCACAACGATCGCAATGCCGAATGTCGAAAAATAATGTTCAAAGGAAGCTGCTACCATGCTGATACCAAGTGGAAGCTCGGGATCCAACCATGTTTCCGTGATTAATGCAACAAAACCTGATAGGAACGCAATGAGTCCCGCTGTATATGTAGATAGCATCGCAAGGGTTCCTTGTGAAACAGGATCATTCGTTTCAGCCATCGAATGAGGGATGGTTTGTGTTCCAATCCCCGCTTCACAGGTTTGAATCCCCTTAAACATTCCCCATCTAAGGCTTGTAACAATCCCTCCCACTACTGTTCCACTTGCAAGCGCATAGGGTGACATTGCCGATGCAAAGATCATTTGCCAAATCTCAAAAAATTTATCTGTATTGTAAAGAATGATCCATAGACAAGATCCTAAATAGAGAACAAACATGATGGGAACAATTTTTGACGAAAACGCACTGATCCGCTTAATACCTCCCAGCAAAGTAAGGATCACCAGCACAGCGATCAAAACTCCGGATAGAGCCGTCGGAATACTATAGGATTCCAGCAGGGGAGAATTTAGGATTGCAGCTAATTGATTGGCTTGAGCGCTAGACCAAGCTGCCATAAGAATAAAGCACCCCATCGCATACCATTTGGCTACTGCCGGAGAAAGAAGATGTTGTAAGTATTGCATCGGACCGCCCATGATGGTGCCATTCGCTAATTTTTTCCTATGTTGTATGCAAAGATTGACTTCCGCATAGGTGGCAGCACTCCCAAAAAAACAAGTCAAAAGGTAGCCTAATAAAGCTCCGGGACCTCCCAAAGAAATGGCAATAACCGGAGAAACGATCGTAGAAATCCCAAGAGTGGTCGACATGGCCGTGAAGAGGGCTTTATGTGGGAGAATGGTATGCCCTGTTTCTTGTTGGGAGTTATTAAAAAGGGAATTCCAAAGCATTTTAAACAGGGTTGGGATAAATCTGAGCTGCACAAATCTCATACGGATAGAAATAAAGATCGAGCCTAACAAAATAAATACACAGACGCCGAACAGGATGTAGTCTGCTATGGCAACAATAGAATTTTCAAAAAACATATAATCCTCATAAAAATACTTTCTACATTTGATCAATTTAATTCTTAAATTCAGTCTGATTTTTTTCTATTTTTAAAAATTCAAACGGATATTTACGAATAGGTTTGCTTAAAACTTTAGTGGGAAAACCCACTGCAAAGGGAATTAATTATTCTGGAAAAGACGCTGAGGATTATTCTGCTGGAAGGATGTGAACTGATGAGAAGAAGAAAAGGTCATAAATGATATAAGCCTACGAGGCTTCCGAAATGATAAAAGAGACATTGCATCCTCCTTGAGGTAGGTTATTTGATGTAAATTTATTATATACGATAGGAGTTTTTTTTCAACCTTTTTAATTAAATCATAAACTCTTCAGGGTAAGAATGAAACGCCACATATCAAATTTTCATTGTACTTATTGCATTATTCGGCAATAGTAAGGTTACTGGATTTAACATGCCAGATGCCGGAACTCTAGATTATCTTACCGTTTTTTCACTCAATACTTTGTGCAACAAGCACCCAAATTTTTAGGATCTTTATCCTTTAGGCATCGTTGCCCCCGTTTATAAAAACCATCAAAGGAGTAAAAAAATGAAAAACATTCTTTTTCTAGCCGCCCTAGCAAGTTCAGCAACCCTGTTTGCTGCAAACACCAATAATTCGGATAATTCAGGCAATTATCAATCCTCCGGCAACAAATATAGCCAGGACAATCAGCGCTACGATAAATATGATGGCCAAACAGAAAACAATGGAAACTATCGACCACAAAGAAACAACCGAACGAATAACTGGGCAGATTCGACAGATGATTCAAATAATGGATCCTCACGCGGCCGAAATAGCAATTCCTCTAGAGGAAACGATTCCAATAGATCCTCCTCTCCTGACTATTACGCAGCTAATTATGGCAATGGCAACTCATCCTATCAAGTCAGAAATAACTACTTATCAAATTCAAATGCAACTTCCTCTGAAATGCAAACTTCTTCCAATCTCGTTTCAGATAAGGTTATCTCGAATCAAATTAAAAACATAATTAAGCCGGGTTATCTCTCACCAGGCTATGAATCCGTGTCATTCCAAGTAAATAATGGCGATGTAACCATCCAAGGTATCGTAGCCACTCCAAGCGACAAAGAAAAGATTGAAAAAGATATCAAAGCTATCAAGGGCGTAAGAAATCTAAAGAACTTAATCATGCTTAAAACACAAAAAGTAGCCCAAATGTACTCCAAGCAACGAAATCAGGTTGCACTCAATCCAGGCATTGCTAATAAAAACCCAAACCAATCCTTAATAGAGAATTCGCAAAATTCTGACTTATCTCAAACTGAATTGGATAGACAGCTAAACGTAAAAATACGTCATTTCCTTGAAAATGGTCCTGTGGCAGAAAAAATTGCTTATATCATCCTCGATACCAATAACGGAGATGTGACTTTGACTGGTAAAGTCAAAAAAATGGATGATATCAATGTGATTATTGCGGAAGTCAAACAAGTAAATGGCGTCAACAAAGTCATTAACCAAATGACTGCACAAGGTAAATAATTCTTTCGGAGAAGCTGTCAGATTCCTAAGGCAGCTTCTCCACTAAGGGATCGTAAAGAAATAAACTTTACAGTTATCGAGAACTGTAAAGGTTATTTCTTTACGATCCCTAATGTACTGGCTGTCTTAGCTGCAGTTAGGCACTCCTCTAGCGATGGCTGATATCGCGCAAATTTAATCTTATCTATAGATTCGAGAAAATCCTTAAGCTGCATTTCAGACTGCCCTCGAAACCTCGGATCCTTACCTAAATCTTCCAAAAACTCTTGCGTTGTTTTGGTTGGAGCATTCACCTGAAATCGTTCTTCAAAAGAATAACGCACCGAAAGAGCTAATTGATTCACGAAATCCTTAACAAGGGACGGGTCCAACTTGCCCCCTTTCTTGAGGCTTTCCAATTTTTGCATGGCATCGTGATAACTAAGTACGGATTGTAAAGTTTGTGTTTTCTTAGGGGCTTGCGCCTTTGGACCTCGTTTTAGATAATACACCACGAGAAAGACAACCAGGAGGGCAGCAAAGGCACTCCATGGTATAGCTTTGGCTTTGATTATTTGTTGATTCCGTAAAGGTTCTTGCTTGGCATTGAGTACAGAAGCCCTAAGAGAAATGTCCATATCGATAGGCAAATTTTCACGTAAATCCAAAGAGGATGCTTTGAAAGCATCGAATTCTGGGTCATACGGTGAAGAAGTTTCTGAATCTCCGTGCCCTATTAATGGAATGACCATAAGCAAAAGCAAAAGCAACTTTTTCATCGCCTTCGCCTCGCACGACCTTTGAAAAACTTTTTTAGGGTTTCCAAATAGTGTTGATTGGTGCGGATATCAACAAAACCGCCTCCTAACTTGCCCATCATTTTTTTTAAGTCACTCAATCTTTTTTCTGCGGCTTCCCGATATTTTTTTTGTGCTAATGGGGAGGAGGTATCGACCACAAGGCTTTTTCCACTCTCTAAATCTTGCAGATGAGCTAATTTGATAGCAGGAAATACAGCTTCATATGGGTCTGTCACTGACATTGCTATTACATCATGTTCTTTAGATAAGAGTGTCAACACGCGATTGAAGTCATCATTACAAATAAAATCCGAAATAATGAAACATACGCATCGCCGTCTTTGCACTTTGTCTAAATAGGCTAAAGCGGCATTTAAGTTTGTCTTTTTATTCAATTGCGGAGTCACCAAAAGCTCGCGTATCAAACGCAATACATGGCGGGTCCCTTTTTTTGGAGACAAAAACAGTTCTACTTGATCTGCGAAAAGCAACAATCCAACTTTGTCATTATTTTTAATGGCGGAGAATGCCAATGTCGCCGCAATTTCAGTGATCAAATCGCTTTTTACGTGATCCGTACTTCCAAAACGAGATGAGGATGAGATGTCTACAACAAGCATGACCACCAAATCTCTTTCTTCGCGGAATTTTTTCACATAGGGAAATCCCTTATTCGCAGTTTTATGCCAATCAATATTGCGCACTTCATCTCCGGTCTGGAATTCTCGCACTTCCTCGAATTCCATTCCCTGCCCTTTAAATGCAGATCGATAGGCCCCTGCCAACACATCATCTGCCAGATGGGCGGTTTGGATCTGAATCCTTCGGATCGTTTTAAACAATTCTTCAGGTATAATTGGCATTAGGGTACCGGTATAGTATCCAGAATTCGGTCAATAATATTATCTGGGCTGAGGTCTTGGGCTTCGGCTTCATATGTACGCCTAATCCTATGCCTCAGGACTTTGGGAGCTATCTGCTTGATATCATGCGGCGTCACAAATGCTCTTCCGGCTAAGAATGCATGGGCTTTCCCGGCGACTTTCAGCGCAATGCTTGCTCGCGGGGAAGCACCGAACATTAATAAGCCCTCGATATCAACTTTATATTCTTTTGGCTGCCTTGTGGCAAAAACGATTTGCAATATATAGTCGATCACTTTTTCATCGATATAAATCGAGTCGACGATCTTCCTTGCTTCAAAAATGTCCTGGGGGACAAGAACCTTATTGGGAACCGGCAGTTGGCTTAACTTTCCCATTCTCAAGAGGATATCCTTCTCCTCTTCCAATGAGGGATACTCAATGATCACTTTGAGCATAAATCGGTCAGTTTGGGCTTCAGGCAGTGGATAAGTCCCTTCCAATTCAATGGGATTTTGTGTGGCCAATACAAAAAAGGGATTGCCGGTCGGAACCGTCTCTCCGCTTATCGTTGCATGTCTTTCTTGCATAACTTCCAGCAAGGCCGATTGTACCTTTGCCGGAGCTCTATTGATTTCATCGGCTAACAGAATGTTCGTAAAAATCGGGCCTTTATTCACACTAAAAGTCCCTTCTTTTGGGTTGTATATTGTCGAGCCGATGAGGTCGGAAGGGATAAGGTCGGGAGTGA
>Ga0206822_1113_pt3 | contig 17479 bp, 15 predicted proteins | sample Alteio_BWOrgCont_83_FD_152913 | JGI IMG/M metagenome (GOLD analysis project Ga0206822, IMG submission 152913) | Enriched cells from forest soil in Barre Woods Harvard Forest LTER site, Petersham, Massachusetts, United States -... | ecosystem: Environmental > Terrestrial > Soil > Temperate forest >... | reverse complement strand
GCGACCCGTTGCGATACCGCTCCAGCAGATACAAAAAAAGGCAGCAGGCACGCCAGATGCACTGCCACCTTCACCCACACAATTGCACGCGCCGGCAAACGTTTCTCCTAACTTCTAAAAGTATCTGCGCAGGTCCATCCCGGCATACATCGCGCCGATCTCATTCGCATAGCCATTGAACGGCAGCGTAGGCACGATCTTAGGCAGCAGGCTGTTGGTATTCAGCAGCCGTTCATGCGCCTGCGACCAGCGCGGATGGTCCACGCTCGGATTCACATTCGAATAAAACCCATATTCATCCGGCGCCATATCATTCCAGGTCGTGCTCGGCATGCGCTCCACGAACTTGATGCGCACAATCGACTTCGCGCTCTTGAACCCGTACTTCCACGGTACGATCACGCGGATGGGCGCTCCCTGCTGGTTAGCCAGCGTCTGCCCATAGCTGCCGAAGGTCAGCAGCGTCAGCGGATGCATGGCCTCATCCATGCGCAGCCCTTCCTGGTACGGGAACTCGATGCCGCTGGGCAGCTCCATCACCTTCGAATCTTCATCCGAGATGAACTGCACAAACTTCGCGCTGGGCAACGGCTCCATGGCCTTGATAAATTCCGAGAGCGAATAGCCCGCCCACGGAATCACCATGGACCACGCCTCCACACAGCGAAAGCGATAAACACGCTCCTCGATCGGCCGGTAAGCCATGATGGTGTCGATGTCGATGGTCTGCGGCTTCTTTACCAGCCCTTCTACCTTCACCGTCCATGGCCGCGTCTTCAGCTTGCCGGCGTTTCGCGCAGGGTCGCCCTTGTCAGTGCCGAACTCGTAAAAATTGTTGTAGCTCTTGGCCTTGGCCTCCGGCGTAATTGCGCGGTCGCTCACCTTGTAATTCGAAGGCACCGTCTTCAGCGGCGACTCCGCTTTTGCGTCGAGCGCAAGCCCGCCCAGCGCCACTGCGGCGCCCACCGCGCCCAATCCCTTCAGCACATCGCGCCGGCTGCGCTGCATCTTGTGGAACGCCTCCACCGTCGCCTGCGGCGTAATCTCGCGGTACGCTACATCGCTCGCCTTCTTCACTCGCAGCAACATGGGCTCTCCTGCCTGTTTAGACGCTAACCGCGGAGCGGGGATTCTATTCCCCTGGCTCCTGCTATTAATCTACGCGCCGGAGCGTCCTTTAGATGTCATTCCGGCGTCACCACTTTCCTCTATCCGTGGGCCTGCATCCCTCTTCGCGCAGCAAAAACTACCGTCCCCAAAGCAGCTACCACAGCCGCAAGAATCACTTCCCTGCCGAAATTGGGCCGCGAAATCACGATGTATGTGAATCCCGCCAGCGCCAGAATCGGAGGCAGCGGATACAGCCACAGCCGGAACGGTCTCGGCATATCCGGCTTGCGTCTGCGCAGCACCATCACGCCCACGTGCTGCAACCCGAATTGCAGGCAGATGCGCAGGACTACAAGCGCCGCGATAACGTCGCCCAGCGAAAAAAAGCAGAACACGCATGCCATCCCCGCCAGCACCAGAAGGCTCACATAAGGAAATCCGCGTGTCGGATGCAGCTTGCCGAACGCTGCCGGAAAATTCCCGTCCCTCGCCGCCGCAAACGGTATCCGCGAATATCCCAGCAGCAGCGAGAACACGCTGGCAAACGCCGTCACCATCACCAGCAGCGCAGCCAGTTTGCCCAGCCACAGAGAACCCCACGCCGTTTGCATCATCGTGGCCAGCAGCGCCTGCCGTGCGCCCACATCGCGCGCCGCAAGAATCGCCGGCGACCCCATCACGCTCAGTACGCTGGCATTCAAACCCAGGTAAAGCAGCGCCACAATCGCAATTGAGATCAGCACCGCGCGCGGAATTGTTCTGCCTGGATTGCGCACCTCTCCGCCCAGGAACGTCACGTTGTAGTAGCCCCAGTAGTCGTAGGTCGCAATCAGCATGGCCGCGCCCAGGCCGGAGAAAAATCTGCCATCCAGCTTCCACGCATCCGGCGGAAACGCCACAATGTTCGCCCAGTGCCCGTGCACGATTCCCGTCAGCATCGCCCACGCCATCGTCGCCAGCACCACGGCCAGCATCGCTGCGGCAATCCAGCGCATCCGCGCCAGTTTGCGGTACAACAGCACCACCGCGACAATCACTCCCGCAATCGCAATCGCTGTCCCGCGCCCGGCTGTCACGCCAAAGCTGTAAGAACCCGCTTTTATCGTGTAGCTCAGCGCATGCACTGACGCTGCGTTCGCCGCTCCCGCCCAGACAAACCCTGCGTATTGCGCCAGGCCGATGCATCCGCTGGCCACGCTTAGTGGCGCCGAAAACATCAACTGAAACACAAACAGAAAGCTCAGCCAACGCCCCCACCGGCCCGGAAAAATCTCGGCCAGGTATTTGTAGGTCCCACCGGCTTCAGGCATGGCTGCACCCAACTCTGCCCACACCAGGCCATCGCACGCCGCGAGACATGCGCCCAACACCCAGCCCAGCATGGCCTGCGGCCCGCCCATCGCTCCCAGCAGCAGCGGCAGCGTGATAAACGGGCCCACGCCGATCATGTCCAGCAGGTTGAGCGTCACCGCTCCACGCAGCGAGAGCGACCGTTCCAGTGGCGACGATTCCATCCCGCGAGTCTATCGCGGTCCAGGCGTCGCTAGGCTAAAATGACCCCATGAAGCCGTCGGATGTCTTTTCTCAGCATCGCGAAACGATTCGGAAGCTGGTTGAAGAATTCGGCATGACAAACCCGCGCCTGTTTGGCTCCGCACTGCATGGGGATGATGTCGATAGCAGCGACCTTGACATCCTGGTTGATGAAGCTCCTCATACCAGTCTTTTCGATCTGGCACGACTTCAGATAGCAATCGAAGAACAAATTGGGATCAAAGTCGATGTCCGGGTCCCCGGCGAACTCCACCCAAAATTTCGAAAGCAGGTATTGGCAGAGGCCATCCCGGTATGAGCCGCTCCGCACTAGCTGCCCGCGACTACGTTGAACACATGCTCGACTCCTGTAAAAAGATTCAACGTTTCATCAAGGGCAAAAGCCTTGACGAGTTCTTTCAGGACGATATGGTGCAAGACGCGGTGATGTTCAATCTTCAGGTGCTCGGCGAAGCGGCCAGGCAATTAATGTTCGTCCTTCCCGACGCTCATTCAAGATTTCCCACTATCCCGTTCAATGAGATGTACGTGACGCGAAACCGGCTGATTCATGGCTACGCGTCCATCCAGCCGCGGATCGTATGGGAAGTTGCAGAGCGGGAAATTCCAGCTGTTCGCGCTGCTCTCGAAGCCACATTGTCTGCATGGCCGGCGGAGCTGCCTTAGAATAGGCCCTCATTCTCCCCATCCTGTGCGAACCTAGAATCATGAAATCTTTCGCGCCCCTGGCACTTGCGGCACTCCTCACCGCATCCGCATCCGCGCAGTCCACGTTCACCGATCCCGCCAACCTGCGCGGCGAGCGCGTCGCTCCGCTCACCGGGCGCGAGCTGCCCATTGACCAGGGCGCAAGCGGCCTTGAGCAGCTGCTGCGCAAGCTCAACACCCGCGCGTCGCTCATGCTCATCGTCGCCCACCCTGACGATGAAGACGGCGGCATGCTCACCTTCTATTCGCGCGGCAAGGGCGCACGCGTCGGCATGCTCACACTCAATCGCGGCGAAGGCGGCCAGAACCTGATGACCGGCGATTTCGAGGACGCACTCGGCCTTCTTCGCACCCAGGAGCTGCTCGCCGCCGACCGCTATTTCGACGCCGACCAGTTCTTCGGCACCGAGGTCGACTTCGGCTTCTCTAAAACCAAAGAGGAAGCCTTCGCCAAGTGGACCCACGAGCGTGTTCTCTACGACGCTGTGCGCGCCATCCGCATCTATCGCCCGCTGGTCATCGCCAGCGTCTTCATCGGCGGCGTCACCGACGGCCACGGCCAGCACCAGGTCTCCGGAGAAATCGCGCAGGAAGCCTTCAAGGCCGCCGGCGACCCCAGCGTCTTCCCTGAGCTCACGCGCGAAGGTATCCTGCCCTGGCAGCCGCTCAAGGTCTTCGCCCGCGTGCCCATGCAGGCCATCACCGCGCAGGGCCTCTTCGACTACGCCACAGGCCGCTACGAGCCTGCCAAATTCACCAACTACGTTACCGGCGAAGTCACCACCACCACGCCCACGGTCGACGTCATCGTGCATGAAGGCAAGATCGATCCGCTGCTCGGCCCGCACCGCGCCATAGAGGACTTCCTCTCCTACGTGCAGTTCGCGCGCCAGGGCCTCGGCCTGCAGAAATCGCAGGTTAGCGGCAACATGCGTGTCCCGGCGCCCGGCCCGTTCGACGTCAGCTATCACCTCTATGGATCGTGCCTGCTCGGCTCGGCCTCTGCGCCGCTCTGCCATCTCGACCGCAGCACCCAGGGCGAAGAGCAGATGCCCGCAGGCCACGCCGCCTTCAACCGGCCCGATCAGGCCAGTTTCTTCGATGGCATCGACACCTCTCTGGCCGGAATCGCCACGCTTGCACCCTCGGCCTTCCCTGAACTGCACGCCTCGCTGGCAAAAATCCAGGCCGACATCAACGTCGCTACCGATCACCTCGATCCCAACAGCCTGGAGAAGATCGCGCCTACGCTCGCCGACGCTCTCAAGCAGACCGACGCTCTTATCAAGGCAGTCGAAGCCGCGCGTCTGCCCAACGAGGCCAGGCAGAATGTACTGCATGAGCTGCGCATCAAGCGCGTGCAGTTGAATGACGCGCTGGCAATTTCGCTCGGCCTCCATTTCGACACCACGGCGCCGGAAGCCAATCAGCCGATAAAAACTGCCTTTGCGGTTCACACCGTTCTCGCAACAGATTCATCTACGCCTGTCTCTTACTCCACGGAAGAAATCCAGACAGCCACCGGCAAGATGCAACATGGACCCATCAGTGATGGCGAGCAAACCATCAGCAAAGGCAGCTCACGCGTGGAGGAGCTGACAGCTACGGCTGCAATAAGCCAGCAGGAAACTCGTCCGTACTTCTTCCGTACCGATATCGAACAGCCGGTCTACCAGCTGCACGATCCCAGCCTCCGCAATGCTCCGGCAACACCACCGGCGGTGACAGCGTGGTCCCATCTTTCTTTCAACGGCGCCGAGCTGGAGTTGGGCCGCGTCGTCCATGCCGGCCCGCAGCCAATTGAATTTGTGCCGCCGGCAAATCTTTCGCTCTCCGCACAGGCGCAGGTCATCCCGAATGACACGAACGCCATCCTGTTCTCGACCTTTGTGCAGCCAATCGAGAGACCGGCGATCGTTCCGAAATTCGATTTGCCGGCAGGATGGAAGACGCAAATCGCGATCGGCGATTATCCCAATTCCGGCGAAATCAGATTTCAACTCAACGCGCCGGCCGCAAATCGCAAGGCGTTCACTCTCAAAGCATCTTTGGATTTGCCCAATAAGCAAACGGTTTCGGAAGGCTATCGCGCCGTCGGCTATCCGGGCATCCCGTTCACCAATTTCTACACGCCCGCCACCGACCGCATCGTTCCTGTCGACCTCAAGCTCCCCGCGAAGCACAACATCGCCTATCTTCCCGGCACCGGCGACGCCGTCCCCGAAGCCCTGGCCTCCATCGGCCTCAAGCCCATCACGCTGACCATCGCAGACCTCACACCAGCCAAACTCGCTCAGTACGACACCGTCATCCTCGGCGTCCGCACCTACGCTGCCCACCCTGACCTCCACGGCGCGCCTACGCAGGCCTTGCTCGACTACGCAAAGAACGGCGGCAACGTCGTCGTCCAGTACCAGACCGGTGAATTCACCGCCGCCGATGCGCCCTTCCCGCTTGAGATAGGCGCTGCCGCCCAGCGCGTCATCGACGAGACCGATCCCGTGCAGCTCCTCGTGCCCGATTCGCCGCTCCTCACCGCCCCCAACAAAATCACTCCAGCCGACTTCGACAACTGGATCGAGGAGCGCGGCCACGGCTTCCTGCGCAGCTTCGACTCGCACTACACAGCCCTCACCGAAACCCACGACCCCGGCGACCCGCCTCAGCGCGGAGGCCTCGTCACCACTCAGCTCGGAAAAGGCCGCTGGACCTATTGCGCCTATGCCGTCTACCGCCAGCTGCCGGAGGCTGTCCCCGGCGCCTTCCGTCTCTTCGTCAATCTCATCAACCCGTAACGTTCGCACCCAAAAACAAATGGCCTCCTTCACGGAGGCCATTCGCTTTTACTGTCCGCTTTCTAGTGGCGGACCGGACGCCGAACCGGCGGCTTGGCTGGAGTCTTCTTCACGATCAGCGCGCCGTCAGTCATGGTGATCATCAGCGGCTTCTGCGTGTAGGAGTCATATACGCCTTCGATGTCGATCTTGGAGCCCGTTGCCGGGACTTCCTTGAGCGGCTCCTTCATCTTGAAGGTGAAGTCAGGCGTCTTGCTGGCCGCGGCATCGTCGGTCACTGCCACCAGCAGCGTGTCAGCCGTGGAGCCGTCCATCACCGTTACCTGCGGGAACTGCGTCGACTTGCCCTTCACGGTCGCGAACACCTTGTCCGCGTCCGCAGGCTTGCCGTATTGCAGGATGAACTCCTTGTCGGAGATCGCCAGCGTGGCCAGATCAGGTGTGGAAGCGATGGTCTGCGCAACAATGTCTTCCGGCTTGGGCGCCGGTGTGATCGTCGCCAGGAAGCCCTCCGGCGGATCGACGCTGGTCTGCACCGCCGCCTGCATCTTGTCATAGCCGGTCAGATCGCCGTGGTACTTCTTGTAGCAATAGTTCGCCAGCGGCTGGATCTGCGGCGCAAAGGTCTGCGCAAACGCTGCCGCGCGCGTGGCGTACCACGCACAGTTCAGCAGATCGGGAGGCGTCGAGGTGTAATACGCATTGGCCAGTCCCACCATGTCCTGCAGTTGCTGGCTGGGCTTGGTCAGCGTATCCGGAGGAGCGTCCGCCAGTTCCTTCTTGTAATCCGCAATGGCTGCAGCGTTGTCCTTCTTGAGCAAATCATCCGCAGCGATGACTCCATAAAACACTGGATAGCCCACTGTCTTCACCTTCTGGAAGTCAGCATCCGCCATCCCTTTAGGCTGGCCCAGCGCCAAGGCCTTGGTGGCATAGCCGGCAGCATCGTCCAGCCCGGCCTGCTTGGCCGCCGCGTCGGTCAGCGCTTCGGCCTTACTGCGCCGCAAACCTGCCTCAAAAAAATACGCGAAGAGATCGTTGGGATTGGCCTGCAGGTCGCGGTCGGCAGCATCCAAAGTCTTGTCCGCGTCGCCCGCCGCATTGTCGGCAAACATGATCTGGTTCAGAACATCGGCCTTCACTGCCGAGTTCGGATAGGCCTTGAGATAGGCCTCGCACTTAGCTGCTTTATCAGCCGCCTGCGCCGCATTCTGCACCGCTACACTCGTGCAGTCGTTGTACACCTTGTACTCGTCCGCAGACATATTAACGCCGCCAGATTGCTGCGGCTGCGCCAACAGGCGAGACGATGACATCGCGCAGGCTACCGCCAGCAGTGAAGCTAGTACGACCTTCTTCATAAGCAAGAGCTCCTCGAACAGTTTCCTTGAATTTTTCTGACGGCGCATCCGGCCCAAACACTGAATTTACTCAACGAGTACCGGACATAAGGTGGATGATGCGGATTATAGAAATGCTGTTGCTCCAACGCAAATCAGGTTCCAGATATTCTTAGACACCATTCCCGCGTTTGCTGTTCCCTGCACCCAAAATGGCTGCAAAATCAGCCAACCTCACCTCATGAATCATTCTACGGTCAGCGCCCTGAAAATTTCGCGTAAATTTCTCGCCCGGACCGCAAATTCCGTCTCCCACCCTCGTTTTCCCCCGGTACAGCTTATCCACAACAATCTGCCTGTCCTTATTGCTTCCCTTGATGCAGCCGCATACGATTCGACCTGAGGAACCAACGCCTTCATCGTGGCTTTTCGTCCAACGCTGGTAGGCCGTTTCTCCTGGTATTGACTCTTTGGAATTGCCCTTTTTTCGATTCGAGGTTTTGCCCCTTGCTTAAGCTCAAAAAAGTCCAGCTTCTCGGCTTTAAATCGTTCTGCGACCGAACTGAGGTCCAGCTCGCCGGGTCTGGCATCGCCGTCGTCGTCGGCCCCAATGGCTGCGGAAAATCCAACATCTCTGACGCCATCAACTGGGTTCTCGGCGAGCAGTCCGCCAAGTCCCTGCGCGGCCTCAAGATGGAAGACGTCATCTTCGCCGGCACCCGCGACCGCAAGCCCACCGGCATGGCCGAGGTCTCCCTCACCCTCATCGACCCTGACCTCTACGACGGCGCAACCCTCGCCGAAGGCGAAACCGAAGTCGTAGTCGACGGCGAATCTGTCAAAACCACAGAAATCGCCTCCGACTGGGATGAATCCGCTCTTCGCGCCCAGGCCGCCGAAGAGACCGAGGAAGCCGTCACCGAGGCCCAGCCCGGCGCAACCTACGAAGCTCACATCCCCGCCAAAAAGCATGCCGCCGCCGAATCCGCTGCCGAAGGCGCCGAAACCACACCCGAAGCAGCCGCCGACAGCGTCGTCCTCAAAATCCGCCGCCGCAAGTTCGGCCGCGCTCCCGTCCGTGCCGGAGAAATCACTGTCACCCGCCGCCTCTTCCGCTCGGGTGATTCCGAATACCTGCTCAACGGCAAAATCTGCCGCCTGCGCGACATTCAGGACATCTTCATGGGCACCGGCCTGGGCGGCGAATCCTACGCCATGATCTCGCAGGAGCGCATCGGCAGCATCCTCTCGGCCAAGCCCCTCGAGCGCCGCGCCATCATCGAGGAAGCGGCTGGCATCACCCGCTTCAAGACCAAGAAGCGCCTCGCCGAGCTGCGCCTCGAATCCGCTCGTCAGAACCTCGCCCGCGTTAACGACATCTTTGAGGAAGTCACCCGCCAGATGGGCGTGCTCAAGCGCCAGGCCTCCAAGGCCGAGCGTTACGCTGCCCTGCGTGAAGAGCTGCGCGGCAAGCTGCGCATTGTGCTCTCCAGCCGCCTCGTCGTGATGGACGCCGAGCAGGCTGCCATCTCCGCGGAAATCGCTCGTCTCGGCGCAGTCATCGAAGAGCAGACGCTGGCCCTCGACGCCATGGATGCAGACCACTCCTCCGGCGTCACCCGCGGCTATGCTCTCGACGAGCAGATTCGCGCCGCAGGCGCCCGCGCCAACCACGCCGCTGTCGAGCTGGAGCGGATCGCCGCCCGCACCGCCGCTAACCACGACCGCGTTGCCGAGCTCACCGAGCGCATGGCCAACGCCAACACTGACCTCACCGAAGCCCGCGCCCAGATTGAGCTGCTCTCCGCCGAGCGCGAACAGCACCGCAGCTTCCTCGAGTCCGCCACCGCAGAGTTCACCGCCCAGCGCGACGCCTCAACCGCAGCACAGGAACAGGCTCAACAAGCCACGCGCAAGGTCATCGAAGCTGAAGCCGCCGTCGAAACCCACCGTCACACCGCGCTCCAGGCCATGCAGCGCGCCGCCAACGCCGCACAGGAGATCGCCCAGGCTGAAGCTGCTCTCGCCGGCCTCGACCGAGAGCGCGAAAGGCTGGAAACCGAATCTGCCGCCGCTCGCGCCGATCTCGAATCCCTCGGCAGCCAGCGTGGCCAGGCCCAGCTCAGCTTCGAAAGCGTCACCGAGCGCCTCGAGCGCCTCGTCGCCGAGATTGCCGACCTGCGCCTCACCCTTGAAGCCAAGCGCGCCGAAGAAACCCAGTCGCGCCGCCGCGGCGACGAACTTCGCGCCGAAATGGCCACCCTGCTCGGCCGCCGCAGCTCGCTCGAAGCCCTCATCCGCGAGCACAGCTACTCCACCGAGACCGTGCGCGACATCTTCCGCGCCAACGCCAATCGCGCCCAGAAAAGCACTCACTCCCTCGCGCCCATCGGCACCCTCGCCGACTTCCTCGAGGTCGACGGTCAGTACGAGCAGGTCGTCGACGAATTCCTCCGTGACGAGCTCAACTACATCGTCGTCAAGAGCTGGGACGCTGCTAACGAAGGCATGCGCATGCTGCAGTCCGACGTCGCCGGCCGCGCCACATTCCTCGTCCATCCCAACGACGCTCAGGCCAGCTTCCCCTTCGCTGAAGGCATGAAGGCCTCCTCCAACCCCAACCGCGAAGGCGTTGTCGCGCTCAAAGACTGCGTCCGCGTTCTCGACGGCTTCGGCCGCTCCCTTGAAGTCATCCTCCCCCGCCTGCGAGAAGGCTTCATCGTCTCCGATGATTCCACCGCCCGCTCGCTCGCGCTCTCCAACCCGCAGAGCTTCTTCCTATCACCCTCCGGCGAGACATTCCACAACGTCACCGTCACCGGCGGCCGCCAGCGTGAGCAAGGCCCACTCGCCCTCAAGCGCGAGCTTGCCGAGCTGCAATCCAAGCTAGAAGCCGTCGAAGCCGAGCTATCGAAGAGCGAAATCGCCTCAGCCGCTGTCAGCCGCCACATCGCCGAGCTCACCGCTTCGCTCGACCACAAAGATGCGGAGCGCCGCGACTCCGAGCGCGAAAGTGCCAACTCCGGCGCCGCCCTGCGCCAGATGGAGTCCGAAACCGCGCGCCTTGAAGCTCGCCTGCAGCAGTGGCAGATCGCCGCCGGCCGCAATAACGACCAGCGCCAGTCGCATCAGGAACTCATCTCCACCAAGCGCGACGAAGCCGCCATGCTCGAATCCGAACGCGCCGCCATCGACAAACAAATCGCAGCTCTCTCCGAATCCATCGTCTCCCTCCGCCTCACGCGCGAAGAGCTTCAGACCGCTGCCGCAGCCGCTGCCGCCTCGCTCGCCGGCCTCGAAGAACGCCGCCGCAACGCCGACGCCAACTTCGAGCGCACCAGCCGTCTCTTCGATTCGCAGCAGCAGCGCATCGATCAACTCGACGCCTCTATCTCCGCCTCCGCCACTGAAAAGCAGCGCCGCGAAGAAGAGACTGCCGAGCTCGCCACGCAGCACGTCACGCACACTGAATCACGCGCCCAGGCCATCGCCGAAGGCGAAACCCTCACCGCCGAAGCTACCGCCCTACGCGCCGCCATGGCCGAGCTCGACACCAAACTGCGCGCCCTGCGCCACGACACCGAAATCCTCCGCGAGCAACGCTCAGAACTCTCAGCCCGCGCCGCCAAGCTCTCTTCCGACCTCGAACATCTTGAGCAGACCTGCCTCAACGACCTCGCCGTCGAAGCCGCCGAGCTCCGCGCCGATGAAACCATCGCTCGCATCGAAGGCGAAATCCTCGCCGCCGAAGAAGAAGCCGCGCGCGCCATCAAGCAGCGCCTCGAGGCCATGGGCCCCGTCAACATGATGGCCCTTGAAGAATACAAAGAGACCACCGAGCGCTACACCTTCCTCGAAGCCCAGCGCAGAGACCTCATCGAATCCATCGAGAACACCGCAGCCTCTATCAAGGAGATCGATGACATCTCCCGCGAGAAATTCGACGAAGCCTTCAAAATCATCAACGAGAACTTCGCACACACCTTCTCCAAGCTCTTCGGCGGCGGTCAGGCCTTCCTGCGTCTCTCCGAGCCCGACTCCGACGGCAAGCAGGACAACTCCGGAATCGACATCATCGCCTCCCCCCCCGGCAAGAAGCTGCAAAACGTCCTTCTGCTCTCCGGCGGCGAAAAAGCGCTCACCGCGCTTGCTCTGCTCGTCGGCGTCTTCCAGTTCCAGCCCGCGCCCTTCTGCGTGCTGGACGAAGTCGACGCGCCGCTCGACGAGACCAACGTCGGCCGCTTCGCGCGCCTCATCTCCGAGCTCGCCGAGACCACGCAGTTCGTCGTCATCACCCACTCCAAGCGCACCATGGAGCAGGCCGATGTCATGTACGGCGTCACCATGCAGGAGCCCGGCGTCTCGAAGATCGTTTCCGTCTCGCTCAGCGGCCGCAGCACCGGCAAGGAATCCCGCGCCGCCGCATAATTTTTGAACTTGTCATCCTGATTATTTGAACTTGTCATCCTGACCCTGAGCGAAGCCGAAGGGGAAGGATCTGCTGTTACACGCCTTCGCGAAGATGAAGCCTTAAAATGGAGCGCACGATGAAGCGCTACAAATTCTCCGCCATCATCCAGCGCTCCAGCGGCTGGGGAGCCTTTGTCATCTTCCCCTACGACGTGCCCACTGAGTTCGGCATCAAGGGTCGCGTCCCCGTCCAGGCCCGCCTCGACAAGCTCCCCTACACCGGCTCGCTCATGACCTGCGGCACACCCTATCACCTGCTGGCCGTGCCCAAGGACATCCGCGCCAAGCTCGGCAAAGAACCCGGCGACAAAATCACCATCGAAGTCTGGAAAGACGACGCTCCGCGCACCGTCGAAATCCCGCCCGAATTCCTCAAGCTGCTCAAAAAAGAAAAACTCCTCGCCAAGTTCGAGTCGCTCTCCATGACGCGCCGCAAGGAATACCGCAATTACCTCATCACACCCAAGCGCGAAGACACGCGCCTGCGCCGCCTCAGCAAAGCCATCGAGATACTCAAAGAGGAAAGTGTTCCGGCGCGCCGCGCAAAGAAATAGCTCGGGTGCCCCATCCATGCCCTCGCACTTGGGGCATGGGTGGGAATGCACAATCTCAACCCCATTAAGGATTAGCCTGCCGCATCATCCCTGCCAGCTTCTCAATCGCCGCCGGCTCCGTGTCGCCCGTCACCACAAATCGCAGCCCGCCGGAGCTCCACGTCTCCATCTCGAACCCATCGCGCGCTTCAACGCTCTTCGCCCCCGCAAACGCCCGCGTCAGCTCCGGCGACTCCATAAAGATCAGCACTGAAATCCTGTGCTGCTGTTTGCTCACCAGCAGCTCTGCGCCCGGCTGCTGATCGAAGTACGCAACCTTGCCGCCCAGCAGCGCAAAATCGCTGCCCGCAAACTCCGGCAAGTTGAACGCAAACGGAATCTTCCCCGCAAACCACGGCTTCACCGTGTGCCTGTCGGTCGAAACCACATCCACCGGGCTCGCGCTGGCCAGCAGGCTCACATGCATGTCCGCAACTTCGCCCATCGCATCCGGCCGCGGCGACGTATATATCCACGCCGCCGCAACAATCACCATCGCAGCCACCGTCGCCAGCGCCGGCCACACCCATCCCGGCGCACCCCCGCGCTTCTTCGCCGTGACCTGCTTCATCATCCGCGCACGAAACTCCGCGCTCGGCGCAAATTTCCCGCGCGCCTCCAACAAACCTCTCTTCAGCGCAACCATCTCCGCAATTTCTGCCGCGCACGCCGGACACGCCGCAATATGCGCGCGCACGTCCGCATCAACTATCTCGCCGTCAAGATACGCTGCCAGCTTCGTCCGCTCCAATCCGCAATCGCTCATCGTCCTCCCTCCAGCGCACGCCGCATCATCTTGCGCGCCCGCGCCAGCCGGCTCATCACTGTGCCCATCGGCACGCTCAGCACCTCGGCAATTTCGCGGTAGCTCATCTCTTCCATCTCAAACAGCAGCAGCACCTCGCGCGAATCCACCGGCAGCGCTGCCAGTGCGTTCATCACCGTCGCTCGACCCTCCTCGCGCAACAGCAGCAGCTCCGGCGTCAGCTCTTCGGATACCGGCTCATCCGCATCGTCATCCAGCGGCACCGTCCGCTTCGCCGCTAATCCACTTCGCGACGTCAAAAACGTGTTGCGCAAAATCCGGTACATCCATGCCCGCAGGTCCGTCCCCGCGGCAAAACTTCCAAAGCCCTTCAACGCCCGCGCGTAGGTCTCCTGCACCAGGTCTTCGGCGTCGGTCTGCGTGCCGGTCAACCAGTGGGCGAAGTTATACAGCTGATCGAACAGAGGCATCGCCATCTGTTCGAAGAACTCGGGCTCCATCCAACTCCTTCCAACGCTTCTGCTCGACTCTACCTCGCCGCATCGCTTTTCAAAAAACTAATGATCGCAGCCCGCTCCTCCTTGTTCTTCACGCTGAAGTCCATGCCGTTGCCGCTCACCACCGCGTCCGTATCCGTCAGCCACCTGTCCAGCATCGCGTCAGCCCACGTAATGCCTGATTTCTTCAGTGCATCCGAGTAATCGAATCCCGCCACGCTCCCTGCCTTGCGTCCATAAACGCCGCGCAGTTGCGGCCCCTCCTTGCTTCTGTCCAGCGCATGGCAGCCACCGCAGCGCCGGTTGAACAACTGCTGCCCATCCATCGGCCCCGCAGCCTGCGCACTCTGCACTCCCTTCGCCGAGGTCGATCCCACGCAGCCCACCACTGTCAGCAGCGCAGCCACACACACTATTACCCTCATGCTTTCACCCTGAATTCCTTTGCCTCAACCACTGCCGCGCCCGACAGTGTCGCGTCCACCGTCGCCAGCTCATGCTTCTGTGCGATGAAATCCACCGTCCGGATTCCCAGCACATCGCGCAATTTGTCAGCCGGCACCTTCATTGGCCCGGGAGAGGGAGCAGATCCCGGTGCCGGCTGCGGGAACGCCGTCGACATCGCTGTATGAAACGCGACGTTCCCCTCCACCTTCTGCATTACCTGGTGGATGTGCCCATTCAAAACCGTCACCGAGCCAAAGCGCTTCAGCATTGCCAGCGCCTGTTCGCTGTCCGCCGTTCCCCAGCCCCAATCCGGATAAATCGCCCACAGCGGAATGTGCGCGAACACCACAATGGGCGTGCTCGGCTTCAACCCCGCCAGGTCCTGCTTCAGCCACGCCAGCTGCTCCGCGCCCAGTTTGCCCATGCCCTCCAGCTGCACCACGTTCACCAGCCCGATAAAGTGCACGCCCTTGTGGTCGTAGCTGTACCAGCCATTGCCCTTCGTGCCTTTGCCATAACGCTCCAGGTACATCTTTCCATCGTCTACCGATGTGTCGTGCTCGCCCGGCACATAAAACACCTGCCGCTTCGCTCCCAGTATCTGCTGCAACGCATCGAACTCCTCTGGCTTCGACGAGTGCGTCAGGTCTCCCGTATGGATCAAAAAGTCCGGAGCCTTCCCCAACCCATCGATCTTCGCCAACGCCGCCATCAGGGTCGCCGTCACATCCGCATTGGCCGGCTTGTTGAACCCCAAATGGCTGTCCGATATCTGCACAAAGCTGAAGTCCGCCGCCTTCATTCCCTTCGGCGCCTGCCCAAACACATGCGAAACCGGCACGCCGCCCACAAAACTCCACGCCAGGCCGGTCCCTGCCCACGCCATGCACTTCAAAAACCCACGCCGGTCAATTCCATCCCCGCCCACCGCACCTGTTTCAAGAATTTCAACTGTATCGTCCTGCATCGTCGCCTTGCTCATTTCGTCTCCTCGGGCATAAATCGCTCCGTGCAGACGAAAACTGGCTAACCGGGCATTTATTCCACCTTCGACAATCTTTTTTGCTCAGGCTGATTCCCCATGCTCGGCTTGTCTTGCTTCAGCCTCAAGCAGCGGCGATGATGAAGTTTGAAGATGAGATTTTTCAGCTATCCGGTGCTGCTTCTATTACTTTCTCTCGTGGGCTGCCAGGCACACGAGCAGGCAGAGCCTGACCATCCGCGCCTCACTTCTGCCACCCGTCTCGTCGACATCGAAATCGACAGCGTCATCCTCCACCGCAAAATTCCCGTGCGCATCATCTTTCCCGCTACGCCCTCTCCGAACGCTGCAGTTGTCTATCTGCTCCACGGAGCCGGAGCCAGCTTTCGAGAGTGGTCCAACAACAGCGATATTGCAGCGCTTGCTGCCCATAACGTGATCCTCGTCATGCCGGACTCCGCCGGTTCCTACTACATCAACGACGCACGCGGCTTTCGCTATGAAGACTTTTTCTTTACCGAGCTCATCCCCCGCATCCACGAACGATTCCCTGATGCCAGCCATGACCGTAATCGCACCGCAATCGTCGGCATCTCCCGCGGAGGCTACGGCGCAGCCGTCTACGGCTTTCACCATCCAGAGCTCTTCAGCTATGTTGGCGGCCTCAGTTCGGCTCTCAATCTCGCCCAGCGGCCGTTCCGCTGGCATGCACCGCTTGAATCCCTCGAATATGGCCGCGTCTTTGGCCCCTCCGGGAGCCGCACCCGCAGCTTGAATGATCCATTCATGCTGCTCGAATCCGCCCGGCCCGCTACATCGCCCTATTTCTATCTCACCTGCGGCGATCATGAGGTTCTCGAGCCCATAAACCAATCCTTCTCGAAATTGCTCGCCCTCCATTTCTTCGCATTCAGTTTTCAGCGGCTCCGTGGCGAACATAACTGGAGCCAGTGGGGTCCGGAAATCCCAGCACTTGAGGACTCACTGCTAGCGCACTTCGGCCTGTCTCCAATGGAACACACTCCATGAGCCCACTCGACTGGATTCTCGGCATCCTCCTCGCCTACTCCGTAGTGCGCGCGGCTGTGCGTGGTTTCATCGGAGAATGCTTCGCCCTCGCCGGTGTGGTCTGCGGCTTTCTTTTCGCCTGCTGGTTCTATCGCCAGGGAGGCGCTTATCTCTCCGGCCTGATCTCCACCCCGGCCATGGCCCAGCTCGCCGCCTTTCTGCTGATCCTCATCGCTACCATCGTTGTGGCTTCGCTCCTCGCGCGGCTCATCCGCCACACTGCCCGGGCGATCGGCCTGGGCTTTTTTGACCGCCTGTTTGGCGCGCTCTTCGGCCTGCTGCGCGGAGTTCTCCTGGGAATTTCGCTGATTTTGCCCATCGCAGCCTTCCTTCCCAATTCGGCCTGGGTGCAGCAGTCACTCCTGGCGCCATATTTTCTTCGCGCCGCGCATGCTGTATCCTTCCTCATGCCCGGCGATCTCAGGTCGAAATTACTGGACGGCCTCGAACGCATCAGGCACAATACACCGGACTGGGTCGACTCCGGTTCTTCGGGCTCCAAAACTCAGCCAGGCGCCCCTTGAACTGCCGCCTCGAGAAATTTTTTGCTCCCTCCGATTTTTTGGTACTCTTAGCTCTCACTCTTTTAAGGAAGCCGCGAATTTGAAACGCGATTTAGAAAGCCTCGTCCTGCAAATGCTCGCCGTCGGCGTCTCGTACTCTGACGCTGTGCGCGAGTTCAAAAAACGTTACATCCTCGAGGTGCTCTCGCGTCATCGTGGCAACCAGTGCAAAGCGTCGGAAGAGCTGGGCATGCATCGCAACACGCTCAGCCGCACGCTCTCTGAGCTGGGTCTCGATTCCGCGCAGATTCGCAAAGGCATGCGCCGCCCGCCGCGCTCAGTTCGACCCGCGCGCCCCGGCCTGCAGATTGTCTCCGGCACGCGTTAATTCCGCGCTCCGCTCGCGTCTAACCTTCATCGTGCTTCGCCTCCGCCAAATCGGCAATCGTCTGGGTGCCCCATCCATGACGGTTTCATTGTCATGGGTGGGATCGCACATATTGGGTGCCCCATGTTTTTCCCGAGCAATCACTCCGGGTGCCACGACCCTGGGTGCCCCATCCATGACGATTGCCGATTTGGCGGAGGCGAAGCACGATGAAGGTTAGACGCGAGCGGAGCGCGGAATTAACGCGTGCCGGAGACA
>Ga0206822_1122_pt2 | contig 17700 bp, 19 predicted proteins | sample Alteio_BWOrgCont_83_FD_152913 | JGI IMG/M metagenome (GOLD analysis project Ga0206822, IMG submission 152913) | Enriched cells from forest soil in Barre Woods Harvard Forest LTER site, Petersham, Massachusetts, United States -... | ecosystem: Environmental > Terrestrial > Soil > Temperate forest >... | reverse complement strand
CTGGCCAATGTTTTGGCCGGGCGCGAAGGCTATGAAGTCGGTCAGGGTTCGCTGCGCTTTGCGGGCGAGGACTTGCTGGCAGTCCCGGCGGAAGATCGCGCCACGCGGGGTCTCTTTCTCGCCTTTCAGTATCCGGTCGAAATTCCCGGTGTGAACAACACGTATTTCCTGCGCACCGCGCTCAATAAAATCCGCGAGCGTCGCGGCGAGAAGCCGCTGGACGCCATGGACTTTCTCACGCTGGTGAAGAAAAAAACCCGCGAAGTCGGTCTCGACGAAACTTTTTTAAATCGCGCCGTGAACGAAGGTTTTTCCGGCGGCGAAAAGAAGCGCAATGAAATTTTGCAAATGTTGCTGCTCGAGCCGCGCCTCATTATTCTCGACGAAATTGACTCCGGTCTCGACATCGACGCTCTGCAAATGGTGGCGCAATGCGTCAACAGCTTGCGCGACGCCGGTCGCAGTATTCTGATGGTGACGCATTATCAGCGTCTGCTGAGTTACATCGTGCCGGACCACGTGCATGTCATGAGTCAGGGCAAAATTGTGAAGTCCGGCGACAAGAGCTTGGCTTTGGAATTAGAAGAAAAAGGCTACGGCTGGTTGGAATAAATAGCGAATAGAAGAGTCGACGCGATGAAAGAACGTCTGGAAATAAAGCAAGCGGAACAACCGGCCTGGCTGACGGCGGCCTTAGCGAGCCATCCGAACAGCGGTGGCGCGGTTTTTATGCGCGACGAACGGCTGCGGCATTTCGAGCAATTCAGTCGTCGCGGTTTGCCGACGCGCCGCGAGGAAAACTGGAAGTATAACGACCTTTCTTTTCTGCAGGCCGATTTTGCTTGGTCACCGGCCGCGCAAGATCTCGCCTTTAGCGCCGAGCTGCAAGACGTGCTGGCACGCCGCGCGCAAGATAGTTTTCTGCTGGTCTTTATCAATGGTCACTACGCGCCGCAGTGCTCCGCGCTCGCCGGGTTGCCCAAAGGCGTCATTTTGGGGAGTATGCGCGAGGCCTTAGAAAAACATGCAACACTGATGAGCGCCTATCTGCTGAAAGAAATCGACGCTCACCGCTATCCCTTCGCGAGTCTCAACGCCGCACTGTATGCCGACGGGCTCTTCGCCTATGTGCCGCCGGGAACGGTTTTGGAAAAACCCGTGCATGTGTTGTCGCTTGCGCTCGGCCAGAGTGGATTTATGACGCAGCCGCGCCACCTGGTGATTCTGGAAAATGATGCGCTTCTCACGCTCACCGAAGAATACCGCTTTGAAGCCGCCGCCCGCTATTTAACGAACGTGTCGCTCGACGCCTACGTTGGCCGCAGCGCTTCTCTCAATTACTACAAGCTGCAAAACGAAGCGCCGGACGCGCGCCATCTCGCCAATCTCTTTTTCCACCAAAAGCAACGCAGCACCGTGAACGCCTGCAGTTTTGCCGTCGGCGGCGGCTTCACGCGCAACGACCTGACGCTGCTGTTGCAGGAACCCTACGCCGCCTGCCGCGCCAATGGTTTTTACGGGCTGGATGCGAACGGCCAAGTGATCGATAATCATGTGCATGTTGAGCATGCGGCAAAGCATACCCAAAGTGCCATGGACTACCGTGGTGTTCTCGGCGGGCAGTCGCGTGGCGTCTTCAACGGCAAAGTGCGTGTACGGCCGGAAGCGAAAAAAACCGAGTCACGCCAATTTAATCACAATTTACTGCTCTCGCCGCTCGCGGAAATCGACAGTAAGCCCGAGTTGGAAATTTACGCCGACGAAGTGCAATGTCGTCATGGCGCGACCACCGGTCGCTTAGACGAAGAAAGTCTTTTTTATCTGCGCGCCCGCGGTATTGAACCGCAAACGGCACGCATTATTTTACTGCAGGCTTTTATCGAAGCCGTGCTAACGGATGTCACCCTGCCCTGGGTCAAGGAAGCCATGCATGAATTGTGGGGGAGGCACTTGGACAAGCTATGATGAATTTCGCGACGCACCGCCAGGATTTTCCCGTTTTACAGCAAACCGTCCACGGTAAGCCGCTGGTCTATTTAGACAGCGCGGCTTCCAGCCAAAAGCCACAAGCGGTGCTGGATGCGCTGCTTCACTATTATTCTCATGATCACGCTAATGTGCATCGCGGCGTTCACACTCTGAGCGAACGCGCCACGCGCGCCTACGAAAAAACGCGCGACAAGCTGCGTGCTTTTATTAACGCGGGCCACCGTGAGGAAATCATTTTCTCGAGCGGCACGACCGCGGGAATTAATTTGGTCGCACACAGTTATGGCCGCAGCCACGTCCACGCCGGCGATGAAATTATTTTGAGCGTTATGGAGCATCACTCCAATATCGTGCCTTGGCAATTGCTTTGCGAAGAGCGTGGCGCGACTTTAAAAATTATTCCCATGTCGGATCGCGGTGAACTGGATCTCGGGGCCTATCAGAATTTGCTAAGCGAGCGCACGAAAATGGTGGCCGTAGTGCATGTGTCTAACGTCCTGGGCACCATCAATCCCATTCACGAAATCACCCGCCTCGCGCATGAGCGCGGCGTGCCGGTTTTAGTGGATGGCGCTCAAGCCTTCGGTCATTTGCCGGTGGACGTGCGCGCGCTGGACTGTGATTTTTACGTGTTTTCCAGCCATAAAGCCTATGGCCCGACGGGCGTCGGCGTGCTCTATGGTAAAAAAAGCTGGCTGGAGAAAATGCCCCCTTATATGGGCGGCGGCGACATGATTGAAACGGTTTCATTTGAAAAAACAACTTATCAGGGTTTGCCGAATAAGTTTGAAGCCGGTACGCCGAATATCGCGGACGTGGTGGCTTTTGGCACGGCGCTGGATTATATCCAAGAAATTGGCTTGGCGAATATTGTCGCGCATGAGCAGGATTTATTGGCTTATGCGGTTGAGCGTTTGCGCGCGATTCCCGGCTTGCGCTTGATCGGCGAAGCCGCGATGCGTTCCGGCGCGATCTCTTTTGCCGTCGACAATATTCACCCGCATGATCTGGGAACCATTCTCGATCGCGAAGGCATCGCCATTCGCGTCGGCCACCATTGCGCCATGCCCTTAATGAAACGACTGGGCGTGCCGGCGACGGCGCGCGCTTCTTTCGGTTTATATAATTGCCGCGCCGATATTGATGCTTTGGTTGACGGCATTGTGATGGCCAAGAGGTTTTTCGCCGCATGAACGATTTGAGAAGTTTGTATCAGGAAATGATCGTCGACCACGGCCGCGCGCCGCGGAATTTCGGCGTGCTGGAAAAAGCCAGCCACTGCCGCGCCGGGCATAACCCGCTCTGCGGTGATGAGTTGATGCTGTATGTGGACGAAAAAGACGGGCTGATTCGCGCTTTGCGTTTTGAAGGCCAGGGGTGCGCGATTTCCATGGCCTCTGCTTCACTGATGACGGAAGCGTTAGAAGGCAAGACGTTGGAGCAAGCGGAAAAATTATTCGCCGATTTTCATTTGCTGGTGACGGATAAAGAACATCCGGCGGAATTGGAAGAAAGTTTGGGGAAGCTTGCGGCCTTCCGCAATTTAGCGGAGTTTCCGGTGCGCGTGAAATGCGCGACACTGGCTTGGCACACGCTGCGCGCGGCGTTGGCGGATGACGATCTGCCTGTGAGCACGGAGTGAAGCGCAAGGACAGGGTGGCAATAAAACCTGGATTGCTTCGCTCTCGCTCGCAAAGACGGGGCGTGTTGGCAAATTTAGGGTAATGAGGAAATAGACATGAGTGAATTATTACAGTTTACCGACGCGGCTCTCACGTATATCCGCGGCAAGCTAAGTCAGCAACAGGGCCACGGGTTTCGCGTCAGCGTGCGCAAGACCGGCTGCTCGGGTTACAAGTATGAGCCTAGCGTGGTCAACGAAGCCGTCAGCGGCGACTTGCATTTTATGGCCGGTGATTTGCCGATCTACATCGATCCGGCTTGCGCCGAGATGCTCACTGGTCTCACCGTGGATTTTGTCGAGGAAAACAAAGAAGGCAACCTGAAGCAGAAAAAACTGGTTTTCATCAACCCCAATGAAAAAAGCCGTTGCGGCTGTGGCGAGAGCTTCCATGTTTAATCCCGATTCGTCTATTGAAGTGAAACGCGACTGCGAGGCGACCTTGATTCCCTCGGGTGCGAAAGTGAGCGTCAAAGCGGGCAGCTTTGTTATGGTGACCCAGGCTTTGGGAAACTCCTACACGGTTTACGTGAATGGCAATCTGGTGCGTATCGCCGGTAAAGACGGGGATGCCCTCGGTCTCGTGATTCTGGATGAGCCGGACATTAATGAGTTGCCCGGAACGCTGGAAGAAAAAATTGAGATGCAGCTCAAGACTTGCTTTGATCCGGAAATCCCGGTCAATGTGGTCGATCTTGGCTTGATCTATGAACGACAGATTTTGCCGCTGGGACGGAATGAGTTTGGCGTGGAAATTAAAATGACGCTGACCGCGGCCGGTTGCGGTATGGGGCCGGTGTTGGTGAATGATATTCAGGAGAAATTGCGGGCGATCAAAGGAATAACGGAAGTGAAGGTGGAGCTGGTGTTTGACCCGCCTTGGGATCGGGACAGGATGTCGGAAGTAGCGCGGTTACAGTTAGGGCTTATGTAGTAGTAAGTGGGTGCTGGGGAGAGGGTAGTGGCGAAGATTTTTACCCCCCTCACCCGAACCCTCTCCCCCCACCTAGAGCGTGGGGGGAGAGGGGATAATGAGTGTTTTATATATAGGAGGCTAAGAGCAATGTCTATTCAAGAAATCATCAAACAGCAAATCGAAAGCAACGCCATCGTCCTTTACATGAAAGGCACGCCGGACGCGCCGCAATGCGGTTTTTCCGCCCGCGCCGCCAACACGCTGAAAGCCTTGGGCCTACCCTTCGCTGCGGTGAATGTGTTGGACAACCCGGAAATCCGCCAGGGCATCAAAGAATTCAGCAACTGGCCGACCGTTCCCCAGGTTTACATCAAACAGCAATTCATCGGCGGCAGCGACATCGTGGCGGAGATGTACGAAAACGGCGAATTGCAGCAGTTGATTCAGGATTTAAGCTAATCAGTATCGAGGCTGCGTCTTTGCGAGCGAGAGCGAAGAGATCCCCCTTCCTCCACGCTGTGTGTGGAGGAAGGGGTAGGGGTAGGAGGTATAAGGCGTTCATCTTGCCTCCTAACCCTACCCTTTCCTCCATAAAAAACATGGAGGAAAGGGGATATCTCGCTTGCGCTCGCAAAAATGGCGCTGCGCTTACAATGAAGCAGCTTACAATGAAGCAGCTTACTCTGAAGCAGCTTGCTCTGAAGCAGCTTACTCTGAATCAGCTTACTCCGAAGCAGCTTACTCCGAAGTCGCCACGCGGTGATGATGCTGCCGGGGGTGGGATATTTTATGCCACCAGGGTAGGCGCGGCAGATAGAGCAGTAGATAAATGAGAATGGTTGTGCAGCTGGCGATGAGGTACATGCCATAGGCGCAAGACAGACCAATGGCCGCCCCCGCCCAGAGCGTGGCTGCGGTTGTGACCCCCGCCACATAATTTCCTTCCTGCCGAAAGATAATACCACCGCCGAGAAAGCCAATACCGGTGATCACATTGGCCGCGACATGCGTCGGGTCGTGGGCGATGAAGAGAGAAATAATGCCGAAGACACAAGCGCCGATAGCGATGGCGCTATAGGTGCGGATGCCCGCCGAATAAATCCCATGCCGTTCACGCTCCCAACCCAGCACGGCACCCAGCAGACAGGCGAGGATGATGCGCGAGATCATGACAACTTCAAATTGAGTGGACCAGACGGTCATGCGGGATTCCTTTTTTCAATAAGCTCCTAAATATAGGATAGCATGCCGCTACTATGAGCGCGAGCGATGCAAATAATGCGCGCCCCCATCCTGACCTTCCCCCACAAATAGTTAATCTGCTGAATTCTCGCCAATCCAAGCCTGTAGCTTCAAGCATACATCCTGCATCACATGAATATTATGCACGCAGGCCAAATGCGCATAGCCCAGCTTCTGTTCCTTGAATAAAAAATGCATGTAAGACCGCGTGAAATTTTGGCAGGTGTAGCAGCCGCAGCCTTCGAGGATGGGGCGGTTGTCTTTGGAATAAATGCTTTTCTTGATGAGAATATGGTCACGTTCTTCGCCGCCGTTCTCGAAATGCAGTTGGCCGTCTTTTTCCACCACGTTTCCATGATAAAGCGAGCCATGTCGGGCATTGCGCGTGGGGGCCACGCAGTCGAAGATGTCGATGCCGGCGGTGACCACGTCGATGAGGTCTTGCGGGTGTAGGCCGACGCCCATGGTGTAGCGGATTTTTTGCTCCGGCAGTAAATGCCGCAGCCAGTGAATAATTTCGACCGTCTTTTTCATATCGAAGCCGACGATTTCCCCGCCAATGCCGATGCCGTCGAGGTCCAGGTCGAGGATAAAGCGTGCGCTTTCCTCGCGTAAGTCTTGAAAGCTGCCGCCTTGAATGATGCCGAACAGCGCCTGTTTATTGCCGTAAACCGAGCAGGGATTTTTGTCGTGGGCTTCTTTGGAGAGCAGCAGCCAGCGGTGAGTGCGGTCAAGCGCGGCGAGGGCTGCTTCGCGGCCGCCGGTTTCCGGCGTGCATTCGTCGAAGGCCATGATAATGTCAGCGCCAATGACTTTTTGTGTCTGAATAGAGCTCGCCGGCGTCAGATTCAGCACCTTGCCGGTGATCGGGTGTTTGAAATGCGCGCCGTCGTCGTCAATGCGGCAGAGGTTGCCTTTTTGCGCGAGACTCAAGACTTGAAAACCACCGCTGTCGGTGAGCATGGCGGATTTCCAGCCCATGAAGGGGTGCATGCCGCCGGCTTTCTCAATGACTTCGAGACCAGGCTTGATCAGCATGTGGTAGGTGTTGCCGCCGAGGATTAAGTGACTGCCAGTGCGCAGCAAATCATCCGGCGTTAGGTAATTGACGATGGCATGCGTCCCGACCGGCATGAAGGTCGGCGTAAGGACATCGCCATGCGGCGTCGAAATTTTCATAACGCGGGCCGGCAGCGTTTTATGTTTTTTAACCAGCGTTGAGCTGAAGCGATTTTCTTTCATAGGGGTGGTATATTATACCTTCTTAGTTTAGATGACTATTATTTATGAGATTAGATAGACAATACTCTTTTATCGATCAAGTCTGCCTAGGATTTGATCAAATCCTGCGCGCCCTAGGCGACCATCCCCAGACCACGGGTCGGGGTTATCCCGGTGGCAAAGAAAAAGACCATGACCTCACTCTGGCTGAGAAAAAACACGCCGCGGGATTAATGCGGGTGAACCACGCCGGTGAAATTTGCGCCCAGGCTTTGTACCACGGCCAGGCCCTGGCCTCGCGGGGCTCGCAGACCGGTGAAAAAATGCGCCAGGCGGCGATCGAGGAAGGCGACCATCTGGCTTGGTGCAGCCAGCGGCTGACGGAGCTGGAGAGCCACACGAGCTATCTGAATCCGGTTTGGTATCTGGGGTCATTTTGCATTGGCCTGACAGCAGGCTTGGCTGGCGATCGCTGGAGCCTGGGATTTGTCGCGGAAACTGAGAAGCAGGTGGTGCAGCATTTGCAGGGCCACTTGCAGGAATTGCCGGAGAAAGATGCCAAGAGCTTGCGCATCGTGAAGCAGATGCAAGCTGACGAAGAACAACACCGGCAGGAAGCGGTTGATCTGGGTGCTGCGAACTTACCACGCCCGGTGCAAAAGCTGATGAGCTGGGTGTCGCGGGTGATGGTGAAGACGGCTTATTATATTTAGCCGTTGTTGGAGCGAACCCCGTCGTCACACCGCGTGTCCAGACCGAAGACCCCCTTTCCTCCACCATTGCATTTCCCCCCAATCTCTCTGATAATTCGTCGGTTTAACTCAAATAGAAAAGGAAATCCCTATGTTACGTTTATTCCGTCCCCTGACCGCCGTGGCCAAGCAGGCTGCTAAGCCGTTGCCTGCGCAGGCGAGAGCATTTTCGAGCACGCCACTACAGCGCGCCGTTCCCACAAAACAGTTTGTTTCCGTCATGGAAGAGTCTGAGCAAAGTCATGCGGCCCAGCAGGCAGCGTTAGAAGCAGGGAAGCGTAATTTTTGCGCGACGCGATTTACTTTTGCTGGAACGAAGTATTTAGAGAGTCAGCCTCAGCAGGAGACGCAGCAGGTCAATCAATCGTCACTGCCGAGTCCCCAGCCAAAGTAGCTTTTAATGCTTTAAACCACCGCGTGGTGCAAGACGACGATGGCGGTGGTTTGCACCAGCCAGACGACCCAGACAACGTGCATGAAGTAAGGGAACATGCGGTGTTTAGACATCCAGTAGACGATGGCGGGGATGGCACCGATAATCAGCGGCATCGCCAGCAGAGAAAGCAGGTTACGGATGGCCGAGCCAATTTCGCCGCCGGAGAAAACTTGCAGCAGCAATTGGGAAACCCAGTCGCGGGAGTTGGCTAGCGCCAGTACAACGGGCTGAATGTGTTTGAGACCAAAGACCACGCCCAAGCTTAGCAGAATTAAAACGACGATATTTTTCAACATGGATCCATTTTCCTTATTTAGTTTTTCGCGAACGAAGCTCCAGAAAGAGCGCAATTAAAATACCGGCGAGGCCGACGGCGCACAACTGCCAGGCGGTATCACGGTCCATAAGAGTATTGAGAGTGATGCAATTTGTAAATAGCACCGCGAGCCCCAGGACAATAGCGACCAGAGGCGGCGTGAGCGAGCGTTTTGCCGCGGAGAGAATTTCAAAGGCGATCAGCAGTTTGATGGCGTAGTAGATGAAAAAGCCCCACTGGAAGAAAAGATAAAACTTAATCATGGCGTAATAGAGGCCGACACAGACCGCAATGGCCACCAGTTGCGGCAGTACGGGACGCAGAGAAAACAGGGACCGCTTGGAGGCGCCGATTTTTTTCACCACAGGCTGCCGCACGCGCCGTTTTTTTGGGGGGGTGACGGGAGTGCTTTTTGCCTTTTTAACCATGGTCTTCGTCCTTTTAAGTTCCAAATGCCAGATGCATGCCTTCCGCGTAGAGCGGGTCGACAAATAAAATCACGATCAATTGCAAGCCAATGAGGGCGGGAATCGGTGAAATGTCGAAGCCATGCACGGGATGCATATAGCGACGAATGGGCCGCATGATGGGCGCGGTGATGACGGCCAGGAGATTGTAGATCTCGCTGTGGGTGTAGGGGAACCAGCTGAGAATCACTTGCATGAGGATGGCGTAGAAAAAAACGTTGAGGGTGAGTTTCATTGTCTCGGCCAGCGCCAGCAGCAAGAGACCAAAAATGCTCGGCATGCCGTAGGCCAGAATACCGATCAGAAAAAATTTAACGATCTCGATGAGGAAGATCAGCACCAAGGATGCCAGCTCCACATCTTTGATATTCGGCAGCAGACGCTTGAGCGGCAGCACGCTCCAGTCGGTGACTTTGGCGACGAATTTAGTCATCGGATTAAAATAATCAGCGTGGACCCAGACGAGAATAATGCGCGCGATGAGCACAAAGACGTAGAGGTCAGCGAGGGTGTTAACCAGGAACACCAGTGCGTTGACGATCGCATCCATCATGAGAGTTTCTCCTTAATGCTTTACAGCCAAATCTTCAGAATGTTTTTTCGCCGCGGTCAGCGCTTCCAGCATCAGCTCGTGGAAACGGCCTTGGTCCAGAACGTGCAGCGCGCGCTCGGTCGTGCCGCCCGGCGAGGCGACGCGGCGGCGTAGCTCGGCGACGGACTCACCGCTTTCGAGCGCCAGGCGCGTGGCGCCATAGGCCGTTTGCAAGGCCAGGAGGCGCGTGGTTTCTTCCGGCAGACCCAGTTTTTTTCCCGCTTCCTGCAGGGCTTCGATCAAGAGGAAGAAATAAGCGGGCCCGGAGCCGGAGAGCGCGGTGACGGCGTCGATCTGTTTTTCATCGTCCAGCCAAACGACCAGGCCAACGCAACGCAGAATCGCCTCGGCCAGTTTGCGTTGGGTGGGCGAGGTGTAGCTATTGGCGTAGAGCGCGGTTGCGCCGCAGCCGATGAGGGCGGGCATGTTGGGCATGGCGCGCACCACGGCGACTTTGCCGCCCAACCATTCCTGAACGCGTTTCTCGCGCACGCCGGCGGCGATGGAGATAACCAGCGATTTTTTCTCGTGAATCCGTGCGGCAAGCGCTGAGACGGCGGCTTGCATGGCATTTGGTTTCACGGCGAAGATGATGGTTTCCGCCTGCTCGATGGCTTCTTCATTGTGAGTGGAGACGGAAATGCCAAAGGTTTGTTGCAGGTAAGCGAGCTTTTCCACGGAAGGGTCGCAGGCAAAGATCTGTTTCGGCGGATAATGCTGGCTGATCAAGCCGCTAATCAGCGCACTTCCCATGTGTCCCGCCCCGATGACGGCGATTGCAGATTGCATAGATATGGTTTCAGCTTCTATAAGGTATCAACTGATGGTACGACAACACGAGGGTATTTAAAAGCGAGTGCTGTCTTTGCGAGCTTTCGTCGTTGCAGCTGGTCTGGCGTAGAAGACCCCTTTCCTCCATGCTTTTGATGGAGGAAAGGGTAGGGATAGGAGGTAAAATCATGTTTTTTGGCCTCCTACCCCTACCCCTTCCTCCACACACAGCGTGGAGGAAGGGGGTCTGCTCAGGCTAACAAAAATGCATTTTTATACCGTTTCAGTTAAGCTTAAAGGAGAGGCTGTGAAAGGAAGCTTCCCATGTTTGATGCTGATCGGCCAATATCAAAAAGTGATCAGGACAGACTAAATAGGGCGGTTTTTGCTAAGTATCTCGCCCGCTGTCTGCTGGATCACAAGGATGCCCAGAGCCTGGTGGTTGGTCTCTACGGCGGCTTTGGCTCCGGTAAAACCTCTTTAATCAATCTTATCCTGGAAGAACTCGAGTTTGCCTCGACCAATACCCTGGACGATGAAAAAGCCATCGTTTTGAACTTCAGTCCATGGAGTTATTCTGGACAAAATCAGCTAATTGATAGTTTTTTTCGCAGGCTGTCTTTTACCCTGCGTTCCGCACCTTATTTTAAGGGTTCGCAACGCATCGTCCACCTGCTGGAACTCTATATTTCATTCTTTACGCACAAGCCTGTGCCCCGGGCCCTGCGGTCTAAACTCAGCTGGCGGCAAAAGTGGCGCAACCGCGATGACGCCTATGGTTGGGAATCCGGTCGCGATCTGACCCAGGTCAAGGCGGAGTTGAACGATCTTCTGCGCAAGCAGCCGCACAAGATTATTGTGATCATCGACAATATTTCTCGTCTCTACGACGAAGAAATCAAACAAATGTTCCAGATCGTGAAATCCATGGGCGATTACGCCAACACGGTCTATTTGCTGGCGCTCGACAAAGACCAGGTGGTCAGCGCCATCAACCGCCAGGAAGGCGGCGCCGGCGAAGCCTTGCTAGAAAAAATCGTGCAGCTTTCTTTTGATGTGCCGGCGATCACGCGCCAGGATCTCGAAAATATTTTGCTCGATAAACTCAAGCTCGTCATGCCGGATGTCGCAGTGGAAGACTGGGACAGTTCCAATTGGGCGGATGTGTATTATTCCTCGCTGCGTTATTTTTTCGAAAATTGTCGCGATATCACGCGTTACCTCAATGCGCTCAGTTTCGGCTATGCGCGGGTTAAAGATGTCGTGAACGCGGTGGACTTTTTTGCCCTGACCGCCATCGAAGTCTTTTTGCCGGAAGTGCATGCCGGGATTCGCGATAATAAAGATTTGTTTACCGATTTAATCGAGGGCGTGTATCAGTTCGATCAGGATAAATTACGCAAGGACCGCTTGCGCTGCGATGAAATCATCAACCGCGCGACGCGTCTGAATCGCGAGGTATTGCTGCGCCTACTGGGCTTTCTTTTCCCGCGCGTCAAAAAAATCTATCAGCCGGAGGAAGTGCTGTATTATTCCGAAAGCCAGGCGCGCAAAAAACGCCGTGCAAGCAGCCCTGATATGTTCGACGCCTACTTTCGCCTGTCCATGCAGGTTGGCTCGATTTCCAGTGAAGAAATGGAAACCATTCTGCAGCTCGCCTCCGATGAAGAAGCTTTCATGCAGGCGCTGACGCGTCTCAACCAAGATTTGCGCATCGAGAAATTCCTCGACGCCCTCGATGGCGCCGCACTCTCCCGCATCCCGCCGGAAAACATCGGCCACGTCATCAACGCCCTGCTCGACAACGGCGATCTCTTTCCCGAAGGCGAAAGTTCGCCGCTGCGCTTTAACACGGCGATGCGCGTGCACCGCATTATTCATCAGCTGCTGAAGCGCTTTGAAAAAGCGGAAGACCGCTTTTCAATCTTGCGCCACGCCATTCTCAAGGCGAGCAAGAGTCTCAATATGATCGTGCAAGAAGTCCGCGCGCTCGGTCGGGAATTGGTGAGTGACGATGACGTCGCTTTGGCGCAGCAATATCACACCGTCAGCGTCGAACAATTGCAGGTGTTGCAGACGCTCGCGGTGGAACGCATCCAATTCTGGGCCCGCATTGATCGTTTGGTAGAGCATCCCCAACTGTTGCCGATTTTATACGCTTGGCGTGATTGGGGCACACCCGAAGACTGCCAGCGCTACTTGCAGAAAATCACGCTGCAAGATATCGGCCTCCTCGCCGTCCTCCGCGCCGTCTTCAAAGAAGCCATCGACCACGCCAGCCAACACCACGCCCGCGACGACAGCGCCACCCGCTCCCTCGCCGTTCTCGCCGATTTCGTACAACCCAAATGGCTGGAACAGCACGCCAAAGCCATGTTCGAAGATCTGTCTTTCGAGAAACTCCGCGAGCATGACCAACTGGCGCTGATGATTTTCCTGGATCAGATGAAGACGGAAACGAGCAAAGAGATTCCGAAGACCATGTGAAATTGAGTCCCCTACCCTATCTAATGCGGCTGAAGGCTCATGGCGACCCAAGGTTGGGTGGGCTGGGCTTCTTCGCGAGCGGCGTCTTGCAGGCAGTGGCGGAAAGCTAGCAAATGGGATTGAGCGCCCTTGAGCCATTTATCGCTTCCCTTATAAAGGGGGAAGTTTTCGTCATGAAGATGCTCCTCCAGGGCCAAGTGGTGTCCACCGTATTGTACGGCTAACTGAAGATGGGCAACGACCTGTTCATCTTTTCTGGGGTTCATATATTGGCAGGAAAGGAAAAAATGATACCAGGCATGAAAATTATAGTTGTCAGAGAGGTCGTGGAGCGTAGCTAGATTTTTTTCGGAACGCATTTGTTCGGTCGGACTGCGTTTGTCGATGGGCAGATCGCGTACGAGGTTGCCCAATTTTTCGAGGAAGTCTTTGGTGATGGCGGTTGGGTTATGGGGGTGATGCAAGTCGGGCGCGATGAGTAAAATGAAGATGTAAGCCTGCGCTAGCTCCCGCTTGAAGAAATCGCCACGGACGTTTAAATTTTTTCGAAAATATTGAATCGCGAGAAGCTGCAAGTCGTATTGCATTTCAGGAGACGCTATTTCCTTGCCGCGCTGCTGAAGGCTATGGCCAAATTCGTAATCTTCGTCGGCTTCGCTTAGAAAATTCTCTCGGGATTGACGATACAGAAGGCTGGCGTTCACGGGTTTGGCTTTCTTTCCGGCGGGAGCCGGTTTTGCTTCAGATGGATGATCGAGGGTGGCTTGAGCCATCTGCATTTCATTTTTAATCCATTGGAGGACCGCTTGCAGCGATTTAGCTTCGGCGGGCTTGTCTTTCAAAAGCAGGTTCATCAACGTTAATGCATGTTGGCTAAATAGCAGGCCATCTTGAACGGCTGCAATCCCTAAGTCTTGCTGCAGCAGATCATGATGTTGCATGGCAGTGGCGTAAGAGAACATGGCGTAAATTTGATTACGCACGGCAAGTAAGTAGATTGCGGCTGGATCGGCGTTTGCCAGTTGATCTGGGGTTCGTTTGTCTTTAGGCAGGTTTAGTAAAAGATCGGCCAATTTGCCCAGGTAGTCAGTGAAGAGCAGGGCTGGGTCACGCGTGGACGGCAGTTGTTCTGCGAGTATCAAAAAGTCAATGTAGACCATGGCCAGTAGAATCTTGTCTTGAATGTGCGTTGTCCGGCCGGGGACGGTTAAATTTTTTCGATAATATTTCTCGGCCAGCAGCAGCAAGTCACAGGCTTTTTCCGGATTTTCTTCGTTGGCCGATTTTTCATGCAACTCGAAGCCAAACTCAAAGTAATTCGCGGCTTCTCGGAGATAAGTCTGCTGGGACTGACGCGCCATGAGGCTGGCGCGGGAATTGCGGTTAGGGCGATGAAACATAACATGGGCATCCTTAATGCTGGCTGGGGCTTCTTGGGCTGGGGGTGTTGCACTCAACCGGCAAGACTATGTGTAGTGCGCAAGTTTTTTGCAGCTCGAATCGAACGGCGTTTAGGTCGGAGCGGATGCCTTTTAGGTCTGAGGATTCTGGCACACGGTAGAAAATTTCGTTCTGGAGATATTCCTCCAGGGCCAAATGATCTTCGCAATATTCATTGGCCAGTCTTAAGGCCGCAATCGCCTGCCTTTGCTCGCCACGTTCCAGGTGTTGGTGGCCAACAAAATATTGATAGAAGAAATGAAGTTGATAATGCTTAGAGCTCAGAAGAAGCGAGTCTGAATTTTTGGCGGAACCGATTTGTTCTGTTACGCTGCGCTCGTCAAGGGGGTGGTCGCGTAGGATGTTGCGCAATTTTTCAAGGTAGTCGGCATAGATGGCGGATGGGTTATGGGAGCGGGGCAGTTTGAGCGCCAATGCCACCATTTCGCAATAGGCCATCGCGAGCAGCCTTTTAGTGGTAGCAAGCTCTTCTGCGACGGCGACAGTCAGGTTTTTTCGATGAGTTTGAATCGCGAGAAGGAGTAGATCGTAGTGCATTTCAGGGTTCCCTACTTCGCGACCGCGCTCTTGAAGTTTGAGGCCGAAGTTGAAGTCAACGGTGTATGCTCTTAGAAAATCCCGCCGCGATTCAAAGGCCATTAGTGGGACGTTCAGCGGACGCAGGCGCTGGAAGGATGTGACGGCCGGGGCTGGTTTTTCCTCTTTCATTCCCTGCAGCTTTGATTGAGCTAACTGCATTTCATTTTTAACATATTCTAAACTTTTGCTTGCTTCACGATGGGAAGTATTTTTACAAAGATACTCCAACAGAGCCACGGATTTTTTGCTATAAAAATGTCCTGATGCAACGAGCTCGCTTGCGCGCTCGAGATCTCCTTCCTTGGCAGCTAGAAAATAGCGGTGAGCAGCATATAATTTAAAGTAGATGGCCCGTAGGTAGATTTTTTCCGGATCCGTCTCGGATTGGAGATATTCGTTCGCAGTTCGAGAGTCGCGAGGCAAGATAGCCACAAATTCGCTTAGTTTCTCCATGTAGTCAGTGTAGATAGCGGACGGGTTACAAGAGTCGGGCAGCGTGTCAGTCAGGTACAAAACTTGCACATAGGTCAGCGCAAGTTGAATATTGTCTTGGTCGGAGAAATCCCGACCGGCAATAGCCCGATTTTTCTCGTAGTATTTTATGCTAAGCAGTAATAAGGCATATTTTTTTTCGGGGTCGCTTTCAGCCACTGCTGTTTGGAACAGTTCGTTAGAAAAATTAAGGGAGCTCGTGGCTTCTCTGAGATAATCTTGCCGGGACTGAAGGGCCAGTTTTTTGGCGCGGAAGTTGCGGTTGGGGCGAAGAAACATAACTGACATCCTTATTCAGATATTATTGGGCGCGACTATAGCACGCCGGTTTTTAGCTTGTCACTAGCGGAAGGGCTTGGGTGAGTGGGGGATGTGTTTAATTCGATCTGCCGGTTCGACGGCGCGTCCTTTCATCGTGGATAATATTTTTTGCATGTCGGGGTCAAAATAGAAGATGATTTTTTGCGCATCTGATTTTTCGTTTGCGCGGTGATAATGGCGTATTAAGGCTTGCTGATGCTGGTAGTAGCGCTGGCCGACTTGGAAGGCAAAGGCGGCCTGGTATTTTTTGCCGCAGGCGGCGTGATGCGAGCCTACAAAATACTGGTAACAGGCGTGGTAAAAATAGCGCTCTGCTAATCCCGGCAAATCGTCCGGGTCGCGCATCCTTTTCGCCTGTGTTTCGGGGCTCAAGGAGCTCGGAGGGAAATAGGCCAATTGATGCTTCATTTGATCACGGCAATTCGTCGTAATCTGGGAAAGTCCGGGGAGTGACAGTTGTTTTGCCAGCAACAAAATATCCTTGTAGATTTGCAGCAGCTTTATCCGGATGCGCCCCTGGTCTTTCCTCGGCAGGTAGTTGAGGCTATTTTGGTAGTGTTCGGCGGCTTCTGCTAGCAGTGCGTAACGCGCCGTCGGCGAATCAGAGAAGCTACTGATATGCTCGAGAAATTTTTCGCCGGCGTTTATCCAAGACTCTGCTTGCTCCGCCGCTTGCTTCATTTTCTTTTCAACGATCGCCTTTGACTCAGCATGCATTATTTTTACACGAAATAGACCTGGCATCGCTTTTCATCTCCCTGACCAATCCTTTGAGGCGACAACTGTAGCACGTAGGCAAGGGGATGAAAATGACCCATCGTTAATTGTGCAGCAGCTGCTGCACAATTGCGATTTCTAAAAAAGGGTTTCCAGAATATCCCTTAGAAATCCCCTATGATTTCTTTAATTTTCTTTTGTGGCTGCTCTAAGTAATTCTGTTTAGTGGTTACTTTCTTTCCGGTTCGTGACTCTAAGTCCTGTCTTGCGCTACCAGCCACTTCACCTCCGGCACGTGCCGCCGTTTTATTTTCATCAAACCCTTGGGCATCTTTAATTTCAACTGTCGACAAAATATCGACAGTTCACTTTCTTCCTCTTCAGCTTGCAGTTGTCGACAACTCAGCTAGTTAAAAGGGGGGGGGACAATTTGTCCCCCCCCTTGCCATCTAAGTCGCCGGTGTCATCTTCTTGGTGTCGCTGTTCGCGGGGTGGGTGAAGCTGCCGTAGGGTTCGACGACGACTTCGGTGCCGAGGTAGCGGTCGTTGGGGTTGGGGGGATCGACGAATTGTTCGCTCAGCCATTCGGCGTCGCTGACGAAGAGGCGGACGCAGCCGTGGCTGACGTTGTCGCCGGGGAGGCCGTCGGGTTCACCGTGGAGGGCGAAGCCGCCGTGGAAGAACATACAGTAAGGCATGGGCGCGCCACCGCGTGGGAGCGGAAACTTCGTGGATTTACAGTCAACAGAGCCTTTTTGGTAAACGTGAAAAGCGCCGACCGGGGAGTGACAACGGTGGCCGAGATCGCGGCACCAGTCGGAGCCGAGGGACGCGGGCCCCCAGCGGACGAGGTTGCCGTTAGCATCATACGCGCCCCAGGCGAGTACGGCGGGGTCGACATAGATAATCTTTTGCCCCGGTGCTTTGATGGTCGCGGGGAAGGGGGAAAATTCCATCAAGTTTGCTTTGGCGATGTCTTTGGGCACGGCGATGAGCATGCCAGGATAGACCGGGGTGTTCATGCGGTTGATTTCCATGACCAGCCGGCGTTGGTCTGGGTTGTGAAAGAGCGTTTCCCAGGTTTGATTTTTCGGCACGCGGAGGCAAGTATAGCCGGGTGATTTGCAAAGCATGCGACCGAAGGGCGCATAGGCGAAGGCCTGCGGGCAGGTGAGAAAAAGGAAAAGAAAGACACTCAGGATAACCCCTAATCGCTGCATGATGGCTCTCCCTGGCAAAAAACTTGCGCACTACACATAG
>Ga0206822_1124_pt1 | contig 17804 bp, 10 predicted proteins | sample Alteio_BWOrgCont_83_FD_152913 | JGI IMG/M metagenome (GOLD analysis project Ga0206822, IMG submission 152913) | Enriched cells from forest soil in Barre Woods Harvard Forest LTER site, Petersham, Massachusetts, United States -... | ecosystem: Environmental > Terrestrial > Soil > Temperate forest >... | reverse complement strand
GCTAAAGAAAAACCTATTAGCTCTGATGAAGTTATCCAAGCTGCAGAGAAAAAGTTCGCGGATAAAGAACAACACAAAGTAATTATGAGCCTTGTCAAAGAGACTTTAGAGGCAAATAAGTACCAAGAGAGCTATTCCCATGAGAAATTGCCGGAAATTACATTTACTTTCCGGAATGTGTTGTGGAACACAGATGGCTTAACCGACGAAGAATGCATTGCCATGCCTCTTCTCACTCAATTTTTTAAGAGCTTAAAGGGTATTAAAATACGTGAGCAAATATGTAGCCTCGATCAAATCATCGAGAAAGCAGAGCAAAAGTTTGCACAGCATCAATATAAGGACAAAATTCTTGAACGCTTAACAAAACGGCTGAAGGAGGAAAATTATCAAAAGAGTTATGACAAAGGTGAAAAACCGTCAATTACTCTAAACTGGGATGATCAAATGTGGGGGTGTTTTTATACAGGGCTAGATTTGGAGGTAATACCTGCCACTACTGAATTTTTAGAGAAGTTGCCGGGAATTCATCCTGATATGCTTAAAAGACTTTAATAGCAAACTAAGCCCTCAAGTGTCAGTCCAGGCGGGTGCGGCTACATTTAGTTGATAGATCAACATTGCAAACGAGCGCAGGGAGCCTTCACGTGTTAGCCCAGGCTGAGCTTGCGAAGCCTGGGTACTGAAGCTTAACATTTTAGCCCCGGAGGGGCGACACGTTTTTATCTTGTAACCATTATTATTTTGGGGCTATATAGATAGGCTTAAAATATTAAATTTCAGCGTCTTAAATAACGTGTCGCCCCTCCGGGGCTAAAATATCAGGGCTGTGTTAACCCAGGCTTCGCAAGCTCAGCCTGGGCTAACACGTGAGGGCTGCCAGCGCTAGTTCGCAACGTCATCTTCTAACTAAAAGTAGCTTCACTCACCAGACTACGCAATCACCTTCTGAATTCTGAATTCTGGATTCCCAAAGGTGAATAGCTACAACGTTATCGCATTCTATATTCTTGATAATATTTTCAATCCGTATTACCTTCTAATTTGAAAGTTATGATATCTTATTGCTTTCAAAAGAAGTTGAGTTTTCTTATGAAGCCTTCTACATACTCCCTTAAAATACTATTGCTCTCCCTGCTGCTACTCCTTAACGGCTGCAGATGCCCCAATGTCTATACTCCAATGGATAATCCTCCGCCGCTGCCTCAGTATAAAATTCCGCTAAAAGTACGCCTCGCATTAGTTCTCGGAGGCGGCGGAGCAAAAGGCTTAGCGCATATTGGAGTCCTCGAAGAATTTGAACAAGCCGGCATTCCTATCGATATGATTATAGGATGCAGTGCCGGTAGCCTTGTAGGAGCGGTTTACTGCGATTATCCATGCGCCCAAACGGTACGGACGATTCTTGAACCCATGAAATCCAGCCGGTTTTTGGATATCAACATATTCGATGCCTGGTATGGCTTGTCTCAGGGCACTGCTATGAAAAAGTCTCTCGAGGAATGCCTTGAGGCTGATACCTTTGACCAGCTCAAAATTCCTCTTCTCATTGTAGCTACAGATCTATATTCCGGAGAACTAGTGACATTTGGCGGGGGCCCCGTGATTCCTGCTGTACGGGCTTCCTGCGCTGTTCCCGTTGTTTACGTTCCGGTACAACATTGTGGAAGGGTTTTTGTTGATGGCGGTGTAATAGATCCTGTCCCGGTAAGAATTGCAAAAACTTTGAATCCCGATTTGATTGTTGCTGTTGATCTAGGTGGACTCTTAGATAAAACATTTCCCGGAAATGTATTCGGAGTAGCCAAAAGGTCTGCCGAAATTACTTTAATGTGGCAGAGTGAAGCTTGCCTTAAAGATGCGGACTTTTTGATAAGGCCGGAAGTCGGCAACTTTGGGACGTTTGAAGATGGTCTGAACGAGCTGATTTATCAGGCAGGAAGGGAGGCCGCTAAGAAAGTCATTCCCCAAATTAAGCAGCGGATGGACGAACTCGCCAACAACGACAATACATTTTCCATGACAAACCAATAACATAAAGACAGGCATGCAATATGAAAATCAAATTTGCCTCACAGCGCGGAGATGAATTTTTAACAACAGTGCGGAAACGTGTAGACCAGTATTTCCTCAAACACAACCTTTCACGCAATGCCAATGTAAATCTCTACATCAAGGTCGTATTGCTTTTTGTGGTATTAATTGCTCTCTATGTCGCCATTATCATGGAAATGTTTCCTCCGCTCATCCTTCTATTCATGTCGATGGCCCTTGGACTTGTTTCAGGCTTTATCGCCATCAACCTGAGCCATGACTGCCTGCATGGTGCCTATTCAGAAAATCCGAAAGTCAACCATGTTTTGGGTTATTCATTTGACCTTGTTGGCTTAAGTTCCTACGTTTGGAAAGTATCCCATAACGGCGGACACCACACCTATACAAATATTGCCGGTTTCGACCCCGATATCGATAAACCTGCGCTTCTACGCTTAACTCCAAGCAGTCCCAGGTATTTTTTCCATCGTTGGCAGCACATTTACATCTGGATTCTCTACTCGCTAGTGGGAATGAATTGGATCCTTCATTCCGATTATGTTCATATGTATCAGTATTACAACAAAGCCTCTAGAAGCGATATATTCTGGTTTTATTTCTTTAAAGCTTTGAATCTTCTCCTATTAGTTGGAATCCCTCTCTATGTTATGACAATCCCTTGGTGGCAGATAATGATTGGATACCTGGGATATCTAGTCACTGGAGGATTCCCTATAGCCTTGATTTTTCAGCTTGCCCATCTGGTAGAAAATGTTGAGTTTCCTGAGCCGGATCAGTCGGGTCTGATCAATAAAAATTGGGGAGAGCATGAGATGCGCACCACCTCAAATTTCGGTAAAAGCGACCTATTAAACTATCTAGTTGGTGGATTGAATTTTCAGGTTGAGCACCATCTTATGCCTTATATTTCCCATGTCCATTACAACAAAATATCAGGCATTGTGAAAGAAACGGCTAAAGAATTTGGGCTGCCTTATAATCAACATCCATCCATGTGGAAGGCCATTGTCTCCCATTATCAAACATTAAGAAAGTTGGGAATACGTTAATACAGAATACAGAATACAGAATTCAGAATACAGAATCGAATTGTAATGTATTGTGGAACCACAATCTAATTCCCTTTTTAACCACAGAGACACAGAGGCACAGAGGAGTTAAATTTTTCTGTATTCTGAATTCCTCCACGGAGCAATTTACACGTTACAACGTTAAAATTCTATTGACTAATCAAAAGCTCTTTCTCCATGGTAACCTTTGTATGTGTCTTGATATTTGAATTAGACACGAGACGCTAAAAACCTCAAAAGAGGAGCTTGCCATGACCATAACACCTTTTTCTTCCAAAATATCTTTGAAAAGAAGACCTTCTGATGATTTTGATTATCATGAGGAACCTGCCAAAAAAAAGTCCCGGACTCAAACGGATATTGTGCAACAATTAGTATGGATTGCAGTCAGCAGCAATCATTTCGATATAGCCCAAAATGTAGTGTGGATGAATGAACATGATTTCGCACACATGTTTTCATTGCCTCCCAAAAGAACACCTGATCCAATACAACCACGTTATCTACAGATAGCCAATAGGGTATATCAAGTTGCTATTAGCCAAAGCTTGAATAAAGGTGTGATTGGAATATCTCCGGATCAATTTCAGGAGATAAAGGAAGCTCGAGCGAACTTCCTTTGTGATGGAGGGGATATGGTACAAATCAGTTGTTTTTCTCCCTTATTGGAACATATAAATGCACTCCAATCGGTCATGTTCGAAATCGAAAATGATGATGATTTTGGTTTCTTTTCAGGAATCAAAACTTTCGATCTTGCAGAATTGAGGGAAGCTTGCCACATAGCGCTGGAAGGGAAATATGCCGTACCTGGACAAAGTTTTAATATTGATCATCGCATTGGTCGTTTCAAGCTGACGGTGAAAGAGATGGAGTCTACACAAGAAGTCGTTCGTCTCGCAAATGTCGATTCTAGGGCGGTTGATCCATTTGGTAGAATTTTACGTTCAACCGTAATGGATTTTGAAATTTTAAGCTCTAAACATATTTCCATTGTCAACCGAAAAAGCTTTGATAAGAACTCTTGCTTCACATTTACTGTTTCCCTTTTGAGCTACATTGATGAAGAAAAAAATGAAAGTATTCCAATGCCGTTAAAAATAGAGCAAACCAAATTCAGTGCTGATGTCAGAAAATTGCTTGCAGGTCAAAACCTAATTTTAGGGGATAAGAAAATCTTCTGGCATGAAGGTTTGAAGATGCAGCTCACTTGCGATAAAGTTTCCGATGATGAAATCCCTACTCAACCTGACATGGATGATGATCAAGAACCTGAAATAGCCTCATTAATCGAATTTATAATTCCTATGTTAACTGCGCATCGAGGGGGAGGCTCTTCTCGCAGCAGACGAAGCCCTTACGACCAAAGCTATTCCTTTCAAGAAAATTCAAATCTTCTGTTTAAAGGTTCGAGTGAAATTGTATTCACCACCGGTAAGGAAGAAATTGCGAAACAGATGGATTTTGAAATTGTATCAATCTCTGAAAGAGAAAGTTTCTCAGGCGAAACACCCCATTGGCTTGATGTCGCTGATTTGGTTAAAGCCATCAAAGCTCTCCCTCATAAACCAGTAAAGGGTCAGAAATTTCATTTAAAAATTCCCCATGCCAAAGTGGTTGCCAAAATGAAGAAGGCAAAGGCGGTTCTCCCACTAGAAAAGAAAAAAACCAAAGGATGGAAACGGCAGTGGTCCGTCAATAAAGATACCGAAATTAACCTGAGCCTACCTCAGCAATTTAATTGGAAGCTGGTCGATAACCCTTCTCCAGTAAAACTTGACAAAGTTCATTTAAAGATTACTCCAAAAGTTAAACATGTAATCACTATACCCGAGAAAGAACTGTACGAGGCAGCACGCAAAGCTATGAAAAATGGCATTTTCATCAGTCAAATCTTTAACGCCGATGTGAAAGGTCACAAAATCGAATTCAAGGTCACAGATTTAGACTATCCCGACAAAATTACTAAGAAATTCAAACACGGAATTTTAGGTCAGGTTCTCCCGGCTACCGAAATCAAACTTTCTAACGAAGGTCAAACATTAGCCATTACCGATAAGTTGATTTCGAAAAATCCGATAACCCTCCTTGAGGAAATGGGGTTTGGAGGTCTAACAAAAGAAGGGAAAGAAGCCATCCGTTTGTTAGTAAAGGAAAGGCGATCACGTATAAAAAAACCCCTTCAAGCTGTTGGTGCCCTTCCCACTAAAGGGTGCTTGCTTTATGGACCTCCGGGAAATGGAAAAACGCTGTTTGCCCGCTGCTTAGGTTCGATCCTGGGTTGCGACAAAGACCATATCAAAATGCTATCTTGCACCGAGGTTCTTAGTAAATGGGTCGGCGCATCGGAAGAGATGATTCGCGGATTATTTGCTCCAGCCCTTGAAGCTGCAGAAAAGCACAAAAATGATAGCGAAGTATTTTTGCTGGTATTTGATGAATTAGATGCCATTTTAGGAAAACGCAAGGAAGATTCCAAGAGTTGGGAAATTGCCATGGTGAACGAATTCTTGGCTCAAATGGATGGCCTAAAAGTGTTTCATAATATCATCGTTGTCGGATTAACCAATCGCTTTAAGTCCTTAGATGAGGCAGCTCTTCGCCCCGGACGCTTTGAATTACAAGTAGAACTGAATGCTCCCGATGAAAGTGGCAGAAAACAGATCATCGAAATTCACATGAAAGATCTCAAAAAAGGAAATATGATTGGAAAGGATGTCGACTTCGATCTGCTTGCCAAGAAAACAGATAAATTTAGCGGAGCCGAACTTCGCTACTTAGTGGCGATAACAGCAAAAAGAGTTATTTTGGATCTGGATGATAAGACTCCTGATGAGGTTGAGGAGCTCGATATGAGTAAAATTGTGCTAACAATGAATGATTTTGAACAAACAATACTTGCGATCCGTAAGGCTGATAAAAATGAGCTGGCAGAAGCGGTGCAGCGTATGTTCTTGTAAATTAAATAAATAACTTTACAATCAAAGCGTTTCGTACTATCATTAAAGTAGAGGGATTGCATAAAAAAGTTAACATAAACAAAAGGTTAACGATATGGGTTTAACAACACAAAATAACAAAGAAACTCAAGAAGAATCTTCTATTCAACTTACAGGTAAAGGTGTAAGTGAAGGCCAAAGGCAAGCCTTAGAAGTAATAGAAGAATCACGAGAAAAAGAATATGTCCACCCAAGTTTTGGCGGACAATTATTTATGGGTGAGTTCAAACCTGAACTCTTATTCCCATTTCCCGAGCAATCTGAACAAGATAAGGCAGAAGCGGATGAATTAATCGAAAAATTGACAGTGTTGCTTCAAACAAAGCTAGATCCCGAACTGGTAGATGAATCCCGAGAAATCCCTGAAGAGGTCATTGAAGAGATGGCCCGGATGGGAGTTTTTGCCATGAAAATTCCCAAAGAATATGGAGGGCTTGGTTTTTCCCAGTCGAATTACAATCGGGCAGTGATGAAGGTTGCCTCCTATTGCGGCTCGACAGCTGTCTTAATTTCCGCTCACCAGTCGATTGGTGTCCCTCAGCCCCTAAAAATGTTTGGTACAGAAGCGCAAAAGAAGAAATTTCTTCCACGGTTTCGACAAGGTTCTATTTCAGCATTTGCCCTCACAGAGCCAGACGTAGGGTCAGATCCGGCCCAAATGAAAACTGAAGCTGTATTATCGCCGGATGGATCCCATTATATATTGAACGGAGAAAAGCTCTGGTGTACCAATGGAACGATTGCTGACATTATTATCGTGATGGCCAAGACAGCCCCAAAAATTGTGAAAGGCAAAGAAAAGAAACAGATTTCCGCTTTCATCCTGGAAATGGATACTCCGGGTGTTGAAGTTGTGCACCGTTGTAATTTTATGGGCCTGGGAGGTATCTATAACGGTCTCATACGGTTTACTAATGTTAAAATTCCAAAAGAAAATCTTCTTGATAAAGAGGGACGTGGATTGGCAATGGCTCTTTCGACAATCAATGTCGGACGTTTAACATTGCCTGCTGCCTGCACCGGAGCTGCCAAAGTGGCTCTTGCGATTGCAAGACGTTGGGGAAATGAGAGGGTCCAATGGGGAATGCCAATAGGTTTGCATGAAGCTGGTCGCGAAAAAATAGCCTATATTGCAGCTACAACGCTAGCTATGGAAGCCATGACCTGGCTTACCAGCAGTTGGGCTGACAAAGGTGGGGTCGATATTCGAATCGAGGCCGCGATGGCAAAACTTTTCTGTACTGAATCCGCTTGGGAAATTGTAGACATGACCATGCAGCTCCGTGGCGGTCGAGGCTATGAAAAGGCAAGTTCATTAAAAGCTCGTGGCGAACCCGCCTATCCAGTGGAAAGAATGATGCGTGATGTCCGTGTCAATATGATCCTCGAAGGTTCGTCAGAAATCATGAAGCTATTCTTAGCGCGGGAAGCCATGGATCCCCATTTGAAAAAAGCCGGAGACCTTCTGCGAAGAGATGTTAGTGCTGGAAAGAAATTAAAAGCGGTAGGGAGGCTCCTTGGATTTTACTCAACTTGGCTTCCGAAGCAATGGTTTAAGTCATTATGGGGGGGCTCCTATAAGGAGTTAGGCCCATTAGGGAAACATTATAATTACATCGAAAAATGGTCGCATACATTATCCAGTACGATATTCTACTATATGGCCCGTTATCAGCAAGGTTTGGAAAAACGGCAAATGATTTTGGGACGTTTGATGGAAATAGGAACGGATCTTTTTGCGATGTCGGCTGTTTGCTCGTATGCGGAGAGTTTGCAGAAGAAAAACCCTGAGGATAAATCGCCAATGGAGTTAGCGGATTATTTCTGTGCGATGGCTCGGAGGAGAATTGAATTGCGTTATGAGAGTTTATCAGAAAATGATGATAGGCAAGCGAATGATGTGGCGAAAAAAGTATTGCAGAATGACTTTATGTGGTTGGAGAAGGGGATCATGCCGCTTCCAGGTCCGGAAGTCCCTCCCTTGAGTAAGTAAAGACGGAATATTTGCCATAGTCAAAATCTTAGGGCATAGGAAACTAAAATGATTTCAAAAAAATAGTTTTAGTTTCCTGTGCCCTGTATTATTTCCCCGCTTCATAATTCATACCTTAATCAATTTCTTGACAACAATATTAAGTGGATACCCGGAATATTCTTCCTTTGCAGAAATTGAAAAGTCATCGGAACTGTACTTTTTTTCGAAGGCCGGAAGCGACGTTCGTAGGTTTTCGGCAATAGAACTACCATAAATAGCAAAAGTTTGCTCAGTCAAGAATTCAATTTCAATTTCGGTCAGCATTTTAAGGATCGTTTCTATGGGTCCTCTTATTTTTAAATTTTCATTGCCAACATATACTAGATCCATGCCCCGAGCTAGTTTCAGTATGTTATTAGCGTCCTCGATAACTTTCGTCGTCACGAAATAAATAGTTTTGACATTCAGAAAAATACTCGATATCAATACCTGGGCAGCTCGAGTTGAATCATCATTTCCATCAGTGTGAACAACAGAAACCATCTTTTCAATGTTTTCTTGAGGAATATATAGTCGTAAAAGTTTTAATTTATCCAAATCGATTTCATTTACGTCTTTTGGAAATGAAATGCAATTAACATTATCTCTCAAATAAATCCCGATGTCATCGTCTTTCTTAAGCAAATGGAGTGCGCGAAAAGGAATCACAAATTGATTTCGTACAAAGTTAAATGGAGTAGTTGAATCGTAACTTATGAAATAAGACGAAAATGCCTGGAATTCCACTTTTGCTATGAGTTCTTCATCGGCAATTTTAGCCTTATATTTGGATAAGTATTCTAAGAAATCGGTGAGCTGCTTTTCATTTGTTATGATTTTTTGACCAAGCCGATTAGTCAAAAATGCTTCGATAGACTTAAGTGCATGGCCCTCTAAACCAGCAACACCTAAGAATCGGGCTAAATCTAAAATATCCACTAAAACATCTAAAGTATACGATTTGAAAATTATTCTCAGTTCACCGTTGAGAAGGAATTTCTCTAAAGCGTTGAGAAGGAATTTCTCTAAAGTTTGAACAGCTAAAGAAGAGTACTCAGAAAAATCCAGTTTGTTTTTATCCACTTCGCTGAAGTCTTTAGAATTCAATTTCTTCCGGATAAATTCAGAGGCTAAATACATTGCCAGACGATTGAGCTTAATCTTTTTTTGATTTTTGCATTTGGCTTCAATATGCTCATGTGAAAATTGAAATAGTTGATTTTTCTGGAAATTTATAAGTAATTTTTCGCATAGATTTTTATCTAAAGTTTCTTTTGTTTCTTGAAGATGAAGAAAAAACCATGGAAAGAACTTGGCGCCTTTGAAAGTTGCAATCAAAGAAGCACTGCTGTCAGCTATTATTTTCACCAATCCATGAAATTTACCGTAATTTTTTTGAGCAATTTCCCGTTCATAAGTATCGATAGCCTTCGGATCAATACCATAATCTCGAAGGAGTTCGTAGTTAATAATTTCCTTAGGTGTTGTATGCCAAGATAAAGTTTTGGTGACAAAATTTAGTACGCGAGCTGCAGTGTTATAAACCATTAATGAAGCCGAACGAATCTCAGGCAAAGACAAAATTGCAATTCCGCATAAGAAAGGGGCGGAACAAGTAAGTAAAACTGCCTTTGCGATCGGTAATTGACCGTCAAGCCCATAGGCAGCAGCGAGAAATGAAAAGGATGCGATTGCACAAGCACATATTGAACCAATTCTGGAATACGTGAGAGTATCTTTATGCCAACCGTTTACAAAAGCATTAAAACGTACAGAGGCTTCGTTAAACTTAATGCCCAAACTGTTCATATAATTCTCCGATCCAAATGTTTATGAAATTTTAAATTCTATCGACCATTGCAATAATGTGCAACAACAGAAGAGGATGTGCCAAGGCTCAGGAAACTACAAGAGGGACAGGGACTAAATTTTTTACACCGCTACCGCGGTGATTATCGTTGTTCGCGTTTACCCCACGTTCAGTCGCCTTTCGGCTCCTTCACGAGGTGGTCCGAAACTCACATAGGTAACACTTTAACACAACCACATAGGTAACAGTTTATGCTATAATGTATCTCTTTAATATTAAAAGGGATATATTATATGGCTTGGGGAGAACTTAAAGTGGTAGATCAAAGAAAAAAATTTGTTGAAGCTTGTATTGAAAACAAGCTAACGATGGCAGAGTTATGCCGAATGTATGAAATAAGCCCAAAAAATGGCTATAAATGGCTAAATCGTTACAAAACTGAAGGCGATGATGGGTTAAGGGACAGAAGTCGAGCTCCTCACACGCAAGTCTTACAAGTGGGTTTTGAGGTAACCGAAGCTATTTTAGCAGTAAGGTTTCGCTTTTCAACTTGGGGACCTAAGAAAGTCTTGAGTTATCTTAAACGAGAGTTTCCTGATCAATTATGGCCCTCTACAACTACTATAGGAAATATATTTGATAAAAACGGGCTTACTGTTTCACGCAAGCTACGAAAAAGAGTGCCGGGAAGAACTTCACCATTATCTCATGCTCTTATTTCGAATGATGTTTGGTGTGCTGACTTTAAAGGGTGGTTTTTGACTAAGGATGGGAGTAAATGTGAACCATTTACACTTACTGATGGGACCAGTAGATTTCTACTTCGCTGTCTCAGACTTGATAGCAATAATGTAGAACATGTTTGGGCTGTTCTAGACTCTGCATTTCGTGAATATGGATTGCCTCTTTTTTTTAGAAGTGACAACGGTTCTCCGTTTGCAACGTGTGGTGCGGGCAGATTGTCTAAACTGTCTATCAATTTAATTAAAGCTGGTGTAACCCCTGAATGGATTGATCCAGGTAAACCCCAACAGAATGGACGACATGAAAGAATGCACCAAACTTTAAAAAACGAAGTCGCAAATTCACCCGAATTTAGTTTGGAAGAACAAAGTATGAAATTAAAAGATTTTAAACATTATTATAACTATATTCGACCACATGAAGCTATCGATCAAATGACCCCAGGAAGCATTTACACACCATCTCCGAGAATTTGGAATGGGAAACTGCAAGAACCAGAGTATCCCAAAGAAATGATAGTACGTAAAGTTAGACCGAGTGGACAAATTAGTTTAAAACCATTTGCCTCGGAGATTCGTATTGGATTGGCTTTAGTTGGAGAACATGTTGGATTAAAAGAGGTCGGAGATGATATCTACAATGTGTATTATGGAAGTTTGTATTTGGGGAAAATAGACTCCTCGAAAAAACTTATTCTACCAGCTGGCAATAAAAGGAAAAGGTTTTGAATTTATATGAGAAGTAGATTAAGCTTTTTGAGCCAGAAGAGAGTAGCCGTGGCTCTTCACTCGAAGGGGCACGGTGAAATTAATTCTTGGTCATGTCTCGGGGAGCTGCCAGAAGAGAGTAGCCGTGGCTCTTCACTCTCAGCTAACAGCAATAAAATTAGTTACTCTTTTGTAAAAAACCTTAATCAATAAGGGGGATTCTTCTAAAAAAGATTAGTCGAAAAACAGAATTTAAAATAAAAAATGAACGAAAATATAAAATTAAAGCTATAGAGTAAATGTGTTACCTATGTGGTTGTGTTAAAGTGTTACCTATGTGAGTTTCGGACCACCTAGCCCCGCGTGAAGGAGCCGAAAGGCGACTGAACGTGGGGTAAACGCGAACAACGATAATCACCGCGGTAGCGGTGTAAGAAATTTAGTCCCTGTCCCTCTTGTCCCTAAGGTCCCTTAAGTCTCTAACGTCCCTACTACTTGAAGCACCTCTGTTCCTCTCCATGCTAATTAAAATTGGCAGATCTTTTTCACACTGATTATCATTTGTTTCTGTAAATCAGCGTCTATCCGAAGGTATCTTTAACGCGAACAATCCGCCAATCACAAAAAATACCACAATTATACTTAAACCAATATGCAAGCTCCCGGTCAGGTAAGTCAACAAGCTCACTAACAGCGGCCCTAAAAATGATGTGGCCCTCCCTGTTAAAGCAAAAAAGCCAAACATTTGATTCATCTTCTCCGGAGGTACCATCCGCGCTAAATACGATCGGCTTGATGCCTGTACAGGTCCCACGAATATGCCGACTAACAATCCGCATATCCAAAATTCTGCCTCATTTCTAGCTAGTAAGGCCAAGGTCGTCAATATTGTCATACAAACAAGAGACAAAAGGATCATGTTTTTGCTGCCCACTTTGTCATCATAGAATCCTAAAAGAAAGGCTCCAATCCCCGCAGTAACGTTCAATGAAATCGCAAACCATAGAATTTGTATCTCATTCATCCCAAATGCCGCTGCAGCATAGACGCCTCCAAATGCAAAAAGGGTGAGCAGCCCATCCGTATAAATCATTCGTGCGATCAAAAACCGAAAATTTCCACTGAAGGATTTGACTTGTGAAAGAGTATTCCGGATTTGTTTTAATCCCATTCTGATAGCAGCACCTAAGGGCAATTTGTTCGTTTTGTCGCTTGGGACAAATAGAAGCAGGGGAATAGTGAAAACAAAAGACCAAACCGCTGCAAACAAGAACGTAGCCCGGATATGCTCATAGCTCGTCCGATCTAGTGCGATCCAAGGGTCGCTTTGAATAAATAATAACAAGCAAAGAACAAGCGAAGCAATTCCTCCTAAATAGCCAAATCCCCATCCCCAGCCTGACCAGCGTCCAATCTCTTTATCCAAGGCTATGGCCGGCAACATGGCGTTATAGAAAATATAGGAGAACTCATAACCTAAAATGGCCAATCCGACGAGAAACAAACCTTCCATCATTCGGTCTGGGGTGGGTGTTATAAGCCATAACGCTGCAGTGCATAAAATGCACATGGCGGTAAACAGGGTCAACCAAAGCTTGCGGCGGCCGCTATAATCGGCTATCGCTCCCAGAATTGGCCCTCCCAAAGCAATGATGAGTCCTGCTATTCCCACCATCAGGCCCCATAAGGTTACGCCAATATCTTTACTTGAAGCCACATGAGCTACAAAATAGGTAGGGAAAATAAAGGTTTGAATAATGGTCGTCGATCCGCTATTTGCCCAATCGTAGAGAGACCATGAAAGTAAAGTTGTCGTATTAGATCGTGAATTTGGCGGTTTGTTTTTGTCGTTTGAGACGGGCATGGATCAATAAATGCCTTGTTTTCGCCATCTGATAAATTGCTCTAGGATGACTTCTTGAGTTAGGAAATACCTTGTTTCCTTTTCTTCATCTGTGAAGCTTTTCAAAATAGCATCTAAATCTTTAGGTTGGGATATATTGATGATGATGTTCATCCTTGCAAGTGTTTCTTTTTGGATAATGGGAGGCGCCTTTAGATTCGTTTGCCCTTGATATACTTCGCCGGTAAATCGAACCATTGCACATATATGATGCAGGTCGTTCTCCTCCATTAAACGATTTTTCAAATAGGCTACCAAATTTTGCCTGATCGAACGATCCTCTTTCATTCCTTTCATCACAGCTCTAAGATGATTATTGATCTTGTCAAACTCCTCATTCTTGCGGCTTATATAGTTCTTAAGCTCTATCGAGGAAAATATTTGCGGACGTTTCTTATCTAGATCAGTATTGGCCACAAAGAACTTTTCCGCTTGCTTAAGCAGTGTATATAGATGGGTTGGGTCCAGGACTTGTGTAATATCGATGAAGTGATCGAACAACTCAAAAATAGAGACAAGCTGAGGCATCTTCCAGAGACCCAAAGTCTTTTCATTAAGAATAGGCTTAGAATTTTTAAGTATTACACTTATACGCTCATACAGGTTTTTAAGGAAAGGGAAGCGGGTGAATTTTTTATACGTTTCGGGATTGGTGTGAGCAATATTCTTTTGTATGCGCACGAGCTGGTTTGTTTTTGTAATGAAATGAAAGAGATTTTCAGTGGCGTGGATGTCGTTTTCTTTCGGGGAACTGATGAAGCGATCTAATTCATTGGTCAACAAGGTAAATTCAGAGGCAAGATAGTCCAAAGTTTCATCAAGTTCTACTACGTCATGAGGTATTTTTTCCAATTCAACTAATCGGGAATCAACCTCGAGGGCTGTCAGTCTGATTTCCAATAATAATTTTGTATTGGAAGCTTTGTAATGCCGTATGATTTCTGTCAGAATGTTTGATATTTGAATCAGGTAATCTTTTTCTTCCTTGTTTTTTTCCTCATCATTCGAAGTCGTTAAAGCGTGTCCCACAGATACAGTAAAAAGGGTCCACCAGGATAATTGGGGGTTTCCATTCAGCGTGCTTTTAATGGCATCTAGGATGATAGGGAGGTGGCTATAATTTTGACTTTTAGAATCTTGAAGGGCATTCGTGAGTTGTCCAACGATTTTATCCAGAGCTTTAATTTCTGTTGCCCTGTGATATAATCCGGAATAGAGTTGAGGGTGAATGGCGATCTCGCCTTTATTATAAGGGCCTACGGATTTCCTAAACATTTTGACGATTTCCCTGCCTTCTTCGGGCTGGGCGTCATTGGACTTACTCATATGAACCTTATGATGTGACTCTTGAGTGTACAATACATAAGCAGTATTTATTAGTAACGCGTAAATAGCAACGCGGGGGGATTCAGAATACAGAATCCAGAATCCAGAATTCAGAATCCAGAATCCAGAATCCAGAATTCAGAATTCAGAATCCAGAATCCAGAATTCAGAATCGAATTGTAATGCATTTAGATTGTAGTCCCCAAATACATTAAGGTTCACTTCTGAATTCTGAATTCTGGTTTCTGAATTCTGGTTTCTGGCTTCTGGCTTCTGAATTCTGGCTTCTGAATTCTAATTTCTGTATTCTGAATTTATATAGATACAAAGGATCAACCCCTATGCCCTCCCTAAACGACGGCCCTGACGATTTGCCTTCCATCACCAAACCAGCACAACTCCTTAACATTGAAGAACTAACAGAACAACAACAAAATGCAATGACTTTGCAAGAAGCTCACGAAAGAATCCAAGAAGCCGCTTACGCCCTTGCAACCAATTACCAAAACGAAATTGGAGGTGATTATCAAGGTTGTGTAGAGGTCGTGACTACGATCTTAGAAACTACCGGTGCCAGCTTCAACAGTTCAATCGGCCCAATGATGGTAGCCGCAAGCAAACCATCCGCTTGTGAAGCCTGCCGAGTCTTTTTCCCTGAATCAGATGCTGTGGAGTATTAGTTCTAAATTTGCCAATTACCCTTGATAATCAAAGGGATGCGCTGGCCGCTAAAAGTAGTGGCATAGACATCCGTTTGCTCATCTGAGATCATCATATCGGTGTGCACATTACTGTCGTTGCATCCAATCTCTTCCAGCTCTCGAGGAGAAAGATGATCGCCCCCCTCCACACAAAATCGATAGGCAAATCCAACGGCTATATGGCATGCGGCATTTTCATCAAACAAAATCTCTTCAAAAACATGCCCGCTCTGGAAAATGGGAGAATCTATTCCCACAAGTGCAACCTCTCCTAATCGGCAAGCTCCCGGATCAGTATTGATATACGCTTTAAAAGTTTCCTTGCCTTCCGCAGCATCAAAATTTGTTATTTTTCCATCCGTAAATTCAAGCGACAGCCCTTTGATCAATTTTCCGTTTACTAAAAAGGGACGAGTGACTTTTGCCTTGCCTGTTGTTCCCCGATAATCCGGAGTGGTAAAACATTCTTCTGTGGGGATGTTGCATTCATAGGGGACTCCCCGAGCCCCAATAGCACATCCGCCTAAAAATACAGATTTCCTCGAAAGTTTTACCTTTAAGTCCGTACCGGATCCAATAAAATGCAGTTCCTCGATTTTCAATTGCGTGAGTTTTTTTGCCCTATTTTGCAAGGTATGATTATGCTTTTCCCAAAGTTCTAGAAAGTCAGGACGGTCTACTCGGCAAATGTGAAAGATTTCTTCCCAAAGTTTTTGGAATGCAAGTTTTTCATCCAATTGAGGAAATACCTTTTTGCCCCATTTGGGAGTAGCGGCCGCCGCAACTGTCCATTGGACTTTTGATTTACCCACACCATCTTCATAGTAGCGTTTGAGGCTGTGACGATAGTGGGACATCATCGTGTTGACTTTCGTTGGAGGCAGATCGGATAAGCTGTCCGGTTCTTCACTTCCTTGGAAGCGCAAAACAGCTCCGTTTGTGTCTACAAGTTCATTGAATTTCGCAGGGATGAATTGGGGAACATATTGGAGATACTCTTCTTGGGCAGATTCCAGAATTCGTTGCCGAGCATGCCAAGGATCAACGAGGTCGATATTAACGAATTTAGCTCCCCGTTTATAGGCTTTTTGAGCCACTTTCGTCATCAAATCCCGATGGATGATTTCTCCGGTGATATTGAGTGTTTGTCCAGGCTGAATGTTTACTCCGTGATGGACAAGTAGGGTGGCATAGTTTTCAAGCATTTGATTGAAGTTCATAGGTGTACCATTAAAAGTGTAAATGTGTAAATAGCAACGCGGAGGAATCCAGAATACAGAATACAGAATTCAGAATCCAGAATTGAATTTTAATGCCTTTTGGTACCACGATCTAAGTCTATTTTTAACCACAGAGGCACAGAGAAGAGACACAAAGGAGTGAAAAAATCATCTAAATAATTTCCCGTATAATTTTTCACTCTTCTCCTCTTTCTCTGTGTCTCTGTGCCTCTGTGGTTAAAAAAAGGCATTTAGATCGTGGTACCAAAATCCATTACACTTCGATTCTGAATTCTGGATTCTGGATTCTGAATTCCCTATTTACACTGTCAGGACAATTTTCCCCCAGAGTTTGGTATCCGTTTCCTGCAAATAATGGGCTTTTGCTGTTTCAGAAAGAGGCATGACCTTAGCTATACGAATATGCAATATTTTGTCTTCTAGTGCCTTATTGATTATTTCCGCGTAAGTCTCTAGCTCTCCCTGCGTACTATTAATGAGTGTAAATCCAAACATCGAGCATTCTTTCGCGTAGAAAGGTCCGACCGGAAGTGTGGGATGTGCATTATATCCTGACATCAAAACTATCCGTCCGCGTACTGCAAGCACATTGACGGCTGTTTCCAGGTTTGGCTGGCGAGAGGTATCCCAAAACACATCTACACCATTTGGAACAACATTTTTTACTTCATGTTCAACATTTTGTGTTTTGTAATTGATTGCGTGAGCAGCTCCGATTTTTTTGCACCATTCTACTTTCTCTTGACTGCCTGCAGAGGCAATAACTTTCGCTCCACGTGCCGCCGCAAGCTCTATGATTGCAGATCCTACGTTGCCCGCCCCGCCGCTAACAAAAATAGTCTCGCTAGATTTAAGCTTTGCAATACGAATCAATCCTGTCAGAGCTGTAGTTGCAGAATGAAAGGTAGCTACGGCTTCCTTTTCATCAACCCCGGGAGGCAATAGATAAAGGGATTTTTCATCTACTGCAACATATTCACTAAAAGAACCCTGCCGGCCATGAATTCCTAGATAATTGCTCCAAACTTTTTGACCCTGCTTAAACGCAGATACGTCTTTTCCCACTTTATCGACAACACCGCACATGTCCCAGCCTAAAATAAATGGAAAAGGAGCCCCTGGGGTATATTGTCCGGAACGGATATAAGTGTCTACATGATCCACTGCCACTGTTTTAACTTTAACTAAAACTTGATTGTTTTTGATCACTGGTTTCGGCAAATCTCCAAAAATG
>Ga0206822_1123_pt1 | contig 17815 bp, 17 predicted proteins | sample Alteio_BWOrgCont_83_FD_152913 | JGI IMG/M metagenome (GOLD analysis project Ga0206822, IMG submission 152913) | Enriched cells from forest soil in Barre Woods Harvard Forest LTER site, Petersham, Massachusetts, United States -... | ecosystem: Environmental > Terrestrial > Soil > Temperate forest >... | reverse complement strand
ACCAAGATCATGGGTAAACATTATCCAAGATCATAGGTTAAAAATCGCCTGAATTGCAAGGGCCGGCCCTTTCACTAATCTGCACTTCACTATTTGGATGAAAAATATATAAACTATAGGCCCCTTTCATATGTAAGAGTGTTCGTGCTGATAATGCCAGCTAGAAGGTTTGTTTGGTTTTTTAACAAACATGTTTATCAAATTTTTATCATAGGCAAAAAAACTTAATTTTTGTATGATTATAATTCATTTTTTAACTAATCGGATCAAATGTTAGTGGAATTAAAATCACTATCTCAGCATGGCGGCAATTGGGGATATTTCGTCAATTCGAATGAAGGCGGAATCAAAGCTTCTGCCGAGGTGTTAAAGAAGGTAAGATTTGCAGGCAAGGGAGTTCACCTTGGCGTTTCAGGATGGCACAATTATGATATCTCTGTTATCACCAAACCTGAATTTATCATCATCATGGATGAGAGCTTGGATGTTAAAGAATTTCATGAACACACGATCAATCTCTTAAAAAAAGCCACAAACAGGGAAGAGTTTATCGCTCAAATAGCTAAAAAACTACTCCTTTGTCCCCTTTGTCCTGATGGAGATGAGAGAAAGGACAGCGTAGAGCATTTCTCTCAACACGCGAAAATATATCAGTATGATGAGAAGGACAAACCTATCTATGCAAAAGAGCTGTGGACTCAAATCTTAGAAAGCCCCGAAGGTTTTGTTTTAAGTGCATTAAGATGCGAGATGGCTAGGAAAGAAAGCTGACTTTCCTCAGAAGAGAGGTTCCAAGCGATTAAAAAGATGGCTGTAGAAGGAAAAATAGTTCCTCTTTGTCTAGACATTACCGATCAGGAGAGGTGCTCAAAAATTGCTTCTATCCTGGCTAGAAATAGCCTGGCAGTACATACATAATATTGCAAGGATCATTTCTTTAGGCTTGCCGCACTATTTGCCAGAATCCCATAAACGGTATCCAGGCGCTCCACTTTTAGGGGCTTGATATACCTTTTTTTACCACAGAGGTATAAAGAGTAAAATCAACAAAGCTAACTTGATCCTGGGTTATCGGGTGGGTTTCTACCTACAATAAGGACTGCTGCACTTAAAGAACTCGCTAGAGCTAGGATGACAGCAATCCATACGATTGCTTCGTATCCAATCAAAAATGACTCCTGCACTACTCGGTGAATGTTTTCATCATTCGTTTTAATATCTGCGAGTCGAGATCTCTGATTGAGAATTTCATGTTGAATAGTTACAGATACTGAAGATTCTTTTAAACCTTTAATCAATTGTTGATTAAAAATCGTTGTCATGACAATACCGAGAACCGCAACAGCCAAGAGACCTGCGATTCGTGATATCGCATTATTTACACCCGATGCAGCGCCAGCATAATCTAATGAAATAGAATTCATAACGACAGTCGTGAGTGGCGCAACACTGATGGCCATGCCTAATCCAAGAATCAACGTGGCAGGGAAGAAGCTAACCCAGTATGATTTACCGATTCCTGAGGTTAAAAATAATGCAAAACCCATAGCGGCAATAGCTGGTCCAACAACGAGTGGAAGCTTCGGACCAAATTTTTTGACCAATCCACCTGCCCAACGGGACATTAAAAAAATCAATAAGATCAATGGAAGAATTGCGGCGCCTGCTTCTGTCGCTGTGTATCCTTGTATTTGAATCAAGTTCAAGGGAAAGAAAAAAAGCACACCATAGAGAGAAAAATAGAGAAAAAATGTAATTAAATTGGCTCCACTAAAGTTACGAGAGCGGAACATCATAAGTGGCATCATTGGAAATGATGCATGCGCCTCAACGAATAAAAATCCAATAAGCGAACAAATCCCTACTATTAAGGACGGAATGATCACACTACCACCGTGTTCCCATTCAATGAGACCAAAGACGAGTCCACCTAACCCTATTGTTGCCAGGATGGCTCCTACTAAATCAAGCCCACGACATTGCTTATGTTTACTTTCAGGTAAATAAAATAGTGTGATGAGAGAAACAATTACTGCAAGCGGTAAATTTAAAAAGAAAATCCATCGCCAAGAGGCATGCTCCACAAGCCAGCCACCTATTACGGGACCTGCTGCTGTTGTGATAGCAGTAAATCCTGCCCAAGCGCCAATCGCTTGACCTCTTCGTTCTTCTGGAAAAGAAGCGCTGATAATCGCTAAACTGCCTGGGATGAGAAGCGCGCCCCCTATCCCTTGAATGGTTCGCGCCGCAATGAGCTGTGAAATTGTTGAGGCCATGCCGCACAAGGCTGAAACACCAGCAAATATAACCGTTCCGATTAGAAAAATCTTACGATGACCGTACACATCACCTAATGCTCCACCGAGCAAGAGCAACGCTCCAAGAGTTAATGCATATGCCTCAACCACCCATTGTATTTGGCTAATTGAGGCATGCAAATCATGTTGAAGTGCTGGTAATGCGATATTGACAATTGTACCATCGATAAATGCCATACTCGAGCCTAGTATCGTTGCTACAAGAATCCACTTTTCGCAGTGTTTTGTTAAAGGCAGGGCAGGGGTGGGTGAGTTTGCAATATCATCGCAAGGTGCACGAAGAAAATTGGTCATAGATTATCTTCTCAAGTGTTCTTGCGATACGCTTTCAATCAGGGATATATAGGACAAATATCGAATCAAGGAAAGCTTCCCCTGCTCCACCGCCTCACGCACTGCACAACCGGTTTCATTCCTATGCGAACAGTCCGGAAATCGGCACTCGCTTCCACAGGCATGGATTTCTGAAAAATACTGCTCAACCTCTTCTTTCTTTAAATCCCAAACGCCAAAACTTTTGATTCCAGGAGTATCCACACACCATCCTCCGAACTCTAATGGAATCAATTGAGTTGTCGATGTAGTATGTGAGCCTTTTTTCGTCTTATCGACCATTTCTCCCACTTTCTGCCGAGACCCTGTAATGACATTGATCAATGAGGATTTGCCTACTCCGGATTGACCCGAAAACACGGATGACTTCCCACGCATGGCGGCTTTTAATTCATCGATGCCCTGACCGGTCATTAAGCTTACAGAAATGACTTTATGGTCGGTTTCAGCGTAGGCGCGAACGGTTTCCTGGTATAATTCATTTTCCTGAGCCAGAAACTCTTCGTCTTTTGATCCGCCCACAAGAAGGTCAATTTTGTTAATGACAATCAAAGGCTCCATCCCTCCTTTTTGCGCCGCAATGATGTAGCGATCCAGCAAGGAAGGCTTCAATGCAGGTGATACAACAGAACCGGTAATGATGACTTGATCAATATTGGACGCAATGAGTTGTTCCTTGCGCCGCGATAAGTTATCAGCACGCGACAAAATTGTTTTACGCGGCTCTATATGGGCAATTACCCCTTCGCCGGGATTGTTCGTTTCAAAAAGGACAATATCGCCGACGGTGACAAGATTTTTCTCCTGTCTTTTTTCTTTTTTGAGCAATCCACGGAGGATGCATGTAAACATCTTGCCATCGCATTCCACCATGATGCCTTCAGGCTTGATGGAAAGAACCGTTCCGCTCAAGAATTGATCTTTCGAAAGCTTTATGTTCTTGTGCAACTCTTCTGACTTTTGAAACTTTTCACGGTCTGTTTTTTTGTATTTAGAGCGGTCCTTGGCAGTCGCTTCCTTGCGGCTCTGCTTCCCCATTTTGCGGTCTTGCCCGAAATATTCCTCTTCTATGGGGCAAGCGATCCAACGCTTGTTGGTATACTTTTTTTTATCGTCTTTTTCTTTATTCATTTCTGCCTTAAGTAGAATACAGAATCCAGAATTCAGAATTCAGAATTGTTGCCTGTGCTCATTTATTTGTAATTTTCACTTCGATACCTTCACGTATAAAAAGATGTGTGTTGTTTTAGATTCTTAGCACCTATTCTGAATTCTGTCTTTGCCTTAACACATACATGAGTATCGCTCCTGCAGCCCCAACATTCAATGACTCCATCTCCCCAGGCATAGGTATCGTGGCTTTTTGGCAAAATTGAGCCGCTTCTTCGGATAGTCCCCGAGCTTCATTCCCTAAAACCAACAAAACTCCCTTACCAAGACTGAAGTCTTTCAATGGGGTGCCGTCAACGTCTCCGGCTACTGGAGTCAGTTTATTTTTTTGGACAAGATCCTTCAATTCATCCCATGTCCCATGGCGTAGAGGGATGCGAAAAGTCGCTCCTCTTGCAGCCCGGATAGCTTTCTCATTAAATGGATCGCAGCTTTCGCCCAGGATAAAAGCGCCTTCCCATCCCAAAGCTAAAGCTGTGCGCAATAAGGATCCGAGGTTGCCGGGATCGTTAATGCCATCCAGGGCGATAATATACTTCATTTCCTGCAAAGTTTGGCCGGGCGGTAAAGGCGCTTCGGCAAGAATCCCTTCAGGATGGATCATACCGGAGACCTTTTGCATGATCGATTCGTTTACCAAGACCACATCTTTTGCATCAATCCCTTGAGGAATGAAACTTTCATCATAAGCTAAAATAGTTTTAGGCTTCAAAAGTTGGCATAATTCAGTGACAGGTTTTATTCCTTCCACAACTACGCTTTGGTGGTCAATCCGATAATCATGATTCTGACGCAGTTTTACAAGGTGTTTGACCAAAGGGTGCTGTAAACTTGTCAGTTGTCGCAGTTCTCGAACCATATTTATTCCTTTCCGGGCCATTCCGGCGAATTTTTCAATTTATTCAAAACAATCAAGGTATTGTCTAAATTTTCATAAACAGCTATTGACTCCGCTTTCTTCAAAAGTGTTCCCATTACCCTTCCCTCAGGAATGCCATGTTCTTTGAGCAGGGCAGAAGTGACAAGCGGTTTCTTTTCTTTTACCCGATCCACATGGAGTTGTACACTTTCTTTATGCAATTTGAACTTTTCCAGGAACGCAAGTCTTTGATCGTTAGGTAAAGAGGCAGCGAAGCAGTCCAAAATTAAATGGGAGTTCGGAGTTGCATAAAAATGGACCCATTCCACAAGATTAGCTGAGTTTTCACTTTCCGCTAATCGTTTATATCTATCCATCAACTCAATTAACGCAATATCCTTGCCGCTGATGTGCAGCATGCGGCCAATCCCCACTTTTTCTTCTAACGAAGAATCAGGAAAAAGGCTCATCAAGTATAAAATGGTCGGACTTTTCTCAGGAAAATGAGCAAAGGAGGCAACTCTATGTTTAATATCGTTTAAATGCACTCCTTTCAATATCGGGAAAATCACGGCTAGTAAACCCAGTCGATACATCATGACCAAGGCCTGATCAAACCTTGGACTTTCTGCCATTTTATTGAATTCCTGCCAAATCCTCTCCATTGCCACAGCAGGAAATAAAGTCTCGGCATTTTCGGCAATAGCCTCTTGGGTATCCGCATCAACTGCGAACCCGAATCGACAGGCAAATCGTACGGCGCGGACCATACGCAACCTATCTTCCACAAACCTTTCATTTGCATTGCCTATGCAGCGGATAATTCCCATTTTCAAATCCTCGGTCCCGCCAACATAATCGTGGACCACATCTTCCAAAGGATCGTAGAACATCCCATTGATGGTGAAATCGCGTCTGATGGCATCTTCCCTTGCATCGGACATCTCTATTTGAGTGGGCCTTCGTCCACCCACATATCCAATGTCCTTACGGAAAGTAGCCACCTCAAACTGGTGCCCATCGAGAACAACAATGACGACTCCAAAAGAAAGGCCAACAAGGATTGTTTGAGGAAACAGGTCGAGGATAACTTGAGGCGGAGCATTTGTCGCGATGTCTATGTCAGAAGAAGGATGATCTAAAAGATAATCGCGCACCCATCCACCGGCAAAGTAGGCTATATACCCCTCATTTGCAAATTTTTGGACAATCTCTGTGGCAAGCGCTTTGGCTTTCATAACTTTACACTCTAATATACCTTATATTGTAAGGGAAAAGCTACTAGGGGGAAAGCAAAAACATGCCCCAATTACCACGCAAAACTCAAATATTTTGTTGACAATGAAATAGAATTAAGGGATCGTAAAGAAAGAAACTGTACAGTTATCGAGAGGAAAAACGGCTCAGATCGAGAGGATTTTTCCGAAGAGAGTATCAGTGGAATACCTCTGAGGAAAAACACTCTCGAGATGAATCGATTTTTCCCTCGAGAACTGTACAGTTTATTTCTTTACGATCCCTAACGTCTTTTGAGGTTGTGACAACAATTTAGCAACAGGAGGTGCCCCATGCAACCGTCAGACACCGTCAAACAATCTACCCCGTCCTTTACTCTCAAAGAAACCAAAACGCCGCCGCCGACGGCATCCCTTGCCGGTCGCGCTATAGGGGAAAAAACCTATTCGTCGGAGATCGCGGAACTGAGAGCGCATATAAATAAATTGTCGGAAATCTTGCATGATGTCATACCCTATCAACAAAAGACCATCGAGGACTTGAAAAATAAACAAATAGATTTAGAAAAACAATTATCTCAAATCTCAGCGCAAGTTAACACTCATTTTTCTCAGATTTTAACATCAAACTCAAGCCTCCTGGGCACAGTCACAACTATACTTGACGGAACGCAACGTGATTTCCAAAGGCTTGCCGAACAAGTGGAAGATAATGGTAAAGCTCAAAAAGAACAGCAAGAACAGGTAAAAACCATTTTGCAACTCACTTTAAAAAGTGGATTGAAAGAGGGGCTGTTTAAAATGGATGATGATGGCGTTTCTATAAAATAATCTGTTAAGAGGAGGTTGGGCTATGTCTATTGCTAACCCTTTGCCTAATTGTTTAAAATTTATTAAATTAGAAGATTTGTGCACGTTAACTTCAGATACCCCTATAAAAAATTATGAGGATAAAGGACCACTATTCTCATCCGAATCCCTTACACGTATTACCGATCTTGCGAAAAAGGCTTCCCAACAAACAGAAAACCGACAAACTCCCGCGGAAAAATTGGAAAAAACCCTGGCACATCAATCCTCAGCTTTGCTTGCAGGGGCAACAGCATTGGTTTTAACTGCTAACGCGGCCGCCAGCCAATTGAAAATGGAGTCCCAAAAATTGTCCATAAAATTGCGTAAACAAAAGATAGCTTTGGCTGAAATGAACGACAACTTATCGACCTTAAGGCAATACCATATGGTAAAAAAGTTGAAAGGCAGCATCAATTGGTCGCAAAAACCTCCTCCTACAGGAATGTATTCTTAAAAAAAACCGCTTTTATTTTTTGGCTTGCATCATCGAATGCATCGAAATACTCCGCACACGAGTAGATAAAAGTCCCTTGTTTCTCGGTGTCTCTTGGATGCTGTCTTTAGAATCCTCTTCCCGCGGTGATTCCCCTAGACGCGGGGGGGCTTCTTTCGCTTCTTTGCGTGATTTTTTATGCGAAACCCCTTCGTCAGTAGGTGGAGAGGCCTCACTCCTTGGAGAGTATCCTTTCGTCACCAACTCCTCGGCATCTCTTTGATCCTGCAAAGAATTCCCCCACAAATTAATGCGAATTCTCCCTCTTTTAGCTGATACAAAAGCTCCAACCGCTTTAACAATGGCACCATCCTCAAGTTGCTTCTCTTTGATCGCGTCGGTCAGCCTTCGTTCTAAAATGAGGTCATAAAACTCCTGGTAGTCCCCTAAACTGATTTTATTTGAACACAGCATCAGGCTTTGCAAGCTCCGATTCACTTTCCAGGCTTCTGTTATAGCTCGGACAGCCTTTGAGACAATCCTTTTTGCCTCCGGATTGCTCTGCTGACTCAAAACTTGATGTTTGATCGTACTTATGCGCGGGGAATAGGAAATTTTTGGAGAGTTTTGAGTTCCTCTGGGTGTGATAGGAGACTTTATGTCAACAGAAGGGGATGGTGGATTTACAATCTGTATGCTCCTGATTGTTCTAGGGGTAACCTGCCTTGGCGATTCACGCCCCGGTGTTCGCGGAGATTTTGGTGTTCGCGGTGTTTGCTGCTTGGCCACAACCTTATTTGATCCCAAATGATTGCCCTGAAGATTCAATTTCCTAAGATGTTTGCTGTGAAGAATCAATGAATATAAAAACTCTGCATAATGAGGGGGTTGTAATTCAGTTTTTCCGGCAGAAGGCTGCTGAGATTCGTCAATTTCTTGTGGTTCGGGCAGATTGTCTAAATTGCAATCTTCAAAACACAGTTCAGTGATTGCATATTTTTCTTCATGTTGATTTTGGGCTATGATGCCTTGTACAATATGATGAAAAGCGATAGGTGAAATTTCAACACTTACGAATTTTAAGGTTTTGATGTAGCAATGTCCAAACGCCATCACTTTTTCCAGAGTCTTAAAAACCTCCAGATTTATATTTTTGGTATTTTCAATTTGAAAAGTTGTGATATTTTTACTGCTAAAAATCCCTTCACATAAACTCTTAAATATTACAGGTTCAAGTTCGCATCCAATTAAACTCAAATTCTTCTGCACACACTCTTTGGAATGAAAATGTTCGACAATCTTTTTCACCACGCCGAAACTTTCTTCTCCTCTTGGGCTTAGGATATCTTGCTCAATGCTTTGGGGAAATCTTTTATAGTAAATTCTCAATATCACTTTATTTTCACTGATATCCGATTTAAATCGATCGTATGTATATAATTTTAGCGCAACACCATCTCCCTGGCGTGGTGTGGTTCCATACCAGGTTGAATCAGGGACAACTCCTAATTTTAAGAGAGGAACTTCTCTTCCCTTTCCCTCATTTTTTATTTCTTTTTTTTCCTCATCAACTCCGCTATTTGTCTCATGCGATAAAATACTGGGAGCTGAATAAGAAGAACCAAGGATACTTGAACCGGGAATACTTGATGCCATGCCATTACTCCTTTCTTGTTTCTAAATTTTGGCGAAAAGAAATTTGCATCATGTCTAATTAAAATGTATTTTATCAACACCTGTTTACGTTACGATGATTATTGATACTTTCGGGAATTGAGAATTTAATTCTGGTAGTGTTTAACTGACTTGAATTCAAGATGTTATCTTTTATTCAGAATTCTGGATTCTAGATTCTGCATTCCCAAAGGTGACAATGAACAACGAAATTTGCTATAGATATATTCAAACAAAGAGGTTCTATGTCTTACATACGCTCAGTCAAAGCTATCGAAATCTTGGATTCGCGTGGAAACCCCACCGTCGAAGTCCAGATCACCACTGACCGCGACATCATGGCAAAAGCCTCTGTTCCCTCAGGTGCCTCCACAGGTGAATTTGAAGCCCTCGAAATGAGGGACGGCGACCCCAAACGCTATTTCGGGAAAGGGGTTCAACAAGCAATCTCACATGTGAATGGAGCCATCGCCCAAATTCTTGTCGGAGAACACGTCTTCGATCAAACACGTCTCGATTTGCTCATGATCTCCAGCGACGGAACCGAAAATAAAAGCCATTGGGGCGCCAATGCAATACTGGGAGCATCATTAGCTTTGGCAAGGGCAGGAGCCTCAACAGCGAAATTGCCTCTCTATCGCTATATAGGAGGATGCCACACCTATGTTCTACCGTGCCCCATGATGAATATCATCAACGGGGGAGCCCACGCCGATAATACCATCGATTTTCAAGAATTCATGATTCGACCCGTTGGAGCTCCCACTTTCCGCGAAGCAGTACGCTGGGGATCTGAAATTTTCCATACCCTAAAAAAAATCCTGAAAGATGAAGGTTTAGTGACAGCGGTGGGGGATGAGGGAGGATTTGCTCCAGACTTAGAATCAACGGAAAGTGCTATTGAATTGATATTGAGCGCTATAGAAAAGGCAGGGTATCGGCCTGGGCAACAAGTGACATTGGCATTGGATTGTGCGGCTTCAGGATTTTATGACCGAGCCTCCAATCGTTATATTGAAAAGAAAAAGAAAAATCGGAAAAAAAATTTCGAGGAAAGATCTTCTCGCGAGCAAGTGGCTTACTTGGAGGAGCTCTGCGCAAAATATCCGATCGATTCCCTAGAAGACGCCCTAGACGAGAACGATTGGGAAGGGTGGAAATATTTAACAGATCGAATGGGGAACAAGGTGCAAATTGTTGGGGATGATATATTTGTTACAAATCCGAAGTTTTTGCGCAAAGGAATTGAGAAGGGAATTGCCAATGCGATTTTGGTGAAGTTAAATCAGATTGGGACATTGACAGAAACGTTGGAGACGATCCGAATAGCGCATACGAATGGGTATGCGACGATTATATCGCACCGGTCGGGTGAGACTGAGGATAGCTTTATTGCAGACCTTAGTGTGGCAGTGAATTCGGGTCAAATTAAGACAGGATCTTTGTGCCGGATGGATCGCATAGCTAAGTACAACCGTTTGATTAATATTGAGGTTGGTTTGGGGGAATGTGCCCGTTATCGGGATAGCAACAAAGAGCGCTGGAAGCCATCGCACGTAGAAGCGTCGATTTGAGAAAAAAGAAGAAAATCAGAATTGAAAACTGACTATTGAATAGCAAAAACAACCTTTATTGCTTCCTCGACGTATTGCATAGTCAGTAAGTCTATCTCGCCGATTTTTTGACCAAATCTCGTCTTATCTAATGCTCGACATTGATTTAGCATAATTTTTGCAGGACTTCCGGAGACAACCGTTTTTACTTCAAACGGGAAAACATGTTTGATTTTACTAGTGATGGGGGCAATCATTACCATATCGGAATTTTCATTGCCTATATCATTCGAAACAACTAACCCGGGACGCGTCTTTTGTGTTTCGCTGCCACGTGTAGGGTCTAAGTCAATCCAATAAATCTCGCCCCGCTTAGGAAATATTTTTTTACCAATTGTCCGCGCCATCTGCTAATGTGCCCTCCCATTCGGCTGCTTCTTTCTGGCCAGCATCTTTATTAGCCATGCGGTAAGCTTTACTGAGCTCTTCTTTCTTGGATTTTAGCTTATCTCTTACTGCATCAGCCACAAACCGACTCATTTCCCTATGTTTAACATAGGCATGAAGTTCCGCGGAAAGGTCTGTTGGCAAGGAAAATGTTTGATTTACTGTCTTTAGTGTTTGCTTTCTCATGCCTTCATTCTACCACACTCACTATTAAATACGTAATAGGTAAATATTAATTCATAGTGCGTACTGGAATGCGGGGCAAAACGGTGCTGGTTTAGCGGCATTTATCTAAGTTTAATAACTATTTAAAAAAATATAAATATTATATATAATAATGATAAGGTTATTGAATATTAGTATAAGGTATATATGGAATCATTTAATATAGCCTTATTTGGTGAAGCAGAAAAAGGGCAGTATCATACGGCTTATTTTTGCAAAACTTTAGATCAGCTAGTCGATTCCCTTGGGCATCCACCTCCGAATAGTCTTGGTTTGTTCTATGCAATTCAAGCTTTGCTATATCATCATCAATTGCTATTTTTTCGCGTAAAAGAGGAAGGGTATAGTGAACAGGATTACTTCTCGGGAATCCACTTATTAAAAAATCAAGAAGTTATATCCAAAATAGCTGCTATTTGCATACCAGGTGTGGGAAATAATGAAATTATTGAAGCTGTCGTCCCTGTTTGTGCGGTATACCATAGCATTTTAGTGATCACCGAATCAGACCTGTATGACTACTTAACGATCAATTTAAAATAACGTTCCAAAACATGATGAATTGGACTGATTATCCTCTTTAGTCCGGAGCGCCAGCGGAGGACGTTTGAAACGAGCCCATAGCGACCGGAGGGAGCTATGGGTACGAGAAAGAAAATCTGAGCTCGGAGCGAAGCGGAGAGCGATTGACTTGTCAGACATATAGCGAATCAATTTTGGAGTATTTCATGCATTTTTCAGCTAAATCGCCCCAGGAAATGGAAAAATCAACGTTGCAAAAAGTCAATCGCTCTCCGCTTCGCTCCGAGCTCAGATTTTCTTTTTGTATACCCATAGCTCCCTTCGGTCGCTATGGGCTCGTTTCAGACGTCCTCCGCTGGCGCTCCGGACTAAAGGGATAGTGTGTCCAGTTAGTCCAATTCGTCAGCCCGTCCACTCAGCCAGCATTACGGCCTGGATATCGCAAAATACTGCTCCAGCCCCTCCTTGCTAGGCTTCATGCTCTTTAAGCCTACTTGCCAGTTCGCCGGACACACTTCCCCATTTTTCTCGACAAAGATCAATGCATCCAATGTTCTTAATACCTCTTCCACAGATCTTCCCAAAGGCAGATCATTCACCACCTCATGTCTCACAACCCCTTCCCGATCAATCAAAAACAATCCACGGTAGGCTATCCCTTCATGCGGGTTGTACACATCGTAAGCTTCCGAAATCTTTTTGTTTATATCCGATACCAACGGATATTCTACACCCTCTATTCCTCCGCGATTCTTGGGAGTGTTGAGCCAAGCCAAGTGGCTATAACAACTATCTACCGAACAAGCGATGACTTCCGCTCCGCGCGCTTCGAATTCTTCCAATCTCTCCTGAAATGCATGCAATTCCGTTGGACACACAAAGGTAAAATCTAATGGATAAAAGAAAAATACCACATACTTCCCACGGAAATGGGTCAATGAAAAATCTTCGATTATCTTGCCGCTTTTCACTGCCTTCGCTTTAAAATCCGGAGCAGGCTTGCCTACTAAAACTCCCATAAATCACTCCTCTTTCTTCTTTTTTCAATTTCCAAAAATTCTTTTTGCATTTGGCAGCCAATCCTCTTCACCGATTGTCGTGCTGGGACCATGTCCGGGATAGACCAAGGTTTCTTTGGGCAGCTTTGCCAACTTGGCTAAAGAATCCCACATCAAATGGGGACGGGCTGTAGGAAAAGAGATATTTCCGATTGTGCCCTGAAATAATGTATCGCCAGATAATAACACTTTTTCCTTATCTGAATATAAACAAACACCCCCCGGAGTATGCCCGGGTGTGTGAATCACCTTGAATTGCACTTCGCCCACAGGAACAATATCGCCCTCCTTGAGGAGATGATCCGCCTTTATCCCTTTAATAGAAATCCAACAGGGCAAGCCATCTGATCCGGGAAGCTCTAAATTCTCCTTATCCAATTCGTGGACATAGATCGGAATAGTATATTTTTCTTTGATGAGGCTAGCATCGCCTATATGATCCCAATGGGTATGCGTGAGCAATATTTTATCGGGAATGAGCTGATTTTTCTCAATAAACGAGGAAAGAGCGGGAAAGCTACCTGGAGCAGGATCGATAATCGCCGCTTTCCTAGTAATCGGACAAGCGACTATATAAGCATTTGTTGCAAAAGGTCCGGATGGGAAAGCTTGAATGATCATCCTAAAACCAGTAGAGTAATAGATTGCACCGGAGAGGGCTTGAACCTCTAACCTCCCGGTTCGTAGCCGGGTACTCTATCCAATTGAGCTACCGGTGCAAAGTAAAGAATATCATGCATTATTTTCTGAGTTTATTTCAATCAAAAAAAAGAAAAATATCAAATCGATGATTTCTTGACTTACAAAGCGAATCGTTCTATATCAAGTTCTCAAAACTTCACCAAGGAGAGTTTATGTCTGCAAATATAAGCACACAAGCTTCAACACCAACAATCGAGTCTGCTGCAGACGCCTGGAAAGGCGTTATCGCCAGCGGCAATAAATTCGGTGGACAGATGATTGAATTATATGATCAGGCCGGAAAAACGGCAGGGCGTATATACTCGTACGTTTTAGAAAACGATGCAACATTAACCAAAATCGCGCTTGTTTCCGCAGGAGTCATCTTGGTCTACCAAAACTGGTCCTCAGTTCTTGCAGGGGCAATCAGCGCTGTATTAATTCCTTCCGTTATACCAGGAACAAAGGAAAAAACATCGCAAATATGGAACGAATCTGAAACCGGAAGAATAGGTCTTATTTTTGCAGGAGTTGTCGGGGTTGAACTCATGCCTTGGGCACTACCTGGAGTTGTATATGGCGCCTATATCGGGAATAAGGTACAAACGGCAAAAGAAAAGGTAGAAAAAGAACAGCCCGATCAAAGCTATTTTTCCATTTTCTGGAACAAAATAAGAGGTGTACAAGCGACTACCGAAACGGCAAAAATCAAGAAGATTGAGTAAATTATCATCTACGGAGAATCGCAATGCGATTCTCCGATTATAGCACGCGCGGGTTACACCAATCCCCACTGTGAGAGGACGGATTGAACGCCTTGAAGGTAAGGCACGCTTGAAAAACGAACAGGTCCTATGAAGGTCAGAAAGTTGTTGTAAATCGTTGGTGCTGGTCCGCAGAGGAAGCTTGCCAATTCAAATGAAAGTACTGCTAAAGCACTGAAAGCAACAGCTTTTAACACCAAATCTCTATTGGAAATTTTAAAATTATTAGCTACATCGATTTCACCATAGGGACGTGCTCCACTTTTATGGATAAAAGCAGCTACTTTTTGCGGCCAACTATCGGCTGAAGGTGTTCCAAAAAAACCACTCCATATTCCACCTAAGGTTCGCAGTGCCAATTCTCCAACCATCGCTGCAGCTGTTACGCTAACCATCATTGCAGGAATTCTGCATAGACCATTAGCTGTATGAGTGACCACGGATGTAGTGACAGTACCAATTGTAATATGTTCTAATGCGTTCATAATAAATCCTTTTTTTTAATTAACAAAACAATCAAGAACATTTTCTCAATTATTTCTGTTCTTGCGAGATTGTAATGAAAAAGCTATTAAGAACTCAACAAGAATATTTCTCTATGCGGGTCCATACAAAGCCCAGAAATCCTTGCCAAGAGAAGCGAGTAAATCACTATACGTTTGACCATCCAAAAGATGATCAATAATAGGAATACCTATATGAGTACCGATATAGACAATATTGCTGTCACCTTGGAACAAGGCTGCCAGGCGTCGCATTACATCCAACATAGCCACACCATCGCGGACACTCACATAATTAATCACCGAATTAAACCCATCATCAGGAATCATCGTTGGCGATCCTATGGTTATCACCTTGATCATCTGTTGTTCCTCAGGTGTCAACATGTGTTTTGCAGTATATGTGTCTGTCGCCCCAATGCTATGAGCGTAATGGATAATCACCCCGCCGCCTCCTGTACCCCCCATTTCCTGAATGAGTTCCTTCCACATGTTAGCCAATTGACTGGCTTGCAAGGAAATAAATCCGCATTTCACTAATCCCGACTTGATAATGTCCCATGTCCACCCCTCTGTCGGTCTGAAAATATAGTGGATGTTAACTCCTCCATGCGTTTCCGATATCTTTTGAACTGTATCAAGAAAATCCTTTTTAATATTCAAAATGCCGGTGACTAGTGTGACTCGAATCTTGTCGCTGATTTCCCCCTGACCGTAGACACCAGCCTCCGGAGGATGCGAATAGTATCCGATCATGCGCAGAAAAACAGCGCTGGCGATCTTGTGACCAAGGTCATCAATCTCCTGTCTGATATATTCTTGATAGGACAAATTCTTTTGCAGGAAAGCGAAAGTATTGGCTGCGACCGCATGAATTGTACTTGCCACGTTTGCAAAACCTTTCAACACCTCATTAAATGACCATAAACCATATAAATCGTGATTCATAATGGGGTTGTTGTGGACAAAAGCATACAGGTTCGGTCCATCAGCAATTCCCAAAGGATCTGGTGTTATCCATCTTCCGGTTTCCGGTTGATAATACCGATTGCCAAAGTATACAAAGCCGCTTTCTTGATCAAACCGTTTGCCTGCATACATCCAAGGATTTCCTACTTCAGAAACCAATGTTTCGCATCCATTTTGGTCGAAGATTTGACATTCGCCAAAGGCTGAATATCGATAACACTCGCAGGCACGCTTGGAATCGATATCGACGAGGCAAGCGATAGATCCGCGATGATCATGGATCGGAGCATACACTTTGCCTTGAATCTCTAGGGCAACGGAGGATCCGGTTTCAGCGCCCATTCCAATTCCTAGCAATCGCAATTCGATGATTTTTCCATCCTGCCCTACACTGCCGATCTCATTTTTCCCATCATAGAGAAAATGTTGAACGAATGATTTCTTCCAGTTTCCTGAGCTTTCATCCCAACGATAGCTGATTTTAGACAAGCGCCGATCGAAGGAATCGTAAGCATAGTGGCAACACCATTTTTGCTTTTCTTCTACGCGAATCAACCGGTCTAATGCATCATAGCCGTAGTTTAGGATGCGTCCTTGCGTATGCTTCTCTGAGAGATTTCCATTAGGATCGTAGTACAATTGAGTCTTTGCATCAGCAAGCAAATGATTTGACTCATCCAATTGATTCGCAACTCCATTTTTCGAGATCCGGTTTTCAAGGGAATCGTATCCGTAGGAGCATTCGAGAACTCCGGCTTCCTGGTTCACTTGCCCTCTAGGGTCATATGAATATTTCATTTCACAAGTCCCGGAACTATCCGCAATAGACATTCTGATGACATTGTGCAATGGATTATATCCCTCATCGGGAATCATTTCAGACCAATATGGGGACTGTATTTTTCTAATCCTGCCTAAATCATCGCGCTGATAATCCAAAAAGCCGATATTGCCGACCATTTCGCAGGTTTCGATCGCGCCGTAATTATTGTAGGTGTCGTATGTGTGTGTGTATAGGACTTTATCATCCGGGGATAAACGATGGATATGTCGAAGATAAGCTGCATCATATTCGTATTGAATCGATGATTGATCCGGCAGAATTGTTTTTGTCCTTCTCCCGATGCGATCGTAGCTAAACCCTAATTGTAAATCATTTCCTAAGCGCTCAGAGGTAATCTGTCCCGAATTGTCGATCAATCTTTCTGTTACAGATCCGTTTTGGACATCTAAAACTTGGATGGTGTTAAAATTGCCATCATATTCATATCGGTAATGAACAGTTCTGTCGGACGAGAACACCTCCTGCACGTGGCCGGATGGAGTATAGGTATAGGTGACAACAACCCCGTCAGGTTTATATATGCCTTCAATTTTACCGGAAGCATTGTACGTGTAGCCTGTTGTTTTTTGTGCTGGAGTCCCCACTCCTTCGATCATCTCTCGGACCTGGAAATTCGGCCCGTATGTCCAAGCTATCATGTAAGCGCTCTGGGAATTTTGATCGCCCAAACCCTTATGGATTTCACAAACTTTATTTCCTGAGCGATCGTAACGGATTTCTTTCCTGGAAACAGCATTGCCTAGAGAATCGTTTTGAGTAACGCTCACAATCCTTTTCATCGCATCAAAAGTCAGCGCCGTTGTATTGCCGAGAACGTCTGTCCGGATGACCTGCGGAACATTTTGGCCCCGTTCATTGTAATATTGATCGTTATTGGTCACATGATAGATGTCTGAAGAGCTCTCTGCTTGCACCAAGCTCTTTCTTAACATCTCTCCGGAGGCATTTTTCACACAAGCGGTTTGAGCGTTGCCATTCTCATCCCATTCATTTGTATACAGGGTATAATCGCATGGCCCTTCGCCAAACCATTCCTTTTTACTTTGCAGCCGGCCCAAGAAATCATACTCGAATTCTGCGCAAGCTCCGCTCTCTGCCCTTATTTCAGTCTGCTGCCCTGCCCCATCATAGGAATAACGAGTTTTAATGCCGTTCCCGTCGGTTTTTTCAATCATTCGGAAGGCGTTGTAGACAAAAGAGGAATTGGTGATCAACGTTCCATCGGCACTGAACAATTCGAGCTTTAAAACTCGGCCCAGAGGGTCTCTTTCATAAACAATTCTGGAGCTATTTTTGGCGGTAACCTGCTTTAAAGTGCCATCCAAATTATATTCAAAGCTTTCTTTACTAAAATCCGGATAAGTAATTTCAATCG
>Ga0206822_1052_pt2 | contig 18078 bp, 14 predicted proteins | sample Alteio_BWOrgCont_83_FD_152913 | JGI IMG/M metagenome (GOLD analysis project Ga0206822, IMG submission 152913) | Enriched cells from forest soil in Barre Woods Harvard Forest LTER site, Petersham, Massachusetts, United States -... | ecosystem: Environmental > Terrestrial > Soil > Temperate forest >... | reverse complement strand
GTCTCCTAGAAGCGGATCCTGTTCTTGTGCAAGGTGATACGGTGCCTGTTGAATTGCCTACATCCGAGCCTGTCGATAATACCCTCTTGGAAGAGGCGAGAGTCGCAGGTAAAAAAACAGAAGAGGAGTTAACGGAAATCCAAAAAAGGGAAGCGGCATTACAAGCAGAGATTTCAGAAAAGAATGGTGAGATCCTTACGCTTACACATGAAAAAGAAAGGCTCCAGAGGGGATCAGAACAGATACTGCAAGAGTATCAAGATTTGAAGGATTCGTCGGAAGAAAAATTAGAGCAAAACCGCTTATTCTTAAGCGAATATCAGCACACTATTAATGAGCAACGCGATGCAATCGAGACAAGGCAGCAGCTAGTGAGTCAACTGGAAAGCAAAGTTCGTGATTTAACATATGAAATCAAAACCTTATTACAGTTAGTAGAGAAAGCGCGGACGATCGAACCTGGAGAGGATCCTATAGTCTCAAGAAATGAGATTGGGCTTGTTGAACCGAGCCCTAGTCAGCAATTTGAAAAGCAAGAAGATGTAGAAGATTCAGACATTGTTGATCAACAAGTGAGCACAGAAAATGAAGCAGCGCAGCAAATGAGGCGCTGCCTAGATATAGCCCAAAAGATTACAGGGGCTAATCATTATGGCAGCCGCTTATCAAGAATGCGTGAACTTCCCATCGATAACTATGCATTGGATTTTCGTCGATTATATGATAGTTTGCGCAGTGAGACTACAGGAACAGTTTTTGTCTATTCGCAAAAGGATAATAAGCTTCTATTTGTGAATAATCAAATCAAAGGACTATTGGGATGGGGTCCCGAAAAATTCATCCAAAATTTCCCAGAAGTTGTTCGCGATAGCGGCGAAGAGTGGGGGAATGCGTTAGCGCAGCTTGCCTATAAAAATGATGCACAAACCCGTTTGATGTTGAAGTCAAAAAGCGGGCAGACGATACCAGTGAATTGTCATTTAGGAGTGGTGCCGACGGGTCTATTCCGCAGTACAATCATCGGCGTTTTACAAAAGCTGATAGATTGATAAGATTTCTTTTTTTATTTCCAATTTTTTATGAGGCGGTTGGCGCGGGCAAGATCCTCCGGATAATCAACTTCAGCACATTCCGTTTGGTCGACCGCCAGGGTCCAGACTTCCAACCCCTCTTGGATAGCTGTTTCGATCCCTTTTTCAAAATAGTCATTGTTCTGACATTTATCGAGATGCTTGCAAAGAATTTTCAAATCCTTAGCTTTGAAAAAATTTATGCCCAAAGCTTCCCCTTGCGGGTTTACGACTTGTTTAGAAACTTCTACGATGCGTCCTGAAGAGTCTGTGCGATATTTTACTTCTTCTTCTCCGACAGCCCCTTTGTTTACGACCATCAGTGTTTTTCCGTTGGCGATTACTTTTTGTGTGATATTTGGATGAAATACGACATCGCCATTGAGCCAGAGAACATCTTCATTAATAGAGCGAATAGCCCTTAATAAACTTTTGGAAGTATTTTCTTGCGAAAAGTTGGGATTCTCCACAAAGGATAAGTTGGGAAAGACCTCCATGATCAGCTCTTTACGGTAGCCTACAACGATAATAATATCGTGGAGTGGGAAGTGAGGAGATAGGTTATCTATTTGCTGTTGGAGGATTGATTTATCATTTGCAAGCAAGGTCAACGGTTTGGGGACATCTTTCTTCCCAAGGCGAGTTCCTTTTCCTGCGGCTAAAATGACAATCTTCATTCCATCTATATAACAGGAATTTGATTATTTTTAAGCAATAAGTTGATCATCTAAGGTGGGAACCTGATCATAAACTGTTAACTCTGGCGGTATTTTTTTCCTGATTGCGAATCCGTTTTCCGTTAAAATTTGATAAAGCCTGTCTCTGCACTCTAAAGCTGAGTCTACACCAAGCTTATAAGCACGCATATTGGCAAAAATCTTCTCTTCATTTGGACCGCCTTTTGCCCATACAGTCTTAAGTGACCCTTTGCCGTGAGTACCAATGTTTTGTAAGCAGAATGACTTTAGAATGCCATTAAACTTCTCCATAAGGACAGGATCTGTAATTTTTTCCCCCATGCTCGCATGGAATTCAAAATAGTTACTTTCATCCATAAGCAAAGTTTCATCATCAGACTTAGGGCTTTCCGGGTTTTTAGCCATAGCCTCACAGCGCATTCTTAGAGGATAGAGGCCTTCGGATATTAATTCTTTTATAATTTCATTAGTCTTAAGAAAGGCTGTAGTATAATCAGGATATACATGATATGCCGAAGTTTGCAATTGTACAGGTTTACGAGGATCGTCTAAAGTTATATAGAGAGGTTTTATCTTGCGCTTTTCGCAGAAAGATTTGAATTTTTCCCAATATTCAAGACTCGGCTTTAGGATATTCTCTCTAGTGTTCTTGAAGATATCTTGTGCACAATTGTAAATAGTTATGTGAACTTCATAGGTGCCTTTGTAGTCTGCACCTCGTAAAAATTGTCGGACTCGACATAAGGATTCTATTCGAGCAGCATAATTATTAGTGAAGCTTTGTAAATGAGCTAAGGTAAAATCCCCTTTGCTTCTATCCATTGGGCAGAAATAAGGATCCCATCCATCGCCCTCAATCCACTGCTCCGGATGAACAATACGGCCTTCCATTTTTCCTGTGAAGACATGAGCTATCTTGCCGTCTTTGGTATACGCAATAACTGATAAGGCAGTAGCATCTTTTCCTTTTTCTTTTTCAGCGAACTCTTTCTTGCCCATTCCATCGTCTATAACTCTTCGGAATTCATGCCCAGGATAAGGTCCAGCGTATCCGGCAATATTAAGGGCGGCTTCCTCAATAAAACAGGGGCCCTGCAATTCCTTGTAGGCATTGAAAACACGACTTACAGCTAAGTTTACAAGATTAGTTGTTTCCCATGTCGGGAGTTCAATAGCTGCTTTCAGTAACTTCATACCCTGTAGAATCTTACCGACTTCGACAACTTTATTTTCTCTTTTGGTAACAAAATAAATCTCTCTATTGATATCAGTCATTTTTACAGGCAATCTGCCCTACCAATTTTTAACTGCACTGGCTGCTGCTTCACGCCAACGAGCCCGTGTTGTTTCATCTACTGTAGATTGAAAAATACGGTGACTTTCAGAGGGTTGGAAGATTTCTGACTGAGCGGTTATTTCAACAAAACGAAAATAATCCGGAACTGTCGCACCTATGCCTGTTATCATGACTATCTCCTTTAGGAGTAATATTAAGGGAACGGAAATGTAAAAGAATATCTCTTTCCTGTCAATCCCTAACCAGCCATTTGTCTCCTTTCCGAACAACAGGAAGGATGAGCCGGGAGGGCAGACTTTTTCCCATATGGATGGCATTTTCAGCTATGTTCCATACACCTTGATGAGTGCCAAAGACTCCGACATTCCAATTGTTTTCATATCGAGGATAATTCGAACCACAAATGGAAATTCGAATGCGGTGTCCTTTCGCAAAGACGATGCTTGATGACCATAAGTCAACAGAAATTTCTATCGGATGTTCAGGAAGTGTAACTGCATGGGGTTGGGTAAGCGACAGTAGACCCGTACGATGGATTCCGTCGCAAATCAAGATGCTGCGGCCATCGGGATACACGTCGCACAAACGAACGGCGACATTGGTATCCGAATGATTGGAAGAAACAAAAAGCTTAGCGCTTATGCGCCCTGTGACCTCCGTGTCTTCTTGCAAAGGCTCGGTTGTAAAAAGCAAAACGTCTGCCCGGGATTCGATAGGACGTTGGTCAATAGGGCCCGATTCTAAAAATAAATTCTGTCCGCCAAGTGTAGGAACCGGATTTAATGGATCATGGATATAACTGACTTTGGCGGCATTGATCATTTTTTCGACATTGATTTCTTCCTGAAGCTTATTTCCTTCAACCAAATAAAACGGTGTGTCTTTGGCGGGTATAGGCCATATCTCTGCTGTTCGCCATACATTGCCGCTCGATGGAGATCCATCAAATGGACCCATCACGTAATAGGTGATCGCAGGAATTTTATCCATTCCATTGTCGATTCCCTTGAGATAATAATCAAATAATCTTTGTGGAGTAATATTCTCTGGCGGAGCCATCCCTTGCAGGGGAACGATGAAATCTCCGAGCTTATTTGTTAAGGGCCAGAAATGGGACCAGGGACCGATGAGGAGCTTTTGTTGACCACGAGCTTTGGGTCCTCCACCGTTTTGTCTCGCAAGGAAAGCATCAATAGTTCCCTGCAAAAAAGTATCATACCAACCTCCTTGATGCACGGCTGGAACATTGACCTCATGCGCGACTTTTATGGTATCGAAATCGTTCCAAAAATCGTGGTCGAGAAGTTGGTTTGTAATGTAGCTGCATACTCCGGTGTCTTTAGCGTAATAGCCCAGCCAACTTTCAACTTGGTGTTTAAGGAGAACTCCGGATGGAAAGATCGCATAATGATAGAGACTGGCAGGGGCAGTTCCGATGAATTGGCATTGCAAAGCTTCAGGGGCTGAGGGGGACAGGAGAATTTGAGTGATTCCCATTGCAGAAAATCCGAGAGTTCCGATTTTGCCATTCGTGATTGGGCTTTTGGCTAGCCATTGGATAGTTTCTTGTCCGTCGTTTTCTCTGCACCAGCTGTCAGTTCCATAAGGGATTGTTTTTCCTTCATTGTCTAAAACGCTTCGCGTGTCTTGGATGGCAACGACATAACCAAGCTGAGATAATGGAGCAAACGCTTTGGCGATCGGGGAGTTGCGTCCTGCAGGGCTACGAATAAGGATGCAAGGAAGTTTTTCGACCTTGTCATGTGGCAGGTAGAGATCTGTTGGCAATTGGGTGCCATCCTTCACGGGAATATAGATTGTGCTATGGGGAGCTAGTTCATCAGGGTGAAGGTTGGAAGCCAAAAAAACAAATATAAGAATGAAAAGGCTAAAAGTTTGCTTCATGGTTATCATCACTGTAATGAGTTATGAAATTGGGATAATGATATCATGCGAATATTTTTAATGCCACTGAAGAAGAATCCAGAATCTCATCTATCCTTCCCATCCTGCCCGTGCCCGTGCCCGATTTTTACGTGGAGCCTTTAGTCCCTAAAAAATCTGGCACGGGGAGGGGGCATGGTTCATGATCTACTTAATTTGTTCGATTTTGGCGTTACCTTGAACCTTTTGCGTCACTTTTGGACTTCCCGTATAAAAGACAGAGCCATTGCCCGATATTATGATATCCAGAGTATCTTCGGCGTTAACAGTGGCTTTACCATAGCCGCTAATATTGACAGTGACACGTTTACTGATCAAATCAGGAGCATCATACAGCCCGGCGCCGCTGATATGGACCTCTTGGTCATCCGCAGATCCTTTTACACTGTATTCTGCTGATCCCGAAATATCTGCCGTAAATTTTTCAAATCCTAGATCCAAATCGACTTTTCCTGCGCCGCTTACATTGACAGTAAGAGTTTTGCCTTTGAGTTTAGATTCGGAGGTAATCTGCCCATTTCCTGCTAAAATAATTTCTTCAATGTTTTTGACAGTCAAAAATATTGTAATAGGTTTTGAGGGTTTTATAATCTGCGTTAATGGGTTAGAGTTTTCTTCGATTCGTAATACTCCATTGGAAACTCCACTTTTTATGTAAGGTAAAAGATTGTCGTCAGCTTCAATTTTTAGAGTTTCGTTATCGCCTTGTATAATGAGTAGATTTGCTTGACCTGTGAGGACTACCGATGTGAAGTTTTGCGCAGGTCGCACCTCAGAGGCTATCTTTCCTGAGCCAACGATATCCTTATTAAACAACGAGCATCCTGCTAATCCAGCGTAAGCAAAGAGCAAAAAAATCCCAAATCTCATAACTAAACCTCCCATTTTTCCTCTAAAAATTCCAAAATTCCTTTATAGCAGTATATTTTATTTTTTGTTATATTTAATAAACCTCAAGGAGTAGACGATGGAAATTTTAGATCAACTGAATCCCGAGCAGAGGGAAGCGGTCACCACCACAGAAGGCCCCTTGCTCGTTCTTGCGGGTGCTGGTTCAGGCAAGACCCGAGTCGTCACGCTACGCATCATCTATTTATTGCAAATGGGAGTCCCTCCTTCCCGAATTTTGGGCCTGACATTTACGAATAAGGCCGCTGGAGAGATGAAGGAAAGGGTAAGGACGATTACGCAAAGCGATGTGTGGATTTCTACATTCCATAGCCTTGGCGTTCGCATTTTGCGGGAGGCAATCCATGTTCTAGGCTATAACCGAGACTTTACGATTTATGATGCTGACGATTCCGAAAAGGTGGTCAACGACTGTTTGCAAGAGATGGGCTTTCAAGAGGCCAAGCCGATGGTTAAAGATGTTAAACATTTCATTTCCCATTCCAAAAACCAATTGCTGGATCCGCAAAAAATAAAAACGAAAGGTTCTCTGCAAAAAGATGAAATTGCTGTCAGCGTATATGAAAAATATCAGGAGAAATTGAAGCAATATAATGCCGTGGATTTTGATGATTTGTTGTTTTTGCCTGTCAAAATTTTCCAGGAATTTCCTGCGATAGAGGAAATCTACGCGAATCGATGGTCCTATTTGCTGATCGATGAATATCAGGATACCAATCATGCCCAGTACGTCTTGATCAAGCATCTAGTTGAAAAAACAGGCAACCTTTGTATTGTTGGGGATCCTGACCAATCCATTTATTCATGGCGCGGAGCCAACATCGAAAATATTATGAACTTTGAATCAGATTACCCCACCGGAAAAGTGATTCGGCTCGAACAAAATTACCGCAGCCGAAGCAATATCCTGGAAGCGGCTAATGAAGTGGTCGCCAGGAACCAAGTGAGATATGATAAGAAGTTGTGGAGTGACCGAGGAGCCGGTCAAAAGATTGAACATTTCCGAGGCAATACCGACAAGGAGGAAGCCCAATATGTAGCTGAGCGGTTGAAACACCATCATGAGCACAATCAAGTCCATTGGAGCCATATGGTCGTTTTTTACAGGACTCACGCCCAATCAAGGGCATTTGAAGATTTGTTTTACTTGCGGCATATCCCCTACGTGATTATGGGAGGTGTTTCCTTTTATCAAAGGCGCGAAGTGAAGGATATTTTAGCCTATTTGAAAATGGTACAATCCGGAACCGATTATCTTGCATTCGAGCGGACGATTAACTTGCCCAAGCGAGGCATCGGGGAAACAACCCTCGACAAAATCAAGCATGGAGCCTCTGAAGAAGGGAAGTCGATATTTTCCTTTTGTGAAGCAATTGCGGATAACCTTCCCCTGAAATCTACCATCCGGCTCACATCGAAGCAAAAACAAGGGCTTACTGGATATGTGGAGATCATTAGAGATTTGCGAAAGGTTCATCAAGAATGCTCTTTGAAGCAATTGGTTGAGTCCGCTATTGATAGAAGCGATTATTTGGCTTACTTACGGGAAGATCAAGAATCTTATGATGATCGAAAAGCGAACTTGAACTCCTTGATGGCGAAAGCTGACGAATGGGGAACTTCCTCTCCTGAGGCTACTCTGGAATCATTTTTGGAAGAGCTTTCGTTAAAATCCACATTGGATGATGCAGATCACACTAAAGACAGAGTCCATTTGATGACCATCCATAACGGCAAAGGATTGGAATATACCGCCGTATTTTTAGTCGGCATGGAAGAAAATATTTTTCCTCATGCCAGCGCCAAAGACGATATGTCCGAGCTCGAAGAGGAGAGGCGCTTGTGTTATGTCGGCATGACCCGTGCAAAAGAGTATTTGTATTTGAGCGATGTGCGAAGCCGATTCATGTGGGGGCGAATTCTGAGTCAGAGTCCCAGCCGATTTTTAAGTGAAATCCCTTCAGGATTTATTGAACAGGTGAAAAGTGTAGTCCGTCGGACAGAGATGGCAAAAGAGGTTCCGATCAAGGAAGAGGAGTCGTTTAGCGATGACATGGATCAGACGATACCTGAAGGGTTAGAGGAGCCGATGCAGGAGGGTCAAGTCATATGTCATAGTGAATTTGGGGTGGGTGTGATTCAAAAAGTTTATCAAGGTTCTGCGGGTTTGACGTACAAAATTTTATTTTCGAAAGATAATCGGGAGCGCAGCATTGTTGCTCGGTATGTGAAATTAAAAAAAATCTAAAAAAAGGCGTTGACATAAAAAATATTTAAATTTACATCTGATCTTTGCTAAGAAAAAGAGGCTTACATGGCTAGTAGTTTGCAAGATCCATCCGCAGTAGGTAATGAAGACAACAGGAGCAATCCCTTGAAACCTGATAAATCAACTGATGATAACAGTAGAAACAGTTTTGATCAAGACAGACCCTCTTCTTCCATATACAAAGAAAGCTCGGAAGATAATTTTACCAGTCGTTACGACATTAATAAACTAATTAATGGCCTTCAAAGACATCTTAAAAAAATCGTTATCTCGACTCTTATTTTTTTCCTGTTGGGTTCTTTGGCAGCCTATACCTTTCTGACGACCTATGTAGCCGATGCAGTCGTTGTATACCAAGAAGACAAAAGTGTCGTCCTCGTCGGTGGCGGTACTCTTCCAATATTGACTTTGCCAACGGTAATCGACCTTATTCAGCTCCCTGTTAATTTTGAAGCTATCAAGAAAAATCTCGGTTTGTCGTATTCGACCGGCGAATTGGAAGGAATGGTCTCTGTTCCCGTTCCAAAAAACAATTCCAACCTCATTCATATTACTGCCAAAGCCAAAAATCAATATCTTGCTGTAGACTTGGCCAACGCCCTTGCCCAAACCGCCGTCAAGTCCGCACAAGAATACTACCAAAAACAACTCCAACCGGCCTTATTAAATTACTCGGACCAACTTATAAATGTAGATCAACGCTTAAACTCCCAGTTGAATGAAATCGGTCGTTTTAAGGAAGAGAATAACTATTTTGAGATGACTGCCGAACATTCTCAGTTTATAACTCGTATGAATGATGCAAGGACGAAGCTGGAGAACGCAAAAATTTTGTACAGTAGTTTGTTGGTTGAATATGATAGCCTTAAAAATACGATCGAAAATCTTCCCGATCAAATCCTTGTGCCTCAAAGCTTGTATCGTGAAGGACAGGTCAACCCATTGCAGACACGCATCATTGCATTGCAAAATAGTTTATCGGAAGCGAGACTCAAATTTGCAAAAGACAACCCCCGCTTGAAAGCATTAGAATCAGAGTTGGATAATTTGGTGGGGCAACTGAAAGTACAGCCCGAAAATGAGGATAAACAAATTCGATTTCTAACCAAAAATGAAAGCAAAGATAAATTGCAAATTGAACTTTTACAATTAGAGGGCAAAGTTAAGTCAGCAAAACAAACACAGGATGATTTAGCTGTGGTTTACGCCGGTTACCAAAAGGAAATGGTAAATCTGCCTGCAAAACAGATGGCCTTTGCAAAACTCTTGCAGGCAAGGCAATCAACGGAAGATGAACTGAAGTCTCTCACTAGTGCAGTCGAAACAACACAATTGATGATGAATATACCGCAAGGAAGCCTTGAACTTTATTCATTAGCACAATCAGCTGATCCATGGAAAAACTCTTTATTTATTTACCTTCTCCCCCTTTTGTCAGCTCTTTTTGGGGCCCTCCTAGGAATCGGAATTGCCTTTTTCTTTGAGATGCAAGATGATAAATTCTCTACGGCTCGACAAATCGAATCAGCATATAAAATGACTTGCATAGGCGTTATTCCTAGAATAAGCTCCTTAACAAAAGAAAATGCTGAAGGAAAATTGCTGTTTTTTATTCGCGGAATTGCAGGAAGACTGGAAAAAATCATTTCAAAATCTGTTCCGGGAAAAAATGCACTCACTTTCGGCATTACCAGCTCAGTGAATGAGGAGGGCAAAAGCCTTATAGCTGAAAATCTTGCCTTGTATTACAAACGATTAGAAAAAAAAGTCCTTCTCATTCAGACCGCTCATCGTGCCGGAGTGATTTTAAATGCACCGCCCAAAATCACTTTGGATTCCTATTTGAAAAATCCCGGCTCACTCACAGACTTGATCATCCATGATAAAGTCGATTGCATCAAGATCGGGCTGAAAAGAGAAGCCGGAATGAAGGAATTGGTAAAGTCTAAAGCGATGTCTGTTTTATGGAACCATCTTCAAAATCAGTATGAAATCATCATTCTAGATACTCCTGGAATTCTCGAAGAAGACTACTCACTCAACCTGTTGGACTTACCGCCCTATGTTATCTACGTTGTAGATTCTGAAAAAACCGGAAAGAAAATTATCGATGAGGCTTTAACGCAACTGCATCTGCATGATATAAAGCCTTGTGGAGTTATTTTAAATGATGTTGATCCCATTTTTATTGATGATCGACGTATCTTGAATGAAATCAATGTGTCGAAGAAGAGCTATTGGGAACATTTGTCGCAGAAAAGCTTTTGGGAACAATTTATGTTTTGGAAAAAATGAGTAACGTAAAAATGGTGTCGATGTTTCGAAATTTTTCCTGCTTTAATAAAGTTTTACTATCTCTTTGCTTGCTGTTGGCCCTATTGCTGACAGGCTGTTGCAATACCCCCTTTTGCAAAGGTAGACGTCCTCAAGTCATTGCCACTTGGGATAATAGCATCATCGATTATGACTTCGACTGCTTTCACGAAGTTAATGACGAAAACGATTGCCAAGATAATCACGAAGCAAACGCAGGTAAAGAGCACGATTCACAATATCGTCTTGCCATCGGAGATCTCTTAGAAATATCCATATTAGGCGAAGAAGAAACTTTTGTGGAAAATGCTGTGGTAGCTCCTGACGGAAAGATCTATTACGCCTTCTTGGATGGAGTACCCGCCATCGGACGCACAGTTCCTGAAGTAGCGGAGGAAATGCAGGATAAATTGAAAAAACTTTTTATTAATCCGCTCGTCACCATTAACTCGACCTTATCTACCACTTACAACTACAAGATTTTAGGCAGAGTAAACAAACCGGGCGTCTATCCGATAAATGGAGAGCTACATCTGCGAGAGGCGATTGGCGAAGCTGGAGGAATTGTTAAAAGAATTCAAACCGATGAAAGAGATGAGGAAGATCTTTATAGTACGGTCAATTTAGGAGACTCCTATATCGTTCGCGATGGAAAAAAATTAGAAGTTGATTTCTATAGCCTTATTCACAACCCATCCCGACAGGCAGATATTTTGATAAAACCGGGCGATTTTATTTATTTGGCGCCAAATGAAATCAATGATGTGTATGTTTTAGGAGCCGTTGCAACTTCAAGACGTGTAAGCTGGTATCAAGGATTGACCCTGATGGGCGCTATATCTGATGCAAGTGGTTGGAGATATGGATCCCCTTGGTCAGCAGATCTCCATAGTATATTGATTGTTAGGGGAAATTTGGAATGTCCTTGTGCTATGCAAGTGGATGTCACTTTGATCTTAAGCGGTATGGCTCGGGATGTCATTCTGCAGCCCGGAGATATTATCTATGTGCATAATAAGACTTTACGCTTTGGAAGAGCCTTAGTGCTTATTGCAATCAATAGTTTTATCCAATCCTTTGCTACAGCCGGTGCGAGCTATTATGGTTTTAGGTGGTTCCCGCCAGAAACTTTGCATAACACAACCAACACCAACACCAATACCAATGATTGAAAAGGTAGTAAACATGCATAAAAGTCTTTCCTATATTGCAACCTTTTTAGTTTTGACTCTACAGCTATTTATCGGGTCTATTTTTGCTCAACATTCAAATCCGGCAGAAATGGAAACTCCTTGGGAAGTTCATTCCAAAGAAATCAATCATAATCATCTGGAAGGCGTGACCATCGAATCGTATTTCGAACATGAGAAACCCGTGGATTGCCATGCCGGATGTAAAAAAGATTGTGCTCGAAAATGCTGTGGAAGAGAGGGGGGCGGACAGCACCATCTAGGGGGAAGAGATGGGGACGGAATGCGCGATCTAAAGGATTATCAGTTGAAAGCCGGAGATAAAGTCCTTATTTCTGTGTATGGAGAAGCCAACTCAAAGCGAATTGTCACAGTCAATCCTGGCGGGTCAATTTCCTATTTGGTTGTCAACGACCTTGCTGTGAAGGGAATGAATCTCGAGCAACTGCGCACGATTCTTCAAGGCAAACTTGAAACATATTATCGCACGCCCCTCCTCATCATAACTCCTATATTTTTCTCCGGTGAATATTATACTGTTTTGGGAGAAGTGATGATCCCTGGAGTAAAACTATATGCCGGTTATCCAACTGTGACGACAGCCCTGTGTCAAGCCGGAGGCTTTACCACACGGCTTTTTCGTGATCAAACACTTGATCAGGTAGATTTGGATCATTCCTTTTTGTCGAGGCAAGGGCATTATATTCCTGTTGATTTTAGGAAATTAGTGGAGGATGGCGATATGAGCCAGGACGCCCCATTGCAACCAGGCGATTATATTCATGTAGCCCATTTGAGGCTTTCCAGGGTTTGGGTGCTTGGAGAAGTGGGAGGAGCAACTTCAGTGATTTTTGTGGATTCCCTTTCATTAACGCAGGCGATTGCAGAAGCTGGGGGGTTATCTCCTTATGCTAGTTCCCGTGTAGCGGTGCTTCGGGGATCGCTTTCCTGTCCCGAACGTTTTCTTGTGGACGTTAATCGGATAATCAAGGGATGCGCCTGTGATTTTCCATTGGAACCGGGCGATATTGTGTATGTGCCGACCATGCAATATACGACCCTTAAAGAGATTGTGAGGGCAGGAGTCGCCTATTTTGTGAGTTTTGCGGCTTCTATCGCAGGTGCAGAAGCCTTTATTGCTGTGCAGCCTCAAGCTGCAATTACGGGCGTAATATCACCTGTGCCTATTATCGGCACTTCAGTTGGTGGAATCATTTCTACGCCCGGTGCCGGATTTGTTTCTCCCGGTTTTTAATAATAATGTTTAAATCATTGATGTGGAAATTATTGTATCCGCGTTGGCGTTCTGTTTCGCAAGATCATTTGCCGGGTTACACTCTTTTTTTGCCCGTTCCTGGGGATCTTCCAGTTTTTTTAAAAATAGCAGTTGATATTTCATCTAGACAGAATTTAAAGAACCTTGTTGAAACTTTGGTTATCCCTGACAAGGTGACTCCAGCCTTTCTCAAAACTTTTGAGGAAAGTCAAATAAAGTGGCCTGAGGGAAATTTGCGATTAGTTTCGATGAGTGGAACACAAAACTTAATTATCAAGTTGACCAACAATCCTGGGCACATTGCCTGGTTGCAATTAATCAACGCTGTAAATAAGACCAGAACCGCGCATGCGCTTCTCCATGATGCCGATGCCTTCATAGCAAATCGTGGATTTTTTGGAGCTTTATATAGGACATGCCTAGAAAAAAACCTTTCATGTGTAGGTGTGAATAAAGTATGGGATTCTTGGTTTGCAGAGAATGGATATAAACACTTAGCCGCTACTTGGGAACTTATGTTTTCCCTGGAGTGGATGCGAAAATTTCCTCCTTGGCAGCATCATGGGCAAACATTTTCCGTGCATGGAGTCAATCATGTGTGTGATACGACACTGTGGCCACAATGTCAGACATCACCTGAAAAGATAACCTTAATTCCTTTTTCAAATGGGGAATTTGTCCATTTTAACTATGTGATAAGCACTTATCGATTTTTCCAAAGGGAGAAAAAGCGCCCTTATGTGGATGAGCATTTCCGGTTGTTGCTTATTCGTTTGCTGGAAGATCTGTATTTGGATTCTTCACAGAGTGAAATTCCGAGCTTATCGGAGCTAACCGCTTCATTGAAACAAGGTCAAGGTAGTGTTGTTTACAACACTCCTGATATCAAGAACAATTACTATATTTTCCGTCAAAAATTTGAAGAGTTGCTTCATTTCAACCTGTTTACAAATGAACAATCGTCAGCGTTGCGAGAAAAGATTGAGCCATTTGACGCTCATTTCGATCGGCACGTTTATCAATGATTAAAGCCCAAACATTTATCAACGAAAGTATCTAACAACCCACTGATCTACACCTCCAGGCATAGCTCCAAACCTTTTTCCCAATCGGGCATCCTCAGGCCAAATGTATGAAACAACTTCTCATTCGATAAAACTGAATAGAGCGGCCTTTTCGCTTCCGTAACATACTCGCTTGATGAGATTGGCTTTAAAGAAGGTATCGGCATGTTCATCCTTTTGGCGTATCCATGAAAAATTGCCTCTGCAAACTTATACCAATTCGTCTGTCCCATAGAGGTTAAGTTGTAAATCCCCCATCGGCTATCTGATTTATCATTGCCCGGAATAAAGTGAGTCAATATCTGAGAAGTTGCCTCTGCAATTAATCGGCTCCAAGTAGGAGCTCCGATTTGATCTACAACAACTTTCAGCTCATTCTTCTCTTTGGCTATACTGAGCACTCTGTTGAGGAAATTTTTGCCACGCCTTCCATAGACCCAGCTCGTTCTTACAATGAGGTGTTTTCCCCCAACGGCTTGGACATTGGTTTCTCCCAACAATTTGCTTTTGCCGTACACATTGATGGGATTGGGCCTATCTGTTTCGGTATAAGGAATCTTAGAAGATCCATCGAAGATATAATCAGTGGAGTAATACAAGAAAATGGAATCCAACCTCTTTGCTTCTTCCGCCAATATCCCCGGCATTTCTCCGTTGATTTTCATGGCTAGATCTTGTTTGCTTTCGGCTAAATCAACCGAAGTAAAAGCGGCAGGATTGACAATGATAGTGGGACGAGTTTCCCGTATCAATTTTACAGCTTGTTCGGGCTTTGTTAAATCCAACTTATGACGGTCACAAGCAATCACACTCCCCAGAGTCGATAAGCACCTTTGCAATTCCCATCCTACTTGACCTTCACTTCCCGTCAGGAGGATTGTTGTCATAGGTAGTAGACCTCGGCGTCCTTTAATCGAACGCCCTCTTGATCTTTTGGAGACAATAGAGGTTGTCCTCTAATGGGCCACGGAATTGCGACATCGGGATCGTTCCAGATAAGGCACCGATCGGAATCGGGATCATAGTAGTCTGTCGTTTTGTATAAAACGTCGGCTAGCTCTGAAAGTACAAGAAATCCATGGGCAAAACCGGGAGGCACCCAAAGAATATGGTGGTTTTGGGAATTGAGGCGTGTGCCGGCCCATTTGCCGAAGGTTGGGGAGCTTTTGCGGAGATCTACGGCTACATCAAAAATTTCTCCCGCAGTGACACGGATCAATTTTCCTTGGGTATGCTCCATTTGATAATGGAGCCCGCGTAGAACATTTTTCCCCGATCTGGAGTGGTTGTCTTGGACAAATTCAATGCCCAGGCCTACGATATTGGCGAAGTCTTTTTTATTGTAGCTTTCAAGGAAGAATCCTCGATTGTCGCCATGGACTAGCGGAGTGATGATTTTGACATCGGGAATGGCGGTTTCAAGAGTTTTCATTTTGGCTATCCAACATATCTAATAAATATTTACCATACTCACTGTTTGCCATTGTCGCAGCAATTTTTTTCACTTCGCTTTCGGTAATATATCCTTTACGAAAGGCGATCTCTTCCGGGCACGAGATTTTGACTCCTTGTCTTTCCTGGATTGTCCGGATGAACATGGAGGCATCTGTGAGAGTATCAAAAGAACCGGTATCAAGCCAAGCCATACCTCGGCTCATGATTTTGACATCTAATTCCCCTTTTTCCAAGTAGCGGCGATTGAGATCGGTGATTTCAAGCTCTCCTCGGGCGGACGGTTTCAGTGCTTTGGCAATTTCCACGACTTGATTATCGTAAAAATACAATCCCGTCACGGCATAGCGCGATTTGGGCTTTTTGGGTTTTTCTTCAATGCTGAGCGCTTTATGATTGGCATCGAAATCCACGACGCCATACCGTTCAGGAGTGTTGACTTTGTAAGCGAAGACTGTTGCGCCCTCTTTTTTGCTTGCGGCTTGTTTCAGCAGCATAGATAGATCATTTCCGTAGAAGAGATTGTCTCCCAAGATCAAAGCGCATCTGCTGGGGCCGATAAACTTTTCTCCGATCAGAAAGGCTTGTGCCAAGCCACCTGGATTGTCTTGTACGGCATAGGAAAGGTGGATACCCCATTGGGAGCCGTTTTGCAAGAGCTTTTCAAAGCGCGGAGTGTCGTCCGGAGTAGAAATGATGAGGATATTGCGGATCCCTGCGAGCATGAGGACGGACAGGGGGTAATAGATCATGGGTTTGTCATATACGGGGAGCAATTGCTTTGAGACTACAGAGGTGGCAGGATAAAGCCGTGTTCCACTGCCCCCTGCTAAGATAATACCCTTGATCATATGGCTCCTCTTTTAAAACATTATTTATCAAAAAGTTAGCAAATAAACAAGGATTATACCGAGAGTTTATAGTTTAAATTCTATTCACTGAGATCGTAATCGATCAGCCGCAGCGTTTCAGCATATCTGCAGCGTTTCAGCATATCTATAGTAGATTCATTCATTGAGGCTCTCTCAGTTTCAGTGTTGAGATAAAGTTGATCACCCTGTTGATTTTGTTGTTCTGATATTCGAAAGCAATTTTGGATAATCTTTCTAGTGACAAGTTTTTTAGAGACGATTCCTCGATCCTCAAATCTTCAAACAAGAAATCTTCGACAGCAGTAGCCCGATCCAATTTTTTTGCATGATAGATAGTGTCAACAAGTGCTTTTTCGGGCGATGCAATAAAAATTGAATGGTATTCATCTAGCGAATTCCATGAGATTCCTATGCTATATCTATTTTGCGGAAGATGTTTGTATGAAAACGTGCCGATAGGTGTGTGAAAGATTCGGCTTCTTCCCGTTGTAGCAGAAGTGATTGTCTCAACGCGCTCCGGAATCATGCCATAATAGGAGAGTGCATATTCAAATGAGATATAAGAAGGACCATATATCAGATTCGCAAGTGATTCTTTACATATGAGGCCTTTGCGATAATCCGGGCCAAAAACATAAAGTCCTTTTTTTATTCTAGTGATTTTGTTACTGCGCAGAAGCCTTGTTGCTTTATCTCGCCTATTTGCATAATCCGCAAGATAGGTCATCAGTAGCGGATAATCGAATTCCTCAATCGGGTGTGTTTTTCGCAGTTCTCGAAAGCCCATGCAAATTCTCCTAGTATGTGAATTTGTAAGACATACTATGCATTTTCTGCAAGGAATATGGCTATTTTTTCAGATTTATGCATAGTATGTCTTGAAATGCAAGACATACTATGCAAAAATAGCTGGGCAAGCTACCGAATTGGATGGACTGCCTCAAAGTCCGGAGCGCCAGCGGAGGACGTCTGAAACAAGCCCATAGCGACCGGAGGGAGCTATGGGTACGAGAAAGAAAATCTGAGCTCGGAGCGAAGCGGAGAGCGATTGACTTGTCAGACATATAGCAAATCAATTTTGGAGTATTTCATGCATTTTTTAGTAAAATTGCCCCAGGAAATGAAAAAATCAACGTTAAAAAAGGGGTCGCCACAGAATTCGGATTATATAGCACGTTAAGACTTTTACATTTTTCGTTGTTTTATCTCTGAAAAAGATAACAATGACCGAGACCGAACAAGGCGTTTTCGGTCACGGTCATTTGACCCATTTGCTGACATTGTTTTGTGACATTTTGTGAAATTATTTTGTTGAAAAAAATGTCAAATACAACTAAAATTTATCGTTATATCTTAAAAAAATAATGTAATTAAAAATAACTATAAGGAGATAATATGAATTTTTTATGCAAAATTTTTGGATTGGAGGACAGTAGGACCCAATCTTGGAGAGCACAACCATCTTGGAAAACACCAAGCGGGCTTTCGGCTTTAGCAGTGGAGGATGTCCTGTATTATAAGATTGATGAACAAGCAAAAACAGTAATAGGTTCAGTTGATTTAAGGACAGTCCCTTTTAACGGATCGTGGGCAGAAGGTCCTTTTGGAGAAAAATGGATCTGTCGTTATAAAAATTTTTATTTGGGAAGAACTAAATTTAGTTATTTTGAAAATGGAAAGGGTCAAATGATCGGGAGATCCACGATTTCAGGAACTTTTCCTAA
>Ga0206822_1114_pt1 | contig 18505 bp, 14 predicted proteins | sample Alteio_BWOrgCont_83_FD_152913 | JGI IMG/M metagenome (GOLD analysis project Ga0206822, IMG submission 152913) | Enriched cells from forest soil in Barre Woods Harvard Forest LTER site, Petersham, Massachusetts, United States -... | ecosystem: Environmental > Terrestrial > Soil > Temperate forest >... | reverse complement strand
GTTTAGCCATCAAAGGCGCCGGAGGTTGCGGTGCAATGAGGACGGGAAAAACTTCGTCGATGCCATGGGTCCGTTCTTTGATAGAAACCGTGTTTTCCTTATCGCCGATCTTGAAATCGACCAGGTATTTATTGATCTTCGATAGCATATTGAACTCGATCTCAAATTCGTTGGCAGATTTCCAGTGTGCTTTTAAGGCATACAGATGACCAGAAGCGGCGTCTGTATAAAATTTGTAGGTCCCATCTATTCCTAATGGATAAATGACGGTTTTCCCCGCTATGTCCTTTATCAAAAGGGTCAGGTTCTCTTTTTTCCACACCATTTCGGCGCTTTTGATGGCTAAACTGTTCTTTGGGAAAAGGGTAGCCTTATTAAAGAGCTTCTCTTTTTCAATACCCCTGGAAATGTACCCGGATGAATCGGCCACCGCTTTTGCCGCCTGACTTTCTAATTTGCGCAGGTTATCGAAGGCTACAGGATCACTTTTCAATTTTTTATCGGGGTAGAGTGCATAACCAATCATATGAGCAATCTGTTCCTTCACATCATCATCGATCCCCCCTGCCGTCACCACGACAATTACATTGTGTATGGAATCGATATGTAGCCTTTGTATGCCCCGGCCTTCAGCATTGAAAGCATGATCCTTGTCGATCCAAAAACCATAGCCATAACCATTTCCGTTTGAGAATACCGTATTCATCGTTTTGGCTTTTTGAATCCAGCTCGAGGAAATAATGGTTCTATTATTCCATTTGCCGCCGTCTAACAATAGCTGGCCGATCTTTGCAAGATCGACTGGTTTTAGGGCAAGGTCCCCCCAGCCGTAATTAATACCTTTGCTATTTTTTGACCAATAAACGGACTTTATTCCTAGTTCATTAAAGAGGTATTTTTTTGCAAAGTCTTCAGGAGATAAGCCGGTTGCCCGGAAAATGATCTCGGCCAGTAAATAATAATTGCAACTGCAATAAGAGAATTGCTCGCCAGGATCGGCTACAAAAGGAATATTGCAAATGAATTTTGGCCAATCATTCGATTGAAATAGCTGATCGAACAGACTATCTTCATTTGAAAAGCCGCAATCAAAACCCGATTTCATGGTGAGCAGGTCTTTGATCGACAATGTTTCAAAACCCTTGGCTGTTAACTTGATCTCCGGGAAAAAAAAGGAGACTAATTGATCTTCGCTTTTTATATAGCCTTTATCTATGGCTATCCCAATAAGGAGGGATGTTACTGATTTTGTACAAGAGGCTAAATCATGTCTCAGACCCTGGCGAAAAGGATAGAAATAGGTATCCAATACGATCTTCTTATTCCGGATGATTAAAAGGCTGTGAATATTTGGTTTTTTTTCTTTTACATACGTGAGAATATCGCTTAGGCCTTTTGAGGAAAATCCTTCGTCTTCCGGTGTGGAGGTTTGAGAAAAAACGAGCCCTGTATTAAACAGCAACAGCAGCAACAAAGTGACCCTTTGCATAGATAGAAGTTTATTTGTCTATGTATCAAGACTTTACAAATCTATCCGATTGGATTGCTATTGGAATATTTATTTGACCTATGGCCGGAGAGTGATGGCGAATGGAAGGAAAGCGTAGAATTGATAAAAAGGGTCTATTCGGGGAGGTTAGTTGATCCTTATTCAATTGCAGCGTGTTCAAGTCTTGCTAACCAGGCAGTGATCAGCATTGATCTCGTCAGGCGCCAGGTAGAAATTGTCAAAAAATGGAGCGACAGATTGAATAACCTTTACGATCATCTGTAAAACATCCGGATTTGATTCCTGCAGACGGTAAAGGAAAGCCGCGATATTGCCACCATCTTCCTGTAAAGAAGCATAGTCCCGGATATTGGAAGGCTGCTTCATCCTCGAATTGAAGCCCGTATCATGAAAATGAAATAGTTTTAGGGATTCGAGCCCGCGTCTAAGAAATTTTGACCTGAACCATGTGTTATTTTTTAACTGACTTTCCGAAGCTCCAGGCGTGTTAATATCTAGGGACCCTTCTGAAGTATTGCTTCGCTCTTCACTAAAAATAAGGCTATTACCTTGATCGGGAACTAAGGTAAAATCATATTCATTTTGATAGCCATTATCAAAAGTTATCTTGCCCTTTATACGTGTGGAGATTTTACGGCCGAAAAACAGAAAGTTGTCCGCCCGTCCATTCTGTGCAACATACAATTGCAAATTTCGATTATATATTTGATTGAGGAATTTGAAAAAGCCGATAAAGTTGCTTTTTCCAACACCGTTAGCGCCAATAAGCACATTTACCTGACCCAGTTCAATATCTCCGGAATCCTTGATGGATTTAAAATTCTGTATGCGAATAGACTGAATGCCCATGACAATCTTTCAATAACTTCACAAGATAGGATTTTCGAAGATATGCGGTAATTTTTTATCTGCAAATGGCAGGAACAAAGTTCTAACGAGGGCCACACTAGTGGCATGGACCGAAGTTTTAGACGCGTTGGGCTGGCACGACGGCCGTCGAGCGGGGCATCAACTCAACACCGACGTAGTCAACCACTGGCATCCAATAGACCACTAATGGAGAAAACCTCTGCCCCATTCACATCCTCCCTTTAAACGGAGCGTCGACTCCGAAATACCATAAAGGAACTACTGTCCACCCCAACCTCTTCTTTTTCCGCAAACGAGAGCCGGACGGCCCGTTGGCCACCGGACCCGCCGAGGACTTTCCGGCTCGTCTTAGAGGGCATCCATCGGGGAAATCCAACGGGGCCTTTAGAGGGGATCGGCCAGCGGAAAGTCGATCTCGAGTTCCGTGAGGTTATGGATATAATTGCTGATGATCTTGTCTCCGATGGCGATCACCACATCGATTAGATTGGCTTCGGAATAGCCGGCGGCGAAGAAGGCGTCTTTGGCGCCTTCGGTGGCCTTTCCTTTCGTTTCGACTACGGAAGCGACGAACCGGGCGAGGGCGTCATATTTGGCATCGAAGGTGGCGCGCCCATGCCGGATCTCCAACACCTGCTCTTCGGTGAAACCCGCTAGCTTACCCAGGACGGTATGCGCACTTTGACAATACCGGCATCCATTGATCTGGCTGGTTACCAGGTTGATGATCTCGCGCTCTTTGGCGGTCAACGTACTTTTGCGGTTCTGCAGCGCGAGGTAGTCCCGCAGCGCCGTGTCGTTCTTGGCAAAATAGGCATAGAGATTGGGGACGAAGCCGACATTCTTTTTCAAACTGTCGAAGATGGCCTGATTGGGGGCCGTCACCTCTTCTCTGCCGGGTACGCTGAAGGTTTTAATGGATAACATAGTGGTAATTTTTTGTGTTGTTCAATCAAATTGACAATACAAAGATGCGCCGCCCGGCGCCGGGGAAAAATGAAGTAGATTAGAAAAAAAGGTTGAACTGGTTCAAGGTTCCCGGATCGCGTTTTTAAAGTTATTGGTATTGACCAACCTTGTATTATATTCTTTTAGATATCGTCGATGTTTTGCATCCAGGGGATAAGCCACACCGCCGGAATACGGATAAGCCGGCATCTCATGGAAAGGCAACGGCGCCACGGTTTGTCCATACGCGGTATTCAGATCACCGTCCTTTACCCAACCTTCGCTATACAGGAGGAAATCCCGCCGCCACCCTTTGGGAAGCGGGGGTAAACGGGTTGCGTCGAAGTCAATACTCACCTGGTCCCCGCCCGCTGCAATAATATATTCGTCATCGGCCTGTTTCAATAACGGCAGTACATCTCCATAGCGCGTGTAGTGACCAGTGAGGTCCCGCCACTTCTGCCCATGGGTGACCTTGTAGTAGTCAAACCAATGTGGTCCGAACGGGCCGCCTTTTCGGTACATCGCCGAATACCCTCTATAGGCGAGGCCGGCGCTATTCATGTGCAGCGGATGTATGGTCACGGGAGATTTCGACAGACAGGTGGAAAAGAAGATCTCATCCCAGTAGACCTGCATATTGGTCCGAATGCGGATTCGTCTATCTTTTTGTGTAAGGAATTTACCGGAGAGGTTCACGACGACCATCTTGTCCTTGCCCATGGGATAGCCAATATCCGGGATCACCGTTTGCCATTGCCCCTGGGGGTCGATGACCTGTAATGACGGGGGCCGCTGGCGGAAGCTATCGGATTGCGCCATCGCCATATTGATGCTGGCGTCGGCGGGGAAGGTCCAGCCGCGCAGGAAAAGATAGAGACTATCGTCGCTTACCGCTTTTTCGCCCAGGTCCAGGATCAGATCGTGGTCCTCCGTGAGTCCCTGGTATCTGCCCGGATCGAGGTTAGTTACATACTGGAAGTCATAACTCTCTATTTTTTTCAGCACGTCATTGCCTGCGTTATCGGCCGCGCTCACAGGGTGATTCTTATTTGCGACGCTGTAGACCCGCGCGCCGGGGTAAGGCGGTGCGATCATCCGTTCGTCGGCGAAGATGTCGACGGAATCAGGGTGGTCCACGGCCGTTAATGTGACCTTATCAAAATAGACGGCCTCCCATAGCTCTTCCGTGATCTTTATCGAATAGGTATTGTTTTTAGGTTTGAGCTTTTGCCCGGGGATGAGGAGGTATTCTTTAGATGGGCCGGAATAGGCATAGGTGGTGTCCGATCCGTTTATTGCCAGGGGCATCCCCAGGGCGCTCCGCCACATCATGTCTTTCAGGAACGTATATTTCGAGCCATCCCAGGCAAATAGAAAAGGACAGGAGCCTTTGAGGATCTCTTCTTCGGCTAACCGTTCTCCGGCGGTGGGGTCCTCGATGTATTGCGGCGTGCCGTTGGGCCAGATGATCCTTGCGGCCTCCGGCTTTTGGTGTGCCCCCAGTCCGAAATTAGTCATGTACCGTCTGACCGTTTTCAGCTGGTATAGCCCCCCGGCTTTTAGCTCTATCTGTGCTCCTATGCCTGCGCGGTTGTTTTTATTCCCGCCATAAGAAAGACCGGAGAGCTCGACCTGCATGAAATGATTTGAACTGCCGAGATCATTTCTTATCAACCGGACGCCGCCGGGGCCGGCCAGGAATATATCGTCGTCGCCATCTCCGTTGAAATCGGCGATGGCGATTTGGGTGGCCTGGCCGGCGGACGCGGGCAATAGATCGGTGGCGTTGCTGAACCCTTTTCCGCCGTCATTATGGAATAGCTGCACGGCTCTTACGGAGGCATTACCCGTTGTCCCCGCCACCAAAAGATCTTCATAGCCGTCGTTGTCATAGTCCAAAAAGATGGCATCGGCGACGTCGATGTCGTGGAGTGCGGTCGTTAGTGTTTTTGAAGCGGCATCGACAACAAAATGGTCGCCGTTGACATTTTTTAGTAAGAACTGCTGACCATTACTGCCGGACAGGAAGAGGTCGGGCAGGCCGTCGTTATTATAATCTGCAAAAGCCGCGGCTTTCCCATTATACCTGGCGTTGCGCAGACCCGCGGCGGTGTTTTTGAATTTAGAATGTCGTTCGTTATTAAACAACGTCGGGCCATTTGTCTCGCTGGCCGCAATGATGTCCAGGTCGCCGTCCTGATCATAATCGGCAAAATCCATTTTCGCGCTACCCGTGATAGCAAGCCCCATCGCATTGGCTTGTTCCGTAAACGTGCCGTTGCCGTTGTTGCGAAAAAATTTATTGCCGCCTGTAGCCGATACATAGATATCGAGGTCGCCATCCTGATCGAAATCCGCAAACAGCATCTTCTGAATGTCGAGGGGAGCGCTGAGGCCGATATCGTTCTTTTGTGCCGTGAATTTGCCATCGCCGTTGTTTTTGTACAGGAGGATGCCATTCGTGGTGGCTACGAAAAGATCGGGGTAGCCGTCGTTGTCATAATCGATAAAGGCGGCGTCATTGTCTTTTGCGGCGTGGTCTATATCGCCGGGAACGGGCTCGAATCCCCCGAGCTTGCTGATCTGCAGATGGCATCTTTGCTTTCCCCCGATGATAGTGCTCGTATATAGGTACATCTCGCCGTCAGGGGTATAGTCTGTTACGGCAACGACCGAACGGGTGGCCGCATGGGAATTTTCGGCGTCCAATCCAATGGCTGTTGTTGCGTCCGCAAATCCTCTTCTTCTTCCGAATGTTCCCGGAGCGGCTACGGGTTGGTTCATGTTCGGGCTGGAGGTGAACCCGGCATAGCCCGAGGATAGCTGGGGGCCGTTGAGCGGCGCCACTGCGGCGATATACGCGCCATGGAGGGCCAGCAGGTCGTGGAATTGTGCGAACCGGGGATTTATCTGTGTTGCGTCGTTCCCTCGCAACGACTGGATCAACGCGTTGTAGGCTCTCGTGAGGCCCGGGGAAAAATCCGGTGATCCTTTTTTTATGGATTGGAGAAAAAAGACGGCTGAATCGATATTCTTTTGGTCGATCGAGAGTTCTGCCATCCTGAGCCGGATGGCGATATTGGTATTCGAAAACGAAAGCGCTTTAAGGAGGTATTTTTTTTGCAAAGAGGGGTCTTTAGCCATGGTGGCCAGCGCACACCAGGCAAAGATATTTCGGGGATTTCCTTTGAGAATTTCGTCGAGCTGCCGGGTTGCATTTTGGGCGTCTCCCTTTTGCAGGAAAACTTTTGCCAGCACGGACCTTATGTATATATCCGCGGGTTTTATCCTGAGACCGGCAGCGGCTGTGGTTTCGGCTTTGGCGTAGTTGTTTTTTGCGAGGTAAAGGATGGCCAGGTCACCGTAGTTCAGGACATCGGCGGGATCGACTTTTATGGCTTGGACAAATGCAATTTCTGCTTCGTTGAGTTTATTTTGGCGCAAGTACTGGTTGGCGAGCGACCGGGGATCGGAGGTATTCGTCCGGGCGTTGGAGCCACTGGCCTGGGCGAGCGTCCTGCCGGCGGGTAATGCCGCAATGGCCAGGAGGAAGTATACCTTTCGAAGCAATTTTGAAACTAAAATAGGGAAAAAAAGTCATTTCCGCTTTACCTTCTGGTTGCGGATCTTCGAAAGGAATTCGGTGGTCATCCCCAAAAAGGAGGCGATCACATACTGTGGGAAACGCTCCATCATCTGCGGATATCGCTCGAGAAAAAGCCGATACCGTTCTTCGGCGGTTTGCGTAAGGTTGGAGATGATGCGGCGTTGCATGCCTGCGGTAGACCGTTCGGCGAGGATGCGGAAAAAGGTCTCGAAGGCAGGGTTTGTCGCTTTCAGGTTTTTTTCGTTTTCGTGGGTTAGCTGCAACGCGACACTGTCTTCCAGCGCCACCACGAACATTGTCGCCGGCTGCTGAAACATATAGCCATTGTAGTCGGAGATCCACCACTCTTCTATCGCCAACTGGATCGTATAGTCTTCCCCTCCGTCTCCGATGACATAGCCGCGTAAAGCCCCTTTGGTGACGAAATACCGATGTTTTGGCGTAAATCCCGGTTGGACAATAAACTGTCGCTTTTTGATCTTCACCTCGGTGAAAGCTGTACCGAAAGCGGTTGCTTCTTCGTCGTTTATCGGAACGAACTTTCTAATATAGCTGATGATCCGGTCGTGGCTGGTCATAGGGGCCAAAGATAGAAAAATCGGGCCCCGGATGCGGTTTTTTCCGTATCTTAATTGGACTGTTATGTGCTGCTTATGAAAAAAAAATCGATCCTTATCGTCGCCTTATTCCTGGTCGTTGCCTGTAAAAAGCATAACGTGGTTTCGTATTATTTTAAATTTCAGTACAATGGCAACTCCTATTCACTCGATAGTATATATGCCAGCATCGATACATCAGCAGGCGTTTATACAACGACGATCTATAGCGTATATCCTTACGATCAGCATTACGTCGATTTACAATTGGTATCCGTCAATGGCAGCGTGACGGGCAGCTATCTTTCCGGTTATTCCACTGCCTTTCCAAGGCCCACTGATCTTTTCAGCGTTGTCCCGGCCAGTTCCATCTGGGTCTATGATCCTTTAATGAGTTATTATGTCTACCCGTCGTTTCCCTTTACACTGAATATCACTTCAGTAAGTAAGACGGCCATCGGTGGTTCCTTTACGGGATCGGATAGTACTGCGATCAACGGTACTTTCTACCTACCCGTGAAGCCACAATAACTGATTTTTACCGCAACAAACGCCGCGGCCTGCCAAAAAGAAACAAGCGTTTCGACAACGACCACTGAGACTACGACGTCGTCCTCCAGTTCCAGCGAAACATATTATTATCAAAGTGGTGGAACGGTCACCCAATCCGGTAAGACCTATTATTCGACTATTGCCGATACCGGCGGTGTCGAGGTAACCAATTCGGGGATCTATACACTTAGCGACTCCCGCATCTGGTCGTCGGGTTCGACGAGCTCGACGGATTCGAGTAGTTTTTATGGGCTTAATGCGTGTGTACTGGCGACGGGCGGGGCAACGATCACGCTCGCGAATGATTCGATAAGTTCGTCAGGGATAAGCGGGAATGGCGTCTATTCCTATGGCTCGTCGACTGCCACCTTATCGACCGATACGATCTATTGCAGCGGTAGCGGTGCGCATGGCATTTATGCCGCGGGCGGCGGGATACTCAAGGCCACGAACGTCATTGCAACGACGACAGGCAGCAGCTCCAGTGTGATCGCCACCGATCGCGGGGGTGGAACGATCACCGTGAGCGGGGGAACCTATACTTCCAGTGGAAATAATTCGGCGGACGTCTATTCGACAGGCACGATCAATTGTACCGGGGCTACCCTAACCGCCAACGGGGCCGAAGCGGTGGTTGTGGAAGGGGCCAATAGCGCCACCCTGACCAATTGCACGACAACCGTTACTTATGAGAAGTGGGGCGTCCTGATCTATCAAAGTACGTCAGGGGACGCGTCGGGTACGGCGGGTACACTCACCATCACCGGCGGCTCGTACACGTACACCGGGACGAGTGGAGGGCTATTCTATAACACGAACGACAGCGCCTATATATACCTCAATGACGTGACGATAAGCAATAGCTGCGATACGCTCCTTCGGTCGATGGAAGGAAGCTGGGGGCAAAGTACCTCGGCATCGAGTGGCGGCAATGCCCGGCTGACTTGTACCAATTAGACGATTAGCGGGTTGATCTATATCGATGGCAGCAGTGAGGCGACTTTAACACTCAAGGAAGGGTCGGTATTCAACGGGAATATCAATCCGGGGAATGTTGCCGGGTCGGCGGCAGTGGTGCTGGATGCCACCAGTAAGTGGACGCTATCCGGCGATACCTATCTGACCTCGTTAACCGATGCGACCACTTCTTTATCCAATATTACCGCTAACGGCCACAAGCTGTATGTGAGCGGGACCGAAGTTCTTTAGTCGACCAGCAGCTCGTCGAAAAATATCCACGCGGGTTGACCTTTGGCGGAGTGCCAATCCGGGAGTTTGGGGATCGGATCCGCGATCACCTTGAGGCAGCCGATCTTTTGTGGTGGGAAATCGATGCGATATGCCGTGAGGTAAGAGGGCCCGGTCTTTTCGGGTTGGGTCGGGGTGAGGGTGCCGAGTAGTTTAAGATGATGTTCGTTGGGACCGCCCCATACTTCCAGCCTGGTTGGAGGAAAGATATAGGCGCCTATATCGACGATAGAGGAGAAGGTAAGGCTACTGATCGTAGCGGGCTTTCGATAGTATAACAGCGCGGCCAGACCATTCTTGCGAAAGCCCAGCCATTTACCCGATCCAAAACCCAGGTCTCCTTTGTCCGCGTCGATGAGCACGGTGGGACGGATCTTCATATAGTTGGAGTCGATCGGCAACAGGAGCCGGATGGAGTCCGGGGGATATCTTTGGAGGTAAAAGGTGGCGGCCGTAGCATTACTGGGCAGCCAGCCGGTCTTATAGGTTTTGGCGGTTAGTTGGGCGCGATCTTTTAGTTGGAAGGGCGCAGTATAGGTCTGGCCGCCGCTGTCGGGGTTAGAACCATCGAGGGTATACCGGACAACGGCTCCGGGCATGAAATTTTTCATCTTGATCACCACCGGCGAATCGCGGATGATCCTCGCTTCGGTCTCGAGACGGGGTGGACTGAGTCTGACCCTTACCGTATCCCCGTTAAAGCCGGTAATGAGCTCGAGGTCTTTTCTTTTTGTTCGCACCCCGGCGAGGGCATCGCCGGTGATCCCCGTTTTCCAGAGGTAGAGTTTGCGCAAGGATGTTATCTTCGTTAGTTCGTCGAGGTCTTCGGCTTTTATTTGCGTCCCCGACAAACTGAGACTTTGTAAATGCGGAAGTTTGGTTAGGGTCTTTAGGCCTTCCCCCGTGATGTGGGTGAAATCGAGGTTGAGTTTTCGCAGGTTTCGGAGGTTGGCGAGATCGGAAAGGTCCTTGTCGGTGACGGGCATCTTCTCGAGGTTGAGCTCGACGATCTGTTCCTTTACCGAAGAAAGTTCTTTTAGCTGTTCCGGTTGAAAAAATGCTGCGCCGTAGAAATCGACGGCGAGGGCCGGGGAGCCTGCGGCGAGCGGAGTGATGGCGCGGTAGTTGGTTCGTAATTTTGTTATCGTCTTTTCGTCGGCGGGGGAAAAGTCGAAGTTTTCGTCATCGTCCGCCCTGAGTAGTTTTCCGGCGAGGAACCTCAGGGTATCGGTGGGTTCCAGTTCGATCACTTTTTTGCCGAAGGGGGCGCCGTCCCTGATCCAGGCAATGAGCAAATCTTTTTCGTCTCCCGAGAGTTGTGTCTTGCCGATGGGCGGCATGTGTTTACGATCGTCGTCGGGGAGGTGGATGCGGTTTATCAGTATGCCGCCGTCGGCAGCCGTGGTATCCCAGGGTGCGCCACTTTGGCCGCCTTTTGCGAAGGAAGCTGGGTCTTCCATGTTCAAGCCGCCTTTATCCGAACCCGAATTATGACAGGTCATGCATTTTGTCGTAAGGATCGGCTGGACGAGGTCGCGGTAGACCAGGGCTTTGTCCAATGGCGGTTTTTCCCCGTATTGGGTCTTGAGGGGTGCGAGCACATAGCCGGAACCGTGAGTCAGGTCGCCGCCCAGGTGGCCAGCTATGAGGACGGTGGCGAGTGGTAGGATGGAGAGCCATTTTCGGCTGGTTTTTCCTTTGTCTTTTGGGTCTTTTGCGTCCTTTGCAAGATAGAGTGCCAGGAGCAGGAATGAGGTGAGTGTGCCCAGCCATTTGTGCCATTGGATGGCAGAGCCGTCGTATGTCGTTTCTTTTGAGAGGAAGACGCCGGCCAGAGCCGTGATCACTGCGGCAAAGGCGGACCAGAGGAGCAATTCATTGGTAAATTGTGAGAGAAAATTGTCCGTGAACCAGAGGCAGGCGGTATAGAGGACGATGAGGACGATGGGAAAATGGAGGATCATAGGGTGCAATCGCCCGGCTACCTGTAGCCAGGACGGGATAGACAGACGATCTTCCAGCAGATCAAAGAACAGCAACATCGTATTCAGTGCGACAAGTAACTGAATGGGGGCCGGTTTCCAATGATTGGCGGCGGGTTTCCATTTCCTCATGCGTTACACCCGCTTTAGTTTGTAAGGGTAGACTTTCCCGGAGGCCCATTGTGCAACATAGAGGTTTTCGTCACTGTCGACACAAACGTCGTGGGGGTGTATGAATATCTTATCGGTTTGGCGCATAGGCTGCAGGTGGCCGTCCTGGTATTGCGGTTCGCTGCCGCCGATATTGCTGACGACCTTGTTGTCTTTGTCGAGGATCGTGACGAAGCCGGTGCCGACTGCGTTTAGATCGGGGGATCTCAATACGGCGGCATAAAGATGATCTTTATGGATCACGGGCCGGCATACACAGGCGCCCGGCAGGGCGATCACTTCCAGCAGGTTTCCTTGTTTATCGAAGCGTTTGAAGCAGTTTCGGGTGCGATCGGTGATGAGGAGAGTATGGTCTTCGCGGCGCGTGTCCCAGCAGATGCCGTGGGCGTTGTCCAGATGGGCGTCGCCTTCTCCCCTGCCGCCGAAATATTTTTGCAGTTGTCCATTTTTGTCGTAATGCAGGATATATTGCGCGCCGTAACCATCGGCGATGAAGATGTCGCCATTGGCGTCGATGGTGGTCTCGGTGGGAACGAATTCTTTTACGTCTTTATAGATGCCGGCGTCGAGCGGCGGGTCGATGGTCATCAGAATTTTCCCGTCCATCGTGGTTTTGTAGACCTGGTGTTTCGCCGTATCCGTGATGTAAAGGAATTCCGTGCCGTTCTCGTCGTGGAGCGTGAGGCCATGGGCGCCGGGAAAGTCATGTCCCCAGCTATCGAGCAGCTGGCCCTTTGTATCGTAGATGAGGACGTTGTTATGGGTTTCGTTTGTCAACAAGAGAATGCGGCCTTTCTTGTCTTGCACCATTTCGTGGCAGTCGTTTACGGGGTATTGGCCCGAGTCGCATTTGCTCCATTTTTCGTCCAGAGTGTAGCGCATGCCGTTGTAGCCGTAGATCTTTTCTTGTTTGCGGCCGGTCTTCGGGCGGTTGGCTTTGGGCAGGTAGAGGCCGGCGAGGGCGAGGCTGGAGTTTTTTATGAATTTTCTTCGTTGCATGGTTTAGTTTTTTATGCGATGAGTCCGTCGACGACCTTGCCGGCTACGTCGGTGAGGCGGTAACGGCGTCCCTGGTGTTTGAATGTCAATTTTTCGTGATCCAGCCCCATGAGGTGGAGTACGGTGGCGTGGAAGTCGTGGACGTGTACCGGGTCTTTGGTGATGTTATAGCCGAATTCGTCGGTTTCGCCATAGACGCCCGGTTGTACGCCGCCGCCGGCCATCCAGATAGTGAAGCACCGGGGGTGGTGATCGCGTCCGTAGTTGTCGGGCGTCAGTATTCCCTGGCAGTAATTGGTCCGGCCAAATTCCCCGCCCCAGATGACGAGCGTTTCGTCAAGCAGTCCACGTTGTTTCAGATCCTGTACCAATGCGGCGGAGGCCTGATCGACGTCCTTGCATTGTCCTTTGATCTCGCCGGGCAGGTTGTTGTGTCCGTCCCAGCCCTGGTGATATAATTGTACGAAGCGGACGCCGTTTTCGCTTAGCTTGCGTGCAAGGAGACAGTTGGCGGCGAAAGATCCCGGGATCAAACAATCTGGGCCATATAATTTCAGCGTGTCTTCGGGTTCTTTGGTCAGGTCGGTTATTTCGGGGACGGCGGTTTGCATCCGATAGGCCATTTCATATTGCTGGATCTTGGTGTTGATCTCGGGATCGCCAAACTCCTTATAGGATTCTTCGTTGAGGGCGGCCAGTTCGTCGAGCATCTTTCGTCTTTCCGGCCGGCTCATGCCATCGGGGTCGTTGAGGTATAGCACGGGGTTTTCTCCGTTGCTGAACTGTACGCCCTGGTGGATGGAGTCGAGGAAGCCGTTGGACCAGAGTTTGGAGTATACGCCCTGGCCATTGCCCTTTCCTTTTGACAGGAGGACGCAAAAGGCGGGAAGATTTTTGTTCTCGCTTCCCAGGCCATAGCTGAGCCAGGCGCCCATGCTTGGGCGGTTACCCTGTTGCGCGCCGGTTTGCATGAAGGTGAGCGCAGGGTCGTGGTTGATGGCCTCGGTGTACATACTTTTTACGAAACACAGGTCGTCGGCGGCTTTTGCCGTATAGGGCATAAGCTCGCTCACCCAGGCCCTCGCGTGGCCATATTGTCCGAACTGAAAGACCGAGCCGGCAAGGGGAAATTTTGTCTGGGTGGACGTCATACCCGTGAGCCGTTGTCCATTTCTTACCGATGAGGGTAAATCCTCCCCCTGCATTTTATTGAGAAGCGGTTTATAGTCGAACAGGTCGAGTTGGGAGGGGGCGCCATTCTGAAACAGATAGATGATCCGTTTTGCCTTTGGAGCAAAATGCGGGAGGCCCAGGGTCAACGACTCTTCCTTGTCTTTGGCAAAAAGATCGGGGATGAGCAGCGAGCCAAGCGCCATGCCGCCGATGCCGAATCCCAGGCCTTTCAGGAAGCGGCGGCGGTTGAAGTGCAGATGGCGTTCCAATAATTGTTTTTCCATACTACGGGATTTTGTCAGGTCTTTGTAATCGTCTCTTCTAAGTTATACAACATATCTATGACGCGCATGAGGGCCGCGGTTGTGGCTATGCTCGCGGTCTGTGGCTGGGCATGGGTCTGCGGCTGGGTTTGGGCCTGCGGCTGCGGGTATTCGCCGATGTCCAGGGTCTTTTGAGCGTTTGTTTTGGACTTTTGAAATCCGGCGAGCTCTTCGAGATAGTATTGTTTGATGCGTTCCTGTTCTTTTTGCGTGGGTTTCCGGCAGAGGATGAGGCGGAATGCCGTTTCGATCTTGGTGTCTTCGTTCGAGGGCTCGAGTTCCAGGCGTTGCGCGAGTACTCTTGCCGCTTCGAGGACGGTGGGGTCGTTGAGCATGGCGAGAGCCTGGAGGGGGGTGTTGGTCCGGCCTCTTTTGACTTCGCATTGGTCGCGGTTGCTGGCGTCGAACATCCCCATGACGGGTGGCGGAACGGTCAATTTGATGAAAGTGTACAGACCACGTCGATAGAGGGAATCATGATGGTCCTGGCGATAGGTGGCGAGGACTCCCCGGCCGGATGTCGCGGCTTCCCAGACGCCTGCGGGCTGATAGGGTTTGACGCTTGGTCCCCCGATGGTCGTGACGAGGATGCCGCTGCTCGACAGCACCATGTCCCGGATGAATTCTGCCGGCAGCCGCATGCGGGGTCCGCGTGAGAGATAAGCATTCTCGGGGTCTTTCTCGAGCTTTTCCGGGGTGGCTTTAGCCGATTGGCGGTAAGTGGCGGATAGCACGATCTGTTTGACCAATCGTTTGATATCCCAGCCGTGTTCCATAAGATCTTTTGCGAGCCAGTCCAGCAGCTGCGGATTGGTGGGCAGGTCGCCCTGCATGCCGAAGTCGCCGGCGCTTTTCACGATCCCTCTGCCAAAGAATTCCTGCCAGACCTGGTTGACGAATACTCTTGCCGTGAGCGGGTTTTGCGGGCTCACCGTCCATCGCGCCAGGCCGAGGCGGTTGCGGGGGAACTGCGTTGTATCATAGGTCATCACCGATCTCAGAGCGGCGGGTTGGACTGGCAGCGTCGGGGCATCATATCGGCCGCGGGAAAGCAGATAGGTGGGGCGGACGGTGTCCTGCTCGCCCATCACGGAGACCTTGAGGCTTGTATCGCGGCTATTTATGAATTTTAGCGTGGTTTGTATGTCCGAATCATGTATCGTGAGGACCGGCATTTTGGCTGGTTTGGATACCGAGACGTCTCCTTCGTAGCCCAACTCTTTGGTGTTATTGAAGAAGGCCAGCAGCGAATAGTAGTCTTTTTGGGAGAAGGGGTCGTATTTGTGGTCGTGACATTGGGCGCATTCTACCGTGAGCCCCAGGATGCCTTTGCCGTAGGTCCGGGTTTTGTCGATGAGGTATTCGACGCGGTATTCTTCCGGGACCACCCCACCCTCCTCTGTATATTTATGATTGCGGAAGAAAGCCGTCGCGAGGATCTGCTCTTTCGTTGCTCCGGGGAGCATGTCACCGGCGATCTGCCAGGTGAGGAACTGGTCATAGGGCATGTTTTCGTTGAAGGCATGAATGACCCAGTCGCGCCAGGGCCATTGGGTTCTTATGTTGTCATCCTGGTAGCCGTAGGAATCCGCATATCGGGCGACGTCCATCCAGTGTACGGCCATCTTCTCGCCGTATTGCGGGGTGCTTAACAGCTCGTCGACCTGTTTTTCGTAGGCGTTCGGGCTATTGTCGTTTTGATAGGCGTCCATGCGTTCCAGCGTTGGCGGAAGGCCGGTGAGGTCCAGGCAGAGTCGTTTTAGCAGACGTTCTTTGTCGGCCTCTTCGTTGGGTTGCAGGCCTTGTTTTTCGAGCCTGGCGAGGACGAAATAGTCGATCTCGTTCTTCGGCCATTTTGATTCGCCTTGCGGTATCGGGGCTTTTACCGGCGGGGTGAAGGCCCAGTGTCTTTCATAGGGCGCTCCTTCTTTGATCCACTGTCTGAACAAGTCTATTTCTTGTGGGGTGAGGGCGCCGAGATGGGCGTCTACCGGCGGCATCTGATAGCCGACGTTGGTCGACGACACTCGTTTTAGCAATTCGGATCGTTCCGGCTTGCCGGGGACGATGGCGAAAGCGCCTTTTGTATTCTTTAATGGCGCATAGGCGCTGTCTTGAATGTCCAGGCGTAGGTGGGCTTCGCGGTGGTTGGCGTCGGGGCCATGGCATTTGAAACACTTGTCGGAGAGGATCGGGCGAATATCAAAATTATAGCTGATTTTAGCAGTTGCGGCGCTATTTCCGGCGCTGGTAGTGGTTATGGCGCCAGCGGCATTTGCGTCTTGTGTATTCGGGTCGCCGGTCTTGTGGTGGAAACAGGAAGCAAAAAGGATGATTGTTCCCACGGTGAGGGTCGTTATGGCAGCAATGTAGCGGATGGCGATAGATTTATTCTAAAGTTAAAAAAAATTTGGTCGGTTTGGCTACAAATCTCCGGATTTAGGCTACGGAGTTTTTTCGTTGGGGTCTGACCTTTGCGGTATCAATTCTTAATTTATTTACTATGACAGATCAAAAAATCGCGCTTGTTACCGGGGCAAATCAAGGGATTGGCTTTCAGATCGCCAAGGCGCTTGCTTCTAATGGGTATGTTGTCTTTGTGGGTTCGCGTAATTTGGCTAATGGAGAGACGGCGGCTTCTTCCATTGGCGGCAATGCCTATGCTATTCAGCTTGATGTCACCGATAAGAACTCTATTGCTGCGGCGGTTGCGCGGATCCAGGAGGCGTATGGTTCTCTGGACCTCCTGGTTAATAACGCGGCCATCTCGCATTCGGTTTCGAGAAAGACGCTGGAAGACAGTATAACGGCGAGCCGGGCCAGCGTTGCTTCGCTCGACGAGGTGCGGGCGGTGTGGGAGACCAATGTATTCGGGGTGCTGGCGTTGACGCAGGCGATGTTGCCGTTGTTGCGTTCCTCGGCTTCCGCGCGGATTGTCAACGTATCGAGTGGCGTCGGATCGTTGACCCTGAATTCGAACCCCAGCTTTCCGTATCGGCAGGGTTTTGGCGTCGTTTATGCGGCATCGAAGACGGCCCTCAATGCTATTACGGTTGCGTTTGCCATCGAGCTGGAGGCAGAGGGCATAAAAGTGGTGGCTTGTAGTCCGGGTTTTACGGCTACGGCGCTCAACAATTTTCAGGGCACCGAGACAGTGGAACAAGGTTCGCGGCATCCTATCGAGGTGGCTCTTGATATGAATGGGCCAACCGGTACCTTTACGGGGCCCAACGGTCCCCTACCCTGGTAATCCGGCGGGGCCGCTACTCCGTTAAAATACCTTTTATGATGAACTCTATATCGGATGTGCATCGGGCTTTGGGCTTGCCCAACCCTCATCATCCGTTGATCAGTGTCCTGGATAATAGTCAAAACCAGATCGATATCTGTGGACTGCCGACCTCCCATGTGCTCAACTTCTATAAGGTGACGTTTATCACGAAGCTGGGTGGAAAATTGAAGTATGGTCAGGGGTATTATGATTTTGATGAAAGCAGTCTTCTTTTTGCAGCCCCGGGTCAGCTAATCGGCAGCTCCGGCGAGGGTCACGCAGAAAACGCAGGATATGTGTTGCTTGTGCACCCGGACTTTCTGCAGGGCTATCCTATTGTTAAAAAGATCGGCGGGTATGGGTTCTTCTCTTACGCCGCGAACGAGGCCTTGCATCTTTCGGACCAGGAAGGTGCGACTATCCTTTCGATCTATAAAATCATGCTGGAAGAGCTGATTAGCCGGATAGATGATTTTAGCCAGGATGTGATGATCGCACAGATCGAGTTGTTACTTAGTTATGCCAACCGGTTTTATAAGCGGCAATTTATCACGCGCAAGGCAGTGAGCAATGATCTGCTTTTAAAGCTGGAGGAGTTGCTGAATGAATATTTTGGGCGATCGTTGCATGAGGGCATACCCACCGTCCAATATCTTGCCGAACGGCTCAACTATTCGCCGACCTATTTGAGCGATCTATTACGCGCGCTCACCGGTCAAAACGCACAACAGCATATCCACCATAAGCTCATCGAAAAGGCGAAGGAGAAGTTGTCGACCACGGAGCTTTCCGTAAGCGAGATCGCCTATGAGTTGGGGTTCGAGCATCCGCAGTCGTTCAGCAAGTTATTCAAGACAAAGACGAATCTTTCGCCGCTGGAGTTCAGGAGGTCGTTTAATTAGGAGAAATTTTCACCAATACCGCGCCGTGTGGCGGGATCTGGGTGGCGTATTTACCGCGCATAACACCTAAGTCGGCTTTCCGCCAGAGGTCGCGGACCGAGACTTTCCCTTTTAATTTTAAGGAAGCGAAGGGTATGGATACTTCATGCGTCTGCTCGCCAAGGTTGAACAGCGCTACATATAATCCTTTACCGTTGTGCTCTTTTGACACCCAGACCATGCTTGTACTGTCTTTGGAGAGCTGATGGGGGTCTTCCCCCTGCTGATTGACGGCCAGCACCTCGTTGTTGGTGAAGAGTAGCTCCTCGGTGTCGCGGTTGTCCGGCAGATTACCACCCAGCATGAGCGGC
>Ga0206822_1117_pt1 | contig 18565 bp, 15 predicted proteins | sample Alteio_BWOrgCont_83_FD_152913 | JGI IMG/M metagenome (GOLD analysis project Ga0206822, IMG submission 152913) | Enriched cells from forest soil in Barre Woods Harvard Forest LTER site, Petersham, Massachusetts, United States -... | ecosystem: Environmental > Terrestrial > Soil > Temperate forest >... | reverse complement strand
AAACAAACACTTTTGGAAATTTTCCCTGTCCAAGATTTTGAATTGGGCACCAAAATGCAAGAAAAAGAAATGATCCGAGAATTCAAAAAATGGAGAGATCAAGCATTTGCTTTAAAAATGATAGATTTGAAGGGATCGGGTGGAAAAATCGTGCTAAAAGACTTAACGGACGAACAAATTGAATCCCTTGCCGAGTATATTCTTGGGGATAAAGATCATTTTAGCCGAAATAACCTCGAAATCAAATGTGTCGTCCAATTTTAATTCGATGGCATTCCGCTTGGAGGTGGTGACTCCTCTCCATGAGACAATTCACCTCCATATTCGGCTGTTTTTAACATTAATCCGACTAAAATTACGCTTAATCCCACCGCAATGATGGGATGAATCAACCAATTGGTTTTATAGACATAAGCACGAAAGATTGCATAAACAATCGCATAGGATGCTGTGAGTAACCCATAAAATTTATGTTCTGCAATAAGTCCAGGACTTGCTTGTATTTGTTCAGCCGCCTCCAAACCTGCAAACACTGTTGGGATGGCAAGTAATGCTCCGGCAAAAAGCATCCAATGACCCACAAAAAACGCCCCTTTTTTCCCTATCCCATACAGCAAATCGCAAACCAAAACTCCGCAGAATAGTACGATAGGAAAATGGACTAACATGGGGTGAATCTCCCCCCAATTAAAGTCGCTGGCTGCAAGTAGAAGCATAAGGAAACCTCTCTTTTGTCCAGACATAGCATATAAGTATTATTATAGAAAGAGGGAAGGGACGAGATGAGGTAATTGCATAAGTCCTATGAGTGCGGTGTCTTTTGGTTGAATGAGTAACGTTGCGAACTAACGATGGAAGCCCTCACGTGTTAGCCCAGGCTGAGCTTGCGAAGCCTGGGTACTGAAGCTTAACATCTTAGCCCCGGAGGGGCGACACGTTTTTAAAGACGTAGAAAATTTATAATTTAAGCCCACAGTGATAGCCCAAGAATAATATTGGTTACACGACAAAAACGTGTCGCCCCTCCGGGGCTAAGATGTTAAGCTTCAGTACCCAGGCTTCGCAAGCTCAGCCTGGGCTAACACGTGAGGGCTCCATACATTAGTTTGCCACGCTATAGTGTTCGATTGAAAAGTTCGGCATATTGGACGAGTTCTTTTTCATCTTCAATTCCTGCCGTTACCCGTATGGTATATTTGTTTTTGCTCATTGCTTTCCATTGAGCATAGGGCCCATCAATCTTTGGATCATAAATTCCTAAAACTTGGGTTTCCGTTTTAGAATGAGCAGTAATATAATTCATTTTTTAAACTTAAGTAATTATTTCTTGGCAGATGTATTATAATAAATTATATAAATTTATTACCACCGTATAAAATACTGTGTTTTTTTATTCTTTTTATTGGTATAATTTTCTTTATTACAAGAGGTGATAATGAAAAAAATAATATTTTGTTTTTTAAATATATTGTTATTGTCTATTAGCCTAAGCGCCGAAATAATCAAAACATCCAACATCCAAGACATCAGAGAAGAAATGACTGAAAATACCATGGTATTTTTCAATATTGCTGAAGTACTCATGGACACCGAAACAAGTTTAGGGACGCAAGCTTGGAGAAAATTTATTCGCACGCGTCTAGACTCCAAACTTCATGATGAGCTTAGTTTTTTTGTTTTTGAACATGTCCCGCCAAAATGTCCAGAACCATCTACACCTGAACTCATTAGAGATATTCAATCCAAAGGGCTCATTGCTTTTGCATTTACTTCTAGAGGAAGGAATGAATGGTATGCCTCGCCAATTCCAAATGTAGACTTAATCACAGAACAACTCTTGCTTCAAATCGACATTGATTTTTCCAAGACACAACTCAATGAGGAGCTTTTATTGCTGCCAAATTTGTTTGCAGAGTTCTATCATGAAGGAGTGATCTACGCCACCAATACCAAGGAAAAAGATGAACTATTACTCGAAATCCTTGAAAAAACAGGCTATCGCCCTGCAAAAATTGTATTTATCGATGACAAGATAGATTCTTTGATTGCTATGGAAAAAGCTATTAGCAGTCTAAATATTCCTTTTGTGGGATATGCTTATACGCGAACATCAATAGATCATGCCAATTTCGATCCACTTATTGCCAATATTCAATTGGATTGGCTAATTACATTTGGAAAAATTTTGACTGATAATGAGGCCATCGAAATCAAGAACGAACAATTTTTGGATATCGACTTGCAACAATATTTTGAAGAAGTTATCGAAAAGTGGAAAGAGTCATTATAAAACCATTATTGGTGTTTTATTTCAAAAGCGGCGACAAGTCGCCGCACTCCAATTTTCCGTATTAATTGGTGTTGGATATGTTAGGAAGGCGATTCTTTCCCTTTAACTAACTCTACCTTGATAACTCCCATATCAATTAGTCCTTGTATACTAGCAAGAACGACAATTAAGGGAATTGGCTGATTTTCAGATTCCTTCCAAGCTTCATTGGAATCCATAAAATCAACTATCACTTTCATTTTTCCAATGATAGTTTTCAATGTCGACATTTCCTTCTCAATATGCTTGGTCAATCGTCCGCAATCAAACATCATTTCAGACAACATCAATCCACCAAATACTTCTTTGAACTGATTTTTTTCCTCATCATTCATGCTTGGATCTAGTTGAAGGCCCCCAAAAAGTGCTTCTTGTATTTTAGCCATCTCTTTATTATAGCTCGCCGATACTTCATTATATTGTTTTTCTAAATCGCCTAACGTTGCTTTAAAGTCGATGAAAGGATTTGCTTTTAAGTTCTGTTTTACTTCTTCAGTCAGCAACATTAAATCATTTCGTTTACTTTCTGGAATAGAATTAGGAAAGCCTGGATGACCCTTCACCTCATTGAAAAAAACTTGAACTTTAGCGATCAATAAGTTCAAGGGATGAGAATCAATAACCGGAGTGCCTTTAGCTTCGGTAGTCCTTTCAGTTATTTGTGGGCTGTTGTTTGGAGAGGTCATGAATATAGCTGTAACAGATGGTATGGCCATTATTTTTCCTTTGTTATGTTGTTGACGAACGAAAAAAGCGTTCGGTCGGTATCGTAAGGTCACTTGGGAATTAAGATAAGGGTAGTAAATACGGTGGAACTTAGATTTGGATTCGGAGCCAGCGCAATGTCAGTGAATTAAAAATAAAATTACACGAAGGGCTTGACGAAGTCTCTGGAGTGCGTGCGCTTTAGCGCCGCTTTTGCCCCGTAGATTGAGATGATGAGATACATTTCCAAGACCTATCATGGGGCTATAAATTAAATTCCCACAATTTAAGGGGCAAGAGCGCGCTAAAGCGCGCGCACTCCAGAGACTTCGTCAAGCTCTTCAAATTTAATAGTAATATAATTTTTAATTCACTGACGTTGCGCTGGCGCTCCGGACTAAGGACTATAACTCTTGTACGAAAATTATTTTTTTGTTACCAACGAGGTAATAACATATAACTTGAGTATAAGCATCGAAGATGAGAATTGATTACATAATGTTTTTAGTCGGATTGACAGCTTTTTCACAAGTTGTCGCTCATGAAGCTAGTATTGATGAGAAGGAAGCTGAAGCTATCGGAACTGAAGCTTACATCTACGGATATCCTTTGGTAACTATGGAAATGACCCGCCGCGTTATGACTAACGTGATCGAACCAGAAGGTTCTTTTGGAGCACCAATGGGACAGTTCGCCAACTTGCGCGAGTATCCGACCGCTGCTTATAGAAAAGTCACTGCTCCAAATGCGGATACGCTTTACTCGATAGCATGGCTTGACGTCTCCAAGGAACCCTATATTCTAAGTCTACCAGACGAAGCTGATAGATACTTTCTGATGCCGATGTTGAGCGCGTGGACTGATGTCTTCCAGGTTCCAGGCAAGCGTACCACTGGCACAAAGGCCCAAACATATGCCATTACCGGCCCGAATTGGGTAGGAAAACTACCAGACGGAGTCACCGAGTACAAATCGCCGACCTCCTTGGTGTGGATCCTCGGTCGCACGTACTGCACTGGCACGGCGGAAGATTATAAGACAGTTCATACTATCCAGGATAAGTATACTCTGACTCCCCTAAGCGCCTACGGAAAACCCTACACTCCACCCAAGGGTAAGATTAATCCAGCGATTGACATGGAGACTCCAACGCGAGATCAAGTAAACCGCATGGATGCGGGAGCCTATTTCAAACTAATGGCGGAACTGATGAAGGACAATCCGCCCTCAAAAGCAGATGCTTTAATAGTCGAAAAAATGGCGAAGATAGGTCTCAAACCTGGGAAAGACTTTGATATCAATACAATTGACCCCGCTGTGGCAAAGGGATTAGAAAGGGCTCCAAAGGCTGCCCTCGAGAAAATCCAAATGCAGTTCGATAAAATTGGAACTAGGGTGAATGGCTGGGAGATCTTTAATAAAACAGGAGTTTATGGCACTAACTATCTGGATCGGACAATAATCACGATGATAGGCCTTGGTGCCAATCGACCGCTCGATGCGGTCTATCCAACATCAAAAATGGATGCTGTTGGTAATCCATACAGCGGCTCCAACAAATACGTAATGCACTTCAATAAAGGACAATTGCCTCCAGTCAATGGATTCTGGTCTTTAACGATGTACGGTTCCGAATTTTTCTTTGTGGAGAATCCCCTGAACCGCTATTCGCTTAGTCAGAGGAACGAATTCAAGCTTAATGTCGATGGTTCGATAGACTTGTACATTCAGAATGAAAGCCCTGGGAAAGATAAGGAAGCTAATTGGCTGCCCGCTCCCAAGGGCGTGTTTTTTCTAATGTTGCGATTGTATTGGCCAAAAGAAAATGACCCGACGATTCTAAATGGTACTTGGCAACCACCGGCTGTCCAAATTGTAAGATAATCAATAAGAGAAAAAAAATAATCAAATTATTGTACTGAAAGAAGACAGAAGAAGCTATAGCACTCCTTCTATTGAACACAATTACTGGATAAGAAATGATTCCACAAGATTTATGTTTAAGGTCTGGTATAAAAGGATATGATGCCTTAGAATATCTCGCCTTGAACCTGCGCTCCTCTTGGAATCATAGCACCGATGAGATATGGCGCCTGCTCGATTCCGAATTATGGGAACTAACGAACAACCCTTGGGCTGTTTTGCAGACTGTATCAACTGAAAAACTCGCCAAGCTTTTGTCCGAACAAAAATTTAGCGGTCTTCTAGATGCTTTCGTGAAAATCAGACAAAGTGTGCTGAGCTCGCCTACCTGGTTTGAGGAAAATCATTCCAAATCTCACCTGACTTGCATCGCTTATTTCAGCATGGAATTTATGTTGAGTGAGGCCCTTCCCATCTATTCCGGCGGCCTCGGAAATGTGGCCGGCGATCAGCTCAAGGCCGCAAGCGACCTTGGGGTGCCTGTCATCGCTATAGGATTGCTCTATAGCCAAGGCTATTTCCGTCAGTTCATCGACAAAAATGGTGACCAACAGGAGCTCTATCCCTACAACGATCCGGGGCAATTGCCCATCAGACCTTTGCGTTTGCCGAATGGGGAGTGGCTACGCCTCAAAATTGATTTGCCCGGCTGGTCGCTTTGGTTGCGTACATGGGAAGTCAAAGTAGGCCGAAGAACGCTTTATTTATTGGACAGCAACGATATAGCCAATATACCTGCTCATAGAGGGATTACCAGTGAACTCTACGGAGGCGATCGGGAGTTGCGTTTAAAACAGGAACTTATTCTCGGCATAGGCGGATGGCGTCTTCTGGATGCCCTTGGCATACAACCTGAAATTTGCCATATGAACGAAGGGCATGCGGCTTTTGTTGTGTTGGAAAGGGCTTTGAGTTTCATGCATAATACAAAACAATCGTTCGAAGTGGCTTTGGCTGCCACCAGAAAAGGCAATCTCTTTACAACCCATACTGCTGTGTCTGCCGGTTTTGACAGGTTTCCTCCTGATCTCATTGCAAAATACCTTGGGAAGTATGCACAAACAAAACTCGGGATATCGCTTGAGCGGTTGCTTGCCTTGGGCCAGTTAAATCCGAACGAAGATTTTAATATGGCTTATTTAGCAATCCGAGGATGCGGGGCTGCCAATGCCGTTAGTCAATTACACGGAGTGGTAAGCCGGCATCTATTTAAAGATTTATTTCCTCGTTGGCCTGAAGAAGAAATTCCGGTCGGATTTGTGACAAATGGGATCCACGTGCCGAGTTGGGATTCTTCATTTTCTGACGAACTTTGGACAGAAGCTTGTGGAAAAAGGCGGTGGCTTGGGAAGACAGAGGGGCTTGAGGAAAAAATCCGTGCTGTGCCGGATACGAAAATTTGGCAAATGCGCAATCAGTCGAGGAAACGTCTGATTGAACAGACACGCGCTCGATTAGTCAGACAGTTGGAAGCAAGAGGTGCCTCTGAAAAGGAAATTGCATGTGCAAAATCTTTTTTACATCCTGATACCTTAACCTTAGGTTTTGCACGCCGTTTTGCTGCTTACAAAAGACCTGATTTGCTCCTTACAGATGAAGATCGCCTACTTCGCATATTGACGAATAAGGATCGCCCAGTACAATTAATTATCGCCGGTAAAGCACATCCAGCGGATAAAGTGGGACATTCCTTAATAAAAAAATGGATGCATTACATTTCTAGGCCGGAAGCGCGCAGCCATGTGATCTTCCTTACCGATGACGACATGATTTTGACTGAACACCTTGTACAAGGTGTCGATTTGTGGATCAATACTCCAAGAAGACCTTGGGAGGCATGCGGAACGAGCGGGATGAAAGTGCTTGTCAATGGAGGATTGAATCTCTCAGAGCTAGATGGCTGGTGGGCGGAAGCTTATTCTCCCGATGTGGGTTGGGCTTTGGGTGATGGCAAGGAACATGGAGATGATCCAGCTTGGGATAAAGCAGAGGCAAACACTCTTTATGATCTTCTTGAAAGGGAAGTGATTCCCGAGTTTTATACTCGAGATAGCAGAAATATTCCTCTTGCCTGGACAACAAAAATCCGCGAGAGCATGGCTCGATTGACGCCACGTTATTCCTCCAACCGATCGGTGCGGGAGTACACAGAGAAATACTATCTTCCATTAACGGAAGGCTATCGCCAGCGAGCTGAAAATAACGGTTCTTTAGTGAAACAAATCGTCGATTTCGAGCTTTCTCTTGAGCAGAATTGGGGCAAAATGGGATTTGGCGAGTTGAAAATTGAAACCGGTAAAGATCAGCATTTGTTTGAGGTCCAGGTCTTTCTCTCTAATTTGGATCATCAGGTTATCAAAGTGGAACTTTACTCTACGGCTATGACAAAAGAAATGAAATATCAGGGACAGATACCCAATACTCCGAATGGGCATATTTATCGTGTGCAGGTTTCTGCTGAGGAACCGGCATCTGGTTTTACTCCTAGAATAATACCCTATTTTTCAGGGGTTGCTATTCCGCTCGAATCGAATTACATTTTATGGCAAAGGTGAATAATGAAGATAAGCCCCCTTGCAGGAAAATTGCCTACCCCGGCAATGTTGGTGAATGTCCCTGAACTCATCAAAGCTTACTATAGCGGAATCCCGGATCCTTCCATACCGGCCCAACGGATTGAATTTGGCACATCAGGGCATCGCGGTTCCTCTTTCGACAAAAGTTTCAACGAAAACCACATTCTAGCCATTAGTCAAGCGATCTGTTTATACAGGACACAGCAGAAGATCGATGGTCCCTTATTTCTAGGGATGGATACGCATGCCCTTTCTAGGCCGGCCTTAAAAAGTGCGCTCGAAGTCCTGGCTGCTAATGGAGTGACAGTGATGTTGTCTGAAGGAGATGAATATACTCCGACTCCGGCAATTTCCCACGCGATCCTCACATATAACCGTGGGCGCAAGGATCATTTTGCTGATGGCATTGTCATTACCCCCTCGCACAATCCTCCATCCGAAGGGGGCTTTAAATACAACCCTCCAAACGGAGGCCCGGCGGAACCACTCATCACAAATTGGATTCAAGACAAAGCAAATGAGTTTCTTCAAAACAAAATGTCCGGCGTCAAGAGAATTTCATTCGAGAAGGCTCTCGAGTCTTCTACAACGCGGAGGCACAATTACCTTAAAGCCTACGTTAGCGACCTTGTCAATGTGATCGATATGGAGGCTATTCGCAAATCAAAGATCCACATTGGAGTGGATCCGCTTGGCGGCGCGGGAGTCCACTATTGGAAACCCATAGCAGAAATGTATGGAATCAATCTTACGGTTGTCAACGAAACCGTCGACCCTACCTTTCGCTTTATGACAGTCGATTGGGATGGCAAGATTCGGATGGATCCGTCCTCTCCCTATGCAATGCAAGGCTTCATCGGGATGAAAGACCGTTTTGATATTTCATTTGCCTGCGATACCGATTACGACAGGCATGGAATTGTCACTAAAAGCTCAGGTTTACTTCCACCGAATCATTATCTTTCTGTCGCAATTCATTATCTTTTCCAGCATCGTCCTAAGTGGCGTAAGGACGCTGCCGTAGGCAAAACTCTCGTTAGCAGCCAGATGATCGATCGCGTTACGGCAAAACTCGGCCGGAAACTCTATGAAGTGCCTGTAGGCTTTAAATGGTTTGTAGATGGATTGTTAGATGGTTTCCTTGGTTTTGGAGGCGAAGAGAGCGCCGGCGCTTCATTTGTTCGCTTGGACGGTACGGTTTGGACGACAGATAAAGATGGAATCATCTTGGCTTTACTTGCTGCGGAGATTACAGCAAAGCTCGGTAGAGACCCCGGAGAAATCTACCAAGATTTAATTCGAGAGTTTGGAGACCCTATATATGACCGGGTTGAAGCCCCTGCAACGCCGGCGCAAAAAATGATATTAAAGAACCTATCTCCGGAAAGTGTCACCACTAAGGAATTAGCAGGCGAAAAGATCAGTGCAATCTTGACCAAAGCTCCGGGAAATGGAGCTCCGATCGGAGGATTGAAAGTAGAGTCTGCAAATGGATGGTTTGCCGCTCGTCCATCAGGTACAGAGGATATCTACAAAATATATGGAGAAAGCTTCCAGGGCAAGGATCACTTGGATCGCATTCTGAAAGAGGCCCAAACAATAGTCAATAACGCTTTAGGAAATTGAGTTTACTTAGCAATCCCGATAACGCCGCATCCAATTTTTGCACCGGAATTCCCTGCCGGTTGGCTGATGCAATCATCCTTTCCTTCATGTACGATGATTGATCTTCCAATAACATTGTTATTTCCTTGTAATTTGATGTCTTTACTTACAAAGTCAAAGTGGGCATGTCCATTGCTATCAGCAACGATATTTCCCATATCTCCTGCATGATGTTCAGGATCATTTGGGCAGCCATGTTTTTTATTCGTAGGATTGAAATGTGCACCTGCAGATGAAGCATCAGAGGCGCTGCAATCACCAAATTCGTGGATATGAAAGCCATGCTCGCCGGGTTTTAATCCGTTGATATCGGCTATAATTTGAACTCCGCCATTTACTTCTGTGAATCGGACAATTCCATTTGCTTTATTCCCGGTAGTCGGTTGGATAACTGCAATCGCTTTTACGTTGGACTCTTGTGCATATATTGTTGACAAGTTTATGGCGCCCAAAAATAAAGCGATGGTAAAAACAAAATTTCGTTGTGAGAGCATTTAATTCCTCCTAAATTATTTTTTTTTCAGATCAAATCAAAGTTCATTAATCTTCAATACATACTAATTGTCAATATTTTCCCATAGGTTGGTCCGAGCAGTGAATCACGCGGTCATAAGCATCTTTGATTAAGTCATGAAGTGGAATCACTGTACCATTAACTCTCTGCTCATCAAGAAGATCCAAATCAACATCTGACACAATCATTTGTTCTTGATTCACAATTCCCTCGGCTGCAATCCCATCTCGGGCGAAAAAAAAGTCCGCAGGAGTAAAGATAGCAGCCTGGCCATAATTAGTGGCCATCCCCGGAACTTGCGGAAGGTTGCCTACCGTGCATGCCATAGCTACATAGATCTGATTTTCAATCGCTCTAGCTTGTGCGCAGTAGCGAACCCGACAATATGATTGCCGATCATCTGTGCAAGAAGGGACAAATAGGATTTCCGCCCCAGCTTCAGCCATCACCCGTGCAGCTTCCGGAAATTCCACATCATAACATACAAGAATAGAGATTTTGCCATATTCTGTATGATATACATAAAAGCCGTGGCCGCGCTTCATTTGATATAGATTTTTTTCAGTATGGGTAAGATGAACTTTCTTCTGACGAAACACTCGGCCATTTGGAGTAAATAGATGGGCGGAATTGTATAATACTCCCTGCTCAATGACGGGATGGGTTCCTGCTATGATATAGAGGTAGTTATCAATTGCCAGTCTTTTGAAAAGATTGTCGTAGTCTTTTGTGAGCTGAGCTAAGATACGGGCAGAGCGGCCTGAAGAAGACTCGCGCAAATAACTTAGCAGTTGCATGGTAAATAATTCAGGAAATAAGATGAAATGGCTATTGTATTCTTTTGCGCTTCGAACAAAAAATTGGACTTGATCAGCAAATTCTTTAAAAGAGCCAATAGGACGAAGTAAGTATTGTACGGCGGCTATCCGCACTCGATGAGGGCGAGTGTGCTCTATCATGTGTTCTTTCGCGAGCTCTAGCAATGCAATATGCTCTTCCCTTTCTTGCAAACTTACATCCATCACATATTCAGGGTTGAGCCACTCCAGCAACGTAGCGAATCCCCGTGATTCTTTATCATGCAGATATTCTGGGACAATATCCAAAACAGCAAATCCATTTTTGAGCTGAAAATTTAATGTCGGGTCTTTCCTTTTGCCTTGAATTACTTCTGTGACATATTTTTTGGGAGACAGCAGATTGCTTACTTTAGCATATCCCGGTATCCGCCCCCCTGTTAGAATACGCTTCAAGCCGAGATCCTTAACTATCTTTTTACGGGCTTCGTAGAAGAGTGATCCAACGCCTTGTCCACGGAAATCGGGATCGACCCCAATATCAGCGCCATATAAAGTAAGGCCCTTTGGATTATGAGTGCTAAACGTTCCATGTCCTGTGATTATTGACCATTGCGCGGACTCGGAATAATCATCCCAATCAATGATCAGGGAGCTTGATGAAGCAACGATCTTACCGGTTTGATCGACAGCTACTAACTGCCCTTCCGGGAAGATTGTGATATGTTGAAGAAGTTCTTCGACTTTCCAACTTGGCATATCTGGGAAAGCTCGTTGCTGCAGTTCAACAATAGCAGGCAAATCCTCTGCTGTCATTTGTCTAATAGTAATAGCTGACTTTTCTTCTTTTTCTTCCATAAACTCTAGATTATCCCACCTAATCTATAAACTAAACAGTTTTTTAAAAAAAAGTATTTGCACGCTTTAAAATGCCCGTCCTTCAAGCATCAATAAGTGTTCAACAATTGGACCTAAAGACAATGCAGGGAAAAAAGTCAGTGCCCCGACAATTAGGATGATGCTAATCAATAGGATAACAAATAAAATTGAATCGGTGGAAAACGTTCCCGAAGAGGGTGGTGTACTCTTTTTCCGAGCTAATAAACCGGCAATGGCAAGGCTTGGCAAAATGATCGAAATCCTTGCTATCATCATCACTGTTCCCAATGCTAAATTGTAGTAATTGGTATTCGCATTTAATCCGGCAAAGGCACTTCCGTTGTTTCCCGCAGAGGATGTAAATGCATATATTATTTCCGTTAGTCCATGGGGCCCCTGATTCCCTAAACTTGACAGTGCTTCCGGCAGAAAACATGAAATGCCCGCTCCAATTAATATCAAAGCTCCGGGCATTAAAACTGCCAGCATCACCCACTGCATTTCACGTTTTTCAATTTTTTTGCCCAGATATTCTGGTGTCCTTCCCACCATAAGGCCGGATAAAAAAACTGTCAGCAACGTTAACATAATAATGCTGCATAAGCCTACGCCTACGCCGCCAAAGACAAGTTCTCCTAACATTATGTTGAACATGGCAACGCCGCCTGCAAGTGGCGAAAGGCTAGACATCATGGCACTGACCGAACCATTGGCTGTTGCCGTGGTTGACACAGACCATAGCAAGCTGTTAGTCATTCCAAGACGGGTTTCTTGGCCTTCTAACAATGGGTAAGCTTCCATAACCGGGTTATGGATATGTTCTGAATAAAAGGAAATCAAAATGCCTCCGACCCAAAGAAAAAGCATGACTGAATAGAGCAGCCAACCATGTTTGGTTGAACCTATCATCTTTCCATAGGCATAAACGGTAGCTGCCGGAATTAAGATAAGTGCAAGCATTTCAAGGAGATTGGAAAAGGCTGTCGGATTCTCAAAGGGATGCGCACTATTGGCATTGAAAAAGCCTCCGCCATTTGTCCCTAACTGTTTAATAGCAATTTGAGAAGCTACGGGTCCAAGAGGGATTGTTTGTGGAGCGTCTTCTAATGTGGTCACCTCCTTATATGGAGAAAAAGTTTGGATCACCCCTTCACCCACCAAAAATATAGACATGATAATCGAAAGGGGAAGCAGAAGATAGACAACCATCCGAACAATATCAACCCAAAAATTCCCTATCGTTGCCGCCGATTTTCTGATGAATCCTCTAGTTAATACAAGCAGTGCTGCCATTCCGGTGGCTGCACTTAAAAAATTATGGGAGGTTAATCCTAGCATCTGTGTCAGGTAGCTTAGCGTTGTTTCTCCCGAATACGATTGCCAATTGGTATTGGTTGTAAAACTCATGGCTGTATTAAAGGCAAGTGGCCAAGACACTGCGCCAAAATTCTGTGGATTCAACGGAAGATATCCTTGAATAAGCTGTAGAAAGAAAAGGGTAATGAATCCAAGGAAATTAAAAAGCAAAAGAGCTTTGCCATATTGAATCCAAGACATCTCCTCCTTAGGATCGGTTCCCCCCACACGATAACAGAGATTTTCCAGCCATCCTAAAATGCTCGTGGCAAGAGTTGTTTTCCCAGTAAAAACATTGGCTATGTATGTACCAAGGATAGGTGTAAGGAGGATAAAGAGACCCGCGAAGAAGATCGATTGAATCAATTCAAATGACATTAAGAAACTCCAAGCTGAGACTTTCAATCTATAATAATTAAAAAATTATTTCAATTAAGATTCTACGACTTGACAAAAATTTTTAGCAATTATAACGTCAGATTTCAATTTGAAAAATTCCTTGAGGAATTATGACTATCCACAATATTCGCTTCACTTCCATTCTTTATGCATTGATCTATATGCTGTCTATGATTTCTTATGTCAATGCGGATGAGAATTGTGATGATCAAGCATGTAAATCTGAGAATAACGGTTCTTCAGATACTGCTTGTGATAAAGATAAAGAAGAGGCGAAGGAACCGCCAAGAAGGGCTTTACCCGCTCCCTTTGCCTCACCTCCATTCCCTTCTGGAGAATTCCAAGGCTATCCTTTAGTCGGCGTCCCTAATGACGATACCGTCTACCCGCTCATGAAATTGATCTATAGTACATGCGCAGGGGATGCAATCAAAGAAACAAGAATCAAAGCCTATGGCTGGTTCAATGCTTCTGCCAACCGAAGCAATTGTAAAGATTCCAATAGTCCGTTCTCTTATTGGCTTGTTCCCAATCGATTTGAATTAGATCAGTTCGTTTTTCGTGTGGAAAGACAAGTCGATTCCGTACAGACGGACCATAAGGACATAGGATTTCGTTCCACTTTTTTATATGGAATCGATTATCGCTACATGACAGCAGGCGGTTGGACTAGTTATCAATTACTCAAACACAACCAGCTTTATGGTTACGACTTCACAGAGCAATATATTGATATCTACACTCCCTCTATTGCCCAAGGGATGATTACAAGAATCGGACGTTGGATTGCTTGTCCTGATATTGAGACTCAGTTTTCTCCAGACAATTACATGGGATCTCATTCTTTGCTTTTTACTTTTGATACCTATACTCAAACAGGGATCATGCTGACGATCATGCTTAACAAGTACTGGACGGTTCAAGCTTGTATTCATGCAGGAACAGATATGGCTCCTTGGTATAAGGGCGCCCTGCCGACAGGGATGTTTGGTGTTCGATGGGTATCGTGCGATAATAAAGACTCCATCTATTTGGTGTTGAATTCCATTAATTCGTCGAAATTCCGCCGCTTCCATATGTATGGGCAGAAGCTTGGCCACGATAATTTCAATTATCTAGTGGGTACTTGGCAGCATAAATTTAATGATGATATCCACACAAAAACCGAAGGGTATTTTATGTGGCAGCGTAATGCTGTTGTCGGAGGAACGCCAAGTGCCGGACCGGTTAAACCTTTTGGCGGTGGTGGGGGCATTGGGGCCAATATTCCTGGATTTTCTTGGACATATGGGGTTGTGAATTACACGATGTTTAAGGTGTCGGATAAAGCCTTCTACACACTTCGAAATGAGGTTTGGAAAGATGCCCAAGGAGAAAGAAGCGGTTTTCGCGGTATTTACACAAGCCATGCGATTGGTTTATCGTATAATTTAAACTCACTTGTTCAGGTACGCCCCGAAATCGGTTACTATAGGAATTGGGATCATCGAGCCTTTGACAACGGAAAGCGAAGGGCATTGGTCATGGCAGCGTTCGATGTGACTGTTCGTTTCTAAAAATAAGGAGAGCAATGTCGATTTCATTGGCTAATCTACTTCAGCCTTATGAGATTACCTCTTTAGATAAATCGACACCTTGCTTTCCCCATAAGCCCAAAGAAAGACTTATCAGAAGGCATGTCACTTGGCTCCTCCAAGAAAGGCAAGGCCTGGCTAAATTCGCCGCCACAATCCTTAAAGTGATAGAGGTTTGCCTTCTTTGCTTGTCCATCGTAGGCCTTCCTCTCCTCTATCAAGCCATACATCACGCCTGGAAAATCAAATCAGAAGAGGATTTCTTTCGCCTATCAAGTTCAATTCCCAAGCCGGATTCACAGGTTAAAATCGAGTTCAAAACAAAAAGGGAAACTTTTAACCATACTCATGAATTTATCATTCAAAATGCCATTTTGTGGACCAGGAAAAAAGGCTCTCAATTAGATTGGAAACCCGTCTATTACAGCGGGAAAATTCCGATGGAGTTCAGCAGTGACGGATCAAATTTGATCGTATTAGATGAAAATCGTCGAGTGCATTATAAAAAAATTCTAAGGGAGTATAGGCAGGAAGAGGGGAATCCCGATGGAGCTTCCGCCGATAAAAGCACAAAAAATAACTGGAAAGATCGTTGGTTTTCGCTGCCTTACCTCCATCACATCGTAAATGTATTCATTCATAAACATCTATATATTGCTTCTGAGGTGAGGGCCTGGGCTATTTCCCATAGAGGATTTTTTAATAATTACCTGGAGGATGGATATAAGAAACACTATGTTTACCCGGGATGTTCTACATTGTATGTCCTGGAACTTACCGGAAAATTTATCAGATTTTTTGATCCTTGGTCTCCCAAACATTCTAAAATCTGCATTCCATTGCCAGAATCAGAAACGTCAACGTTTGTAGGGGACAATATGTCAGCCAGTGCATCGACCTTGATGGTGATTGGTTACGAGTCGAAAAAAGATGATCCATTGAAAACCCTTAAAATCTATACAAGACTTGCTGACATCGATTCTATGGGGTGGAATCCTGGATTTAAATACGACTACTTTCCGCGTGAGAATGAACCGGATGTGCAAGTGATCCCTTTGTCATCATGGCGTGAGCATTCGTTGCCTCAAGCCGTTCTGGATGGGAAGGGGACAATCACCCAAAACATCATGATCATTCAAACAGGCGAGGGAAATAGCGCTCGTAGAATGTTTGTAGATGGTACCGATGAAAAGGGTATGAGAGGGGTGTATTATAAGAATATTGAAGAAGAGGATTGGAAGTTTCAGGCGCATTCGAAGAATATTGATTTGGAACAAGAAGAGCCCTTGAGTATCCAAAAAAAGATTTCAGAGCCTTTTTCAACGACTGTTCATCATTATAATGGGGTCGAGGCCCATGTACGAAACGATCTTCCGGTTGAATTTTCTTTAGATGGATTCGGCAAGGGAAGTGAGAAATCTATCCTTAACCTGAGCATTGAAGGAAAAGCCTATCAGCTTCCCATCTATCCTAAGAAGACGTTATGGAATTTTATTGGTTTCGAAGGGGATAGTTACGATTTGGTGATTCCGCAGGAATTCCACACTGATCCTGTGATGACTAAGCTTTTCAATGGGCAGCGTATAATTCCGGTGCGCATTTCAGAGGGTGATCGAGCGTTGAAGATTGTCCCGTCTTTATTTTCCGCCTGTACTTTTTCGTTTACGTTTGGCCGCTAGTGCATTGCCAGTGAGCTAATTAATTTCAGGCTTGGTGAAAGTGTAAATGTTTGAGGGGTAATATGAAGAGGTTTAATCTTCAAAGCCCCCCAATAGGTTTTATCTTCGTCTTCATAGCAGACGACTAACTGCTCTCCGGGGAGAATCTTTTTATTGGCTATGTAAAGCACAGTGATGGGAGTTTCAGCCAAGCCAAAAGTGTTTTTGGGAATTTTATACAGCTCTGCATCGATATTCGGCTTTTCCGAATGGTTGACGAATCGAGTAAAATTACCTTTCTTCTCAGCATCGAGATTCAATGAATAATAACGTCGAGAATGAAATCGATTTTTAGGATCTAAATGCTGTTGTTCCACTTTTGAGAGAAGGATATTGTTTATCAACCCAAAAGCATAAACGGAATCGTCATCCAGATTTTGCGGACTAATGCTGAATTCTCCACCATAAGGGGCAATCACTTGCCTTTTTAAGATGGGTTTAGCATCGGGATGCAAAAAAATACCGCGACCAAGACCATGAGGGAGTTTTTTGGCAACGAGATATTGCGGCAAGCCAAAGCGTTCGATTGCTTGGGAAACCTGAATGATTTCATTCATGATCTTTTTGGAGGCACGAGTTACAACAATTTTTTGTTTACGGACCTCTCTGGAAACGATTTTACTTATTTCCGGATTGATGATTGGCTTTGGGAGTTTGAATTTATGCATATTCTAATTATAAAGCAAACGTTAGTAATTGTCTACCCGGTTCAACCAACCTTTGAGCCATTGTTTTTCGTTTCTTTCGGGAGGCGAATTTTTGACTCTTTGTTCTAAAGTATCTTTGGCGGATTTCATGAAACTATCAACGATTTCAGTTGAGTTCGAGTCCGAAGGAATTCCCTGCAGGACCTGCAGCAAACCCCAACCTTGGCCGTTGTAGGTTTCAGCCGAAGAAGTACCTTCCCCCTTGAAATTCACATAGTCCATCAGAGCAAATAATCCTCTGGGGCTTTCAGAAAGTCGATTAAATGCATACGTAACTTTTGTTTTCTCCTCTTGAGGCAGATTCTCAATCATTTTTGGTAAAGACTTTTCAAGTCGTTTGGCAATAAAGATCGCTTGTAGGTCTTTTGTGTCATACAACATTTGCCGCAAGCTCTCCATTTTAGAGCTTTTGATGTGTGCATAAAAGTCTTCACGGGATGTCCAAGGGCAGCCTTCAGTCTCTTCCAACCATGCTGGCAAAGTGGATCCGCTTTCCTGCAAAAATCCTAGTAGTTCGGGGAAAGTTTCCTGAAAGCGTTCTTTCTTGTTGGGCGCGTACCAGATAAAATGACCGATCCCTAAAGATGGAAAATTTTCCCCTTTTTTCCAATGCGTCAAGCCTTCAATCGATCCGGCACATTCGTTTTTCCATATTCTTTCGGCGATTTGGTTTGCGTCCTGTTTACTAATAGAAAGAGAAAACGCGTAGCCAACACAGGTGCACAAATGGAGAAAAAGAATTGCAAATATTTTCACTAAAGATTCTCTCTTATTTATGATTAGATCTGACAACTTTCGGTTTTATGACTGAATTTAACGGTATCGATCCATTATAAAGATGATAATACTTGTTAGAGCCTCCAGGATTTGACTCGTAGACAAGTCTTCCGGTAAGCTTTGAAGTATCGATTTTTAAGATGATATATTCAGGCACATCCGCCCAATACTTGGCAATAATCCTATCCAATTGATCCTCTTTTGAGAGATGAATAAACTCTTTATCATCCTGCGTTAATTGAATTGTAGGTCGTGATTGGCTTGCTTTCCAATTTTCTAAAGAGAGGATTTTGTATAGAAATTCAGGGACTTTATTTTCATTCATAATGATCAGTTTTGCTTCTTCGCATATTTCTGCGGATAACGTCTGTAAATCTTCATCTTGATAATCGTGCTAATGCCGGTTCTAGTGCTCCTTCAAAAGTATCGGGAGCTCTTTGGCGGGTTCTTTGGTATTCTTCTGCAAATTGGATGATATCGCTTGCATAGTCTGTGATCACACCATTGACTCCCATATCAATTAATTCTGAAATAGCTGTGGGATCATTCACGGTCCAAGGAATAACCGAAAAGCCCACCGATTGAAGAGCATTGACTTCGTGGGAGTGTAACAGATTGTAATCGGGAGAAATTACGTTCACGTTTA
>Ga0206822_1112_pt1 | contig 19308 bp, 16 predicted proteins | sample Alteio_BWOrgCont_83_FD_152913 | JGI IMG/M metagenome (GOLD analysis project Ga0206822, IMG submission 152913) | Enriched cells from forest soil in Barre Woods Harvard Forest LTER site, Petersham, Massachusetts, United States -... | ecosystem: Environmental > Terrestrial > Soil > Temperate forest >... | reverse complement strand
TACTCAACGGAGCCGCGATCTACACGAAATCCGCCGACTTCACCCCATTGCATCTTTTCGCCGATTCGCTAAAAACAGACAGTGGTCATCTCGTCGTCGCTATCGGCGAACTACGCTATGACTTCGATCCCAACGCCGGCAACCTGGCCCGTCCCGTCGACGCTCCGGCCGGATTCAATTGGAATACCGCCTATGGGCAATACCTCAAAGGCGTCGAAGCGATGGACCAAAAGAATTATCCGGCAGCGGAAACCGCCTTGCAAACAGCCATCGGCCTCGACAGTAATTTCGGGCCGGCGCTCACCCAATACGCCAATCTCCTCTATCGCAACTTGCAATACGACCAGTCGCTGCACTACGCCACACGCGCTCTCGGCATCAACACGGAAGACGGTCCCGCGAACTTTATCTATGGTCTGGCGAACCAGGCGCTGGGCGATACGACCGACGCCAAAGACGGCTTCGATATTGCTTCCCTCGATCCTTCCTGGCGTAGCGCCGCCTATACCCGATTGGCCATGATCGAAAAAAGCACCGCCAGAGCCCTGGCGTACACACAACGAGCGCTGCTCGCTAACCCCGTCAATATCGAAGCGCTGCATCTGCAAGCGGTGTTTTCGCGCCCCGACAATACCGCTTTTCTCGACCGGCTCGATAGCCTCGACCCCCTCGATCACCTCACCCGCTGCGAACGCTATCTCGTCAACCCAACTGCCGCCAATAAACAACAGTTCCTGTCGCTGATCCGCAACGAGCTGACGGAACAGACTTTCCTCGAGTTGGGTATCTGGTATTACGATCTCGGTCATACGCAGGATGCATTGACTATCTTCCGGCTGGCGCCGCCAAACGCCGAGATCGCGCTCTGGATCGCCGCACTCACGGGCACGCGGCCCGACTACGACCACCTGGACCCCACCCGCGTCTTCCCCTTCCGCGCAGAGACTGCTGCCCTACTCGAAAAAACGACGACAGACCATTGGCTTCCAAAATATTTTCTGGCACTTGTCTATCACGATCGCAACCGGCTCGCCGAATGCCGCCGTCTCCTGGAAAGCTGCGACGACCAGCCCGGCTTCGCCCCTTTCTACGCCTTCCGTGCAGCCATCGACTCATCGTTGCATGATCTCCAAAAAGCCGCCGTCCTCGACCCGCAATGGCGCTATCAAAAACTCCTGGCGGAATATTATCTCCACCATAACCAGGTCACCGAAGCGCTGGCCCTGCTCGAGCCATGGCAGGCCAAACATCCCGACGACTACATCATGGGCAGCCTATACGCCAAAGCACTTTTGCTCGATCATCAATATGTCAAAGCCGATCGCCTGCTCGCCTCTCTCGACATCCTCCCTGCCGAAGGAGCGACCTCCGGCCATGACCTCTACCGCGAGGCTAAGCTCATGCAGGCCGTGGAAGCCATAAAAAAAGGCCAGCGCAAAAAAGCACTCGCCTTCATTACCGCGGCCCAACGTTGGCCCGCCAATCTTGGCGTCGGGGAACCGTATAAAGAAGACCAGGACCTGCGTCTCGAAACATGGCTCACCGCCTGGTGTCTTCGATCGACGCCACCAGTCTTCCAACCAAAAACCGCGCTGGAAACCCGCGTCGTTACTGCAATGCTTCGTTAACGAGTCCTATCAGCTCCATATCCCGCTCCTGCTTCTCCTGACCACCAAGCAGGTAATAGGCCATCAAAAACGCGCAATATCCGCGACGGTTATCCACCCAGGGAAAAGCCCCGAACAAACCCGGGCTGCTCACCACACCCGGCCCCATGATCCACTCCCCATAGCCATAGCCCACCTTCCCCATGGCGCCGCTTGCGGGGGAATAGCCGATCCGCACGTCGGGACCCAGGCGGTCTAACTGCATCTCATCTATGCTGGATGCACGGAGGATGCGCACCCCATTATACATACCCTTATTGCGGATCATCTCCAGGAAATGCATATAGTCCCCGGTAGTACTGTTGGCGCCACCCGCGGGCAACGCCACCGGTCCCCTCCCGAAATCCGTGTTCGCCATTCCCAGCGGCTGGGCGATGCGTTCGAGGAACAGTTGACCGAACGACTTACCGCCGATCTTCTCAAGGATAGCACCTGCGATCTGCAGCCCTGCATTGCTATAGTGAAAGACCGTGCCCGGTGCACCCTCCATAGTCATTTCAGCAATTTTTTCGATCGCCTCGTCCATCGTTCGTATCCCCCGCATCTCCGCCAGACTTTGGCGTAACGGTAGCTCTTCGATACCCGTGAGATGCGACAGACATTGCCGCACCGTGATCTGGCCTTTCCCATGCGCCGACAACACCGGCAGATAGTAGCCCACGGTGTCGTCCAGCCGCAATTTACCTTCGTCGACAAAGGTCATGACCAACGCCGCGCTTAGCCATTTGGAACAGCTCGCAATCGGGGCGCGCCACTCCTCCCCGCCATTCACCGCGCGTGAATAGACGATCTTTCCATCTTTCTCTACCATCAACACCGCCCTGCCGCCCATCTTTCGCGTATTGGCCTCCAACCAGGCGTCGACTTTTGAAAAATCGCGGCTTGCAGATGCCACCGGCTGCGCCTGTACCACACCGGACAGACCGAAAACCAGCATCAGAATGGATATTTTTTTCATACCCTTAAGATAGCACCTGCGCTCAAAAGTTTAATCGTCTTATGGAATCCACCCCACCCAGCATCTTAGTATAAAAACAAACCTATGGCAGAGCTCGACACTTCCGGCGGCGGCCGCAAAAAAGCCCGCGGAGTAAAAAGAAGCAAAAAACGTAGCACCCGGGTAGACTTAACCCCGATGGTCGATCTGGGCTTCCTCCTGATCACGTTCTTTATTTTTACCACGACAATGACACAGCCCACGGCGATGAAACTCAACCTTCCTGCAGATGCACCCGAAACCCTCGAACCCGAACATGCTGTAATTACCCTTATGCCCGCTAAAAACGATCTCATCTACTACTACGAAGGGAAAGACCCTACACAGACAAAAACCGCCGACTACCGCTCCATCCGAGAGATCATCCTGAATAAAAAACATCACACCGATCCAAAATGGTTCGAATTCGTTCTTAAACCCAACAAAGACGCCACCTATAAGAACGCCGTGGACCTCCTCGACGAAATGAAGATCGACGCCGTAGCCCACTACGCCCTCGTAGAAATTACCCCAACAGAAGCCGGCATCATCCTATCTTTACAGGAAAACCATTCATGACGTCCATCCGCAAGGTAGTACTCTCGATCATGACTATTGGCTGGCTCGCCAGCGCCCACGCCCAACACAGCTTCCTCGTCGTCTCGGATATCCATCTCGACGACGCCAGAGACCAGGACTCCATCCTCCCCGGCGCCCGCAACGCCGGCATCGACACCTGGGACACGGCAAAAACCGAGATCAACCACCTCCTGAAGACAAAGGAACCACGCTTTATCATCTATCTCGGCGATCTGCCCCTCCACGTCCCGCCGACCGCGGTAGCCAGCGCCATGACCAACGCAGGCGTAACGCTCAAAGACCTCAGAAGCATCTCGCGTCAACACCATATTCCCTTGCTCTTCGTACCCGGCAACAACGACTCGCCGGACAGCGACTATGGCAAATTCTCTCCTACCCTCTTCGAAAACGATACCACCGGCGCAAAGGCATGGCCCGCCATCGGCTCAACCGCGCTAAAAAGCCCCCTCTACGATACCCTTGGCTGTTATGCCGCTTACCCCCTCGGCCGCAAAGCCAAATTGCGCGTCATCGTCCTCAATACCGTCCTGTATACCTGGAACTACCACTCACCCAATCACGACGCCGAATGCGCAGCCCAACTATCGTGGCTGGGTCGCCAGCTCCGGGAGACAAAAGCCAATGAGCAGACCGCCCTCATCGTGATGCACGTCCCGGTGGGTGTCGATGTATATAGACACAATACCTTCTGGACCACCAAGGTTCTCGTAAACGAGACCACGATCCAAAATAATTTCCTCGACACCCTGGCCCGCTATCGGCACAACATCATGGGCGTCCTGGCCAGCCACACGCACATGGATGGTTTTAAAAGACTATACGATAAGGAAGGGAAATTCATCACGCTGCTGATCTCCGCGCCGGCTGTGGCGCCCAGCGCGTACAACAATACGGCCATCAAGCTGGTCCGTTACAACACCGAAAAACAATTCACGGCTTCCGAGACCTGGTATCATCCTGCCGCGGCGACCTGGCACCTCAACGACATCCAGGCCCCCAACCATCAACCACTAGCCCCATGGATGGAAGCCATGGACAGCACCAGTTTTTTCCATATGGTCGACACACTTTACAACACCGGAATCAAGGGAAATAACAAAACCCTCGACCTGGATGTTCATCGGAATTAACATCCCGAAAATTTTTCTGGTATCCCATTTGCACCTTGCCTCCGGATCAAACAAAGTCGCATGTTCAAGATTATATATATCACCTTTTTACTATACTCCGTTCAAACACTCGCACAAGACGTCCATGCCCTGCCCGCCCAAAGTGGCAATCCGATCTTCCCGGGGTGGTATGCAGACCCGGAGGCAGCGATCTTCGATTCAACATTTTGGGTCTATCCGACCTATTCCGATAAATATGATAAACAGGTGTTCTTCGACGCCTTCTCCTCTCCCGACCTCGTCCAATGGACCAAACATCCGCATATCCTCGACACCAACGCCGTCCGATGGGCCCATCGGGCCATGTGGGCCCCCGCGATCACAAAAAAAGCCAATAAATACTACTTCTTCTTCGCCGCTAACGACATCCAAAACGATTCCGCGAAAGGCGGCATCGGCGTGGCCGTGTCGAATCACCCCCAGGGACCTTACAAAGACTACCTGGGAAAACCCCTGCTTGGCAAATTCTACAATGGCGCACAACCCATCGACCAGGCCATCTTCAAAGACAAAGACGGCCAGTATTATATGATCTACGGGGGCTGGGGACATTGCAATATCGCGAAGCTCCGTTCCGATTTCAAAGGCTTCGTCCCCTTTCCGGACGGCACAACATTCAAAGAGATCACCCCCGAAGGTTATGTCGAAGGGCCTTATATGATCGAACGCGACGGTAAATATTATTTTATGTGGTCGGAAGGCGGCTGGGGCGGCCCCGACTATTCGGTAGCGTATGCAATGGCCGACGCGCCCACCGGCCCCTTCAAACGCATCGGCAAGATCCTCCAGCAGGACACCGCTGTCGCCACGGGCGCCGGTCATCATTCGGTGCTACATGTAGTGTCTGGCGACGACTGGTATATCGTCTACCATCGCCGCCCCATTGGCGAGACCGACCCCAATCACCGCGTCGTGTGCATCGATCGCCTCGAATTCACGGCCAATGGAGAGATCAAACCCGTTAAGATCACAAAAGAAGGAGTGGCTGCCCGCCCTATGAAATAATGGCCTCGCCTGTATAGAAAATCGAACGGGAACTGTATCATAACCGCACAACTCATAAACGCGCGCAAAACAATGAATTGGCAATCAAAAGAATACAGAAAGGCACTTCGTTTGTGAAGAAACCAGCAATTCCCCGCTATGTTTAAAAACTATCTTCGGACGGCCTTCCGAAATCTATGGCGCCACAAGGGCTTCTCGCTCCTGAATATCATTGGCCTGACCATCGGCATCACCGCCTTTTTCCTGATCTTTCTCTACGTTTGCTTTGAAATGAGCTACGATTCTTTCCACTCCAAGGAAGAGAGGATATACCGACTCGTTAGCGACGCAAAGACGCCCAGCGAGACCTTACATTACAACGCGCCGCCAGTGCCGGTCACGGCACATATCAAACAAGAATTTCCCGAGATCCAGAGTGTGACAAGGCTCACCTTGGGTGATAGCTGGATGGTCATCAGGGGCGACCGTGTCTTTTCGGTAGAAAATGTCGCTACAGCCGACACTAATTTCTTCAAGGTATTCGATTTCCCGTTACTCAAAGGCGATCGGAATACGGTGCTGAAATACCCGAACAGCGTAGTGCTTTGCGAATCGGAAGCAAAAAAATTCTTTGGCAATGAAAACCCCATCGGTCAGTCGCTCACGATGACGCGAATAAAGCTTCACGGAACGGTCACCGGCCTGATGAAGGACTTTCCGGAAAACTCCCATCTCAAGATCAACATGATATTCGCCGCGGATACGCTCAACGCGGACGAGAGTCAGCAATGGGACAACTATGGATACAATACGTATCTGTTGCTAAGCCCCAACACCAATGCCGCCGCCTTTCAGGCAAAGCTGCCGGCCTTTATGCAGCGGATAGGCGGGGCAGAATTACGCAAGACACAAACCAAGCCCATCCTGTTCCTGGAGCCCCTGAAAGATATCTATCTGTACTCTACCCGGGACGGCTCCGCCAAAGGGAATATCACCAACGTCCGTATTTTCGCCATTATAGGCGCCTTCATCTTGTTGATCGCCGGCATCAACTTTGTCAATCTGACTACCGCCCGATCCGGGGAACGCGCAAAAGAAGTGGGCATCCGAAAAGTGGTAGGCGCCAGTAGACCGATGCTGGCGAGACAGTTCATATGCGAAAGCATCATCCTGAGTCTGATCGCTTGTGTGCTCTCGGCGGCGCTATCTGCCCTGTTACTGCCCGCCTTTAATCATCTCGCAGGAAAAGAGATCAGCGATGGTATTTTCTCCCATCCCCAGTATCTATGGATACTACTGGGCACGAGCATCGCCATAGGTCTTTTCGCCGGTTTCTACCCCGCATTGGTACTCTCTTCCTTCCAACCAATAGCCGTGCTTAAAGGAAGATTCAGCACGGGGCTTCGGGGAATCTTCTTGCGAAAGGCGCTCGTGATCGTCCAATTTACCATTGCCACCGGGCTCATCATCGCTACGCTCATCGTCTACAATCAGCTCAACTATATGCGCAACCAGGACCTCGGGTTTAGCAAAGATCAGGAGCTCATCCTCGATACCCGTGGTGATTCTACCCGACAATCCTTCAAACAAGAGATCGCCGGTATCCCCGGAGTCCGCTCCGTTACCATGTCGAGTAATGTCCCGGGAAATGAACTTTATTATGGCGCCTCGCAGCTCGAAAATGTCCAGGGAACAATGCAGAATACGAACGTCAACGTTGTCGTCACAGATTACGGCTATATCAAGCAGTTTGGCATCCGGATGCTTGCCGGCCGTGACTTTTCACCAATGTTTTCGACAGACAGCACCCAGGCAGCGATCCTCAACGAAACAGCCATTCACCTGCTAGGCTACACCGACCCCGCTCAGGCAATAGGAAAACGATACCAGCAGTTCGGCGCTCCCGGCCATATCATCGGCGTCGTCAAAGACTTTCATTTCCGTTCGCTGCAAGAGCCCATCAAGCCACTAGTTTTGCTTCTATATCCCAAACAGTGTGACCTGCTTTGCGTCAAAGTCGACAACCAAAACCTGCCCGCTACATTCGCCAACATCGAGCACAAATGGAAAACGATGCTCACCGACAGACCATTCGACTATTTCTTCATGGACGAATATTTCGATCGGCAGTATCGCACCGACGATCGTTTTGGCAACCTGTTCCTGTATTTCGCTATTCTGGCCATCTCGATCAGCTGTCTCGGACTCATGGGGCTGGCCTCCTACAGCACCCTTCAGCGGACCAAAGAAATAGGCGTACGGAAAGTCGTCGGCGCCTCGGTTGGACAGATCGTTCTCCTGCTATCCAAAGATTTCATACAACTCGTGGGGTGGTCGTTCCTGGTAGCAGTGCCCCCATCATGGTTTCTCATGCACACCTGGCTCAGCGGTTTCGCTTATCGCATCGGATCCTATTGGTGGGTATTCCTGGCAGCAGGCGTCATGGCGGTCGTGGTAGCAATCATAACGATCAGCTTCCAGTCTATCCGAGCGGCCATAACCAATCCCGTGAAGAGCCTGCGATCAGAATAACGCCTGTTTTCTCAACCGCTTGATGATCCCGTCTATCCGCACCCAATAAATATCCGACCATTTATTTAAGGCGGAATATTCATCGGCCGGGCTATTCAATTCAGCAAGATTCATCGGCTCACCGCCGGGTTCCGTCATATAAAGATCGTATTCCCCCTTTCCGCCTTGCCGCTTGGAGGCAAAGACCAGGGTTCCATCCCTTGCAACCGTACATTGCCATTGATCGGCGCCGGCGTTCAACAGCGAATCGGCTTTCACCGGGATACCCCAGCCGCCCGGAAGCCGGTTACTATACCAGATCGTGGCAGGATGTGTGACCCAGTTGGCAGAGGAGAAAAACAACCTGCCATTATCCGCGGTAAAAGCAGGCCCGAAACATTGCATAGTGTCGGAAAAAGGCATTCGCCGGGGCTCGGTCCAGGCACTGCCATCAAAAAGCGTATGCCAGATCTCGAAATGTGACCAATGTTCGTTGGTAACCGTGAAGCAAAACTCTTTCGCATCCGGAGCATAGGCCGCCATTAATTCATACCGGTCGGCCTTCGAGATAAAGCCCGGCGCAAACAGCCGCGGCGTATCGCCCGGCGGTTGCTGGCCAAAATAAGTGAGCGACTGCGATAACCCAGGCAGGACCATAAAAGCAGTTACCGCTAAAAGGAATGCGTTTTTCATATAAAGAAGCATATCCCAAATATAAATTTTTTGTCTTTCCCGGTGATCATCTTACCTTTTTAGACACTTATTATAAAGCGCATACGACGATGACACAAAAAGACGATCCTATCATACCCCTCTATAGGGAAAGCTTCCCCGATTTCGCCCGGCTGGTCCACCGGATGGGCGGCACCCTGGAACAGGCAAAGGACTGTTTTCATGATGCCCTGCTCATCTATCTGGAAAGGGAAAAAGCGGGAAAGCTGGAGATCCGCTCCTCCCCAAAAGCCTATCTTCTAGGTACCGCAAGGATCTGTTGGCTGCGTACGCTAAAAAACGAACCGACGATCCCACTGCCCGAAGGATTGGAAACACCCGACCAAACCGATAGCAACGAAGAAGAAAGGGAGATCACGCTTCTGAAGTCCCTCCAAAAAAGCGGCAGGAAATGCCTGGAGCTGCTGAAAGCATTCTATTATGACCACTGCTCCATGAAGGACATTGCAGAAAGATTTGGTTTTAACGGCAATCGTTCCGCTACCGTCCAGAAATACAAATGCCTGGAGAAGGTGCGGGAGGAAATAAAAACCATGGAAAGCTATGCGAAGTGAATTAAATCAGACCAGCCTCATCGACCGGTATCTGTTCCGGCAGCTCGATGAAGAAGAAACACAAGTCTTCGAAGCGAAACTATTGGTAAATGAAGCGCTTGCCGAAAAAGTGGCAGCGCAACGCCTGGCTCATCGATTGATCCGTCGACACATACAAGCCGAGGAACGCCATCGCTTCGAAACCATCTACCGGCTTTTAATAACCGACACAACTTTCGCCGATCAGATAAAAAAAATCTTTGCCTGATATGATCATCCCAACCGTCATCGACAGCGCCACCAGGGGAGCTTACGACATCTATAGCCTGCTGTTAAAGGAACGCATCGTATACCTGGGAACGGCTATAGAGGAAAACGTGGCTAACCTCATCGTAGGGCAACTGCTCTATCTCGATAGCGAAAACCACAATCCCATCATGCTCTACCTCAATAGCCCTGGCGGCATCGTATACGGCGGCTTCGCTATCTACGATACCATGCGAAAGCTCAAGGCGCCGGTAGCGACAGTAGCGATGGGCTTCTGCGGCAGCATGAGCACCTTTCTGCTTAGCGCCGGCCAAAAAGGACAACGATACGCCCTGCCCCACGCCACTATCCACATGCATCCCACCGGCGGTGGCGCCAAAGGATATACGGAAGACGTACGCATCGCCTACAAAGAGCAGGAGCGGTTACAAAACCAGATCTTTTACCTTATGGGAAAATTCTCCGGGCATAGCCGGGAAGAAATAGAAGAGGTATTCCGGCGCGACCGGTTCATGAACAGCGTCGAAGCCCAGAAATATGGTCTCATCGACGAGGTGCTGGGCGACACCGACGACCTCATCGCGGTAGATGAAGTGCAGACAAAGATCCTTTTCCAGGCTCCGGCGAAGCCCCGCGAAAGCATCGGTTTCAAACAACATTAAATGCCGGGAATGCGCTGGCGGAAAATTAGCGCAGCCACCCCTTCGTTGCCTCGATGGCATCTATAAAATTATGTATCTTGTCCGTGTGCGCATCTTCCTGCCACCCACCCCGGCATGGCGAAGAACCGGCCTTCTCACACGGGCAGCCATCGGTGTTTAACGCGTAGGTACCGAAGTTGAGCGCCTGCAGCGCAAGCGACTTATACTCATCGGAACCCGTTGCCGTAGTATACAGGGCCAGCACAGCGCCATAGGTCGATAAGATACCGCCCCAGGGGTCCTTGTCATGATCCTGCTCTCCACAAATAGACACGCCGAAGTTGACCCCGATAAAATTCCGATTCACAAATTCGATGAGGTCGTGGGCATGTTGCTGCCAGGCGCCATCCAGGGCGTCCTTTTTCTCCAACAGATAGCGCGCCATATTAAGCGGCGCCCATGCCGTACGGTCATTGGCCTCGTCATGATCTTCGAAGAATTGCTGCCAGAGCGCCCCGTCTTTGCCAAGGCTCGGAAGTTGGTAATGCAGTATCCAGGTCCAAAGCCTGTCTCTCGGTGGGTCGTACGCCGAATACCCCAGATCATGCAGGATATCGAACAATTGCAGGACGGATACCATATCGCCGGATACGTCGCCCCGTGCCTCCCCAGTCCTGTAGTCTACCCGAAAAGGCCACGGCGACCTGGTCGAATCCCCTTCGCCCATATTAGCGACAAGCATTTCGGCATTATGCAATGCCTGGTCCAGATATTTCTTCTCTTTTGTCTCTTTGTATAGCAGTACGAGCGCATAACCCGCAAGACCGCCTTTGTCCGGTTCGATCTCGAAAGGTCTGTCGCCTTGCGTGCCGCAGTTGGCCGATTGCGGAAATTTGCCTGCGACGCCGGTGGAACGGGTAAAGCTAGGATAGCGTCCCTCATCAGGCGTATTACTCTCCTTTATGAGGTAATCGCCCATGTATTTCGCCCATAGCAGCACCCGGCTATCTCGCCGCCGGTCATACGCATAATATTTCAGATAAGAGATGATCCCCATGGCGTTTTGCGTGGCGGGTATGAAATCGGTCCGACGCGCATCAGGCTCATAGTTTCCGTCCATAAACGTCATCCATATAAAATTCGGGTACCCATACGTCACAGGACAATGCAGATACCATTGCATTTCCCGGTTCACGGCATCCGCCCAGGTAGTCCAGGACAACAGCATGCCTTTGTTGTCATAAATAGCTTGGTGATTGCCGATGGTTACGCCCGCCTGCCCCTGAGCCGCCGCCGTAAAAGCGACGACTAGGCTGAAAAATAAAATTGAGCATTTTGACATATGGCTTCGCGATTAGATACTTAGCTTAACCAGTCGATCACCCCCACGAGCTGGCCTTCGATGTTTGCCCTGACGATCAGCGCCTGATTGATAGTCGCTATCGAGATTAGTCAGGTCGATGGAGCCAAAATATGGTAGAATGTAACTCATATATATAAATTATTCCGGAACAGCCACGCCGATAATGACTCCCAGATTTCCATCGGTTTGCTCCCACTGCTGTTCTGGCAAATACGCTCTCGATACAAACCCATCCAGATAAAGCGCGTCGGAACATCCCTTTTCCTTAAAATAGGTGGCAAAGTCATAAAAGTTGATCGGCGCTCTCGACATCGCAAAAAGAAGCCTGTTTCCAGGAAGCAGCCCTACTCCATTCCTGATATTGACATTAGCCGATCCCTGTTTGAATGCCGGATGCATTTTCCCGTCGATCAACAGCATGGGGCCACTCTGAGTAGCAAATCGAATCTTGTCGTTAACAGCAAAATCCTCCGTTTGGCTAATGCCTGCTTTGCCATCGGTCGTGATATACAGTACGCCGTTCGGCTTGAGATAAAAATTTCCTGGACCGGAAGAGGTGTCTAAAGAAGCCAACATCTGGCCCTTTGCAATAAAAAGCCCCACGGGTGAATTATCCGTCTTGAACATTCCCCCATTCATCGCAAAGACCAGTCTCTTATGTTTGCCGGCGAGATAGTCCTTCAACCCTTGGATGCTTCTGAGAACTTCCCCTTTATCATCTTTCCAATAAAATTCCACTTCCTGCTTAGCCGGATCGACGACGTAACTCACCATTCCGTCATCCGCGCGCTTCCCCGCCCCGGCAAACACCATGGACAAAGCTAGCAATGGGATCAATAAACGGTTAACTTGCATAACCGAAATTTAGCAAAATCTATGAAATTCACCCTTATTCCTTTTATTCTCTGCCCGCGCATACTAATGCCGGCATAGTCCGTTTATTCGGAAATATTTCTCCAGCTCATTATGTTATAATTGGTTCTTTTCTGATCTTCTAATCCCCCATAGATCAGATTTTTAGCCACTTTAGCCGGCTGCGCCAATGCTTCAAACCGGTCCATCACCTTAAACAAATCAGAATTTACCGTTTGTGTGGCTTTTATTTCGTAAACCGAAAACCCCGATATATTCTTATTCAGTATGTCGATTTCATTAGCATTGGAGTCCTGCCAGAAGAAGTAGTCTTCGTGAAGATATAAGTGATAATTTCTTTTTTGGAATTCCGCCACTAACATATTTTCGAATATATGCCCTTTTAGTTCACTAACAGATAGCTCTTCGGATTTACGTATACCCAGCAGGTAACTTAAAAGACCGGTATCATAAAAATAAAGCTTAGGCGTCTTAACTAGCCTTTTATTGAAGTTCTGGTGATAGGGCTGCAACATGAAAATGATGTAGCTGCTTTCTAATAGCGAGATCCAAGATCTTGCTGTACTGGTAGATATATCGCATTCATTTGCTAAAGCGCTATAATTCATAAGTTGCCCCGCCCTGCCCGCACATAAAGAAACAAATGTCCTGAAGGATTTAAGGTCTCTGATATGTAACAGCTCTGTTACATCCCTTTCGACATACGTCTGAATATAATTAGCATAAAAAACAGCAGGATCGATTTTTCGATCGAAAATGGCAGGATAGAATCCCTTGATGGCCGTATTCAGGTACGTCTCTTCTAACAAATCAGTAGACCTTAATTCACTGAAATCTAAGGGGAACAACTTGAACAACGCCACTCTTCCTGCAAGAGTTTGAGTTATGGCATTTATAAGATGAAAGTTTTGCGAACCAGATAATATAAATTGCCCCATTTCTCTGGATTCATCCACCATATTTTGGATGTAAGAAAACAATTCAGGAACCCGTTGAACTTCATCGAAGATCACCCTGCGGTTATATTGCGATAAAAAGCCCACAGGATCTTCAATCGCGAAACTTCGAACATTTGGGCTTTCCAGAGAAACATAAGCATAGTCCCCGAATAATGACTTCAACAACGTCGTCTTACCAGATTGTCTCGGACCAGTTAAAGCTAACACTGGAAATTTGGTCAATTGAGCCTGAATAATTGGCGCTATTCTTCTTACGATGAAATTGCTCATTCCTATATTTCATTAAGGTATTATTTAGCAAATTTCATGAAAATAATCGTCAAATTACATAGAAAAAATAATCAAATTACATGACCAATATCGTCAATTTCCATAAACTTCAAAAAACGCTGAATATCAGCGACATATAAAATCAGTCATGCGTCACCTTACCCGGATCTTTCACCACGATCTCCGGTCTGTCTTTGTACAACTCGATATCCCCCGTCACCGTGATCGTCTTGCCGTCAAGCGAACCGGCCAGGCTCCTGGCGTCATCACGTAATACCACCGTGAGCTGCTGGTTCGGATAGGCCGCCCCCAGGTTGACAAGCACCAGACTGCCCATATCCCTGGTCCCATATACCATACCCGATACCGTTACATATTGATTCGTGTATTTTCCCACGTCTTTAAGATCGATCTTCGTAGGCTGACCGGCGCCTACACCCGCATCGGCCCCAGCGCCCGCCCCGGCATTCGCACCGGCGCCCGCACCAGCAACAGAAGGCCCCATCTTCACCGGCCCATTCTTGAACACGACATTCAGCAGACCCGCCAGCCGCACCCCGGCTTCCTCCAGCCGCTGCGGCACCGTAGCCCAATGTTCGTCAAAATAGGCCTGGCCGATGCTCCGGTTCTTCATCGTATCGACTTCGGCATACAGCTGTGTCGTGATCTGATAGCTCTCCCACATCCATTTGATTATCGGGTCGCCCTGCCACTGCCGGACCTGCGCCGCTGTAGGATGATCGTATTTCGCGGCCAGTTGCTGATAATCCATGCCACTATGGTCGATGAGCTTACTGTCCCAGATCGCATGGAGATTCGTTCCCTGCCCGTCGAAGTTGAGCTGAATGGTATTTCCCCCCTTGTCCTCCTCCCGCGACACATGCATCGGCTGATGCAGATCGCCTACAAAATGAACGAGGAATTTCAACGCCTCCACCTTCTGCTCACGGGAAACGGATGTATCCATAAGCAGCTGGAGCTGTTTGACGACCGAACTGTATACATTGGCCTCGAGCATGTTCTCCACACGGCTCTTGAACTCGACATAGCTTAACCCCAATGGAAGATTGATATAATGCCACGGACCGGTTTGCTTATATTCGGGCTTGCCCCGAACCTCATCGGCCCAGGTGGAGACGTCCGCCAGGGTCACGTCGCCCAACAGATCCTTGACGCCAGCCATCGCCTTCGGCGTAAGATGGTTCTCGGCAATCTTGCCAACCGTACGATGACCGGTGACTCCCCACGAAATAATCAGGATAAAAACAAATGCAAAAAGTATGTATAGCTTTTTCATGGTCGGGAAGGTACGAAAATTAGGCCATCGTCGGCGCTGCTTCGCCACGCGCCTCCTCGGCTGTAACCTTCGCCGGGCTCGGTTATTCCCAACGAAACGCCCGCACCGCCCATAATCCAATAATAACAGTCCAGCAGGAAAGCCCCCCAACCTGTACCGGCAGCTCCCAGATATGCAGCCCATCGAAGGCGATCTTTCGCAGCCCATCCACAAAAAAAGTGAGCGGTAAAATATGACAAAAACTTTGCAACCATTGCGGATAGCTCTCTATGGGAAAGAACAACCCGCAAAGCAGGATCTGCGGAAGGGTGATCGTATTGGCCACCGGCGTGATCGAGCTCTCGTTTTGCAAGAACCCGCTGATCACAAAGCCGATCCCCATAAAGATGCCAAGACCGAATAACGAAAAGATCATCATCTCCACTACCGTAGCAACCCCATACACCAGCGTGAATCCAAAGAGGAAATACCCCAGTCCCACCATGATGAGAAAACCGATGACATGAAAGAATAACCGGCTCAGCATCTCCCCCGCAATAATAGTCCGCTTTCGTATCGGGGTGGCCCGCAGCCTTTTCAACACGAGATTCAGCCGCAGGCTAAACAACAAAAAAGAACTTCCGTAAACGCCCGCCATCAGGAGGGAAAACCCCAGCTGACCCGGCAGGATAAAATCGATGGTCTTATGCAGATGACCCGGTATCCGCGCTATCTTCAGGGTAGCAAGCGTGGGATTGCGCGGAAAGGCCCGCCGGTCCATCTCGCTCACCGCAGCGTCGATCGCCGTCTTGAGCAACTTCATTCCCCCCGACGCGGAGTCCGCTGCACTTAAAGTGACCTTATAATGGGGAATAAAGAAAGCGCCGCCATCATTCACGATATTCAACACACCGGTGATCGTTCCCTTTTGCATCGCTTCGGCGATCTGTGCGGACGTCATCCTGGTATCCAGCTCCACGGAGGGTATCTTGCCGATGGCTTTATATACCGGGCCAATAGTGTCACAGCCCGGCGTCACCGCCACCTTTATCACGCCGCCCTTGTCTCCGACCAGCGACCCGAAAATGACTATAAAGAAAATAGGGAAGAGCAGCGAGAACACCACCGAAGTAGGACTGCGCAACATAGCGATCAGACTATACTTCGAAAGCGTTAACGTAGCTCTCAACTGCCCTCCCCCAAGTAAATTAGTCCGACGCATTCCGCGGGTCTATTTTTGGTTTCATCTGGTACTCATGCGGCGGCACGCCACCCATGAGATTGGTGACAAAATAATCCCACCGCCGCCGCATCATATACGGCCCGAAGGGACCATAACCATGCGGACTGTTGGGAAATACCACCAGGTCATAATCTTTGTTGGCCTTCTCCAATGCATCGATCACAAGCAGGGTATTGTACGGCGGAACATTATTGTCCATAAGCCCATGCGCCAGCATAAGCTTACCCTTCAGGTTCTTGGCATAGTTCTCATTGGCCTGCGCCGTATAGTTGTCGGTGCCATCGGCGTTCCTGACCAGCAACCCGTCATAGCGCTCACCCCAATCGTCTTCATAGTTGCGGTTGTCATGATTGCCGGATTCGGAGATGCCCACCTTGAAGAAGTCAGGATAACGGAACATCGCCCCGGCCGTGGCAAAACCACCACCGGAATGCCCCCAGATACCGACCTTATTCAGATCGATAAAGGAATATCGCTGCGCCAACTGCTGGATACCCGTGACCTGGTCCGGCAAGGTATTATCGGCCATATTACCATAGCTCATATCATGAAAGCTTTTGGAACGATAAGGATTGCTGGTCCCCTCGATCGCTACCACGATGAAACCCAGCTCGGCTAACGCCTGGTTGTCATGACGCGATGCCTGGAAACTCCAGTTGCCTACGCTGCCTTCTTGCGGACCGGGATATATATAATCTACAATCGGATATTTCTTCGTGCTGTCCAGGTTCGAAGGCGTGAATAACAACCCGTACAGATCGGTTTTCCCGTCATACGCCTTTACAGAAAAAAGCGTCGGCGCCTTCCAACCGGTAGCCATCAAACGGGAGAGATCGGTCTTCTCCAGGTTGATCAACAATTTTCCCGACATACTCCTCAACACAGATACCGGCGCTGCCTCGGGCGAGGAATAGGTGTCGACAAAATATTCGCCGTCCGGGGACAAGCTCACACTGTGATTACCGGGGTCCGGCGTCAACAGCGTCAGATGTCTTCCGTCGAAATCGACCTTATAGAAATAATTGTAATAGGGGCAACCCGGCTCTTTACCCGCAGCCATGAAATAGATGACGTGTTTCTTTTCGTCGACCCGCACTAATCTCGTCACCACCCAGTTTCCCTGCGTGATCTGGACCTGGACCTTGCCCGTTGTCGCATCATAGAGATAGAGATGTCCCCAATTGTCGCGCTCGGAATACCAGATGATCTCGTTGGTCGGCTGGAGAAAACGCCAGTCGATGGTGTTTCGTCCCGACTCATATTGCGTAGCGACCGTCTCGGTAAATACCTCGCGTACGACGCCCGTGTTGGCATCCGCAATCCGGAATTTTTCGATCTTATGATCTCTACTGGTACTCACGAAGGCCAATTGTGAATCGTCGGCCGTCCAATCCACATCGTCAAAAGTGCCGCTGCTGGCGATATCATCGCTCAACGTGGCGCGATGCGGATCGGGTGGGATATTCAGGACGATCACCTTGGGCTCATCGACATTGATGATCACCCGCGTGATCATCGGTATCACGGAGTCACCAGGGAGCGGATATTTCCAGGCATGTAGTTCAGGATGGCCTACTTTGGTAGTAGCGAGATACATCTCCCCGACCTTGCGTTGATCGTCTTTGAACGTAGCGATCTTCTTCCCATCAGGGGACCAACGCAGGATCGGCCCGTCGCTGCTTTTCCAGCCGGCGTTGTCTGTGGCATAGCCGAAATCTTTTATCCCATCTGTCGTGAGTTGCGTCTCCTGTTTCGTCGCCAGATCCCGTACCCAAAGGTTATAATCGCGGATAAAGGCCGCCCGTTTTCCATCGGGAGAGACAACGGCTTCACCACCCCTGCGCCCAAAACCCCGTTCCATATGCGGAGCCTCCATGGGCTTACCCGTGACAGCCTGTACCGCCGCGGCGAGCAGGTCCCAGGTCAAATAGACCATCCGGCTTCGCTTATCGGGGGCCGGATCCACCAACACAAACTCATGACCCGTGGGGGTGAGCACCCGGTACCAAAACCGGTCTTTGTCGAGCCATACGGGGTGGACTTCTCCCCGATCGATAAGGGGCGCCGTGTTATATTCGACCATGCTCTCGGCCCGCGCATAATCCGCGGGAGTGCAGACTTTTTTCTCCTGCGCCTGCCCCGTAGCCATAGCCCCGAGCAACAAGGAAGGAATAAGAATTTTCTTCATGTTTAAAGTGATTATCTTCCGTTTACGTTTAGGCGGCTGAAATTACATCAATCCACCGATTTTCGGCGACCCATCGCGGAATAAACCAGATTCGCCAAAAACACCAATTGCGCCGCCAACCCGGCGATCGTCAGCCAGGTAACGACCGCTTCGTATGTCCCATAGATATTGAATTGATTATAACCTGCATACTCTATATCTATGTAACGCCGGGGCATCCCCATGTCCATCCATGACGGCCAAACAAGGGTAGTCGACACCACCAGACTTATCCAGAAATGGATCAGCCCCAACACGCGGGCCAATGGTTTCTTTATCAATCGAGGGTAAAAATGATAAACGAGCCCCAACACGCCGAATAAAATAGCTGCACCCATGCATACATCGGCATGGGCAATGACAAAATAAGTATCGTGAACCATAACATCAAGCGACGACAAAGTGCCCGCCAGCCGGCAATAGAGGGAGCCGGCCGCCCAGCCGACAAAAGCTGCCCAAAACCAATCCTCCGGCGCGAACGACAATGAAGCATCCGAACGCCGTCGGTTGCGGACAACAGCAAACACTGCGATCACCAATAAAAAAAGCAGAAACGACAAAACGATCCCTAAAAAGGGACTCAACTCCGTTGTGAACAGATCATAAACTTTCCGCATCCCGCCAACCAACAAAAACCCCACGAACCCAGCCGATAAAATATACCCCGTTTTTCTATTCATATATTCGTTTATCCATCCACTCATACCGATCCCTATGCTGCTCAGCCTCCGTCCGCGTCCTCACATTGATATGCTGCACCTCCACACGCGAACCGCCGTTAGCCGCCGGCCACCTGGGCAACCCATGCCCATTGGGATCGCCGGTCACAATGAAATTGACAAAATAAGCCTGGAAAACAGCGGACACCGCATAATCATCCGGCGTCCAGCCAAAGACCTTATTGCCGGGCAGGTTACCCATCACATATTCGATCTCCGAGGAATGCGAGGCATAAGAAGAAGCAGCGCCGCCAGCTACCATAGCCGGCCGCGGCCGCTCATAGAAATACCGGTACAC
>Ga0206822_1111_pt1 | contig 19374 bp, 18 predicted proteins | sample Alteio_BWOrgCont_83_FD_152913 | JGI IMG/M metagenome (GOLD analysis project Ga0206822, IMG submission 152913) | Enriched cells from forest soil in Barre Woods Harvard Forest LTER site, Petersham, Massachusetts, United States -... | ecosystem: Environmental > Terrestrial > Soil > Temperate forest >... | reverse complement strand
GCTTCAGTACCCAGGCTTCGCAAGCTCAGCCTGGGCTAACACGTGAAGGCTCCCTGCACTTGTTTGCAATGTTTATCTACCAACTAAAAGTAGCCGCACTTGCCTAGGCTATCATACAAAAGGGTTTTCTTCCTTAGGAAACCTGTTCAACGCGGACATATTCACTTTTACGATCAAAGTTTTTTTGGCCACGCAAAATCATGATTCGCAATCCAAAACCGTGCAACGTCAATTGAGATTGTCGTATATGCATGATGCTAGATTTAAAATCTTTCCTTTTCATAAGATGCAATTCTTATACTTTCTTACAAAGGAACCTCTTATGAATAGTCTCCTCTCATGTCATCGTATTTTTCTTCTTGTTGTTGTTTTGTTCGCTACCTTTGCTGTAGAGGCTCCTCGAAGCTTATCTGCAGAGGAAACACCTCACGATTTTCTTGCTGCCTATCTTTTGCCTGAGGATCATCCAATGAAACCAAAACTCGATCGCATTTTCGATAAAGCGGGTGTGATCAAAAGTCGTTCTGCCCTGAAAGATAATGGATTCATTGTGAACACAAGGCGCCATCCAAACAATGTATTAGTCGCTTGGCACAAACGGCTAAAGGGACATCTGCTAAAGATTTATACCGACGACCAACCTCAGATGGTCGATTGGCAAAATTGGGTAAAACGCATTAATGGCATCGAGATCGTTCGTGCGGCCATTGAAAGAAATGGTTACGGTAGCTTATTGAAAGCTCCCAAAAAATGGATGTACCGCTTGCCTCATATTGAGAACCCTGAAGATAAGCAATATATCCTTGTTGTGGAAGATATGGTAGTCTTCAGTGATGATTCCAACCGCAAATGTTGGAAAAATCCGGGTTGGGTAACAAACGAACATCTTCAGGCCCTATTTACTGTGATTAAAGAGGAAGGCCTAATTGATTCACTTTATATCGATAATGTTCCTTTCTCAGTCGATCTGCGGATTGCCTTTGTGGACACTGAGCACACCAATGTTTGGCCTGTGAAATTTAATAATCTTTCGCCCTATTTGAGCGGGAAGTCGCGGAAATTTTGGGAATCCCTGTTTATTGAAAATCATTAATTTGAACCTTTAATAAAAAGGGAGAATTATAGGTAGGTGGTCTCTTTGAGATAGCGATAAATTTTATCTGCTACAGCCATTCCCAAGCCTACTCTTAGGGTTCCAAAACCAATATTGAACCTGTTTTGCACAATATATGATATTTTTTTTGGTACCGTTTCTTTTGATTTCACTCCTTCTGCAAGTTCGTGAAAAATTTTTGTTAAGGTGACGTTGGATTCTCGAAAATCAAAAAAGAGCCTGGTTCGAAGATAATTTACTGGCGATGATAGGGCTGTAGCGGTCGAGGCAATGGCAACATTCATTCCAAATCTTTTTTCCTTATTCAATTTATCTGAAAGGTAAAAATAGGTAGTGGAGAATATACAATCTCTTAGGCATGTCTGAAAATAGGCTCTAAAAAATATACGCCATCCATATTCAGCAGCCATCAATTTGGTTGATTTAATTATCCCATTAGAAGTTTTGTGGCTCCATTGATACATCTTAATGACATTAAATCCATGACTAAGGTTAACAGTGGTCAAACCAGTCGCTAGGCTAGCTAAAAGGAGGGAATGTTTAGTTCTCTCTTTAAAAAAATCGGAATATAAATCGAAAAAAGAAAGATAAACGCCATAAGCGATTATTCGTCCATAAAGGGCTTTTCCAACCCCTTGGTAAGGGGATCTCCACAAAGATGGTTCATAAAATGGCTTTTTATCCTTTACCATAAGAAAAAGAGCACGGTCCATAGGATTAAAAAGAACTGTTGAAATGCAACCAGTGACTAAGCCATCAAGTATGGGTTTAACAGTTTTTTTGGGCTCAACGGTGTAAGACATGGCAATACCTCTCAGAGAATGGTAAGACATAATGCTTTGCGAATTTTATAATGTCAAGCAACTTAACGAATGCGATAAGAAGCGCTAATCTAAGAAAGAAGAAGAAGGCTAGACTATGCGTTCCATCTTGAAACCTGTACGTTCAATGCCATTTCTGACAGTTGTGTGTCCAGCTACGACTCTAAATCCATTTTTTCCAAAAAACTGTCTGGCAGTAATGCTGACTTCAGAAAAAATATGGTGAATATGATTGTTCTTTGCTCTTTGAAGAATCTCTTTCATAAGAGCAGAGCCTATGCCTTTACCTATCCAATCATGATGACAAAAGAAACAGTCAATATGGCCACTTGACTCGAACTCTGCAAAGCCAACAATTTCATCATCGACAACGGCGACGATGGGCTTCGTCCTAGAAAATTTTTTTGCCTAGCCTTCTGTTTCTAAACTTGAAACAGGTGCCCATTCATCTATTTGTTCTTTTGTATAGTGTTGAATATTGATCCGATGAATCGTGTTATAGTAGATGTTAGCGAGGGCTTGGGTGTCTTCAGTACGGTAATTCCTTATAAGTATTTTGGTGGTCATTATGATCTATCCTGGAACGAAGTTAAACTCTTTTTCAAATTGTTCGATCGTTTTTAGAATTAATTCCCAATCGGGGGTTTCTCTGAAAAACATGGCTTCCATCAGAGTATAATCCTTCTCAAGTTCTTTTAAGACCCGAGCAGGAGGAAAAAGCTTTAAAGTTTCCTTCCTAGCTGTTCCGTAATTTGCCCAATTTGATGCAAAGTAAATGCTTTTGTGGATGGCAACTCTTTCAAGTAAAGCTGTCTGAAGAAGCGCCTTTTCCTTAATCTCCGAATTGAGCAAACGAAAAAAGTCATAATAATGTCTTGATATTCGTGGTGGAAGCTTTTTATTTTCGGGTAAATGGGCATATTGATGAAGGATAGTCGCTTTCTCCCAGAAAGTTCGTTCAGCATTCAGTACCCGAACCACTATTTCAGATTCATGAATTTTTTCTTTTAGCGCCTCTTTAACATAACTCTGTATTTTGTGTTCGCTGACAGGCCAGTGTTCTGATCTTGCACCAATTTCGATTTTTACCAGCGGACGAATGTATCCAGCTTTTGAAGTTTTACTTGGATATTCAAATAACAATGTTTGGGCATCAGGGTCTTCTTGATCAGAAAAAACTTGCCACCCATCGGTTGTTCCAAGTTTTGCAGCAAAAGCCTCTTTAAGACTCGTTAACATTTGAGTTTGCACATAATCAGAGCAAGCTTTTGAAAGATTATCGATGATAGCATTTTGTTTTTTCTTGGAAGGTGCATTTTCAGGGTCATGGAGTTCACCAAAACCAAAAAATTCTCTTTCGATTGAAAGATCGATATCTTCTGAAAAACGATCAATCAATCCATATACCTTTGAGAGGGATGTGCCTCCTTTAAAGGTGAGGTGAGGCTTCATATTCTCCAGCGAAAACAATCTTTTTAAAACCCATACGACCCAAAAGTCTTTCTCAATAATTTCAAAGGGAATGTTCTTGATATCAGTTGCAGCTCTAAAGAAAAGTTCTCGTTCTTCTTGAGGTAAAAGATGGATCTCATTCATGGTTTAATTCCTATAACTTCAAAAACAATAGCGCGTATCCAGGCTGGAGCAAATTTTATGTTTTTTCTAATTTCTTCTTCAGTTGAGTCTTTGAGTAATTTCGAAATTTGTACACGCGCTTTCTGGTCGATGTGATTTTTTCCTAAATTTTTTAAAGCTTGTATTAGAAGACCCTCTCTAGTTCCAGCAGAAAGCATATTTTTCTTTGTAGTCTTTTTGAAAATGATTTCTTGATTGCCAATTTTTACTTTTTTAGATGCCCCTTCAATTAGAAATATAATTCGACCAGGAACCTGCATAGAAAATCCGACTAAATTTGCCGCATGAGCACCTGCAGGTTGAATTTGCACACTATCTTTTTCGGCAATTGCTCTTGCTACTTCATTTAAGTCTGGGGGGATAATACCTAATGTATCATGTGTTTTAGGATAGTCATATAGACCTCGTGCAAGCCTCCGTATGAATTTTTGTTTTTCAAGTTGAGATAAAGCTTTTCTGATAGAAGCATCGCTGCCCAGATCTGTAAAATGCATTGGGGTAAAACACCAGCCGTTACCATGTTCGGTAATCCTATTTTTTATTTTAGTCTTCATGCTGAGGTTCATTTTGTTCACACTCTCTTTTTCACAAAAAGTATCATCTTTTTGTGAAAACCAGCAAGAGAAAATTATCAATTTCACAAAAACAGAGTGTTTTTTGTGAAATTCCCATCTGAATTTCTCATATAACTAGATTAGATTTTGAAGGTTTGTGATACTTTGAAAATCGGCAACTATACCAAAACAATTGGAAAACCGGGGGTATATGAAAATCGTATGGTTCTTTTGTATTATTTTCAGCCAATTAGCAGCGCAGGGCGATTTGTTTCCTGTCAAAAATCCTATCTTTATCAGCTTAGGGAATAATTGTTGGACAGCCCAAGCCTTAGCAGCAGCTGGTTTAAGAGAGTGTGCATTTCCTTTTGACTGGCTTTTTTCCAAAGACGATGAGGGTCTATATAGGGCTCTTGAAGAAGATTTCGCTTATTTCACAGACAAAGATTGCTTTTCTCCCGATGACTACAATCCAGTAGCTGTCAGGAATAATCGTTATGGCATGATTTTTACACATGACTGGCCCTTTCCAGATATTAACGTGACAGAAGAGAGATACAGCCAACATCTGGATGCAATCAAAATCAAATACGAAAGAAGAATTGAACGGTTTCGAAAACTTCAGAAATATGAAGGAAAGGTCTTTTTTTTTAGAACGTTTTCTACTAAACCTGAAATGATAGGCGAGTATGGTTGGAATACAGAAAAAGCAAGGAAATTAAAAGAATGTCTAGATCGTTACTTTCCTAATCTTGATTTTACTTTAATCATTTTGAGTTGTACAGATCCAGATATTCCAGAAGTAGATAAAATAGAAGGTGTTGTTGAATTCAAAATTAAAGAGTTATTTGTTCAAAAAAATTATTTAGAAATGTTCACGCAATTAATAAATAGTGCGCTTTAAGCTGAAGAACACAATCAATTTATGGATACATATTAAACACAGCTTTAGCTTTACGAAGCTGAATTTTTCGGTGTGAATTTTGTATTGTATGTCACTAAAAACAAAAGGCCTCACTCAAAAGAGCGAAGCCTTAAAACTTATTGGAGGTGGAGAGAATTGAACTCTCGTCCTTAGCAAACTACATATTAACCACTACATGCTTAGTGCCCTGTTATTTTGCCTGTCCCGTTGCAGCGCACCCCACTGAGACAGACTAGCTTCATTTAATCTCGATATACACTTCCTAGAAGCTGCCGGATGAATATACCACACCAAGTAAATTACGGTAGATTCTAAAACCCTTGGTCCAGTTTCAGGCTACCGAGCTACTTAAACTGTTAGGTTTAAGCAGCAATCTCTACTGGTTCTACCGCATTCACAGGAATTTGGTAATCAGCGAGGTTGACAACTTTATCGTTGGCAATTAATGTTTTTATCGGCTTTTTAAGAGGCCCACCGATAAACCTCTGCATGCAATCAATACTTCATTCCCAAGTCGAAACCGTGACACCCCCTCATTCGATAACATTATTATACCACGGGCTTCCATTTTGCGAAATGTCTAAATTTTTTTGATGTGAACGAACAACAAGGCACCGGCAATGGGAGCGGGCATGGGCGTTCTCGTCTAGACTTTAACACTCTTTTGTTGTACAATTTTTTCTTATACAAAAACGCAAGGCTCCAAAATGTTTGACGAAATAAAAAACGAATCTTTTGACGAACGTGAACTCAGAATCCTCGACTTCTGGGCAAAAAATCGCATCTTCGAACGTTCCGTCGATGAAAAAAAAGATCGCCCACTTTTCTCCTTCTATGATGGCCCCCCATTCGCTACCGGCTTGCCTCACTACGGCCACTTCCTCGCCGGCACCATCAAAGATGTCGTCCTGCGCTTCAAAACCATGGAAAACTTCTGCGTCCCCCGCCGCTTCGGCTGGGACTGCCACGGCCTGCCTATCGAAAACGAAATCGAAAAAGCCCACAATCTCAGCGGCGCTGCCTCCATCGAACAATTCGGTGTCGCCAATTTCAACGAAGAATGCCGCAAAATCGTCCAACGCTACACCCAAGAATGGAAAGTGCTGGTATCACGCATGGGACGTTGGGTCGATTTCAACAACACCTACCGCACCATGGATAAAACCTTCATGGAATCTGTCTGGTGGGTTTTCAAAGAACTCTTCGACAAAGGTTTGATCTACGAAGGCTACAAAGTCATGCCCTACTCGGCCAAACTGGGCACTCCCCTTTCTAATTTCGAAGCGGGCGAAAACTACAAAGATGTCGATGACCCATCGCTCACTGTTGCTTTCCAACTCAAAGATGAACCCAATACCTACATCCTGGCATGGACAACAACGCCTTGGACGCTCGTTTCCAACCTCGCCCTCATGGCCGGTCCTTCAATCGACTACGTCAAAATTAAAGACATTCCGACTGGCAGATTGTACATACTCGCTAAATCAAGCCTGCCTACTTATTACAAAAACGAGCAAGAGTATACAATCTTAGCCGACCTAAAAGGGAAAGATTTGCAAGGGCTGCGCTACAACCCTCTCTTTTCCTACTTCGCAGATAGGGCCTCCAACGGAGCTTTCCGCGTCATCTTAGATGATGCTGTCTCTCTGGAAGAAGGTACCGGTATCGTGCATTCAGCTCCGGCATTCGGTGAACTGGATTTCTACGCCTGCCAACGCGAAGGGATCGATCTGGTTTGCCCCGTAGATGGCAATGGTCAATTCACTTCCGAGATTCCCGAATACAAGGGCTTATTTGTCAAAGATGCCGACAAAGATATCATCAAACGTCTCAAAAAAGAGGGACATATCGTCCACCACGCCACATTGCACCACCGCTATCCATTCTGCTGGAGATCCGACACTCCCCTCATTTACAAAGCTGTCACCACATGGTTCGTGGCTGTGGAAAAAATCAAAGAAAATCTTCTCGAATCCAATCGGCAAATCCATTGGACTCCTGAGCACATCAAATTCGGACGGTTCGGAAAATGGCTCGAAGGTGCCCGCGATTGGGCAATCAGCCGCAACCGTTATTGGGGGACTCCGATCCCGATCTGGCGTGCAGAAGATGGAGAAATCCTTGTGATCGGCAGCGTGGCTGATTTAGAGAAATACACCGGAGCCACCGTCAACGATCTGCATCGCCATTTCATCGACGACCTTACGATCAATAAAAATGGAAAAATCTTTAAGCGTGTTCCTGAAGTTTTTGACTGTTGGTTTGAATCGGGTTCTATGCCCTATGCGCAAAACCATTATCCTTTTGAAAATAAGGAGTTCGTCGAGAAAACATTTCCTGCAGATTTCATCGGAGAAGGGCTAGACCAAACACGCGGCTGGTTCTATACGTTAACGATTCTTTCAACTGCACTTTTCAAAAAGCCGGCATTTAAAAACGTGGTCGTGAACGGTATTGTTTTAGCTGCCGATGGCGCCAAAATGTCCAAACGACTACGCAACTACCCTGATCCCTCCATCGTTATACACAAGTATGGCGCCGATGCCATACGTCTCTATATGATGCATAGCCCGGCGGTGAAGGCGGACGATTTGTGCTTCACAGAAGGCGGCGTCGAATTAGTCCTTCGTCAGATCCTGATACCTTTCTGGAATGCCTACAGCTTTTTCATCACATACGCGCGAATCTATTCGTGGACTCCACCAAAAACGTTTTCCAAGCCCGACGCCGTCATCGACCGCTGGATGCTATCCTTGCTGAACAAGTTGATCAAAGATGTCAAGGAGGGAATGGATGACTACGATCTCAGTCGTGCCGTGGAACCTTTTGTTGGATTTGTCGACCAATTGACAAATTGGTATATCCGCCGTTCACGCCGCCGTTTCTGGGAAGAGGAACACACCAAGGACCGTGACCAAGCTTTCGAAACATTATACCAGGTGCTTGTAGCATTATCGAAAATTGCTGCTCCATTTGTTCCTTTCATTAGCGATGCTATCTACCGAAATTTGCGCAGCGAACAGATGCCCGACTCGGTGCACTTGACTCTTTATCCTGTGTATCACAAAGAGTTCAGAGATGAAGACCTGGAAGCCGCTATGAACGCCGTGCAAACCACGGTTAGTTTGGGACACAGCTTACGAAAAGAAAATAAACTCAAAGTGCGCCAGCCACTGCCTATGGCTCACATTGCCTCCAAAGACCATCGTACCTTACGCTTCCTGGAGGACCAAAAGCACCTCATCGAGGACGAGTTAAATGTAAAAAGTGTGAAATTCAGCAGCGATGAGCATCAGTTCGTCAGTTTAAAAGCCAAACCGAATTTCCGCGTTTTAGGAAAAAAAGTCGGAAAGCTTATGAAAGCGGCTCAAACCGCTGTCGATAATTTGGACCAATCCCATCTAGAAATATTTATGAAGGGCAAAAATGTTCCTATTGTCCTCGAAGGACAAGAATTCATCCTCACCCCAGAAGATGTGCAGGTAGAACGGACTGTACGGGATGGTTTGATTGCTGCCAATCTGGGAGAAATCACGATCGCCTTGGATACCTCACTCGATGAAGATCTTCTTCGTGAAGGGATCGCGCGTGAAATCGTGAACAAGATAAACACAATGCGCAGAGAAGCAGACTTTAACGTCACTGACCGCATTGAAGTGAAAATGGAAACGACAGATCGTGTGCGGTCTACGTTTGTTCAATTTAAAGATTTTATCTGCGGAGAAATCTTAGCGGTAAAAGTAGACTTTGTTCCATGTGAGGGAACTGATTGGGACCTTAACGGAGAATCCGCTAAGATTACATTGACAAAAGTTAAGTGATCGTTGCATAAAATCAGTGGGATCGTTACCTTTGGGTTCGATTTCGATTTCAGTATCGCAGAGGTTTATGGAAAGTTTTACAGTACAGGAAGCGCTAGGTCAGCTACAAAAGTTAATTTCAGAAACATCGAAAGATCATCGGCATTTTAGGATAACGTCAAAGGAAGGCAACGTTGTCTTGATACCTGAGGATACGTACAACAATTTGCAAATTACGCTTGAAATTCTTTCTGTTCCTGGCTTGATGAAGTGCTTGCAGGATGGAAATAGTGAAGATGAAGTGGATCCATTTGCATGTGAAGAGGGATGACCATGCAGAATACAGAATTCAGAATTGCCACAATCTAAATGCCTTTTTACCACAGAGGCACAGAGACACAGAGAGAGGCAAAGAAGTTCTCTCTGTGCCTCTCTCTGTGTCTCTGTGCCTCTGTGGTAAAAAAGCATTTAGATTGTGGCGATTCTGAATTCTGAATTCTAAAATTCCACCTCCTGCCCCTCCAATCTCACTACCTCTATCCCCTCTTCCATCGGAAAATAGTCGCGCCACTTCCTCAAATTCGCTTGCACAACCGGATCCTCCAACCTCTTCAAAGCAGACAGAAACCTCTCTCGCCTTTCCCGGTGCATAGCCTGTTTCTTCACTAACATGGCCGGAGAATGTAAATACACCGTCAAAACATCTAATTGTTCAGGTTTCTTTTCCTGATTTGTCATAAGCAGGAAAATATAATACAACAACGCATTGCATTTCGCAGCACGGTCCACGGAATCCTTACAGCAAAAACAAAAGAAATCAGGTTGAACGTACTTCAGAATCATCAATGTCAACCTCGCATAGACTATCTCAATGAAATCCTTCCGCTCTTCCACCGTTAACGTATCTTTGCCACCAAATACATCTTTGTGCACTACAGCAATCGATTGTTCGATTTCTTTGATGAACTGTGGATCACTTTTCCAAACAGTAGGAAAAAAATATCCTGTCGTATCCTTGAATACCATATGCTCCAGAAATTGCTCCTTAAATCTCTTTGCTGAATTAATGGAGGCAAAATCTCCAATTTGATAATAGAAATTGGAATCCTGTGAGAGTATTACCAAAAGAAAATTATTGGGATAGGCTGCATGCAATCCTCGTAAGGCTATGCTGCGCTCCGATTCAGTCATTACCATTCTCTCAACATCATCCTGCAAACTCAAATGCAAGATTTTTTGATGCTTACAATGTGTCAAAGCCCAGATAAAATTTTCGAATTCAGGATTAATATAGGCTTCTCCCTGATAAGTAAACCTTTCATAACTATCTCGTTGCTGCGTTGGAGTCCCTATCCGTATCGCACGGATCTTCCGGATTGTATCCTCTGAAGTCAGTGAGAGTGTATATAAAGCATTAGGCATATTAGTGCCGGCATGGGGGTCAAAGCCTAAATTACATGAGCCCTTAAATTTGTTCTTGGTCGTACTTGCTTTTGGAGCCTGCACCGGGGCATTTTCAATCTCCTTAAATTCCAGTTCGATGCGTTTGGATAGTGGCAGTTGTTCGGCAGAACTTCCTTTTCTGGATTTTAACTTCTGCCGTCCGGAAGCGAAGAGCATTTGCATAACGGAGTGACTGAAGGAAAATATTTGCACGTCGGCAAAGCGACTATAACACAAATCTAGAGCCAGGTTGACAATCTCATTAGATTGCTTCTGGCGCTCCTCTTTATATAGAGGAGAAGTCAGGAGATTTCGAAGGTTTAGCAGAAATTGTTTAAATTGATCCCTACTTCCTCCTCCTTCAACATCAACTTTAGCCAATAATGCGTGAATGACTTTTTCCATATCGGCTGAAAGTCGATCTTCAACCGATGAGATGCGCAAACGATCTTGCCATTCTTGCAAATTCCATGACCCAGTTTGGATGGAATCCTGCAGCAGTTTCATTCCTAATGCATATTTTTTTTGCTTCCAGGGATGATCGAAATCATACATATAATCTTTAACCAATGAAACCGTAGTGCTTACCGCAAATACAGCTCCGGAGTACACTCGCTCATAATAAGAAGGGCTCTGATCACGAGCGGGAGAAGGATAAGGAGTCCTAGTGATGCACTTAACGATACAGAGGGCCATGGAGTGAATCTTTTCGTTAGTCTGTCCATAGCGAGAATCTAACTCCTTTATCCTTTCTTTAAGCTTATCATACTTCACTGAATCCAATTTACCACTTATAAAATCATCTACAAGTCGTTCAAGATTGAACTGAAGAATCACCACATTTCTTTCGAACACTTCATCTTGAATCCCAGGATTCTCAATCAAAAAGTGAATTCTATCTATAGATTGCGAATAATCGTTGTTTAAAGAAAATGCCATATCAATTTCTCATTTTTATTTGATAGTGATGGGTCTATGAAGATACCTTCTATGAAGTAAATACCAAATCAAAAGAGATAATGCAACCAAAGACCATACAATCATGCGTGGAAAATTGAATAGCTGATAAGGTTTTTGCGATGGTACTCCCCAGCGTTCACCTGGCGGCCATATAATCAACGAGGGCGCTCCTTGCAGGTTTGCTTCCGGCACAAAACCAAAGGCTCTGCTGTCCGAACTCATTGCATGATTGTCCCCCAACATTAAATACTGCTTTTCCGGGATGTGCAAACCAAATGAGCGTATGAAGTCGATATCATATTTCCCATCTTTCAATGGAGGTCCATTGTCCTTAAAAGCAATGTAGGGTTTTTCCGATGTAGAATTTTTCTCTTTCGTTTCTTCCTTCTTATTGAATTCCGACAATACAGGATCATCCTTTTTCAATATGGATCCTCCAAGCAAATAGAGGTCGCCATTGCGGAAATAGGCGTATCGTGATGGATAGTACAGTTGATACTTGCCATGGGGCTGAAATGCTGTATTCACTTCAATGCCTAAATTAAAAAGCTTCTGCACATTTTTGGGATCATGGCTATACAATGGATTATCGGCCTCTACTTCATATGTGATGGCTCCCCTTCCAATCTTCACAATTTTTCCGTTGTAGAACTCATATGTGCCATCAGGGACTCCGGGAAATGATGGACTGCCTTGATCAAAGCGGGAACGATCTACACTATATCTTGCCACCCGCCCATTTTGGAAAACAAGCCTAGCTGTATACATATGATCCATTAAGGCATCCAAATGATGCTGCTGTAAAGGAATGTAGGTCCTAAAGGGATTCAACATCAAGTTATATCCCATATCTTTAAATATAAGGGGCTTTGGATAGGTCAGACTGGGAGTATGCCTTAATTCTAAATATAAAACGCCCTCCGGAATTGAACTAAGATCAACATCTCCCATTTCTTGCATTTCGCTTTTTGTCAGTAGCCGAGCCATTGCGAAATTGCGAATCCCCCAAAAGTCGCTGTAGCTTTGAATCGAATTGTGCGGGGTTTTTTGTGCTGATGGATTATCCGGAATCCACTTGGTTCCATCAAAAACTTCGCCAACGAAATCGCGGGAGTTTTTAAAAGTCAGTTTGCCAATAGGTTCATTCATTTGATGGAAAATCACTTCAGTATGATTGGGAAATGTCATTGAACCGGCAAATGACATGAAGGGAATATGTTCCAAATTTGTCAGCCAAGGACTTTGCAAGTACTCTTCGATCGGATTTCCCTCTTTGTCTACGCCATAGATCTTTCCGCCATAAAAGTATAAGATGTCCCCAGGTTTTCCCATAAGCCGTTTGATGAGTCGTTTTTTATAGGGGATCACATACATGAACATCGTGTCTTCATCCAAATCCTTGATCCCTTCGCTGGTGAAAGTGACGACTCCGATCCGGTGAACCAAATCAGGTTCAAACAAAAAATGGCCGGTGGTCATCGGAATGTTGATGCCAAATGGAGTTTTCGTTACGGTCACGTGATCCTGTTCACGGAAAGTAGGCCTCATGGATCCGGTAGGGATTTCATAAAGTTCAAACCACATCTGTCGGACAATGACGGCTAATATCAGGGCGATGAGAATAGCTGTGACTACCTCAAAACAATACTCGAAAAAGGTCTTTTTAAAATTGACATCAGAAAACTCTTCCAATTTCTTGGCTAGGTTGGATGCTTCTTCTCTGTTATCGGACTTGATAGCTTGTTCGAGTCCAAGCATCCGCTCTTCTAAATTTTTGACTGTTTCCGGTGCCATTTTGTCTTTTTTCTTTTTGTACCAGTCATAGGCGGATTGTAAAATCTTACGTGATTTATTTAGTCTGTATGTGCTCATGAGAACTTTGGGTTGTGATTAAGAAGTTAGAATACAGGATACAGGATTCAGAATTCAGAATCCAGAAAACATATCAACGCGTAAATAGCAACGCGGAGGAATTCAGAATGTTTCTAACTAGCTTAAAACCAACTGATTGTCTCTTATTCTGAATTCTGTATTCTGAATTCCCTCGCGTTGCTATTTACGCGTTGATATGAAAGGGGGGAGATTGTAGACCCAACAGACTTTACGGCCTCGCTACGGACGACACCATGCCGGTGCCGGAATCAATGATGCGAATTTTCGCCTTCCCTACAAGACCGCTAATTTGCAACCAATAAGGAAAGTACGATGGATAATCGGAATTAACTTCCGGTACAAATACTTCTATTGTTTTTCCCGATAACTCTGATCCATCTTTAGGCCAAATAGTTTTCCAGGCATCAAATGGTACACCATCAATCGCTTGTCCATCCACAACCATCCTAGGTTGCCAAATCGGCCTCTTATCGTTTTTCGATGATAGATTTCCCAATCCAACCCTTTTTCTTTGTTGCAAAGGCACATATTCCAAACGTAAATTCAACAGTGTGGATAAAATGTTGTCTTGCGACGACACATTGCACCAACTATTTTTTGTGACGGAAAAAAAGTCCTTCATTTCAGCTGTGTCCAGATCGATTGTATAAATGACCCAAGATGTATTGGAAGGGGCTCCCCGCCTCACCCAATCTCTCCATGAAAAGTTATTAAGTTTTACTTTCGTGGAAGGAATCGATATTTCTTCAATCGTTAATGTCCTGTTCGTCTTAGCATACATATGCAACAAGCTATATGTCTTATTCTGTGCTGTGACAATGAAATCACCTTTATTCGCTTTTTTAAGGTTGTCCTTAAGATAAAGGGTGTCGAGCGCACACAATCTACCAATGGCTAAAAGAGCGAAAATCAAACTAAAAAGAAACCGTTTCATGAAAAAATCCTTGGACTAAAGGAATGCCTACGATTATTGTAAATATATCAGAAATTTTCACGGATTATTTTTGCCACTGCCGCATAATCCAGCTTTTTCCAAGGTTCCCTAAACTTATCGCGGAGGTATCTGTTTTCCGTGAAATTACTTTGTATAGCACTTAAAAAGGCAACATCTACTACAGATGCTTCAAGATATCCTTGACAATTACCGACACGTTCGCTGTATTCCTTATCAATTTTTTGAATTTCAAATGCTTCCTCAATGTCCGCTAATCCACTTTCGATGCGATTGACTGCAATTTGAAAAATGCCAAACCTTGTCAAAAATTCGATCTCGCTTACTATTGTGTATTTATCTCTATAATTATGTGTTTTACGGTGTTGTTTCCACATTTCTCCTGTCTGCAATGCTTCTTCCACTAAACCTTCATGCACGCACGATTGGATAATTTTGCACCAATATTCATAACCATTTGGCGGAGCCGCTTCCATAAGGTAGCTTCGGAAAGCCAAAACGATTGCTTGCGAATCCCTCAAGTCCTGGACCGTTTTGTTATTTTTAATTGAAATTCCACAGGCCATCTCCCACAATACACTTCCGCACTCATTCAGAGTCGGCAAAAGTAACTGTATAGTGTTGATATTCTCAGTTACAGAAAACAACTTACTTCTGTAAATGGACATAACCTCACTAGCTCGATCTTGGGATTTAGCAACAAATTCACGAATGCTTTCAAGGCATTGCTCATAAAACTTATCATCCGGAGCATATTCCACAAGCGTAAATAGATAGCCAATTTGATTGGTGTCAACTGAACACTGTTTTGCAAAAGCCAAAGCCTCATTCATCTTACCGATATGGCAAAGGGCTCTCAGAATGATCTTCGTTCTTCGATAATCATCTTTATAATTCAGAACTTCTTGCCCTTCATCTTGAAAACGCAATGCTATCTGGTCGACAAAACTCTGTCCCTCAGATGTGGATATCGAAGGCTTTTGTTTCCATAGACGGACCCCATCATCAAATAATCCATTGAAAAAGAATTCTTCAGCTGCTTTATCAAAATCCCCGCTCGAGGCACCACCCCTTTTCAGCCAATACAATGTATTCCAGAAATCACCATCTTCAGCATATGTCTGGGCCATCTTGATGATCAAAGGAGAAAGAGTGGAAATTTCATCACCACAGGAAGCTATTGCCATCACCGCTTGCTCTCTAGGGAGATACCTTATTCTTTCATACATAATCGTTATCAAACGCAACCAGTACTCCGCTTTCTGGAGAGGATCTTCAAGTCCTTTTGTAATAAATATGCTTTGATTCATAACAAAAATCTGGACTTTGTCCACAAATCCATAACTGAACATTTTTTCCATGGTCGCAAGTATGGAGGAAGTGAGCAATACATGGCAGGATACGGATTTTTCTAACTCACGATAGCCATATGAAACTCCATAATCTAATCCTAGCGATAAAGCTTCTTCTGAAATGTATGGAATGGGGAAGGAGAGCTCCATATCACTTCTGATACTTCTAAACATTGGTAAATGGTTCATCAAAAAAATGGCTAGAGCTTTAGAAGGATTGTCATCTTTACGGTATTTTTTTGTTGCAATTTGCTCAGGGCCGTATCGACGGGGTAACGTAATGAGAGCAAGATCGGCTATTCGATCACCCTCTGATTCCTCAGGAGGTATTCGGACAACAGCTGTTGGGTTTTGAATAGAGTTAGTAGGTTGAACCATAATGATAAAAAATATACAGAATCCAGAATTCAGAATCCAGAAGAAATCAGGGCACACAATGGTTTTTTTTTACCACAGAGGCACAGAGACACAGAGAGGAACAGAGAGGCTTCAAGTCGTAGGGACGTTAGAGACTGAAGGGACCTTAGAGACAAGAGGGACAGGGACAGTGGAACACTGCTTTTAGTCCCTGTCCCTCTTGTCCCTAAGGTCCCTTCAGTCTCTAACGTCCCTACGACTTGAAGCCTCTCTGTTCCTCTCTGTGTCTCTGTGCCTCTGTGGTAAAAAAAATATGATCTGTTAAGCCATTCTGAATTCTGGATTCTGAATTCTGGATTCTGAATTCTGGATTCTGAATTCTGAATCCTGTATTCTAATTTCAAACAAGAGGTTCCTATGAAAAACAAATTTTTTTTCTGTTGTCTACTTTGCTCTAGCACTCTATTCGCCGCTCCTAATTCAAGCGGAACTCAACGACTGCAGAACCTTGAGCGAGAAGTTAATTCCGTTCAACAGCAAATTACTGACTTGCAACAAAAGATTCATGCCATACGCCTGAAAGAAATGAATGAGGAGATCAGCAGCCAACCCCTCATGCTTGACCACGAATGGAGCGAATATACCGGCAAGTTACAAAAAGCCGAAGATTATGATAACGAAGCGAATAAGCTGGAGGCCGACTTAGCAAAAATTAAGCTGAGCTTAAAGCTAATGACAGATGAATTAAATAAAGCTTTACCCAAAAAGTAAACATCCCCATGCCAAAAAAAATTGTCCGACTTTACGATCAATCCCTCGCACTACTCACGGACCTGTATCAGATGACCATGTCCTATGGCTACTGGAAAAAAGGCTTGGACCGCAAAGAATCTGTCTTCCATTTATTTTTCCGCAAACGTCCCTTTAATGGAGGATTCACTGTCGCTGCCGGATTGGAATATGTGATTGATTATTTGGAAAATTTTCGCTTCGATGCCAGTGATTTAGCCTATTTGGCTACTTTAAAAGATACTGAAAATCATCCCCTGTTTGAACCGGCATTTTTGGACTATTTGCAAAAATTAAAGTTCTCTTGTGATGTCGACGCAGTACCTGAAGGCTCAGTTGTCTTCCCCTATGAACCGCTCCTTCGCATTCAAGGGCCTTTAATCCAATGTCAACTTCTGGAAAGCCCTCTCCTTAATCTCATCAATTTCCCCAGCCTCATCGCCACCAAAGCTGCTCGTATATGCATAGCGGCAAAAGATGATGAAATCATCGAGTTTGGACTAAGAAGAGCTCAAGGAATCAACGGAGCCCTTACCGCCAGTCGTGCAGCTTACATCGGGGGCTGTCACGCCACTTCCAATGTTTTAGCCGGCAAAATTTTTGGCATCCCGGTCAAAGGCACACATTCCCATAGTTGGGTAATGGTATTCGATGATGAACTCGAGTCCTTTCAAACCTTTGCGGAATGCCTTCCCACAAGTTGTGTCTTTCTAGTCGACACCTATGACACTATCGAAGGAGTAAAAAAAGCCATAAAAGTAGGGCAATGGCTTCGCGAACGTGGGAAAAAAATGGTGGGTATCCGTCTTGACTCAGGAGACCTAGCTTATCTTAGCATCAAAAGCAGACAGCTGCTCGACGAGGCCGGATTCACTGATGCTGAAATTGTCGCCAGCAACGAACTTGACGAAACGCTCATCAGCGAACTTAAACGTCAAGGAGCCCAAATTACGGTTTGGGGAGTCGGCACTAATCTGGTCACAGCCAAAGACCAGCCTGCCCTCGATGGAATCTATAAGCTTTCGGCCATCAGAGATCCCGGCGGAGCCTGGAAGTATAAACTCAAGCTGTCCGAACAAATGGTCAAGGTCTCCAATCCCGGAATTTTGCAAGTTCGCCGTTTCTTCTCGAATACAGAAAATGTGGCCGATGTCATCTACGATATCCATTCGGACATCTCCAAAGGGCGCCAAATCGTCGATCCCCTTGACCCTACGAGGCAAAAGACCTTAAAATTAGGATTGGAAAGCCGTGACCTTCTTATGCCTATTTTCCGAGGCGGAAAAAGAGTGTATTCGCTGCCTAGTTTGGCTGAAATTCAGCAGAACACAAAAAAAGAACTCAATGGATTCCAGGTAGGAATCAAGCGCTTCTTAAACCCGCATCAGTATGTTGTAGGGATGGAAAAATCTTTGTATGACTTAAAAGTCGAACTTATCCATAATATACGAAGCAGCACTTCGCATGCCTATGTGATAGCTCCGGAATAGGTAACCTTTAATGAAAGCTTTACTCTTAGTCGATCTACAAAATGATTTTATGCCTGGCGGTGCCCTCGCTGTACACGAGGGATTAGAAATCCTGCCTGTGATCAACGACTTGCTCCAACAACCTTTCGATGTCATTGTTGCCACAAAAGACTGGCATCCCAAAGATCATGGCAGCTTTGCGGCCAATCAGGGCAAACAGCCCGGAGATCGAATTATGCTCGAAGGTCTAGAGCAAATCCTGTGGCCAACACATTGCGTACAAGGATCGCAGGGAGCGGAATTTGCACCCGGTTGGGATTCGAGTAAAGTCCATAAGACCATCTATAAGGGAACAGACAAAAATACCGATAGCTACAGCACATTTTTCGACAATGGCCATCGAAATTCCACGGGCCTTTTTAACTATTTGAAAGAAAAGCAAGTGAAAGACATCTTCATCGCCGGATTAGCCACCGATTATTGTGTGAAGTATTCTGTGTTTGATGCAGCACATTTAGGGTTAAATACTTATGTAATTTCGGATGGTTGCCGTGGAGTCAACTTGCAGCCGAACGACAGTAAGAGGGCATTTGAAGAGATGAAGCAAGCGGGAGCCCATGTCATCGAATATAAAGATATTTCCAAGAATCTATAAGACGTTAAACCTAGAAACGGCAATTCAAGATGATAAAGTGATGCAAGATTTTGAGTCAGAATCGCTTTTGAGGGGGGCGATCATTCCCAAAAGGTGAAGGCGCCCCCCTCAAAAGCGATTATGGCTCAAAAGATTGCGTCAATTTATCGTCTTCAATTGCCGTTTCTAGGTTAAACTTCCCTGGAGCGAAAGAGCCATGCGGAAAGCAATCCCGGCACTAGAAACCCTATGATACTCACCCACATGGGTACGTGATAGTTAGCGATTACCACATCAAAGGGGCACAGCAACCTGGCCAAATGAATAATAGCGATCACACCGAACAAAATTCCGGCGATAATATCGGCTCTGGATCTCATATTGCCCCTCCTACTTCTTTGATCGGGGTGGCGGGATTCGAACCCACGACCTCTTGGTCCCGAACCAAGCGCGCTAGCCAAGCTGCGCTACACCCCGTTATAACGTAGCTATATTAGGATTAAAGACATTATCTTTCCATCATTTTATACTGCCAAATCATGTGGAAAGAAGATTTTAAAAAGGATGAAGCAAAAAAATCAATTCTTGTGAAGAGTTGTGGGAAGCTTGATGTACAACAAACTACGGGAGATCATCATAAAACCAAATAGATAGGGAGCTGTTCTCATTTAAGAGC
>Ga0206822_1103_pt1 | contig 19887 bp, 19 predicted proteins | sample Alteio_BWOrgCont_83_FD_152913 | JGI IMG/M metagenome (GOLD analysis project Ga0206822, IMG submission 152913) | Enriched cells from forest soil in Barre Woods Harvard Forest LTER site, Petersham, Massachusetts, United States -... | ecosystem: Environmental > Terrestrial > Soil > Temperate forest >... | reverse complement strand
TTCTCGACGTATCGTTCCGGGTTTTTGTTCACTTCGTTCTTTCCGAGTGGAAATTTGATGCCTGCCCACAAGGCGATGACTGCCGGAACGGTAAAAGCAAAATAGGCGTCGGAGGAGATCGGCATATATTTTACCCAGAGTCTTGCCAGCGGATTGGCCCGGGTATATTCGTGGTAGAATACGACAGGCATCACCAGGCAGGTGAGCCCCGCCATGATAAGTGTCAGATCGAGGATGACGATCCTGGATCCGAGATCGATGAGAAAGCACAGCAGGAAATAGATAAAAATGTCGATCGCGGAGATCTCCCAGGGCGAAAGATCTGTGAATACGCCCAGTGCGAGGTCCAGGATCACGCAAAATATCAATACCTTGATTTTCATTATGCTCCTTTATTGAATGTCAGTGGTTTCCGAGCCACCCAGGATGCGAGCTGGCGGGAAAGCAGGTGCGAAGGCCGTTCTGCCGCCAGGTAAAAAAGATAAGAAAAGAAGATCGTGATGATCACTATCGGGAACCAGGTATAACCATTAACGGGAAGGATCGGGGCCAGCAGGAAGACGATCACATTATGACAAAGATAAAGCGAATAAGAAAATTCGCCGCAACGTTCGAATAGTCTTACCGGCTGTCTGTTCCTGTAGTATAGTATTTCGTTCTTCAACCAGAAGAATAGCAGGATCGAAAAAAGGTTCATGGTCAGGATAAAGCTGACAAAATAATGGAACTTGATCAGGTTCAGGAGTATACTGACTCCCAGTACTCCGAAGCGGAATGCGTAGATGTTCAGGCCGGTGATCTTTCGCCGGTAGGTTTCGAGGCGGTCCGCAAGGATCACTCCGAGGAGCCAGCAGGGCAGGCCTATGATCCAGGTGAGCCCGGGCCCGAGTTGCCAATAGGCGCCGTCGTAGTGCATATCTTTTTGATGGAGCAACGAGCTCCAGTCGTTGGGGACGAGTATTGCGATCAGGACCAGGGCGATGACAAAGGTGATTGCGAATTTTGTCATCCAGCTTATTTTTATCCGGATCAAAAGCGGGTACAGGGTATAATAGATCAGCTCGCAATAGAGGCTCCAGATCGGGATCTCGGAAAAGATATGAAAGCCCGAGGCGATCAGTGAGATGACCAGCAGGGGCAGTCCGATCCTAAGCCATCGCCGGACCAGGAAGGGCAGGGTATCGGGAACCTTATGCCGGTAAGGGTAGTGGATGACGAATCCCGAAATGATAAAAAAGGCAATGACGGCGCCAACGCCATTGAATAGCAGCGACGATGCCATTCCGATGGCCCTGACGACAAGATGGGGAGACCCCGCGAGCAAATCATGATAGGGGTTCGCCAGGTGGGATAAAAAGACTAATAATGCAAGGAAAAATCTTACAGAATCGAGGCCTCTGATCCAGTGATTTTCTTTTTTCGGGGTTATCTCATTCATGGGCGCTTGGATATAGCTCACTTATTGCTTCTTGTACCGTTTGTACAGGTTTTGTTTCATTTTTTTGAACAGCCAGACCGGCATGGCGAGGCCGCCAATCCCGAAGACGGCGTAGTAAGAGTAGATGCGTGCTTTATTAGAAAGGCCAAGCAGCTTAAAATTCCTATCTTTTGCCGGGTACAAGCCCTGCATCAGGCCTACGGCTTCCGGGAAGGCGCCGTTGCTCTTATAATCGACGAGCCAGAAGGGGAAGGTCACGGAATAGATGCGTTTATAAATAGAATAGATCAGGGACTGGTTCAGGACGCCGGCGTCGCGGAAGGCATCGATAAGGGTATTGATCACGGAGGGCAGGCCCCCGGAGACCGGTTTATAGTCCCGCCAGCGTCTGGCGAGTCCATCCCGGTAAGAGTTCCTCTCCTGTTCTTCGAGGACGATATCCTTGATCACCACCGGTTCATGGATCGAGAACAGGGTGCAGCCGGAGGATATCATCAGGCATCCCAGGTAGATCTGGGCGAAAATGCTGCCGTCGTGTTTGGAGGTGTTGAACCGGAGAAAGGCTTCCCGTTTATATACGAGCCCGCCGACAAAGCTAAAACAGGAATAGTGCCGCATGGCGGTGAGATAGCCGTTGCCGAGCACGTCGGTGGTCTGTGCCCTTTCCACGAAGGTATTGCCTGTGCTTTCTTCGATAAAGTTGCAGAAGCCCAGTTCCGGGTAACCGTGGGCTATGAGGAAGTCCGCCAGTTGTTTCAGATCATACGCGGGATTAATGGTGTCGTCGTTGCCGATGACGATGACATATTCGCCGGAAGACAGTTCGATGCTCTGGCGAAAGTTGCGGTCGTAGCCAAGGTTTACGGTATTGCGTTTATAGATCAGCGGGAATTTATAGTTCGGGATCAGTGTCGTGATGGCCTCCTGTGTGTTATCTGTGGAGCAGTCGTCGCTTACGATCACTTCTATATCGGGAAAAGTCTGCTTTTCGATAAGATGCAGGCTTTTCAGGAGAAAATCTATCCTGTTGTACTGGGGTATGCAAATAGAGAGTTTCACTGGAATATTGTTATAGAGGTAGCGGTTGTAAGATATCGGAGCCCGATTGCAATTCGTTCCACAGCGGACGGTAGACCTCTTCGCAATTCCAGGCGGGCTGGCTGCAGGAAAGTCCTTCTCTATCCGTTGACTGTCGAAGATCCATGGTATCCAGCCGTAAAAAATCGACGGCCAGGACGCGAGGATAGGTCGTTGTGGTAACGTAGGGCAGGCTGCCGGTCATCACGGCCGACACCCAGACGTCCAATCCGGCGCTGAGGTATTCGAACAGTTTGTTGGGTGCGTTATCGATCCAATTGGGCAGGTGACCGGTGTAGAGGATGACCCCCAGATCATAGTTACTCAATACCTGCGGCAGCCGGTCGTAGTCGATGCCGGGATATAAGTTGACCAGGCCGCCGGGGAGGGAATTGATAAATTCCACGACTTCCGGTGTAGTGTTGAGCGAATAGATATCCCAGATGATCTCTCCCTGCCGGCTGATCACCCAGCGGGCAAACTCCCGGGTGTACATGGTATCGAGGCTGAGTGATCCGACATATACGGCGCGCACGGGTCTCCTGGATAAAGTACGTGGTGAGGTCTGCCAGCTTTTCGGCGGATAGTTCGGCAGGATATGCCGGTGGGGGATAACGACTCCCTCCATATCATGGACGAATCGTTCCATTCTTGCGTTATTCGTGTGGGAGATCCAGCTGGACCGGCTGTAGATCTTTTTTTCCAGCCGGTGAAACCATTTGACCAGTCGCATGCCGCCGGCGTATTCCTGCGGGGTCATATATTCGTGGTAATGGATAAAGACCCTGGCTTTGCGATTGATAAACAGCTTGTATATGCAGGCGGGAAAGGCCGAGATAGACTCGAAATAGATCACGGTGGCGGGTCTTGTAAGGAACAGTCTTCCCAGTGTCAACAGATAGAACCGCCAGTAGTGCCATGCCCGGGAAAGACCGTTGTGGGTTTTTTTTCTGGCGCCGTAGCGGTAGATGCGGATGTTAGCGTCCCCGGGTGTAAAACGACTTATGCCGGCAGTGCACCAGGTGGTATAAACGTCCAGTTCCGGGCCGGTCGCCGTCGTCGTTTTGCAGCCGACAAAATTCATTACGGGCGGATACAGCTCAAGTGGCTGAAAGTGTATCAAAGACATCCGGTTCATAACATCCCGAGGATAGTGGCCGCCCTGTGTGTATAGAGGTGTTGCTTTTTTAGAAGCTGCTGACCTTGTTTTCGAATCATGGCTATCGCTTCTTTATGAGCGATCGCGTATTTTATCTGTTCTACCAGTTTTTGTTCATCCGAGAAGAATAGCAGGTGTTCTCTGTCCAGGAAGACCTTTTCCATTTCAGGTGATGCCGAGCAGATCTCCGCTCCGCCTGCCGTCAGTATTTCGAAGAACCGCATGTTCACGGAGGGGTAGTTGCTATCGTCCATGACGTTGAGGTTTAAAAAGGAGCGGCTGACTATATCTGCAAAGGCCTTACCGTATACGGGTTTGGAGGAAGCTATCTTCTTTACCGGTTTATAGGTACAGCGATGCCAGTAAGGTCCGCTGATCCTGAGTCTGAAATCCGGGAAATGCTCATGGATGATCCGGAGGGCGGCTTCGCGTTCCGGTCGCCATGATCCGATGAAGCTGAGGTCCCAGTCGAATTGTTTTTGTTCTCCGGCTTCACCAAAATGAGCGGCAAGATCACCGGCAAAAGGCAGCCATACTGCCTCGCGGGCTCCCATTTGCCGAAAGACAGGAAGCGAGCTTTCGCTGTAGGATAAGACGAAGTCGACGAATGGGAGGCTTCCGTGAATATAGCGACTGAGGTTGGGCAGCGGGTCGGCCCAATACCATGCAAGCCGCGAAGAAAGGATCGATTTTAGATAGGCGAGTGTCCCCGGGAGGATCTCTGTTCCGGTAAAAATGAGTACCAGGTGCGGGTCGAACGTCCTGGTTTCGTTGATCAGGTCTTTATTTGCCTTTTTTATCCATGCGTCCACCGGCAGAAAGCGGTGGACCTGGAAGCCGAGTTTTCCGGGTTTGGCGTAGCGCATGACTGCCTTGCGGGAGTCGAAAAGCCGCACATCGTGTCCCGCCGAGCGAAAAGCCTCGAGATATGACATTTCCAGACAGTGGTTGCCCGACTCTCCCACTATAAGGATCTTTTTTTGGGGCGTCATCGCTGGAACATTTTTTTGACCAGCATGGCGGTATCGAAGCCGATATACCGGGCCAGTTTTTTAAAATTTTTACCGCCTGCTGCCGGTATTTTGTGGATCCCCAGGTCATGGATCTGTTTTTTTGCCTGGCGTACGAGGTCGTCGTATCGGGAGTACTGGTAGATAAAATTGGCAAAATTAGCGGTGATCACCGCCTTTACGCGCGGAGAGTCTTCGCGGGCGCGCAGGTGGGCGGCGATGAGCTCCAGCGAGCGTAGGGCGCCTTTGGCGTGGCGGGGGCTCACCTGGCGGGAAAGGCTGCTATGGCCGCCTGCGGCCCGTCTGTAATAATTAAGTGAGCCGGGTGTATAGCAAATAGCCGTCGCGGCGAGCATGGCGCGGCAGAAGTATTCTCCGTCCTCGTCCGGTGCGGGTGAGATGGAGAGATCATAGTCGCCGATCTTTTCCGAGAGGCTGCGGGGGAGCAGGAAAGCATTTGGCTGGATCATGCCGTTCGTGCCATTCGCGCCGTATAGATTTAGGACGAAGCCGAGTGTATCATCGGTAGAATACAGAAAGGCCGAGTCGATCTCGGCCCCGGCGGTGTCTACGGGTTGGGAAGAAAAGCCTACTGTTCGACAGACGGCGATCGCGCCCGGATCCTTTAACAGCGCGGTTACCTGCTCGCCGATCTTATCCGGGCTAAGCAGGTCGTCGGCGTCCAGGTATTGAATGTATTTTCCGGTTGAAGCCTGCAGCCCGGTGTTTTTGGCGCCCGAGCAGCCGCGATTGGGCTGGGCGATATAATGTATCCGGGGATCGTCGAAAGCCTTCACGGCAGCTTCTGTGTCGTCGGTGGATCCGTCGTTGACCACGATGACCTCCAGTGCGGGATATTTTTGCGTCAAAACACTTTTGAGTGTGTCTGCGATGAAGCGTTCGGCGTTGTAGGCTGGGATGATGACCGATACCACAGGTTGATTGTCTATCATTCTCTACTGGCGATTGTCAGGTCGTTAAAATCGAAAAGGGTAAATCCGTTCTTTTCCAGCATCCGGTAGATCTCCTGGCGGGAGACGTATTCGTCATGGATCTCCAGGGCGAGGACGTTTACTTTGGAAAGCAGGTTGTCGGTTTTGTCGTTGGCAGTAAAGATGAACCGTTCGGCGCCTTCGATATCGATCTTGAGCAGATCGATGGTGTCGATCTGGTGATCGCGCATGATGTCCAGCAGATGGGCGCCTCTGAGGCCGGTGTCGGTATCGGATTCCTCTACGCGGATAGACCAATCCCTGTTGTCGCGAAAGCTCCTGTCCACAAACAGGTTAGCCTTATGGCTCCAGATACCGAGTTGGATCGGGACGATACGGTCTTCGGCCTTGTTGAGGGTTATCATTCGCTCGAGCTGGTTGAAATTATCCTTATCCGGTTCAACCGAGAATATCCGTGCGGTGGGAAATTTCTCGAGGAAGTAGAGGGTCGAATAGCCCACATTGGCCCCAAGATCCACGATGGTGAGGGGAGCGTTGCTGCCTTTTTTCTGCAGGATATCCGTGGCCAGTCCATATTCTTTTCGGCCCCATACCTGGTTGCATACTTCGAGATCGCTGCTGGGTTGTTCGCGGGCCAGCAGCGAGGTACCGGTGCGGGTCCTGAACTCGTATTCGTGTGCGCCCACCTTTACGGAAGCCGCATCGCAGTTTAACAGGGTAAGAAAATAATAGTTTTGTTGTTCCTCGCGGTCGGAGGTGCGCAGACGAAAGAGTTTTTTGGCGTACATCATGAGCAATCTGACGGACATGCCGGCGGGGATACGGCCGAAATTTGCGATCCGTTGCCATCTTTTGGATAAGAGGTTTCCCCCCTCTACGGAAAAATAGCTACTCATCTGTTCAGGTTTTTTTTCATAAATAGGGCGGCGTTTATAAAATCCACCGTCGAGAGGCCGGAGCCTTTGGTCATTTCGAGGATCTTCGAGATATTTTTTTCTTTGATCGTTTTTTTAAGGATTGCGCGGCTTTTGATCTTGCGATAATAGCGGGTCACCTTATTCTTTTCGTCTTCCGTGAGTGGGCAGTTGGGTGCAGCCATTGCCTTTTCGATCAACGGGAGCAGATTGTCCATATAAATCCCTTGGGCCATCCCTGCCGCGAATTCCTGGCCGGCATGGATACGCCAGAAAATGAGCCCTGAAGAGAGGAGCAATACCGGGTGTTGGGCGGCTATCGCCAACCAAAGTTCGAAATCTCCAACCATTCTTTTTCCGGAAAAACCGCCGAAGCGTTCGAAGACCTCTCTTTTGACGATCGTACCGCTAGGGCCGCAGTCCAGGAAGCCATGCTGGAAGAAATGTTGCCGGTAGGCCTGTGACGGCGGTATCCCGATCGGGAAGGGTTCTTTTTCCTGGACCTGTCTGCTGCAGAGCCCGAGCGCGGCATCGGGGTTTTTCTCCATGGCTTCCACGAAAGCGCCGAGCCCGTATGGGTAGATGAGATCGTCGGAGTCGAGATATTTAAGGTATTTGCCACGGGCATAAGCCGCTGCCTTGTTCCTGTTGGGGTAATCGCCGAGATTGGTCTCGTTTACATAGACCCGGATACGGCTGTCGTGTTTTTCGTATTTTCGGGCGATCTCTACCGATCGATCCCGGGAACCGTCGTCGACGATGATGAGCTCGAAATCCCCGAAGTCGGAAGATAGGACGCTTTCGATCGCTTCGCCGATAAAATTTTCCCGGTTGAATGCGGTCATCAATATGCTGACAAGCGGTTGGGTGTTCATATTAACCTCTCCTCAAAAATCTCACGATTGTGTTTGGAAGCCATTTTTGATCGAGCCGGAAGCCGATCTTTATTGGCGGACGGGCAGTGGTTTCCTTTTTAAGGCTGGCAAACCGGCCGAACAGCGCAAAGTAGTTATTGGATGTCTGCAAAATGTCGAATTTTTCTTCCGCCAGTTTTCTGCCATTGGCCGACATTTCGGCGAGCGCCGTTCTATTGCCATTGAAGAAGGCGATCGCATCGGCAAATGCGGTGGTATCGTCTATCGGGATCTTTCGGCCGATGTCGTTCGTTACGATCTCGTTTATACCGCCGGGCAAATCGCTGACAACCGGAACCAGGCCGCAGCTCAGGGCTTCCAATACTGTTACGGGCGATCCTTCGAAATGCGTCGGGAGGATGAACAGGTCGTTATGTGTCATGATCTCCATGACCTGCTGGTTCGTATCGGGTGAGCTAAAGGTAATATTCTGCCGATCTTTCCACTGATCGATGAGAGCGTCCTTTAATGGCCCGCGTCCGATGATCGTCCATTCTACGTCGATGCCCATGGAGCGTAATTTGCTGTCGATGACGAAGAGTTTTTGGACGCCTTTGGCTTCGACCAGCCGCCCGACGAAGATCGCTTTTAGTTTCTGGCCGGGGCTTTTCCCCGCAGGTTTCAAATCGGGGATGGGGACGCCGTGGTGCAGCCAGAAGCTCTTGACGGACACGGGGTCGGCGCTAAGCAGTACATCCCGGAAAAGGGAGGTGTGGGTCACGAATACGTCTGTGATCGCCCCGAACTTGAAGGCCAGGGTTATATTATAGTAATCGTGGACGATCTGGTAGACCGTTTTGGCGGTTCCGAGCAGGTAAAGGGCTTCCATTTCGAGCCCATCGTTGCAGATGACGGCGCCGGGTGTGTTTCCCAGCAGGGCGTGGAACCGCTGTAAAACGGCGTATTTATTCTCTTTGGTGGAATAGGGGAAATCTATGATCTCATCCGCGTCTATCTTATCGGGGAAGCGGGGGTGGTTAGAATCCGTTTGGTCTACCAATATCACCTTGACGATCACATTTTCACGTAAGGTTGTGTTGTTGACGATATTTTTATTGAGATAGGCGACCCCGCCTATTTTATTTTCGATGACGAAAATATATTCAGGTTTCGGGGTTGGGTTCATGCTATGAGCGTTTTGATGCCCTCTTCGAGGCTTACCGTGGGTTTCCATCCGGTATACTTCTGTAGTTTGGTCGTATCGGCGAGCAGATGCAGCCGGTCTGTCTTTCTTACGCGTGCGGGGTCTGTTTCCGTTTGGAGGGGTTCTCCGAGGGCTTTGGAGAAGGCGTCAATGACTTCCGTCACGGAATATTCGATCCCTCTTCCGAGGTTAAAGGTGTCGATGCCCTTGTTAAATTTTTCAAGCAACAGCTGTACGGCTTTTGCCATATCCGCGGTATGGATATAGTCCCGTTTGGGTTGGGTATTGCCGATCTTAATGGTACGGTTCCCGGCAAGGACCTGTTCCTGGATCGCGGGTATCAGGTGTGGGTTTGTTTCGTTGGGCCCGAAAGCGTTGAAGAAGCGGCAGACGATCGTCGGGATCTCGCTTTGGAGATTGAATTTCTGGCACAGTTGTTCTCCCGTAAGTTTAGAAAGGCCGTAGATATCGGATGGGGAGGGTGTCAGGTCTTCGTGGATCGCGTGGTCGTAGATGGGGTACACCGCCGCGGTGGAAGCAAAGAAAACTTTTTCCAGGCGGGGTAGTTTTTTGGCCGATTCCAGCAGGTTCAATGTCCCGGCGATATTGATATTGGCGGATTCGAAGGGGTGTTCGTTGCAATAGGGGATAAAATGGATGGCGGCGAGGTGGACGATCTGTTGGGGATCGAAGTCCAGGAGCCGGCTTTGGAGCAGGTCTTTGTCGAGAATGTTTCCGCGGACAAAGGCGCTATCGGGTACGTCGATAAATTTTCTGTTGCCGAAAGAAAGGTCGTCGTAGATCATGATCTCGGCGTTGCTTTCCTGCAATGTTTTTACGACTGCCGATCCGATGAAGCCTGCGCCGCCTGTAATAAAAATTCTTTTTGCCATAGTATTGAATGCCGGGATAAGTATCTGTTTTAATCGTACGCGACCTTACTAACGTCGATCCTATCGATTTTCTTTTGATCGAGGTCATATATCTCCATTCCCCCGATGGTTTTGATCCTGTCTGTCCCTGTGATCCATTTACCGCCGGCATTGGACTCCCTGAATTTGGAGAGTACGTAACCTTCTTCGGCATTTTTTTCGGTGAAGACCGACAGCTTATCCTTTCTCAGGAAATAGGCGTTGTTGCCTTTGGAATTGCATCCGATGAAGCCATATCCTTTTTTTTGTCCGAGCTCGACCAGGGCTTTGAGTGATGCGCCATAATACAGACCGGAGGGGTGTTTATCATTCCGGCAAAACCCCGGGTCGTAGGGCACGGTCCAGTTTGTATTCCGTCCGAATACACTGTTGTATTCTACGATCACGAGGATCGGGTCGATGCTGTCGATCGCCTCCCAGACCCAATAGTCATTCCCATCGATATCGATGCTCAAGATGCCTACTTCCCGCTGGAAGCCTGGCTTTTTCAGCAGATCGTTGATATTCTCCCGGGTTATAAAAGCGCATTCCGCATGTAGCTCGCAGGCCCAGGATACGGGATCGTTTTTGACGTATTGTATATTCTCCTGGCCGCCGTCGATGACATATCCTGTCCAGTTATTATTCAGGATCAGGAACCGGGTATTCGATTCGGTGTAGTTTTCGACGCCGAATTCGATAAAAGTCTTGTTGGGGATATCCAGCTTCCCGATGAGGTATTGGATGATGCCGTCGTCGCCCCATTGGGAAAAAACCTGGAACTCGACCTCCGCAAGATCGTCAATACGGGTTTTCTGGTTGTTGACGGCAGCCTGCAGTTGCCCGAGATTGATCTTATGGCTTTTGTAGCTGTTAAGCAAAAGCTTTTCGATCTCCGGGATGCGGTTGATCATTTGGTTTTTCGACCTGATTAGTTTCAACGCTTTTCTGATCATAGTAGGTATTTAGGGGGGTTATCTAAAATTCCTTCCTAGTAAGCTGCGCAGGTAGTGTTCGGCAAGCACTATTTTTCTTTTGATGTAGTGCACATGCCGTTTAAAGGTCGTTGCTACGGGTCTTATCGTACTACGGTGGTCTATAATGTTTTGAAAAAAACGAAGCAGATTTTCCTCCCGGATGGATTCGGGTATCTTATTGCCGGGGAATTTAGGTTCCAGGAGCATGTTTATGCCTGTTTCGGGATCGTTTTCTATCTCCAGCATTTTTTTTATCAGTTCTTCTTCCGATCGGAAATCCGAATAGTTCAGAAAGGCATTCCTGTTGAAGTCTTCTCCGACCCGGGGGTTACCCCAATAGACGGGAATGCAGTCCATCATCAGCGGTTCCAGCAGTTTTTCGGTGGTATAGCCGTTGCTGGAAGAATTTTCGAATGCGATGACGAATTTATAGTCTTTGATGAATTCGAGCTTGTCGGGGACGGGGCCGCCGACATTATTGAGGATCTTACCGCCGGAGTCGACGGGGCGAAATTGTGCAAGGTGATTGAAAAAATCGATCCGTTTTTTTGCGTGGCCGTTGGATACCACCATGCAGCAAAATTTTTTTTTGCTTTGCCATTTCTCCGTGGCCATTTCCCGGGTGCGTGGTCCCAGCAGGTCGAGCGATTTGTATTGGTCGATATAATAGGCGTAAAGGGGCCATCTGTAGTGCCGGGGATCGTCGAAGTAGTCGAATGTAATGGCGAAATCACAAGCCGTGAAGTCGGGGCGCTGATTTTCCGAGGTATAAAAGATGCGGATGCATTTGTAATTCCGGTGGTCGGCCCCATAGCAGGAATAGATCAAAATATCCGGATCTTCGGGTGAAAGCACCAACTGGTATTGGCGGGAGAGCAGGGTCAGGAAGAAATTCCGGGTGTAGTTGAAATTCGGCCAAAAATCAGTAAGGTGTACTTTGAGAATGGGTTTCATCTTACAAAAAGCACGTTTCCCATATCCCATCCCTGGGGAATGGCTTCGATCAAGACCTTGAAGCCTTTCGATTCGAGGAAGGACTTATAATCTTTGAAGAGTGTTACTCCTTTATAAGTGGACTTCAAGCTAACTTCGGTGTGGATCAGAGACACCGTGTCCAATATGGCGCCGGAGGCTTGTAGCATTTGCAGCTCGAATCCTTGCATATCCAGCCAGAGCAGGTCTACCTTGCTGATTTTATGGGCTGTCGCCCAATGATCGAGTGTCATGGTCCGGACGGGGATAACTTTTTTGAAGTAGGTATCCGGGTGGTCCAGCAGGTGGTCCTGGGGTTCCAGCAGGGAGCTGGATGCATCGGATCCGCCTTCGCTCACATGAAATTCCTGCGTTCCGTCTATATTGCTCAGTGCCATTTCATAGCAGTGGATTGCCGGATATCGGGCGGTTTTCGTTTTCAGTCGTTCAAATATTCCGGGTACGGGTTCGAACGCATGAACTTCGGCCTTCAATATCCTGGCCAGCTCCACCGAATCTGCGCCATCATGCGCCCCACAGTCGACGACCACGGGCCGGGAAGGAAGAAACTTTTTCAGCACGGCTTTGGCGATTCGGTCTTTGTTTATTTTGGGTATGCCCCCGGATTGGAACAGATAATAATCCGCAAGGGTGTTCGCCTTTATTCGTAATTTCTGTGCGAAGTTCATTTATCGGGGTATGATATGGATGATGTCTTTTTCGACGAAACAATCATAAGCATGTTTTGCCGTCCTGGTCATTTTACGGATCGTCCGTAAGGAAGGGTAATCGCCGAGCCCGGTGAACAGGCGGGCGTCGTCGATGAGGATGACGTGTTGAAAAGAGGAATGCAACAAAAAGGAAAGCTCTTTTTCAATGGGGGTATCCTTATCTGCTTTGGCGGTTTTGATGTATTCCCCATTGACGAAAAACTCGGAGGAATAATGACCGTCGAGCCAGAACATAGCTGGGGCGGAAAAGGAAGCGATGAGTTCTTTAAGGACTATGCCGCTGTCTCCCTGGATGATCTTTACATTGGGATCGCCTGTGAAACGGCGGGTGGCTTTTTGTGCCAGCTCTTCGCTGAGCTCTATGCTGTATACTTTGTCGAATTTGTCTTTGAAGAAATCGACGGTGTCCCCGAGAAAGGTTCCGGTCTCCACAAATGTCTGAAGGCTATATTTGTTTTTGTAAAAAAGCAGGTCGGCCCTTTTTTCTTCGTAAGACGGGATAACCACAGGTTTTTTCAGCTTTCTGAAATAATAGAGGGCTTTCGCGATAGCAGTCATAAGTTATGTTAAGCTTTTTTTGAACTCCAGGGAATATAGGGGGCAAGGATCGTATTACGTCTTGAAACCCAGTAAGGGCTGTTGCCCCTGTTCCCTACAACTTCGAACCCGATGCAAATATTGTCTTCCGAGGTCAGGAGCATGGTGACACAATGAATGCTGGCCAGCAGATAAATGTAATATTTACCTTCGTTAAGGATAGCAGTGTCGATCACTGTTTCGAAGCGGACGGGGCCTCTCTCCAGTTTGGGCCATTTGTCTTCCGGCTGATCGGTTGAAAAAGACATCAGTAGCGTTTCGCCGAATTCATTTTTGAGTGCGAAGCCAAGGTTAAAGCGGCTGTCGACCGTGTCGATCTCTCCTTCTACACATATCCTGACCGTGTCGTTATCTTCGGCCTGGAGGATGGTGACATCCTGTTTGGTGTCGGAGAGCAGGTAAAATCTTTTCAGGGTCAGATAGGGCTGGGCCTTACTTGCCAGCCTTTCCGTATTCCCGGAGAAGCTGAATTCCGTAAAGATCTGGCCGTCCTGTTTCATATAATTGGAAACGACGGTGGAGCTGGGCCCTATTTCCCGGACCTGTCCCCTGTCCAGGTATACGCATGTTTCGCAAAGGTTGAGCACGGTAGGCATCTGGTGGCTGACAAAAAGCACCGTCCGGCCTTCATTCCTGCTGACATCTTCCATTTTACCCAGGCATTTCTTTTGGAACTGGGCATCTCCTACGGCCAGGACCTCATCTACTATCAGGATCTCTGGTTCGAGATGGGCGGCTACGGCGAAGGCCAGTCTGACGAACATCCCGCTGCTATAGCGTTTTACGGGTGTATCCAGGAAGGTCTGTACTTCTGCGAAGTCGACGATCGCATCGAATTTCCGTTTGATCTCCTTTCTGGTCATGCCCAGGATCGCTCCGTTGAGATAGATATTTTCCCTTCCGCTAAGTTCGGGATGAAACCCTGTTCCCACTTCCAGCAGGCTGGCGATCCGCCCGCGGATAGCGACCCGGCCTTTGGACGGCTCGGTGATCTGGCTAAGGATCTTGAGCAGGGTGCTTTTGCCCGCGCCATTGCGGCCCACGATGCCTATCCGGTCTCCGGGCTGGACCTCGAAACTTACGTCCTTGAGTGCCCAAAATTCTTCTTTGGTCTCTTTGTTGCCGCCATGGCCATTCCCCGCGGTCCTGCTCAACATCCCTTTGAGGTTGGAGGAGATCTTATCTCTCAACGCCACGTACCGTTCGGTGGGTTGGTGGCTGATCATAAATTTCTTACCGAGGTTTTCTATTTTGATTACAGGCTCTCCCATGTTGTTTGATTGGAACTGCTTTAGATTAGATCGGCAAACGATTTCTCCATTTTACGGAATTGCCTTACGCCCAGCCAGAGGAATAAAAGTGTTACTCCTATCGAGATCAGCATACCCGGCCAGTAGATCGGCTGTTCGCCTTTCAGCAATGACCAGCGAAAGCCATCGATGATGGCAACCATGGGGTTGAGTGAAAAAAGGAGGCGGTACTTTTGCGGGACGATGGTACTATTAAAACCTACGGGGGAAATATAGAGCCCGAACTGGACGATAAAGGGCACGATGTATCTGAAATCGCGGTATTTGACGTTCAGGGCTGTGAGAAACAGGCTTACGCCCATACTGGCGAAGAAGGCCAGGATCATAAACAGCGGAAGTGCGATGATCTGCCAGGAGGGGTAGAAATGGTAGTAAACGAACAAGAGAAGGATAAGTGCAAAAGCGACCAGGAAATCGATAACGCTCACAAAAATTGTGGAGGTCGGAATGATCATCCGGGGGAAATACACCTTGGAAACGAGGCTGGTATTGTTGATAAGGCTGGAGCTAGCCTCCGTGAGCGCCGACGAAAAGAATTGCCAGGGGAGCATGCCCGCATAGACCATGATCGCGTAGGGCGCCGATCCGGATGAGGACAGCTTGGCGATCTTGTTGAACACGATCGTAAATACGATCATGGTGAACAAAGGCCTGATAATGCTCCATGCTGCTCCAATGACCGTTTGTTTGTATCTGACCTTGATATCTCGCCAGCTGAGTATGTAGAAGAGTTCCCGATAGCGCCATATGTCGCGCCAATAATTTTTTTCTGCCCTGCCTGGTTCGATAATCAGTTCCCTGACCTGTTCTGACGACATAGTTGAATGGGTAATTATTTCTATCCTTTTGAACGTCTTCCCCCTGAAAATAGTCTGCTTAAGATGCCGTGTTTTTTATGTGATCTTTCGTCCTCGAAATAACCTACTCCCGACGAACGGCCATAACCACCATAATATCCATACCCGTATCCACCGCCATAATATCCGCCATAGTACCCCGAGCCGGCCTTAACGTCATTGAGGAGGAGACAAAGGGACGGCAGCTTTTTGCTGTCATAAAGCTCCTGTATAAAGGTCATCTGGCGGCGAAACGTGTGTGCATGCCGGACGATATATATGGTACAATCCGCGTATTGGCGTAATGAAAGTGAGTCGCTCACCAATCCGATGGGCGCGGTATCCATAATGACGACCTCGAAATTTGCAAATACTTCCTGCATCAATTCGTCGAGGCGTTTGTCAAGAAGGATCTCGGCGGGGTTCGGCGGAATAGGGCCGCAGGGGATAACGTATAGCCCGTCTACTCCTTCTACCTTGATGGGTAATTCCTTGAACTCGGCTTTGCCGATAATATAGTTGGTGATCCCCATTTTTCTTTTCAGGTCCAGACCGGATACGATCTTGGGTTTGCGGATGTCGAATTCCATGACCACCGTTTTTTTCCCGGACAGCGCCATGACCGCGCCGATGTTGGTACTTACGAAAGATTTGCCTTCGCCGCTAAAGGAGGAAGTTACCATGATCACCGGTCGTTCTTTTTTGCCAATGATATATTGCAGGTTGCTCCGGGCGATCCGAAACTGTTCGGCGATCATGCGGCGGCTATTGCTGGTTACGACCAGGGTGTTGGTATCTTCGGAATGGCCTATTTCGCCAAGGATCGGGGTGTCGGTATATTTCTCCACGTCTGCCCGGCTGTAGATCTTATCCTGTAAAAATTCTTTAAGGGTGATGATGCCCACGGGGATAAGCAGGCCGAGCATGAGATACAGGGTATATATCTTCTTTTTGTCGGGGCTCACCGGAACATCGGAGCCGAGAGCAGGTTCTACCACGCGGGAGTTCGAGATGGCGCTTGCGGAAGACAGTGATATCTCCAACCGTTTTTGCAGCAGCAGGGAATAGAGGTCTTCGAGGATCTTTTCGCGTCTGCTGATGTTGAGGAATTGGATCGACTTCCCGGGGAGGGAGGTCACATTACCCTGCAACTCTTCGTCCTGTTTGCTCATATTCTGGACTGCGATCGAATAGGCCTGTTTGACGCTTTCCAGTGCGGAAAATATCTGACGGCGGATCTTTTCCAGGGCATTGTCCATGCCGGTGATGAGCGGGTTGTTCGGGGCGGTGGTCTTTGAATTGCTTTCCCGCTCCAGCTGGATGCGGTTATATTCCGAAACGAGCTGGATAAGCGCGGGTTCTTCGATGCCCAGGTTCGTGGGCACCAGCTCGAACATATTTTTTTTATCGTTAATGTAGTTGAGCAGGTAGTTCACGATAGATAGCCGGACCTCCATCTGGTTGAGGTCTTTGGAGCTTTCGGCGATCTTATCGAGATAGGCTTTGGATTGGGTTTCCACGTCGAAGACCTGGTTCTTAACCATATAGTCTTTGATGCCGCCTTGCACGCCTCTGAGTGTATCGCTGAGCTCGTATATCCGTGCGTTGATGAACCGGAGCGTGTTATTGGATATTCTGGCTTTATCCTCCACCATGAGCGTGTCATAAACGGCCATGATCGTATTGAGCACATCCGTCCCCAGTGTTCTGTTCTCCCCTTCGAACGACAATGTAAGGATGGTCGATTCTTCGTTTGGCTGGGTGATGTTTATACTGTTTATGAGCCCATCTGCCACGTCTCCGAGGGGCTGCCAGCCGGCTTCGAAGTTGATGTTCTTTAGGCTGGATGGGGACTGGTCGGGTGCTACGAGGATCTGGAAAATATTGCCGCTCATATTCACGGTGCTACCTACTTGTCTCGGCGCTTTTTCTTCGTTGAGGAGAAAGCGGGCGTTGTCGAGGAATGTTATCGTAAAGCCGAATCCTTTGGTGGAGTCCGCCACCTGCAGGACTTCGAGTTGAAATGGGCGGTTGGGATACAGCATGCTGGATTTAACGCTCCCCTTGGTCGAGTAGCGCCTCTGGAGGTTGAGGTCGTTGGCCACCCGTTGAAGGACGGGCCGGGACTTCAAAATGACTATTTCATTGCTCAGGTTAGTGTTTTCTCCCGACATGAAAAGTTTTTCCAGCGTCTGATCCTTACTATCGGAGGAGGGCTGGTCGTTCTTGATGAGCAGCGCGGCCTGGACACGGTATATCTGCGCAGAATACCGGATCTTGAGGTAACCCATGAGCAGGAATAGCGCGCAACACAGGACGATCCATGGAATGTAATGCAGGTACTTGAATAACAACTCCTTTGGACCAGCAGACCATGATTTGGACGTCCGGGGTGTCATTTCATTTTCCGAAGAGATTTGATGATCTCGGTTTTCTGACATTGAATTTTTTTTTACCTGAATATGCTGTACAAAATGCCCAGCGCGGTAACAATGCTGACCGCAATGCTTATGTTTCGGGTGGTCACCTCATCGGCTGCCACGACCTTTTTGCGGGTAGGTTCGATATAAACGATGTCGTTCTGCTGCAAATAAAAATAGGGGGAGGCCATGACCTCGGGTTTGGTGAGGTCTACCCGGCCGAATTCCCTTTTGCCCCCGTTTTCCCTAACGATCAGGACATTGTCCCTGCGCCCATAAAAGGTAAGGTCGCCCGCCATTCCGATGGCTTCCAGGAGCGAAATGCGTTCGCCGGGGATGTTGAAAATACCGGGTCTGGCTACTTCGCCCAACATCGTGAATTTATAATTCAGGAAGCGGATCGTGTAGTAAGGATTTTTGAGGAGGGAGTCTTTGAACTTGGAATCCAGCAATTCCCGCAAGTCTTTGCGTGTCAGCCCCTGGATGTGGAGATTGCCCAGGCCTTGAAATTGGATATTGCCATTCTCGTCCACCAGGTAGCCTGGAGTGGATGGAGCTGCACCAACGCTTGGGGCGGCGCTGCTTGCCCCGGCGCCTCCCTGGGCGCCTGCTCCTGATGAGCCTCCGCCGGCGGTGGATGAGGAAGAGGCCACTGAAATAAGCGACTGGTTGTACAGAGCAGTAGCCTGGGGGTTATCGCTGTACACGATAATATTCAGCAGATCGCCTTTTTGGATCACCGGATCGATCGCGGGTACCTGGCTGAGTGCTGTGGTGTCGAATTTCCCCTGCATATACGTAATGCGGCGGGTATCGCCACAAGAAGCGAGGAAGATCGATGTTAGGGCGAAACAAAGGGAATAGAGGAAAATGTTTTTCATTAAAATTATTTCGTCTTGGATATGACGACGTTTGATTTATCTACATAAGCCACCAGCGAATACCCGATACTCTCTATGCGGATCTGTACTTTCTTGCCAACGCTTCGGATCACGGTTCCTTGTTTATCCATCAAAGCGCCGCGTAGTACGGTGATCCTGGAATCGGCGGGCAGTTCCAGCGGTACGGCTATGACATCGCGATAGTCGTTGAGGAATTTGCGGATCTTTTCGATCTCGGTATCCCTTATGATCGCGGGTTTGCCAAGCCAATAGACAAAATTCACTACACCATCCACCCAGCGAACCGAGGGCAGGTCCTCTTCCATGACCTTGACGAATACATACGATTTAAAAAGGGGTTCGTCGACCCATTTAAGCCGGTCGCTCCAGGTCTTGCGTACTCTGTTAAGCGGGCAGTAGCATTCCATGCCACTTTCCCCGAGCCTGCTGAAAACTTTTTTTTCCCAGCGCGGCTTCGTGTAAACAACGTACCAATTCTTTTTATCGCTGTTCATAGCTTCGCCACCTCAGTTACATCTCGAGAGTTACAACCGACTGACTATTAATTATTTACAAAATATCCCTAAATCGAAAAGGGTATAAGCAAGCAATTATGATAAATTGCTCCTTACACCCCTAAGAATATAAGATCCACGACCAATTGTTATTCTTCACAGGACGACAAAAATTTTTCCCATTTTTGGATTTAAGCGACTTAAGAAACTGAATACTTGGGGGATTTATTGTCTTTTATCGATGCACAAATGTCCCAAAAGTGTATTTTCTTCTGTCTGACCGCAAATATAGGGGATTTTTGCAACTAACAATTTAACAATGAATCGAAAAGCAAGGCTGCAAAAGTTCCAGATCCATGCAATAACAGACCGCTTTTTTCGTGTATCATAAAATTTTCGAAATGCCTCGTACAGAAAGGATCGGCATGCTGGACAGTTTCAGGTTTTTGGCTATTTTTTCCGTTCTATTTTATCATTATACGTTCCGTTACTCGCACATTTCCACTGTTGTCCCTATTTATCCCTTTAAAGACTTCTATAAAGGAATTTTTGAATATGGGTATCTCGGCGTTCAATTCTTTTTTATTATCTCCGGATTTGTCATAAGCTATACGCTGGAAAATACGCGGACGTTGACGGCTTTTATAAGAAACAGGTTTATCCGGCTTTTTCCCCCGGCCCTTCTATGGACGACGATCACGTATTTGACCTTTATTTTGTTCGACCATGAACAAATTTTGCCTCAATCCCATGAGGCAAGGAACTTTTTGCCCAGTTTGACTTTTATCGAACCGAGGATATGGACTGGATTGTTCCATGTTCCGTTTACGTGGATGAGTGGAAGCTATTGGTCGTTATGGGTGGAAATTCAATTCTATCTGCTTTGTTCGGTGTTGTTTTTTGCGAGTCGTAAAAACTTCTTTTCGAATATGTTGCTGGTGACAGTGGTCACGATCCTGGCGAACTATCTGCCTGCCCGGTTCACCAGCGGCGCCAGCGGACTTTCGGTTGACCATAATTTCCCATGGCTGGGTTCTTTTCTGAAGGAATGGAAGGGGTTCAACGAGATATTCGATCTCTCCAGCCAGATATGTTTCTTTTCCCTTGGCGTAATTTTCCATCAGCTGT
>Ga0206822_1110_pt1 | contig 19936 bp, 20 predicted proteins | sample Alteio_BWOrgCont_83_FD_152913 | JGI IMG/M metagenome (GOLD analysis project Ga0206822, IMG submission 152913) | Enriched cells from forest soil in Barre Woods Harvard Forest LTER site, Petersham, Massachusetts, United States -... | ecosystem: Environmental > Terrestrial > Soil > Temperate forest >... | reverse complement strand
CGAGTGGTATGATTATACGCACTTGCAGCAACTGAAACCAACTTTCTTTTTTGCAAAAACCAATAGATCAAAACAACCCACAACGGAATCAAGATACAAATTCCGCACAATATTTTTTGCAGCATCAAAGAAGAAACCCAAATCGGTGTACACATCAACAACGCGTCATACACCGCGTGGGCGACAATGCCCGGAAATAATCCAAACCAATAGTACAACATGCCCCAACCCAAACTCGGCAAAAATAATTCTACCACTCGATAGTACGCCGGCATCTGTGGATAGTTTGCGTGCAGTGCTCCAAAAATAATTGCCTGTAAACACATCATGCCACCAAACCACCAAGCCTTGTAGCGTGAATTTCTTGTTAGAAACGCTACGCCCGCAAGCGGCAGACCTCGCGTTGCAAACTCTTCCCAAAACCCTGCTCGAATTGCACAAGCAATGGGCGATACAAAGGGAAAATACGAAGATAAAACATTTGGATCGACCAAGGTACTCAGTGGTGCCCACCAACCCATGTACTGCGTCCACAGACCATATCCCGTCTCATAACCCAGCGCTAAAATTGCAAAAACATACCCCAGAATCGTCATCTGCAATATTTCAAAGGATCCACCCACGCCAGGTGACCATGTTTTTAAAAATTGAATATGTCGACCAAACACATACCGGTCAGCAGCGTCAACAATAACACAAAGAATTCCTACAAAAACAGAAAACATGATGGATGAAACAGTTATCATTGCCAAATTCTGCAGCATAAATAACCAGATTGGTATATGCGTTTGATACTGGCACCAAATCAACGGCCACTGATTAAAAGATAACGCAAAAAGAATTGTGACAAAACCGATCGCCATGTACCAATGTTGACGGATCATTAAATATTTTCGATCTCGATAAAAAAAGATGCCAACTAAAAAGGCAATCACAAATAAGTACAAAAATATCGCAATGTTAGAGGCCATACTTGCAAGCAATTTATTATCTGCAAACATTTGTGCGTAACGTCGCTCAAATTCATTAGGAATTTTTACACTGTGATCAAGTTGCGAAAATAGATCACCCGATACTTTAAGCGTTAATCGATATAATCCTTTTTCAAGTGTCACGTCATGGCGTTCATACACAAAGGTATGATCAACGCGCCCGTTTGGTTGCGTGATGCTATGATGCTCGACAAAATCGTACATCGACAAATCAACATCCCAATTTTGTGCTCCAGCTTGAGCTATTTCGTCAGCATCCTGGCGACTGAGCGCAGCTCCCTCTTGTGCTTCGGGTATTTTCAATAAAAATTCATACGGTTTACCATCAGGCGCAAAACCAACTAAAACTTCATGAATCGTACCGGGTTTATAAAAACGTACAACCCATTCATATGGCTGATGATAACCATGCTCTATCATATCGATAAACGCTTGCTTGCCACCACCCTCTAGCTCAACAAATGCTTGCAATTTTCCATCATGCTTAAACTGAACAGCAACATCATAGCCTTGCGTGTCCCAATCATATTTACGCGCTAACTCATGACTCGCACTACGCGCTGCAATGGACAAAACTCCAAGAACAATCCATATATTTCTTTTCATGATTACCTTTCCTGATTATAAGAATTTATAAAAAAAGCATAAACATTTTCATTTTTTTTCATATACTGTCGTTAAGAGCATTATCGAGACAAGCGTAGCGCAGCCGTGTGCGGCGTAGCCTTGGCGTAGACGTATCCTCGGACAACGATCCGAGGATCCAGTTATGGAAGAGTCATTAAGCCGCCATGAATCATATAAAAGAAATCGTTACCCAAATCATTAAAACATCCAGTCCCCAGCAAAACTGGAAGAGTAACATCATGCAAAATTGGGGCGAAATTATTGGGTCACTTGCGTCTAAAGTTTTTATTGAACGAATTTACCAAGACACCATTATTCTTGCAGTTACCGATTCATGCTGGATGCAAGAACTTCATCTTTTATCAGAGCTTATCAAAACAAAAATTAATCAAACGCTCAGTGAACCACGCATTAAAACAATTCGTTTTAAATATTCAACCAAAAAAAATAGTTCGGTACAAAAAATACGAGTTAACACGCCGATCTCATTTATACCAAAGCAACTAACGCCACAAGAACAACAAGCACTCAGTCACATTCAAGATCAGGAGTTATCACAAGCATTAACGAGGTTTTTACAAAAATGTCATCACTTCTCCTAAGCGCTGCTATGACGATCTGCTTTGTTGCCGGCAAATCTGGTGGACACTTACTTCCCTGCATTACTCAAGCAACGCGTATTCAACAAGCAAATCCAACTGCACAAATTTATATTTTTTCATCAGGGTCCCCGCTTGACCACAAAATTGTAGGTAATCATCAACAAATTCATCATGTAACTCCAACCAGCCTTGATAACCCACCCTATGGCAAGCCATGGCTCCTACCTTGGTTTGCATGCAAAACAGCTTGGTATTTTATAAAAACTATGTACAAACTATGGCGCATCAAACCTGTAAAAATGATAAGCTTTGGTGGATTTGTTGCCATTCCAACATGCCTTGCAGCAAAGATGCTGGGCATTCCTTTTGAGATCTATGAACTCAATGTTGAGCCAGGAAAAGCAACGGTATTTTTGTCCAAATTTACCGATACCGTTCATACCTGCTTTGCCTCAACTCAAAACTATTTTCCCCATAAAAAATGTGTGCACTTTGATTACCCGATTCGATTTACATCCAGAGATTTAATTTTTGATCAACAACAACTGTTATCGAAATATCAACTTGAACCAAATCGTACCACCGTGCTTATTTTAGGCGGATCGCAAGGGTCGATACTACTCAATGAAGTTTTTAAAGAAATGATTGAAAACTATCCTAACATTGCACGCAAAGTTCAAGTGATCCATCAAACTGGTATGAGCGATCCCTTTGATTATGCTGCTTTTTACCAGAAGCACCATGTCCCTGCACATGTCTTTGGTTACTGTGAAAAACTTCAAGATTTTTACAATCTTGCTGACCTTATCATTTGCCGAGCTGGTGCGGGAACTTTGTTTGAAATTAAATTTTTCAACAAAGAGTGCGTGACCATTCCACATGAAACTGCAAATACCAACCATCAAATTAAAAATGTTTTAGAACTACAGGCAGAAAATCCCGAGCAATTTCGGGTGATTAAACAATCTGAGTTTACAGCTGAAACATTGCATGAACTCTTTTAAACAAGGATATCATAATGAATATAAAAGCTATGCGTATTTTGTATGCGATATTATTGTTGCATGCCACCATGTATTGCAGCGAAACCCAATCTTCAAGACCACCTGAATTTAACAATTCACAATTTCAAATGATTGCGGCATTGCTCGAAGCACAAAGACAGGGTCTTGATGAAATTGACCGTACTTTTGCAGAACTACAACTTGATTCTGTTGAGACAGGAATGTTGCTTTTGATACCAGACAAACGCAAGAACCAACAACCGAGATGTAATCTTGTTGCCGAAGCAACACTAAAAACATGCTTGAGGCAAGCAGATCATTGTCGCGAACGTAGGGAGATTTTTTATAATGCATCTCAAGCAGCAATAATGTTGCTCCTACGCGAAATAAACTCGGTTCATTGATCAAAAAAATATGGGTAAGCACCCCGCACACGCATATCCCATTTTTAACGTTTTGCATCACTTTTTGCAACTGCAGCATTAAAAGCCTTGTTTAGTGCTGCTATTATCTCAGGAAAATCTTGGGCAATGTCATCTAGGCGTTGATCTTGGGCACGCAGTGCAGCCATTATTTCATCAAAACTAGCTCCTAGTATTGCATTTTTAAATTCATCTTCATCTTTTTGACGCGCAGCAAAGTAAGCATTCACACGCTCTTGCGGTATTCCACTAAGATCCACCCGTATTGGTTTTGGTGGCGCTATAAGAACAGCCCCTGATACAAAAAAGCAACTTATTAAAATAATTAATGATTTTACAGGTGACATAAAAACCCCTTTAATTTTTTAAAAAAAATACCTTAATAATTTTATTTTCAACTTAACAAAATCACAATTCTTTTGTAAATTTTCAAAATTTATATAGCATTATTTCGATTATTTGTATGGCATGTTAAAAATATTTTAAAATTGAATTCAAAATTAAAGGAATATCGTTATGAATGCAAATGCTGTGCGTATTTTGTGTGTAACATTGTTACTGCATGCCGCTGTTTATTGTAGCCAACCATCATTTTCAAATCAACAATGTCAAAGGGTTGCATCATTACTCTATGCACAAAGACAAGGTCTTCATGAAATTGACAGTCTCCTTGCAAACACACGATGTGCATTTCAATTGCTAAGCATCTTGTCTATGGCGCGACAACCTTCATTTGAATCAAGGATAGAAGAAATAATGTATCATCGTACTAATGAAGAACAGCTCATGCGACACAATATTAAGACAGAATATTATATCGAGCTTAAAAACATTTTTCATGATGCATCTCAAGCAGCAATAATGTTACGCCTACGCGAAATAGACGCTGCACAAACAATGCCTACTGTTTTGTTGCAGCAGCCACCGCAAACTGACTTTTAATCGGTGTTGGCATACCTTTAGGCGCCGTAGTGACCGATTCTTGAGCAAACAAATTGATCACCGCAGAGGTTGGTAAATTTTCTTGGGTTTGAATTGAGGGAGCAAGTTGGTAGTACATCGGTGTAGCACCAATTCCCAGCGGCAGAAAAACATCTCCTCCCAGCAGATATCCCGTAATCTCTGAAACGCTATCAACGATCTGTCCGTTATTCATTTGCAAGCAACCCTGTACTGCTTGGGTCGTAAGCTCTGTGGACAATTGCACAGCACCTGAAACAGCAGACCCCGTTACTTGCTGAGGTTGCAACTGAAGTGCAGCCTGAGACATAAGTCCTGCAGCTTGTTGTTGGTACTGCGCAATGAGTGGTGCACCAACAGCACCTGACAAAAACCGCTCAACAAATACTTGAGCCTTCGTAGAGTCAGCTTCGCTTACATACAAAAAATAAATATATTTTTTAACTGCAATCTCTGGTCGCGCAATTAAAAATTGCACTGCTTGTCCTGGTGTTGCCATTGCAAGAACTTCATTTTGAGAGCCAAATGACACCACCCACAAAGTTCCTGGTAAATCTATGTTTTGGGCCGCTTGCGCAGCAGATTGATACCAAAAATACCCAAGAATGGGCGTGATGTCTCGAATTCTATTTGCAGGCATATCATAGTGCCCTGACATTAAACCTTGCCAACCAATTTCAACAGAAGCACTCCCCGCATCTTGATACAACTCTATCGTACAAGGCATGTCTTTAAAACCATTAGTTCCCATATCAATGGTTTGCAAGCATGCCTTGGTGGTTCCATCAAATACCCCGATAGTCCCGGGACGCAACGAACTCAATGTCCCAAAGATTGATAATGTTGCAAATGAATCTTGCGCAACCAACGCAAAAACTAAGCAACCTGATGGCGTCATCGTCGATGTTGATAGTCCTGGTTGCGATGAAAATCCAACAAAATAATCCTCAAGCGTACTATTTTTAATCGTTAATGATGGTAAAACCTCAGTTTTTGATAATGCGTTCGTATCTTTGCGCCCATTGGTTTGAATGTATCCTAGAAGCTCTGCCTTTTGACGATGCACGTAAGCACCATTTTCAAAATCACGCCCTGTGTATGCCCGAAAACAGTTAAGCTTTGTTGAATGATCCTTTTCCAGCTGAATTGCATCATGCTGATAGAGCACATCACTGTGTTGCAGATAGGGCATATGATTGCTGTAAGAGTCCGGGGTTGTTTTGATAAACATTTCAAAATAATACTCTTTATCTCGATGCGTATAGTGACTACCGGGCGCTATCCCATCTGCACTTGGATACACATGCCATCCACCAGCCTCAGGAAAACAACCACCCATCAAAGAAATAATATTTTGCATCCCAACCCAAACTGGAGCATTGGAATCATTGTACACGGTAAAACTATACACATAACCTGACGGTGGAATACCAAAACCATGCCCTAAATTTTTCCAAAAACTACCCTGAAATAACGGAAAACTTTGTACGCTTGAAAACATCCCCGACCAACTATCAAGCGAAAACCCAGTACTTGATTGCAATATCATGATGCTCAACCAAGCAATGCGCACATGCTTCATTCTCATTTTCTCAACCTTTTTACGCTAACAATGTTATGCTAACAGAGCAACAACCTCAGGTGTATTTGAATCCTGATTCATTTTCCCATTTATCCAATTTACCCAAACATCCTTCAATTGTGGATCATAATAAAAATTGGATTTAATGCCATTAAATCTATTTGTTTTTGTTTTGGCAATCTTTTGATGCATTTTAAACCAAATAGGAAATGCTGTTTTTGATCCGTACACATATTTACCCATTGATTCATTTTGATCACAACCGATATAAATTGCAGTGGTTAAATCTGGAGTTGCTCCACAAAACCAACATGTTCGAGAGTCATTAGTTGTTCCGGTTTTACCCATTGCTTCACTCTCAAGGATCTGGTCAGGAAAAATTTGCTTCAAGCGTTTAATGCTAAACGTTAAAACACGCAACAACTGAGACGCTATCACCGAGCTCATCACCTGCTCTCCAGCAACTTTTTGTTTATATATTTTATGACCATGTTCATCTTTAACCCACTGTACGACATGAGGTTGCTGGTACAATCCATGGTTTGCAATAACATTAAATGCTCCAACCAGTTCCATTGCGGTTACATCAACACATCCCAAAGCAAGCGATGGGTATGGTGCCATCGATGATGAAATATGACATCGACGCGCCAAATCAATCACATTTTGTACACCTGTCTGCAACAATGTTTTAATCGCAACAATATTATTTGAGTGTGACAAACTATAAGCACGAGTCATCGATCCCAAAAATGTATCATTACGATTTTTTGGCCTCCAAACTGATCCATCATGTTGCGCCAATTCAAATGGTTCATCTCGTTCAACATCCCAAAAATGAAGTCCCTGCTCAAGAGCTGCACCATAGACAAACACCTTAAATACTGATCCCATTTGACGTAGCGCTTGAGTTGCACGGTTAAATTTGGATTGATGAAAATTCAATCCCCCAATCATAGCTCGCACCGCACCTGTCTGACTATCGATCGTGACAAGGCCTCCATCAACATTTTCATGCAATCGTTTTTTTAAGGTTGTAACATGTGCCACAAAAGCTTCCTGAGCACTGAGCTGCACATCAATATCAAGCGTCGTCTGAATGGTAAGACCACCGGTGTACAATCGATCTTTACCCACAAGATTTTCCATCATTTGCCGAATAAGTTCTTTGCTGTGAGGCGCTATTGTTACATTGTCAGGATCTTTAATCTGAAGCTTTTGAGTTTGCGCCTGAAGCATTTGCGACTGAGTGATCATGCTGCATTCATACATCATTTTTAAAATAAGATTACGACGCTGCTGCACTTCACGCGGTGCATGAATGGGAGAGTACACGCGCGGTGATTTCATCACGCTGGCAAGCACTGCTGCCTGATCTAAGCTGACAGAAGAAATATCAATGCCCCAAAACCGTTGAGCTGCAGCCTGAACGCCATAAATTCCATACCCAAAATATACATTGTTTAAGTAGGCTTCAAGTATCTGCTCTTTACTCCATTCACGCTCCACTAAAATAGCGTAGAGCTGTTCTTTAATTTTTCTGCTCAAGGTTTTTTTTGCATTCAAAAATTTTAAACGCACCAACTGCTGCGTAATGGTACTTGCTCCCTGTACACGACGCCCCTTAATGACATTAACCGCAAAGGAACGCAAAATTCCACGAAACGAAATACCAGGATGTTGAAAAAAGGTACGATCTTCGGTCACCAAAAATGCTTGTATCAAATGCTCAGGCATCACTTCAAGTGGTACATATTTCCGCTTATCAAGTTGAAACTGCCCCCACAGACGTCCATGACAATCAAGCAATACAGAAGGCTTTGTCGCAACATCTTGTTGCAGTGCAGAAAAATCGATCGTATGATTATGAAGAACAAAGCAAATTACACCCAAAAGAGTACTTGCAGCCAGAAAAATAGTAAAAATTGCTACGAAAATAAATTGACGCATATGATGTACAACTTAAAAATTGAATTTTATGTTATTAAATTTCATTGTATCAGGTACTCAAAAAAACGATAGATAACCTCATGAAACAAATAACTTACATCACCAGTTCAGCCATAAGCCTCATCGTGCTTGTATCCCTGCAACTATGCTTACTAAAATACGAACATACCACCAATTGCAATCTACTACTCGTTGCATACGTGTACGCTTTATTTGCACCGCTGCCCATGGCCATAACAGGCGCCTTAATTTTGATGCTGGATGGACTCAATTTTTTAATGACCGGATATTTTGGATATATCTCTATTATTTTAACACTGGCATCTTTTGGATTTATCGCCATCAAAGATAATTTTTATAACAAATTAGTCATGCCGATCACAGCAATTGCAGCGTACTATTTTTGCCAACTTGTGATACTGCACATCACGCTACAATATCCAGCCCAAATACCAGAATTTATCTTTGCAACGATACTCAACAGCCTACTGTTTATTGCTGCCTGGTGGATCACCAATCAACCTATGCATGATTAAGGCAACAAAAAACCTCGCATTGCTGCGAGGTTTTTTTAAATTCTAAATGTAAAAAGAAAAGACTAGAATTGAACGTCTTCGTCTGCTTCTTCAGCTGTGAAGTAGTTAACAGCCGCAACTGTTGCGCCACCAAGAACGAAAGCTGCTGTAACAGCTGACAATGGATGTCCTACAATTACACCACGTAGGTTTGCAACTTGGTTGTTTGCAAATGTCAAAGCTTGAGAGAAGTATGAAGGGTTCAAGTCATTATATGCTGCTTGAGCTGTATCTACTGCTGCTTTAAGAGTAGCTGTTTGAGTTGTATCTGTGTTATTTTTCAAAGCTGTTTTAGCTGTTTCCAAAGCAGTTTTAGCCGCTTCTATTTTTGCCACATTCGCATCAACAACAGGAGCCACTGCTGCCGCTGGAGCTGCTGGAAGAGTTTGTGTTGCTGCTTCTACTGCTGCTGGAGCTGCTGCGAAAACAAATGCTGGAGCTACAACTAAAAGAGCTACTGATAAAAATAATTTGTTCATGAACATCCTTTTGTATATAAAAGAGGTTATTGGAATTTTTTTATGGGCATTCTGATTTCACTTCTAAACCACTCATTTCGTTGTATCTGATGATAACAAACTGTTTCTCTTTGTCAAACCAAAATTAAAACAAAAAAATGAGACTTCTTATACTTTATCACACATGTTGACAGTTTTCCAGCTTTTTGCAGCCAGTCGACTTTGCGTTTTAACTCCCACCATGATAGACTGTATAAAACAAGTTGAAATTACAAATTAGGGCAGACTGGGCAATCGCATAAACCCATTTGGTTTTATGAGGAAAGTCCGGACTCCTTTCAAGCATGGTGCCTGCGGAGGTTAAACAACGCAGGGCATGGGGCAACCCATGACGGAAAGTGCCACAGAAAATAACCGCTGAACGTTTTTACGATCAGTAAGGGTGAAAATGTGTGGTAAGAGCACACGGTTGTATGCAGCAATGCATACAGCGGGCAAACCCCTCCAGGAGCAAGACAAAATAAGCAAGCTGGGCGCTTGATCCCTTACTTGCGGGTATGTCGCATAGATAAATGATTGCTATATCAGGGAAACTTGATGCACAGAATCCGGCTTATAGGTCTGCCTTATCCCTTAATTTAAAAATAACGAGATCATGTCGATACAAAAATCTCTAAAATACGCGCTACCACTACTTCCCTTCATCTGCTTTATCGCAGGATACACCATATCCAATCTGTTTGTAGGCACCAGCTCACACCAAGCACCCCACATCGTAGGCCTTACCATTCATGAAGCACTTACAACAACAGCTCAAAATCATGTCACCATCAAACTAGTTGCCCAAAAAGAATGCCTAGGAACTATACCAGGAACCATCCTGACACAAAAACCAACAGCCGGAAGACTCATGAAACCAAACCAAACTATCTTGGTAACGGTATCAAAACAACCCGCAGTTCAAGTTGCTCCAAACTTACTGTCAAAAACCACGACACAAATTGCTCAAATTAGCAAAGAAAACAATCTTAAAATCAAACAGCATCCACAGCCATCATCGCTTCCCCAGGGTAGCTGTATGGGTCAAACACCACAGCCAAACGCACCACTCAGCGACAAAAAAATGGTAATCTACACCGCCCAAGAAAAACAAAATCTATACCTTATGCCTAATTTCATCGGCAAAGAACTTGCAATGGTGATGCATGCATTACAGCATCATCAACTACACCCAACCATCATTTTAAATCATGAAAAAATTGAAAGTCCATACCCGGAAAATGTAACGGTAATTGCCCAAAAACCCCGAGCAGGATCTTTTGTGGCGCTCGGATCTAATTTGGGCATTCAGCTTGAAGTTGCAAAAAAAGAAAATTAAATCTTAAGCCTTTTTAGCACTGTAAAACTAAATTCAATGCTGCAATATCTGTAGCAAGCAATGTATCTTTTTCAATCAATGCCTGAGCAAGTTTATGCAACGCATTCATATTTTCATTCAAAAGATCTTGCACTCGTTGATACTGCTGCTTTAAAATAATATCAATTTGTTCTTGCACAGCATTTTCAGATAGTGCATGTTGCGTGGTTTGAACCGATAAATTATCACCCATCCCATGATAAGAGATCATGCTTCGTGCTAACTTCGTAGCTTCTTGCAAGTCAGATGCTGTTGTCGTTGAAACGACTTTGCAAACCAACTCTTCTGCTGCTCTACCACCCAACAATACCGCTATCATGTTTAAACAATCATCCTTGGTCGTATAGCGAACAGTATCTTCAGTAAACATGAAATGCGTAACCCCTAATGTTTCACCACGCGGTATAATCGTTATTTTATTGACAACTCGTTCTGGTATAACCAACATATTGATCAAAGCATGACCTGCTTCATGATAAGCAATCAGCGATACTTCTTTAGTGGATAATCGTTTTTTAGAAGCTATTCCAATCGTATACAAATCAAGAGCCTCTTCTAAGTCACAATGAGCAACACACAAAGCATTGCGATTTACTGCTATTCGAGCAGCAGAATTAACAATTCCTGCAAGCTCAGCTCCCGTAAACCCAACAGTACGTTGGGCTATAGAGTGCAAATCTATCCCTGTTTGCTCATGGTTCATTTTTTTAAGATGAACTCGCAAAATACCTTCACGGTCATCTAAATCAGGAGTAGAAATATGAATAATCCGATCAATTCTACCTGGACGCGTTATTGCAGAATCTATCTTTTCCGGATAATTGGTCGCAGCAATAACAATAACTGGATGTCCCTGAGTTTTAACAAACCCATCAAGCTGTGCTAACAGCTCATTAACTGACTGGTCACCATAGTTATCACCAGTCCCACGCTGCTTTGCAAGCACTTCAATTTCATCAATAAAAATAATGCATGGAATTTTCGTGCCGGCCCAGGTACACTGACTGCGCGCTTGATTAAATAATTGCTTAACGCGCTGCACCCCAGACCCAACATACTTAGCATTAAATTCTGCTCCAGACGCATAGATAAATGAACAATTTGCTTCCCCTGCAAGCGCTCGAGCTAAAAGCGTTTTTCCAGTTCCTGGAACACCCGTCAACAAAATACCTGTTGTTGGCTTCGCTCCAACTGTCACATACTTCTCTGGATTTTTAAGATATTCTACGATATCGACAAAAGCCTCTTTTGCCTCATGGTTACCAGCTATAGATTCAAAATTTTCATCTATTTCTCCCGGACGATATACCTTAAAGGCCGGTTCTTCCATCATTTTTTGCATAACATATACTTGCAGAATCGTCAGACCTACAATTGCAACAATTGGCAATAAAATGTCGCCAAATTTTTTTAATATTCGATGGTATGAAGGTTTTTCAACAAAGTAATCATCATAAGATTTATACAAGGCCCCTACTTCTTTCGGATCACGCTGATTTAAGTAAGGTAGCTGATCTTCTGTTTGCACCGACTTTTCAGCAAAAGAACTATTCTGATTTTTTTCCAAAAATTCCTGAAACAAGCTTTTTTTATGAGCATAAAATGTATCTGAATAAGTACAAATCAATCCCAACAACAAGATATAACTAAATTTTATTTGCATGATTTATTTACCCTAAAGAATTACAGAACTGTTTTAATAAAAACAGAATACTACTCATGATAAAAAAATCAAAAAACAACTCTTTAAAAAGGATAAAAAACAACGTATGAATTTTATTAATGAACAAAAACGTTAAGATTTTATTTTCTTTTCAACTAATTCAATAATTTGCTCACTACATCGCAACAATTCTTCAGCCTCTTCACGGGTCAACTCCGTGCATATATCATCGGGATAACGTGTTTGAATAGAAAAAGGATTCAGGCGATCTGCTTGTATCCATATATTTTTAAAATCAGAATCTAACGCATCACATTGATCCAATAAAACATTGAGATTGTGTGTCTTGGGTACAAACTTATCATTAAATACCAGAAAAGCCTTAAAAGCCTTTTCTGCAGCTTGCTGAGCATGATAAGCAACAATGCCTGCGTACCTGTCTCCAAAAGATATCAATGTTGCTTGCCCTACTTCAAAATCATCTTTGGCAAATTTGAGCCACCTAAGACTTTTTGCGTTCATACAACAACTTTCCGGTTTTTAAAATGGTATGACAAAAACTAGTTGGATCATTTTTACATGCTTCAAATTTACCGTTATCATATACCAATAAATCTATAGGCATTTTAATGCCATGCAGTTGGCCATAACCTCGAGCAATCACTTTCCAAGGTTTATCATCATACTCATCTACCACGGTCATGACGTCAAAATCACTGTCATCATCGTATTTTCCACTTGCATATGACCCGAATGCATAAATATAAATTGGATCATAGGTAGCAACAAGCTGATTAACTGTTTGTGTAACTTTTTCAGGAGTTACTTTAAACATCTCTTGAAATTGTTCTGGAGATATATTTTTTTTCATCTGTATCCAACTTTTTAACTATCATTCGATAATTTTAAATGACACACTCAATACACAAACTATCAGAATCTTACAGAGCATAGTAAATGTTTTGTAAAAATTATTTACGAACCAAAGTTTTTGTTTGCATTAATACAATCTTGCACCGTTTGATCCAAAAGATCTTTGGTCAAATCAGGCCAAAAACAGTGCAAAAATCTAATTTCTGCATATGCCGCCTGAAATAATAAAAAATTACTCAGTCGCTGTACACCACCAGTGCGAATAATGATATCGGGATCTGGAACATTTCCCATCCAAAGATATTTTTTAAACGTGTCCTTATCAACTTGATTAACTTTATCATCAATCATACGTTGCGCAGCCGCAAGTATTTCCTGTTGGCCGCCGTAACACAATAAGAAACTACAAACAAGATTTTTTCCCATTGCTGTCTTTTGGACCAGATCATCACAGTCAGTCTTCGTTGACTGCGGCAATTTGGATAAATCACCAATGAACCGAACCTGAACTCCATTTTTTATAAACTCATCGGCCCTGCCAGCCGCTTCTTGAATGAGCCCAAACAAATAAGAAACTTCTTCCTGTGATCGACTTAAGTTTTCAATAGAAAAAGTATACAACGAAAGATATGGTATTTTTTTATCTAAGCAATACTGCGTTACCATCTCTACCGTTTGAGCCCCTTGGCGATGCCCCAGCCAAGCAAACATGCCGCGCTTTTTAGCCCACCGACGATTACCATCCATAATGAGTGCTAGATGTGAAATCATAAGCAGTCCGCAATACGCAAACGTTGCGTGATATCTTGACCAATTCGTCGATATGCAACAACAACTAAATCACCTGCTATCATGCCACCAGCCATGCAAAGTCGCTCAACAAAAACTACCCCAATAAGTCCATGCCAAACAGGAGCAGCAATATTGCCAGCATACAACCAAATGACTGATCCTACGCCGTGTGCAACAAACGAAGCGCTCAAAGCGCGAGACCAAATCGTATCATCTAAAAACCATAACATCATCGGAATGCACCAGTACATTGCGTATGGCCATGCCTGCATACCAATCGGATGCACCACAAATAACATCATGCAAATCATTGGTACAATAATCCAAGTCAGAACATGTCGCCCTTGATATGCACACGCAGCACCCAAGAGTGGCAGACGATGTAGCACAAACATCAACAATGTTAAACAACTTTTTCCTTTTATAGGAACCAGAAACAATGCAAGCCAACCCAGGCCTGCATATGTACCCAGAACAGGAGCGATCATGGTAGAACATGAAAACGATGCTCCCCAAGATCCAACAATCCAATGGAAAGGGACTAACCGAGCAAGCAGAACACTTAAAACTATCGATGCATATGCAAGATATTTTTTCATCTGATTTTTACCTGATTTTTGGTATACTGTATGACTCAAGTTAGTGTACTAAGATCTTTACTAGTTGTACAGAATGGACCAAGGAATATAAGAAATAAAGGGTTTTCATGAAATACAAAGCTATTATTTTCGATATGGATGGAACCATTATTTCCACAGAACCCATCTGGGAACAAGCGAGCAAACAACTTCTCAAAAAACATGCAAATCTCAGCGAAGACGATTGCCAAGCAGTTCTTCCACAACTCAAAGGTGCTTCGTTGTACACGACCTGCGCATACATTAAAAAAACATTTAATCTAGCTATAACCATCGAAGAATTGATGGAAGAAAAAAAAACCTTTGCTTTCACACGGTTTAAAAATCAAATACAACTCATTGACGGCTTTGACAGATTCCACCGCGCAGCGACAACTTTAAATCTTAAATCTGCCATTGCGACCAACGCAAGCCAAACTGAGTTGGATGAAGTTTTAACTCATGTACCCTTAAACAGTTTTTTTCAAGGCCACATGTACACCATAGATCGCGTATTTAAAATACCCAAGCCACAGCCTCATATTTATTTGTATGCAGCACAACAGCTCAACATGAATCCTTCTGAGTGCATTGCCATTGAGGATTCTACTCATGGAATTACTTCTGCAAAAACAGCAGGAATGTTTTGCATCGGCATCAATACTGGTAAAGACCATGCAGCCCTTGCACGCGCAGATATGATTATTGAACATTATGATGAAATCAATCTTGAAAAATTACTGTGGTAACTTCGATGATTAATACCCACCTATTTTTTACTTTTTTAATCGGCTTTGCGCTGATTTATCTTGCGGTTGGTCTCTGGGCTTCACGGTCAGTGCGCACGCTACAAAACTATTTTTTAGCTAACCGTAATTTATCTGTTTTCCAACTTACTTTTGCGCTTATTGCAAGTCAGCTGGGGAGTGGAATGATTTTGGGAACTGCATATCGTGCATATCATATTGGTATCTGGGGAATTTTATACAGTGTCGGAATGAGCATTGGTTTTATAATCCTTGGATGCGGACTTGCTTCTCGCATGAGAGGGCTGAATATTGCAACGACTGCAGAAATATTTGAAACACACTACAACTCAACTCGTCTCAAGATGTTTGCTTCAACACTTTCAGTCATCAGCCTATGGGGTATTTTAGTTGCACAAATCGTTGCCTCTCAAACATTGTTTGCAGGCCTTGAAATCAATAATTCATATATTTTTATCGGCTGTTGGTTATTTGTTATTTGCTACACCATGCTGGGTGGACTACAGTCACTGGTCATGATCGATATCCTGCAAGTATCTTTTATTATTACCGTTTTTATTGCTGCCCTGTGGTACGCACTACCCAGCGCACCAGCACTTTCACAACTTTTTGATATCCAACATACAGCATTTAATAACCACACAACGCTTTCAATGCTTGCACCAGCACTACTCATTCCAACGCTTTTTTCACTGATTGAACAAGATTTAGCTCAAAAGTTTTTTGCAGCCAAAAATAAATCAACAGCTACTATCTCAGCACTACTTGCTGGTCTATTTTTAATATTTTTCTCGTGCATTCCGCTCTTTTTTGGAATGCTTGCAAAAATCACAGCAGTACATGTTCCTGCCCAGGCAAATCCACTGGTCAGCGTACTTCTTTCACTCTGTCCGCACATATTATTTTTACTGGTAATTTGCGCAATCATTGCTGCAATTACTTCAACGGCAAACTCTTTAATGTGCGCAATCAGCTCTAACATCGTTCAAGATTTTAAAAGTTGCCTGAATATTAAAAATCAAAAATTATATGTTACAAAAATTATTTCTGCAACCATTGGAATAAGCGCACTGACTGCATCATATTTTATGACCGGTGATATCATCTCGATTCTTGAAGAAAGTTATCGCATTTCGGTTTGCTGTTTGCTGGTACCAACATTGCGCGCTTACTTTGGTCAGCCAACAACTGCTGCACCAGCTTGGGTTGCATGCTTCATGGGACTGACAGGCTACATAATGATGCATTTTTACTTTTTACCAGCAATACTCAACGATATCATTCCTCTTGCAGCATCATGCTTAGGATATTTCGTAACACAACGATTAGTTTCTACAAAAAAGAGATGATCCATTGGTAAAATGAATTCACTATGGTGTATAGTACAAACATTATAAACGAACAATATTAAATTTTTTTAAACCAGGCAAACACATGAACCGAAAAAATATTTTAATGAGTCTTATGCTCATGTATATTGGATCCAGTTCGATCCAAGCACAACAGCAAAGGAAAGAGCATGATCGATGGATTACCGTATTTATCCATGGATCATTCTCTTTGCGACCTCACCTAGGAATTCGCAATATTTTTAAAATGTTGTACGACACGATCGAAGAGTCTGTGTATTATCGATCAACAGAAATCAATCGTCGCGATCCATTCTTTTACAAAAATCAAGCAATGTCAGGACTCGGCCTGCATAAAATAGATATCAACCACCTGCACAACAATGCCGCAGCACCAATTCTTGCCGCATCTTTTGAAGAAATTTCAATTCAAGCAGGCTATCCACCAAGTGAAGAATATTATACTTTTGGATGGAGTGGTCTTATCAGTAACAAATTACGCTATCTTGAAGCTGCCTTTTTATACCAAGATTTAGAGCGCATTTCTAAAAAAATACAACAACATGGGTATACCCCAAAAATTCGTCTGATTGGATACAGTCATGGTGGAAACCTAGCTTTACAACTTGGTGCCATACATTCTACTAAAACAGAAGCAGAGCATTTTTTTATTGATGAATTATGGCTCCTGGGAACACCAATACAGGTCGAAACTGATTTTCTTATCAACAGTTCAATTTTTAAAAAGATCTATAATTTTTATTCAAGATCTGACCGCGTTCAATCATTAGATTTTTTCTCATTTAAACGTTTTTTTTCAGATAAAAAATTTACCAAACGTCACAATTTTAAAATTCCTGATAAATTACATCAAGTCAGATTAAAAATAACTAAATACGAACACTCAAAAGCCAAACACAAAGATATTCCTTTAACAGCAGATAAGGCACATCTTAGAAAATATTTTAAAGAAGTTAATTATGATCCAGGTCATTTTGAACTATGGTTCATGGGTTGGACCATCTTGACCTACCGACCGACATTTCCATTCTATCCTCTACCAATTTTAACATTCTTACCCCTCATTGTTCACTACCTCGATCAACATCCAAGTGCCCCGCACGATATTGTTGCAGAATTTAGACCTGATTTTAACCTCATTGAATTAAGACCCTACCACACCCTAAAAATTAAATATTTTGATGCGATTCCATTTATTGACCAAAAATTGCTAGAGCATATGAAATATCATGTCTCGAAATTCACGCCCGATGACTATAACATCGATACCTATCACAAAAAAGTGTATGGCGCCATGAATATTGCTGAACATGAATGGAAAGAAATCACTCGTTTACTCAAACTTGAAAAAAAACAAAAAAAAGCACTTCCTCGATCAGTCAATTTACATCAGCATGATGTCGCATACCAAGGGCACATACCTGCAGCTTGACCTTGCAGCATACCAATGGTACGGTACGACAAGTAGATTTTACAAAAAGGAGACCATACATGATTTCATCAAAATTATCCCTCAGCATATTTTCTGTTGCATTACTTTTAGTGTTGCCAAATTGTCTACAGACCAACCAAACTATACATAAAAATGAAACTATAAGTGACAACACAAACATGATTAAACTGTTCGTCTATCCAACATGTCCCTATTGCCACAAAGTTATAAATTTTTTACGTGACAGCGGAAATCTGGATAACGTTCTTGTTTTAGATGCAAGCACTCCACAATACTTTGCAGAACTTAAACAACTTACCAATGGCAATACACAATGTCCTTTTATCTTTGATGAAGAAAACAATGTTAAAATGCATGAAAGCAAAGATATTATAAAATATTTCCAAAAAATATTTGCTGCGTAACGACAAAATATGAACATTAAAAAATTAATCATCGGGCTTATCATTTTGTGTTGTATCGTTTTTTATGTGCTCTATCAAAGAATTGTCGTGCAATCGAACATGCAAAAAACAAAACCGTATATCGTTTGCACGACCACTATTATCGGTGACACCGTTCAACAAATTGCACAAAACAGTGTACACGTAGATATTTTAATGGGCCCCGGCGTTGACCCTCATGTCTATAAACCAATCGAAAATGATCTACTTAAAATTGCTAAGGCAAACCTCATTGTGTATCATGGACTACACCTTGAAGCGCGTATGGTCGACCTATTTGCGCATCTTAATTCCATCAAACCAACCGTCGATGCGACCAAAGATATTCCCAAGCATCTTCTTATCAGCGTCAACGATCAACGTACTATTTTTGATCCACATGTATGGTTTGATCCACAGCTATGGATCTACGTGGTAACAACCATTGCAACAAAATTAACAGAACTGCTTCCTGAAAATAGCGATGTCTATGAACATAATAAAAATATTTTTATCGACCAAATACGCCAAATGTACCAAGCAACGCGTCTGCAAATTCAACAAATTCCCACGAACCAAAGAATTTTAATCACAAGCCATGACGCATTTTCGTACTTTGCTCGAGCATATGACTTTAAAGTCGTAAGCCTTCAGGGAATTAATACCGCAACTGAAGCTGGAGTACAAGATGTACAAGATGTGGTAAGTATTATTTTAAAACATCAGATTCCAACTATCTTCGTTGAATCTTCTGTTCCGCCACGCAGCATGCAAGCAATTCAACAACGAGTCGCAACGCAACATGGCAATGTTAAAATTGGACAAGAACTCTATTCTGACAGCTTAGGAAATCCAAAATCTCCTGCGGGAACTTATTTAGGAATGCTCAACTACAACGTTGATGCAATACTCCAAGGACTATTGCCCATCTCTTGATTTAACCAAGCAGTTTTTTATGGTATACTATCTTCATAAAAACTACTTTTACATTTTAATCAAAAACAAAATATGTCAGCAACGCGTCCTCATGCTATCACCGTTAAAGACCTTACCGTCGTCTACCATGAAAAACCAGTTCTCTGGGATCTAGACTTTTTTGTACCAGAACAAACTATTTTAGGCATTGTTGGACCCAATGGAAGCGGAAAAACAACGCTTCTTAAATCGATCCTAGGTATCACAACTCCCATTGCAGGATCTATAAAAATTTATGACGATAGTTTAAAAAATACAACACGTACCATTGCCTATGTTCCTCAAAAAAATTCTGTTGATTGGACATTTCCTGTCTCGGTCTATGATGTGGTCATGATGGGGCGTTATAAAAATTTAAAATGGTATCAACGACCATCCAAACAAGATATTCAAATCGTCATGTGGGCGCTTGATC
>Ga0206822_1109_pt1 | contig 19963 bp, 12 predicted proteins | sample Alteio_BWOrgCont_83_FD_152913 | JGI IMG/M metagenome (GOLD analysis project Ga0206822, IMG submission 152913) | Enriched cells from forest soil in Barre Woods Harvard Forest LTER site, Petersham, Massachusetts, United States -... | ecosystem: Environmental > Terrestrial > Soil > Temperate forest >... | reverse complement strand
AGAACACCCTGTTCATTCATCTATACTGCTAATGAAAATATTTTTGCAAAGTCTCCACATCATTTTCGAGTGTTTCCATTAACACAGGCAATAGGTTATCCCAATCATCTCCAAGGTTGATTAGTCCCATGTGCGGCCCTTCTTCATCCTCATATTCGATTGTTTCTAATTCATCATCGGCTCCATGTCGAAAATTCCTATATGATTTAAACTGAAACAAAATCTTTCTACAGCTTTTAGGGATATCTCCATCAGCTTTATCTCCCTTGAGTTCTTTATACTGCTCGCCAATGAGGATGATAGAAGCGCTGATGGCGTGTTTTGCCAAAAGAGAAAATTCTGGTTTGTCTAGAAGTTTAATAAACCCTTTGATGCTATAGAGAAGCTGTTTTATCGCATTCACTCTTACCGATGGATCGCATCTTAGTTCGATTCCTTTTTTAGCCATCGTGTAAAAGGCATGTTTTGAAGCTTGCAATTTCAACAAAGATGGATCGAAATGCTCATTAAGGTAGCAAGATTTAGCGAAAATTGATAATTCAGAATAATGTGCAGCACCACTAGCCTTTGGCTCTGTTAACCGCAATGCCCTGTAGGCTCCATGAATTAAGTCGCCGTCAAGGCTTAACATTCCTTCAACATCCTGCAGATCACGATTGATTTTACATATCAAATCAAATAAGGCCAAATCGATAGCCTGATAAACCTCATTTTCTTGAAGGTATTTTATAATGTCATCTTTTTTCCCATTTTTGCGGAATTCAATGAAATCCCCTAGCAATTTCCTCTTCGATTCGAGTTCAGAAAAATTAGCTTTATGCTCAATTTCACCCTTTGCAGAATCTTGCACCCGATATTCAAGTTCTCTTGCTTTTACAGTGGTTTTGTCCAAGGGAGGAAACGGAGGAAGCTCTTCGGGAACGTGTCTGTCGTCAGAAGCATGCCCCTTTTCAAATGGAGCTTGGCTTACATGAGAAGTCGTTTGCCTTAGTCTGGGTTTTTTGGGCGTTTGTTTCTTAGCGCTATTCGCGGGACGCGGTTTTTTTGCAGGACTTTGCGTTGATTGAGAGGTAATTTTTTTTTGATGGTGAGAGCGGGATGGAGTTATGCGTTCAGGTGCTTGCAGGATGCTTTCCTCTGCTGGTTTCGATTTGCTTTCCATAGGAGCTGGCAAAGTAGAAGCTGCGCTAGATTTTACTGCAGCTAAACCCTTCAAACGCGCATAGGTAAGATCCATAAATTCGCAAAGGTTTATGAAAGAAACATCATTTTTAGCTTCAAACTTCATATACTTCGGGCTGCCTGGATACTGCAAGAGCCAACCATGATTTTTAAGAGATCCCCTTAATACGTTGAATAAATCTATCTTTTCATCTTCGAGGATTAAGTATTGGCCTTTGACTTTCTTGATAGCAATGAGTTTATTTCCGGCCAGAGTTTCTTGGACAAATTGGTCTAAAATACGCTGTGCAATTCGAGGCGGGAAAGAGCGAGTCCCAAAGTGTTGGAGCCACTCTGATTTGAGTGCGGAATTTTCAAAAAAATCCGAAAATCGATGCCTTAAGAAATAGCCTAAGCATTCTTGGGAAAAAGTATCTTTAATGGTAATGAGCTCTTGCAGCAAGCGGTCAATAGGCAATGCCCGCAGCTCTTCTTTAGTTGTGTTATTTTTTGCAAGATATTCGGCGAAAGTCCACCAACCATAGCATTCCGGTTGGGCCAGGCATTTAGTCAATAGATTCACTTCATCATCCGGTATTGAAGGATCCATACTGAGACCAGCAATTAATCCCCATTGTCTTGCTGTAAGCATGGAAATAAATTCATTAAATTCTTCCGATTCGAAAATTGCCGTAAATAACATCACTATCACTGAATGATAAGTTGTTATTGAATTTACTGTTGATTTCAATTGGCAAGTAAATAGTAGATTCTCGAACTGTTCTTTTGAAATGAGATGAAATATTTCCATCATTATTTCAGGTTTTACCCGCCCTAGTGTGCATATCCAACTACATACTGTAACTCTACTCCATGCCCCTTTGCCGCCGGCATTGAAATCAAGTTTATAAATTTGTTCTTTAGGAAGGCATTTTAGCAGATTTAATATTCTTTCGCTTGCGTTAATCGCGGAATAATCCGCTGCGACCCACAGAATTGACATTCCCCCGAATTCGCCTGATGGTATGATCGCATTTAAATTGAGCAAACGGATTGCATCAGTCGGCAAGCGATCTATGATATCCATTGCTTTTTCCAAATTTTTTTCAGTAGCAAGAAGTTTGAGAACTTTTTCGGTGAACACTGTCCGACTCTCCTCTAGCTTTTTTTCCATTTCTGCTTTGCGGGCAAGGTCAGCTTGTATCAACGATGGATCCAAATCTTGACTATCATCAGAATCGTCGGAATGGATTTCGTCTGAATCGTGAGGAGTCGTAGTCTGAGATGGACCGTTTGAATTTCCCCACAAATAGTTGAGCAAACTGGAAAACTGTGAGCCAATGGATTGCATACAATGATTCCTTTATGTTTCAATACATTTGTAATTTTAATGATAAATTATATTAAATTATAAAGAAAAACTATAAAAAAGTAAATAATAAATCAATATTAAAATATTTTTTATAAAATAGGGCTCATCACATATTAGAGTACCAATCTAGGGGCTGCCCACTTGTGGAGGTTTTTTCATTTGTTTAAAAAAAATCAAACATACATTAATAAAATCTTGTGAAATTCAATATTAATGTTTCTGTCCTCAGCCTGAAGGGCTGGTATATAAAAGCCTAGGGCAACGCCCTAGGTAACATGCCCATGATATTGCAGGCTGAAGGCCTGCTGTATATTGTTCGCGCGACGATATATGTTAAGCCACAATTCAGCGTCTGAAAAAACAAGAACTCATCATACGGCAGGCCTTCAGCCTGCAATATCATGGGCATGTTACCTAGGGCGTTGCCCTAGGCTTTTATATATCAGCCCTTCAGGCTGAGGACAGGTCATTCATTGTACATTCCAACATAGTATAAACAAAATGTAGTACTCTAATTCGTGATGAGCCTAAAAAAATAGAATGCTAGGATTCTTTTGAAGAAAAGACTTTAATAGCTAGATTGCATATGAGAGATACAGTATAAAACAAAACACCGCCGGCAGCAGTCGCTACCCAAGGGGTTATACTAGGAGTGAACATTGGCGCAACCAAGATAGTCCCAAAGAAAGTTCCAGCAGCTTCAGATCCAACAAAATTTACAGTCGTTCTGATGAAATAATTAGCGATATATCCGGGCCCATAGGTCAAAGCTACTCGCCTACCATACCACCAGGCTCCGCCGGCAATGCATGCCACCCAAGGGCTTTGGGGAATCCATGCTGTAGAGGTAAATGAAACCGCTCGTTCTAGCTTCTCAACAATATTTCTGTAGGAAATCATATTTATCTTTATACAGAATATAAATTATCAAAAAAAGAAAAAACTGGATTGAGCAAAAAAAGGCCATGGTCTGACAAAGCTATTGCCGTCCAAAAAGATGCTGCAGCGGGCTATCCTGATAGCGAGCTGCCTTCTTGGGATAACCTTTGAGAATCTGCTCTAGGTAAAATATCTGCATCTTTTTAGAGCCTTGGGTATTGAACCAGAGTCGCAAAAGCGGCATGGGAGCGGATCCACTCTGAGATAGGCGTCAAAACTTCTTGTGCTTTTTGAATGTAGGAATCACCCACTAGTTTTCTCTGATAGAGCGTCACAATGGCGCGGCATAAGTTTTGATGGCTCTTTTTCACAAGGCGCCAATCTGCGGGATCGATCTTGCCCGAATGGTTTTTGACATAATCCTGAAGGGACTGCAGTTTAATATCGCACTTAAAGCGTTTATAATCGTTTAGTTCCATTTTTGTTCGTAGGAAGGCCATCAGTGACTTCCAGGTGCAGACGCCTGAACGCTGCGGAGACAGGTTTCAGACGTCCTCCGCTGGCGCTCCGGACTAAGACAAAGACGGGAGCTTATCAACTAAAAGTAGCCGCACTCGCCTGGGCTAACACGTGTTTTCATAGGTGTGTGTAAAACTATTCACTTTAAAATAACAAATCAATAGTGTACAATTATCATTTATGCAATTTATTTCTAATCAATTTAATATACTTTCAGGAAGATGGGAAAATGCTTATCCTATTGATGAAGATAATTATAATGTAAACAAACGGTTCCATACCTACGCCAAAATCTGTCTAATCGTTGTCCCTATATTTTTGGAATTAGCCGAGCTTATAATTGTGCCAACAGCCGGTAAATTACTACTCGTGTTAGTCATCACTGTGCCACTAAATGCTCTCAATTGGTTGTTATCGAACAACTTCAATTACTATTGGCTGCAAGTTTTCTTGCGTTCTGCAAATTTAGCTTCCTTAAGCATGCCCTTTGCAGCAGCAGCTACTCTGCTAATTCCCCTCGGTAATACCTATTTTTGGGCCCACCGCTTTTTTTCGACTAAAAGTCAGCCCGAGGTAAAGTTTCCTCCGGCTCCCCACGTAGATCAGAAAGTGGAAAGGCGCTTTGAAAAAGACTCCTTTAGCGATATGAAACTCTTTTTAGAAAGGGAAAAGCCCTTTGACGATAACACCTGTGTCAGACTGGACTTATCTTTTACCCCTGTGGATGGTGATAGACTACTCTTGATCTTATCTCACCTATTTAAAAGGCAATCGACTCCTAAATATCCCCATGAAATTAATTTGGTTGGCTGTTCAGAAATAAATGTGGAACTCGTTCAAGCAGTACTGACCCTTTTTCCAAAACTTATTCTCCATTTAACTGATACTCCCCTAACTTCTGAAGATATTCATCAATTGCAAAGTGAGTTTTTGGAGGCCACTTTTCACTTTAACACTGTTGGAAGGGATCTTTTTACCCTCTACCAACATAAGCAATTTTGCGATATTGCCTTCTTTATTGAAGGAAATAAAATGGAAGCCCATTCCTTTATTTTACCAGCTTTTGGCCCCGTTAAAGCCACCCACGAGTACCGAGTAGAAGGAGTATCTGCCAATGAATTTAACTCCATGCTGGAAAAGTTATATAGAGGCCATCCAGTGGAAGGTCTATCCAAGGTTAAACTCCAAGTACGTGTTCCCGGACCTTTTACCCATGCTGTCAAACTTCGAGTAGGGAATCGAGAATTCCCAGCGCATAGGGGGTTACTAGCAGCCCGAAGTGAGTATTTTAGAGGCCTATTTTCCCCATCTTTTAAAGAGAGGAAAAATGAAGCGATCGATCTGACTCATACTTTTGGCAACCCTGAGATAACTCATCCACAAGACACTTGGGTATTTTGCCGGGAGGCCAAAAACTATAAATTTTCGCCAACGTCTCTGTCCCTCTATCAGAATTGAGGTGCCTCTTAAAGAAATTCACACAGGCACTTATAATTTGTTCCTTATCAAAGGTAATCGCATATTCGAGAAGATTTTTAAATATGGCAATCTTTACATTTTCACAGAATAACTTTTCAACTATAGGATAGAGATTATCCGTATCTTCACATTGTTGCAAAATGTCTATATCGACCGCCCTGAGAATCTGTTTTTCAAAGATTCCCTTGGTTTCTTGCATAAGATCGATCTTCAATTGATAGTGCTTTACTAATTCGACCAAACCATCAACAGAAAAATAATCCCTTTTAACTATAGCCTGCTTTAAATCCTCAAGAAGCAAATCTTCAAGCATGCTATTCACTTCAACATAGCGTAAAATAAATTTGTAAAAAATCGATATGTCCAATTCATGACGATGTTCCAATAAATACTCATAACAATAAACAATGCAATCGTCCACCTTCCAACGTGAAACAATTGGTAATAAAATCACAGCTAGATCGTTATCGAGAGCTATCTTTTTCCCCTCAATGAATTTGAATAATTCTCTATAAGCGTCAATTTCTTTGCCATCTTCTAAAAAAAGTTCTATTTGGAGTTTTCCAGCTTCCTGCATTTCTTCTAATTTCTTTTTAAAATACTGATTCTGCAGCAAAGGTTTTAGGGCAATTTCTGCAATGGCTTTTGCAATACCCTCCTTTGTAATAAACTCAATTACAATGTTCTTCCTTAGGTCACCACTCTGCATGGTCTCGGGGATAATTTTAAGTTCTTTGCCGATTTTCAAGACTAAATTTTCAATCGGTATGCGTCGGTCGTCCTTTTCGTGTTTTATTCTAAATAATATTTCATCTAACAAATCAGGATCTTCTTCTAAGTATCCTCTTTCTCTATACATGTTAAGTTTGATTTCAATGTCCTCTACACTCATTTCAGGGAGATCCTGTAAAAACGAAAAAAACAACTCATTAATGTTGGTAAATAGATTTTGATTTTCAAAAAATCTATTGAACGCACTCACGCTCACAGTTCTTTGGAGTTTTGTCAGTTCAGAAGTTTTTAACTTCCTAATAATTTTCTGGCGAGTAATTTCCGTCAAATCCAAGTCTATTAACTTCGATATTGAATTGGCGACAGAGATTCTTTTATCCCCGAACAATTCTAAATGGAGTATGAAAGTTTGAATTTTTTGGATTGATGACTGAATTTTCCCTCCCAGGAAAATGTTGTAAAAGAATCCATTATCTTCACTGTCTTTTTGCTTTTGGGAAATATCCTCTTTTAAATACTTCACTAATTGCGAATTGAATTTTCCCTCTTGTGGAAGATCGGGCTCAAGTAAGGAAACTACTTCTTCAAGAACTAATGGGACTTGCATGTCTACATTTGCGGCCATAATTTTACCTGAACTCAATTGGAATTGTTTGCTTGCGGAATTGTTTAAGTATTGCCGCAGCATCTTCACTGTTCTGCTTACGTAAAAACGACACGCAAGCTTCTATTAATTTCGTATGTCCCTGAGGTTTGGCATAATCCCATAAGCTTTTAAACATGTCAATGTTGAGAACCTCAATATATCTGTCGATAAGCAGAGGAAAGAAGGGGGAAGATTTGGAACATGATTCCAAAATGGCAGTATTCCTGGTAAGGATTGTCACTCTTGCAATCAACAACTCTTTATATTTGGATTCAAAATCTAAAGATAACTTTTGTTGATTCGCTGCTTGAATCAACTTGTCCAATGACTGGAATTCCAGATTGAGCAAGGCCGTGTCAAATTTGTCGTTGAGTAGTTTTTCGATATCTGTTTGGTGGTTTTTACAATACTTGAAAAGGATTTCAAAAAACGCGAGTATTTCAAATTCCTCATAATTGTTTATAAAATATTGGTAGCAGATTTCCACACATTCATTAAGATTCCATCTATCGGCAAGAGGAAGCAAGGCAAGCGATGTCTCCATATCTAATGCCATTGTATGGGAATCCAAATAATGCAAAGCCTGAACGCTAGCCAAAAAGTCATTTTTATTATCGACTTCAATTTCCAATTCAGAGGATTCTTCGATATTCCATTTTTTCAGTGTAGCTTTAAAATAATCAAACTCGCAAAGACGTCTGAGTGAAATTTTAAAAGGAGCGCATGATTCCGTTCCATCCTTTATTATAATGGAAACATCGATATATTTTTTTAAATCTTGTATTTTAGCGTCCCCCGAAAGCACTCCAATTTCTTTGCCAATCTTTAAAAGGTATTCATATACCACCTTCAAATCTATGGAGGATTTGTCTTTCAAACCTCCTATCATATCAACTACCTCATCCCATAGGCTAGGATCTGTCTTCATGAAATCTTTCAGCTCTCTAAGAGCGTTTTTCATTTTCTTGAGATCCAATTTTTCAATGTTGTCAACAAATGATAGAAAGAGGATTTGATGGGGCTCCAGCACATTATCTATAAAATCTGCAAAAATCTTTGGATTGGCTATCTCTTTAAATTTGAACAGCTGTTTGGCATTCATGTTCTGTATGATTTTGCGTCGTGCATTTTCTGATAAATCAATCGCTAGCAGCTTTGTAATATTTGATGGGGAGACTTTGAAGTCCGATTCGCTATACGCTTCAAGTTCTTCAGCTAATTCATCTGCTCTTTTCATTGCCTCGGAATTAGCAGTAGAGAAGGACTTTAGTTGCAGCCAACACAGAAGTTTTGTTTCCAATAATGTCAGCAATGGAGGAATGCCTAACGTCCCAACTACCCCGCCCGCCGCGAAACCAATATTTTGCAAACTATCATCATAAGAAACTGCAAGCTGACCTGTGGGGCAATACAATTGGCGGTCTCCGTGGTATACTGGCTTACAATACGAAAGATTAAAATGATATCGCAAAATACAATCATAATTTCCGATTTCATAGCCCATCGAGCAAGTAATTTCTTCAGGAACACTGGGATAGTTCCAATTATACAATGCAAGCGCTCCAAAAAATATGGCTGTTGGAATGGCTTGCAAGGTTACAAGAGACCATTTCCTGAAATTACAACGATAAGCCCTTTCATTTTCTTCTGCCGGATCCGAATACCAAGGGCACAACGATAAAATGCGTTCCTTAATTTCGTTTATCTTGGCGGGAAGTCCGCTTTCTCTTTCAGATTTTTCAGTTTTAAGGGCAGAAATCATTTCTTCATTGGACAAAGAAGGCAGCGATAAATCTTTATAATCATCTAAAACAAGGGAAGGAAAGCTTCGCTTTGCAGGATCCATGATATCACACACTTCCTATTTGATAATCTGTTTCAAAATCTTCAAAGGGAAACTCTCCAATTGGCCAGAGGTTAAAAATTTTAGCTCTATCTTTGCTGGATTGTTTTTTGTAAAAGCTATGACAGGATTCCCAAAATTTTACCTTTTTTCCTTTTGCATATTCAACAAAAATTCTGAAATTGGAGTAATTTAGATTTTTGGCGTAGATATCTTCCAGGATAGGATAAATATGGGGGAAAGACTGGCAACTACTCAATAGGGCAATGTCCTTCGATGATTCCGGAATTTGGCTGAGGGATGCAAACAGAATGTCATCTAAATCAATTGGCAAATTGTGCTCTTCAACCAAGTAGAGATAGCGTTCTGCATTTTGAAATTTTTTTTTGTTGAGGCTTTCTTTAAACCTTTGAATAAATAAATCCTTTAGTCTAGGATCCTCGAATTTTTTTGGGCTATGTTTTAAAAAATAATGAAAAAAAGATAAGGGTTTGAAAGAATCTTGGTCCTCGAGCAAGTGTTCGTAGCATAACTGTGCGCAACCCTCTACACCTGTCTCAATGGCAAGCGGCATCAAGGCTTGTGCCAGATCGCTATCAAGTTTTATTTCCTGGGTTTCAATATAGCGAAGCAATTGAGGCCAGGTTGAAAAAGTTTCCGTTCGCTCGCTTTTCAATGTAATTAAGAGGGATTTTTCTCTCGAATTTTGCATTTCAGTTATTTTATCGGCAAAAAATTTGTATTTGATTATTTTTTTGTGATGAACCATGGATTTGACTATGTTATGATCGCAAGAGACGTAAATTGAGAGCATTTTTCGTATATCGCTAACAGAATCTGTATCGGTTAAGATTTTCAATTTTATCCCGCATTGCAGAAGAATTTCTTTGACTTGGCTATCATTGTCGCACACCTCTTCAATTTCGTCGACCAGGACATCCCATAAGCTTTCATCGTGTTCGATAAATTTTTGTGACTGCAGCAAAGTCACCTCAATGTCTCGTAAAGACATTTGTCCCAAATCTTCTAAAATTGTAAGAATGAAATCCTGGGTATCTGTCAAAGCATTATCACAAAATAAATCGAATATTTCTGGTTTCAGGCTTTTTTTCAGCGCGATAAATTGAGCGGCATTCATGCTTTTCAGTATTTCCTTGCGGCATTGTTCGGGTAATGGCAGTTCGCTGAGGAGAGGACCTGAAATTGCCGAATTAAATTCTTTGCTTCCAAAAGGATTTAATCTTTGAATTAAGGTTTGAATTTTTGCAACCCCTGCATGATAACTGTAGCTTTTGATTTTTTCGCTAATGGATTTATACATCCATGTCTCCAGTTTTGACATCCAAGGTGCAATTAGAGCTATATTGGCTCCCACAAATGTTATTAGGGCAGCATCCTGGATAAAATCTCTAGCCAAGAAGAATTGAACGCTCCTAGGACATATATAGTTGTCAGGCAAGCCAGTGGGTATGCAGGATGTATAATTACACCCATTGCATTGCTTAAAGTCATTTTGAAGGCCATTAGCCCAAAACTTATAAGCAAAGCCGATAGATGCAGAAGCGAGTGCGGCAGCATTTGCCAAATATAGCGTCCAGCTTTTGATGGTGTAGGTATAATTGGCTGTGCACTTTTGTTCACTGCTGCTGCTGCCACAACATATGCAGTCGTTGCATGGAGAGCATTCTTTGTAGATTTTTGTTATTTTCTCCATTTGATCTGAATGACGCTGTTCTATTCGTGTCATTTCAGCTTTGAGAATAGAGATGATATGATCGTTGCTTAAAATTCCTGTCTGCGAAGATTGGTCTTCCTCAATGAGAATTGATGGGCTGAAATCTGAGTGAACGGAAGGGATTAATTGCATGGATTTTTCTTAATTAAATAATAATTAAGCAATAATATCGAACCCAACCTATTCATATCAAGAACATAAAACCAGTGCCCGATGCCCGTGCCCGTGCCCGAAAGGAAGAATTGCACAAGTCCTTTCTTAGTCCGGAGCGCCAGCGGAGGACGTCTGAAACGAGCCCATAGAGACCGGAGGGAGCTATGGGTACGAGAAAGAGCATCTGAGCTCGGAGCGAAGCGATGAGCGATTGACTTTTTTCAACGTTGATCCACAAATTGATCGCAATATGTCAGATAAATCAATCGCTCTTCGCTCCGCTCCGAGCTCGGATTTTTTTTCTTCTACCCATAGCTCCCTCCGGTCGCTATGGGCTCGTTTCAGACGTCCTCCGCTAGCGCTCCGGACTAGAAAACAGGTCGAAGTGAGCGCAAGCTGTGGCCTCGAGTTCAACATTGGCGATAAACCAAGTCTGGTATGTTGTTAAAAGCATTGACATAAAATGTGTTTAGGTGCGATTTTATATACATAAAAATTTATATGAAAAAATAATATGAACTCAATCTCATTACCTTCCTGTGAACATTCTTCTTTTTATACGAGTACAGATCAAAATGAATTCACTTTACCAAAAGAAATTGTACTCTTAATTTTTGAAAAAGTAGGATCTGTACACCGAGAATTAGAATGCATTCACCTCGTTTGCAAACAATGGGCAATCTTACCAATTTTTAATCAAAAGCAGATAATGATTGCTTCGCTGGTAAATTCTTTAAAGCTTCATCTGGAAAAAAATCCCATAGAGTCGACAGCAATAACACAAACGCATGGTCAAGCGATTGAATTTTATTGCAATTTAGAATTTGAAAAAATGACGAACGGACAATCCATTTTCAAAACCTGTAACAGCGGTGCAGATGGTATTAAAACCAAACTGCTCTTATCAGGAAATGATCAGCTTGAACTCCGTACAGTATCATTTCTTTCATCCAGTGCCAATACTTTAGAAAAGAATGTAAATTTGGCTTTGTTGGAAAGGGCGTATTTGAATGAATTCGCATTTCCACAAATTTGCCGACGTCCCGTACAACAAGCCCCGGTACAACGAATACGACAATCAAAAAAAAATAGCCGGAAAGCCCGAGGGAGTAGTTTGGGTGGAATATGCACTATCCAATAGTCTGCAATACCCATTTAAAAAATATGCACCACTTTGCTTAGTCCTATTCGTCCAAACAGACTTATAGCTTTAGTCCGGAGCGCTAGCGGAGGACGTCTGAAACGAGCCCATAGCGACCGGAGGGAGCTATGGGTACGAGAAAGAACATCTGAGCTCGGAGCGGAGCGGAGAGCGATTGACTTTTTTCAACGTTGGTTTTTTCCTTTTCCTGGGGCGATTCAGCAAAAAAATGCATGAAATACTCCAAAATTTATTTGCTATATGTCTGACAAGTCAATCGCTCTACGCTCCGCTCCGAGCTCAGATTTTATTTCTCTTAACCATAGCTCCCTCCGGTCGCTATGGGCTCGTTTCAGACGTCCTCCGCTAGCGCTCAGGACTACGAAAGAGCTTTTGCAGCTACCTCTAAGGGACTTAAGGGACAACAGGGACAGGGACGAATAAAGCATTGTCCCTGTTGTCCCTTAAGTCCCTACTGTCCCTACAGCTAGGGCTACTTGCAGCGCTAGACATTGCGCTAGCACTCCGGACTAGTTGGCGGTTCTTTCTTCTTATAGCTATCTCTTTTTTTCAAGAGTATCAACTTCTAGCTTTTCAAATTTGATTTGTGTTATGAGTTCTAAATTAAAAAATTCTTCTTTCTCATTAACTAAAACTTGAACTTTATCCAATTGGCCTGGCCCCCACCTTTCTTCTCTTATTTTGCAAAATCGCTTAGCTTCATCTTCTGTTTTAAAATATCTTGTCTCGAAGCAAGCCGGGCCGAATGAAATTGAATATGTCACAGAATATAATGTTGCAACTTTTAGAGCCATCTTATGTATTTTTTCAAAGGTTTTATTAAATTCTCCTATTTGTTTTACAATTTTATCATTATCGAGAGGATGTTTGTTTGATAAATCGGAGATATTCCATGAACTCGGAGTTGAAATGCCTGAAGAAGAAAATAATGCCATGGTATTATCCTTGTTTAAGTTTATTTAGTAAAAATTCGTTGATCTTTGCATATTGATGAACGCAAACTCAGGCAATTTATCGTTTCCCAAGAATTATTACAATATCAATCTATCAGTGGCTTTCCCGCGCAGTGTGTGCTGTTTTTATATTTACATTTAATTTGATTTTTGATACAATTAGTTTAACCTTATTAATTAACAAGGTGTTTATTATGTTTAATGCAGATTTTTCTCCATACGGCCTTACCTACTTTTCTGTTTCGGTTCGACTTGGCCAATTTTCCCCTCATCGCCAGGTTCCTGATGATAAACTACGAATCTTGGCTTTTGTTTCATCGCAGATTCCAACACCACCTTATACATTACCCACTTTAGCCGATGTAACAGTAGTACCATTACAGCCAAAAACAACTTCGACAATAGATAGTACAGGCAGTAAAGAAAGAGAGGAAAAGCAGCTAGAAGATCCTACATCAAAAAAAAGACCACGAGAAGAGCATGAGAAATTGCCCGATAGTAAAAGAGCCCGCGTTGATCGGGTTGATGGAGAAGTCGCAAAAACTGAAAGCAAAGTTACAACATCGTTTGCAGTAGAAGACACTGCTTCCGCCACAGAAAATTTAATAGGGCGGCTGGTCAGAATAAAATACCCTCTTCGCAGCTGTGAGCCTTCTCGAGGTTCATTATCAGCACCTGTGAAACGCACACCATTTTCAGCCAAAAAAATTACCGAAGAAGAGCTCGATTTTCTAACTCATGCCGTATCCAAAGCGTTGGAAGAAGGAATGGTAAGTTGGGGTGAGATTTCAAAACAAATGGAGGAAAAATTCCCAAACAAAGCATTTCCTTCCTATCGCATCGAAAGCTATTATCACAGTCACATCAAATGATTAAAGTATAGAGATTGGATTACCTATTACTCCCCACTTTGTCTTTTTCTACCGCCATATAGTGGCCGATAGTATGAGTCGGACTATCTTTGCAATGAAGGCAGCCTGTCTGTGCATGTGAATATTTCATTTGAAGCGGGTTAGAAATCAATGCCCTAACTAGTCTAGGCCCTGATCCAGGCATGCCGGTGTGGACAACTTTTCTGTTATCCACTAGGAGAATATCTCCTTTCTGCCAAATGATCGAACAATAGAAATTTCGCATCACCTGAGCAAGATGATCGATATCTTTTTCTGAAAAACAGGAATTTACTTTTATGAATTTTTCCTCAAGCTTTTTAAATGCTTTGTCAGTTTTCCAGTTTGATACAGTTATCTGATACACTTCTTTGGGTGAATGAAACAAAGCAATAAGAAACACAAAAAAATTTTCAATGACCTTAAAGATAGAGGAAGGCAGTTTCCAGAAAAATCTATGCCAAAACCAAGTATTACCCTGATAATCGTCCAGAAAACGTTTGCGTAAAGCTTTGTCTAAGGTTGGCAAAGAAAAAAAATTGATTTGGAGGGCTTTCTTTTGAGTGACAGGATGCAAAAAAACACTTGGTTTATACATCAGAATAAGTTTATTTTCCCCCTCCCCCACAATTGGCAAATCAAATTTACGGCAAATTTCTTCGACCGTTTTCGTGTCGATTTTATATCTGTTGGCAACATCGCTAACCAACCACTTTCCGACGAAATAAGGGCTATTTTCCAATTTTTTCTTAAGTTCATCATCAAGGTGCTCGTACACCTTCTCCATATTAATAAGACCTGTTTCTCCGCCTATTCTCGATGGTTTGAGACAGCAAAATGAAATAAATCCAGGAACGTCTGTTGTGTAATAATTTTCGCTATGAAACCCTCCGAGATAAAGCGTTCCACCCGTTTTATAAATTGTATTAGTGTGTAACACATATTTTAAACCATCAACCCTCTCCCTGCCATGTTCAGACATGAAAGCATCGCTTATGCCATGTAAGCCATTTATGCTGAGAATGGCATTTTCAAAATCTTTATCAGATTGAATATTAAAGCCTCGAAAAAGAAGAGCGCCATATTTTCCGACGTCTTCCATGAGATTTTCTGAATTAGCTTTGAGAAAATCTTGTAAAAATTTAAGGTCTTTGTGTTCTTTTGCTTCAAAAACGAGTGGCATCTCAGTTTCTGACGAGTTGATGAGACGCTCATCTTTACGTAAAAATCTCGTTGCGACTCCATCATAACTATTGTGTATCATTTTAACCTCCAGAGTATGAAAGAATATAGTTTTCATAAAGGGGTAAATGTCTCTTCTATCCCCACAAATGCATTATTCATTCATATAAACCTATTTTTGAGTATTTGCAATAAAAATTAAAATAATTCCTTGAATTGATTCACCTATTCTGTTCGTTATGAGCTCTTACCTATATAGTTAAAATTCAATTGAATATTTAATAAAATTTAACACATAATAATAGATAAGATATGAACACTAACAATTATTTTTATTTAGGTTTTAATCTAGATGGGGATTTAAAAGACGGCTGTTCCTTGGATGCCCACGGGAACTTGCAGTTCATGGACGCCGAAAGGGAATTAGAAAATCTCCTACAAGATGCCCTCTTGCCAAAAGAACAATTCGAAAAAAAAGTACAGGCCCTCCAACAAAAGCACATTCCCCTAGGACATACTGTCTCTTTTGATAGCGATGCCCATAAATTAGCAGCCCTTTTTAATGTAAAACAGATTTTTTTTGGTCTGGATGAAAAAAGCAAATTTCAATTAGCCCAACATCTACGCACCGTTTCAGCCCTATTTGACTCGAAAGTGAAAAAGAAGACAGAGACTGCCGACGAACTATCCTATCTAAGTCAAAAACAAGCCCAAAAATTATTGTGGCTTCAAGAAAAAGCTGAGCTTTTTATAAACACCCAGCTCGAACTCGAAGCATTGGCCGATAAACAGCTAAAAGAGGCTCTAGAACCCCTCCTTTCTATCGATCCAGGCATTGCCCACTGGATCATTCTTCTGCATAAAGGAAGCCATCCCCAAGCGGTTCCACATGCTCTCAATCTGTTAAAATTAATCACGTCTGATAAATCCAGCAAAGCTGGCCATTTCTTCCAAAAAATACTCCGAGTTTTAGTTGAATCGGAAAGAAAAGGAACGCCAGTTCCTGACCTCTTGCATTTGATTGAGAAAATGGCTGCTTCATCCAGCAGTCCAATAGGAAATGTGCTAGAATGGTTTGTATTTTTAAGTAACAAACTCAAAATCACAGAGTTAGAGAAGTGTTTTGACTTTGATCAAGAACTATTTCTACAAATAGTCAGCGTTCCATTTACAGAGGAGTCTTCATTTGCTGCACTTCTGTACCGGACCTACTTATCTAATACACCATTTGTGGATTCTCATCTGAAAGAGATTCTCCTCTTGCCGGTTTCAATTTCTTCGAAAATTTTGGAAAAAGCTTCTTCGGGATCAGAAATAGAAAGGGATCGTGCTAGAATATTACTTGGTTTTACAGGAATTGGACCGGATGCCTTCCTCCAATTAGTGCGCCTCATCAATACCGTACCTGAAGCATGGCTCAATAAAGCCTTAGAGGCCTTTTCCCTAAAACCTGACTTAGCCCTAGAATTACTTCGTCGATGCAAAGATCCAAAATCACTAACATTAAAAACCATGAGTTCCATCGCGGAATCTCCGGGCGCTTCAAGTGTCATGGATGCCTTAAAACCTACTGCTGAAAAGAGCATTTGGCACGACTGGGAGATTAAAGTAAAACTCGAATGGGCTGAGAAAAACCTAGAAAAAGATAATCCAGAACTCTACAAAAAATATACAGCCTGGTCCGAAAAGCTGTTTTCAAAAAATAAATGGCCTTACAGAAATACCCTTTATGCCGCTCTTCAGTTTTTAATGGACAAACCTGATCTTGCCGACCCCTTTTTTATGCTCACCGATCAAGAGGGCCCCTTAGTCCCACGAGCAATCAATTTAGTATCTTCTATGCAGGTGATAAATCTTACTGAAGACTGGCAAATCAACCTCATGCACACATGTATGAGAAGAGAGAGCAATAAAAACGCACATATTGCGGCCCTCTTTTTAGTTAGCGATGTGGAGGACAAAGAGCTTTGCTCGGATACCTTCGCCCTATGGGAAAGACATCCCGATTTCATGGCAACGATCATTAATAGATTAGATTTTAACCAATTTACACATACGCAAGAATTGATTTCGGCATTTACACTTTTGTATAAAAAAAGACATGAAGTTGAAGAGGATATGTTTCAATGGACCAATCTTTTTGGCGCTCTTCATTCATCTGATAAGCTTGATTTCCTTCCTTTTATTAAACTTTATCAATCGAATCCTGAGCTCGGCCGTACATTACTTTCACTCATGCATCGCCACCCAAATCTTTTGGTCCAGCTAACTAAGACCTTATCATCAGAACCTATTCCTCCTTTTTACCAAGAATTGATCAAATTGAACGAACGGTATCGAGCTTCTCCGAAAGATAGACTTTTTTTCATAGAAAATTTGTTGAGGCTCGTTGAAAAAGGAGCTGATCATGCAGCTCTCCAAATCCTCTCTATGGCAAATCAAGGGGAATTCCGTCTTGCACACATATTGCTTGATAGCGCTGTTTCAGGCTATTTATCGACCGTTAGCCGCCTCTTGCCAATTCAATCCTCACATGAACCTTTGAGGGAGATATTATTGGCAAGAATAGAAAAGCAGCCGATCGAAATGACCGACAAACTTCTGCAATTGTATGATAGGAATCATCCATTCTCTCGTTTCATTTGCAGCGAAGTGGTACACGGGAAAAAGGAGTTATCGGGAAACAAGAACGTTTTAGAATTTGCTCTTTCAGCTTCCACAGATGCTCTTGATAGGGCCCTCCGCGTTTTTAACGAAAGGAAAACTAGTCCAGAGGATCTTTTCCTTAAAAATGTGATCTTACTAGGCAATTTATCTTTATTTGAAAAATGGAATCTTATTTCAACTCCCCTGAAAGAGAAACTAATGCCGATCAAAAGCACGACAAAAGAAGGTCAGCTTTTAATCGAACAGCTAATCGATATCTACATGATTCTAAAGAAGAAAAAACCACCCAAACACCCTTCTTGGGTAATGGGCTTCTCTTTACGTGCTGCTGAGTGGCATGATACAAAAAAAGGCACTGAACTCCTTGGCAAGGTAATCTTCCTCATATCCAGAGATCAACCACTGCCTGAACAAATTATGTCCCAGAAATCTCTTGAAACTGCTTTCGATTCTGTCTTCAAAAAGGAAGTCGATGATAAAATCGATAAGTATCAATTGGGCAAAAAAGATAGTTTTAACTTTGCTTCCGCCACTGACAAACAGTTTGCGTTGGAAACAAAGCTCTCCATAGAAGCGGCAGCACTGCTCTTGCCCTGTCAAGGTTGTTTGAATTGGGCGATGAGCAGCTTGTTGCAACATCCCCAAAGCGGTGTCCTAAAAAAAACCGAGTCTTTTCAAGGCCAGCTGAGAGATGTATTGGGGGAGCTGGAAAATAACGCACCTTTGCGAGCCGCTCTTTTAGCCATCAAAAAACCTCCGGAAGGCTCTCCCATGATTCCACTGATCAGGCTTACATGTGGCCTTAAAGATGATGAACCTGTGACTGATCTACTGACACAGAGGACAGTGCTTTCGGCCATGATGACGCGCCTTCGTCAAAGAAAAGTAGGAAGCTGCTTTGCGACCGGCCTGGCCATTGACATTCAAAAAAACAATATTCCTCGTTTATTTAAAGACTTAACAGAACTTATTGAAAAGGGAAACTTAACGAGAAATGTTGAAGGCATGGAAGTTGTGATCCCCTTTTTACCATATAAAGATCCGAATGTGGCTAAGGTGATTGTCGAACATCCTCTTTTGAGAGCTTGGGAGTACACAATTGCCAACATGGATTCGAGAAGAAAGGAATTGGGAGACTTTTTGGTAAAAGCTATTACTTCTCAAAAGGGATCTTTATTTTCTCTATGGAACAAGACCCTCAGAAATAATGAGGAATTGGAACTAAGCAAAGAACTTTTGGAAGAGATCGGCAGGCATATAGAAGCGCAATTTACCTATTTGTTTGATCCGACAGTCCCTTTACAACTTGAGAAAACTGAACGCACTGTTGATGACATTTCGGGATTTGGAGGATGGGTCCTCTTTGATCAAGCGGGGCAGGAAGATGTAAACCTTTGGCACAGACTTGATTCTCCGGCTAAACTTTCGCAACGAATCATTTCTCTTTTGCACGAACTTGCGCAGACGAGTTCGGGAGACAAAAAGGAACTCGTGCATCGATTATTGAGACGATGCGAAAAGCATGATTCATTGCTTCGTACTATTCTCCAGTCAGTAACAGGCGACTTTCATCAGCGTTCTCTTGTCAGTTTAGAAGAAAAGAGCAAATCAATCATTAACAAATTGTGGGAACCTACAGGGGGTGGCTGGTCGGCGGCTTTGGTTCCTTTTTATATAGAAACTGCCAGTACCCAATGGGAAGAAGGTTGTTATATGCCCTCCGGAGAACATCTGCTGCCATATTTTCTGGAATTATTCGAAACTCTTCCATCAGGGATATTTCAAAATAAAAACATTGGCATGGGGATGCCGGGACATGCCCTGTCATTGATTAAACATCCTTCGCAACTTGAATATCTTAAAGAGGGGATCTCTTTTTTTACTAAGAACAAGGACAACATCGCCAATACTACTGTTAGGCTTTGGTTTTATTCCCCACAGTACTTATTGAGAACTATAGAACAGGCAATTGGCAAAGAAGCGAGTGGTCACATCTATAGAATATGGGAAGCGATGGAGGAGCAAAAGCAAGTGAAAGGGACATTAGGAGAATTTTTAACGCATTTGCCCTTTTTAGCTGAAATGGCTACAGGAACAACTTCTGACACAAAAAAGCTCATATATGAGGTGGAAAAATCTATACTAAATAATTACGAAAAAGATCTTCCTATCTTGCATCTTGCTGATGGCAACTGGGATAGAGGGGCGGAGGGTTTTTGGATATTTTATACTGAGAATGTCATGAATAGACATATGGGTCTTTATTATAGTCCTGTTACGGGACGTCTTGGCCTTTGCAGCGTCAATGAAGACGGAACGATTCCCATCGCAAAGAAATTCATCAAAGGAGAGTGGTCGGCGCATTTGACCAATTTACAGCTGTATACAAAATTGGACGCTTATTAAATGGGTTAGTCCTTAGTCCGGAGCTGGGCTGAAACGAATCGACCAAAATTATATGATTTTTCATTCAAGAATTCCAGCCAGTTCTCTTCCCATTGCTTTCAGCCTTGGTCATAACTTCGGGTGTTGTGAATTGATTTTGGGAACGTTGGGATACGGCACGCTTACAGCGTGCAATACCGTTCTG
>Ga0206822_1108_pt1 | contig 20018 bp, 10 predicted proteins | sample Alteio_BWOrgCont_83_FD_152913 | JGI IMG/M metagenome (GOLD analysis project Ga0206822, IMG submission 152913) | Enriched cells from forest soil in Barre Woods Harvard Forest LTER site, Petersham, Massachusetts, United States -... | ecosystem: Environmental > Terrestrial > Soil > Temperate forest >... | reverse complement strand
GCACTCGAAACTTCTTCAGGAGACGCGAGAAAAAGCGCGATGTCTTGTGCTTTTCCCCTTTCTCAATGGCAACAGGAATCATTGGATAGTGATTTTCTTCTAAAATTTGCTGTAAAGCAAAAGAATGTTTCAACTTTTCAATCTCTTCGCATATATCTTCGTTGTTCACAAAAATACACACAGAAATCCCTTTACGTAAGGTTTTCCGTATTACACTTAGGCATACCGGATTATTTTCTAATGGCTCAATCGACGCCATCGTCACAACCCGCAATAAACGATATATCCTTCTCATCCAATTGGAATGATCTTGCTCCTGCTCAATAAAAAAACGGACTCTTCGTCTTTGCGCTCCCAAAATAAGCAAGGTGTCGTTCCATGCTGTATGCGTACAAACGTATACAGCGGGTGAATTGGGAATGTTTTGGAGCCCATTAAAATTCGTTTTAAAATGAAGCCTCGAAAAAATCATCCCTATAAATCGTGTCAAATAATCGAAGAATTGAAATCCGATGACTAAAGTCATCCCTAAAGTGATGGTACCTACTATGGCAAAGCCTTTGTCAGCTTTCAAAGTAAATACTTCATTGAGCACATACATCATGGCGGAGGCGCAAAGGACGCCTAAAAAGCTCATGAAGTTTGTTGTAGCCACAATTTGACCCCGATATTTGTTCGGACTGGTAACTTGGATATACGAATCTAAAGGGATTTGATACATGCCTCCAAATAGGCCCACAAGAATAACTAAGGGGATAATAGCGTAAAAACTATGGGAAAAAAGGTCCAGCATATAACAAGTGATAGCTACGCATAATCCTGCAATGGGGACGAGTCCAAGTTCTACGGTTTTGCCCGAAATTTTACCTGCCAGAACACTTCCCGAACCTATGCCTAGAGCTGTAAGAAGGAATAAATATCCCCCCTGGTTGTCGTTAAGATGCATAAATTCGACTGCGAATGGGATCATATTCAATTGGACATAGGCTCCTAAAAAGAGAAAAAAAGCAGATCCAAAGATGGTTATCAAAAGGGAGGGTTGCTGTCTGGCGATACCCAGGGTGTCGCGGATTTCACTAAAAATACTGGCTCTAAAGCGTTTGGTAGATTCAGCCGGAGGAGTATATTCAATACAAAAGCTTGTGAGCATGCCAATGATAGCGATACCAACGCAAAAAAGCGCTCCGATGGTAAAATTGCGTCCGATTATATCAGGCAATACGGAGGCGGTAAAAGTTCCTAAAATGATAGCTAGAAACGTGAAAGAGGACATCAATCCATTGGCTTTGGTGATTTTATCGGTTGCCACAATCTCGGGCAGTATTCCATATTTGGAGGGCCCGAAAATGGCGCTCTGGGTGGCCAATAGGAACAAAATGATATACGATCCAATTTTGCTTTGGTAATGGAAAGCAAAGACGCCGAAAATCATGATTCCCAATTCGAGAATTTTCGTATATACGATGATATTTCGCTTGCTGAATCGATCGGCCATTGTTCCTGAGGAAGTGGAAAAGAGGAGAAATGGCAGAACAAAGACGGCTCCAGTGGTTGACAAAATGTTGTATTTTTGGTCGATTCCTTCGATATCGATGAATAAATAGACGATCAGGAGCTTATATATGTTGTCATTAAGGGCGCCTAGGAACTGAGTGATATTGAGATAAGTGAAAGAGGAAAAATGTCTGATTAACGATTTTAACATGCTATAACTAAAATTCTTTTTATTGGATGAGTGAATTCACATAATAATACGTTAAACACCTTTAAATTTCCAGTATGATAGTTTATATGGATTAATAACAACAAATTTTTAGAAGCAATAGAAGTTGCCACAGCAAATACGCGAAGGAGTTGATTCTGTATTCTGAATTCTGTATTCTGAACTCTTTATTTATCCTCTTCAAGAGCTTCTAATGGTACACATCAAAATTTCCAAAGGTTTGGATATTCCCATCAAAGGAATACCCACAGGCAATCCTCAATCCTTAATTTTAGGAGGCGGTTCTTATCCCCTATTGGCGCCGCCTCTAATGGCGCTGGATGTAAAGGAATTTGAGGATCTCCGTTTAAAATTGCTTGTCAAGCCCGGAGATGCCGTAAAGATAGGACAGCCACTCGCTGAAGATAAAGGAACTCCTGGCCGCTTTTTTTGTTCTCCCGCAGGAGGAACGATCCGTGACATCCGACGCGGTGAAAAACGAGTACCGTTAGACATTATCATTGAAGTAGCTAAGGCGGAGGAAAGCCTTACATTTTCAAGAATTGACATTTCCAGGGCATCCCGTGAAGAAATTATTGAGGCTTTAAAAGCTGGAGGTGCTTTTGCGAACATTCGTTCACGCCCATTCAGTCTTTTGGCCAATCCCGATACCATGCCGCGAAGTATTTTCGTCAAAGCGATTGAGTCTGCTCCATTTGCTCCTCCAGCGGAACTCCAAGTGATTGGCCATGAAAAAGAATTTCAAGTGGGCTTACAAGCTTTATCGAAGTTGACGGCCGGTATGGTGCATTTGGTATATCGACAAAATACTCCCTTAAAAGCCTTCAGTGAAGCGAAGTATGTGCAGAGGCATACGGCTGAGGGGCCGCATCCCATTGCCAATCAATCGCTGCATATTGAAAAGATCGATCCTATTCTATCCGCTAAAGACGTTATATGGACCATTAATGCCCATGATGTAGTGGCGATTGGATATTTGTTGACTACAGGACGCTATTATACAGATAAAATTATTAGTATTGCAGGCCCCGGAGTGCTTCCTGAAAAGACAGGATATTTTAAAATCAGGCAGGGATTTCCTGTGGAGGCTTTGATTTCTGGGAGGATTCCAAAAGGGTCGATGCGATTTATTTCCGGGGATCCTCTCACAGGGCATAAGGTTGGCGCTGAAGATTTCTTAGGTTATAATGATTATGTATTTAGTGTGATCCCTGAAAATGTCAAGAGGGAATTTTTGCATTTCTTTGGCTTAGGATTAGATAAATATTCATTTAGCAAGGCTTATTTATCCGGACATCTGAATAATACCGACCGGGAATATGATTTTACGACAAACCAACATGGGGAGCATCGAGCTTTTATTGACAGCACATTGTACGACAAGGTAATGCCCTTGAATGTGCCGACGATGCCGCTAGTGAAGGCTGTTCTGGCTGAAGATTTCGATTTAGCGGAAACACTTGGCCTTTTGGAAGTTGATAGTGAAGATTTTGCTTTGCCTGCTTTTGTTTGTCCCTCGAAGATGGAAATGACATCAATCATGAAAAACGGTTTAAGGCAGTATGCAAAAGAAATTTTGCAGTGATATCCTCTTGTTAGACTCTACCCTTTCCATGTGGAACACTTATTGAGTTTCCCCCTTTTTTTAAATATTTTAGCGATATGCAAGAAGATCATTTGTAAGTTAGGACGTAGTATAGGGGTCAGATCTCGGCAGAAACAAATGGGGTATCTCTTAAAGAAATCGGCCGATTTTTACCCCACGAATCCATTTTTTAGCTGAATCGCCCCAGGAAATGGAAAAAATCAACGTTGAAAAAAGTCAATCGCTCTTCGCTTCGCTCCGAGCTCAGATTTTCTTTCTCGTACCCATAGCTCCCTCCGGTCGCTATGGGCTCGTTTCAGACGTCCTCCGCTGGCGCTCCGGACTAAGAAAGGACTTATGCAATTATCTCGGCAGGGGTCGCTCGAAAGTAATGGAAAGTCTTAAATTCATCTTGTAGAAATTATATATATTATGACATCATTCTTTTTTATATTTAAAACGAGTATTTATGGAGCCAACTAATATTAACTTAACTTCATCGTTTTTTATTTCAGATGGTCAAAAAGAGTTCTCTTTGCCCGAAGAAGTAATAAAACAAATTTTTGATAACCTATCTGTAAGGGATCTATTTAGGGTGCAGCAAGTATCTAATGCTTTTGCAAGCTGTGTGGAAAATAACGATACATTCAAATTGTATAAAAAAATTATTGATACAGCGACAGGGATTTTAAGAAAATATTTTGTAAAGATTGCAAAAAAGAGCGATGAATATTCGCATTTACTCAGTGTTAAACACGCTTTTCAGCATTATAGAAGCATAGAATATCCATTAATCATACAACGTTTGAAAAATGGGCAAATAACGTACAGCTATCCGGAGAAAAAGAGTATGCTAGAACAAATTTCATTATCTCTGCCGAAATTTATACAGCAAACAGAAGAAATCGGAAAGCTTAAAATTCTTTTGAATCTAAAGGAATGTAGGCCTATAAATTTAAAATTAGATGCTATGTTCACTCTTGATGATGAAGTAGCATATGGAATTCATAACTTTACAGTAGGTTATTACCCCCATCCTTGTAAAAAGTTTGTCAAAATAGAAGTTCCAAAAAACTTTACAGCCAAACAGGTTAGACATTATCAAATTTTGGAAGATCGAATAAACGAACAGTTTTTTTATAATAAAATTTCGGAGCAACGTAAAGCTTTTTCGACAGAATTCAAAATCTCATTGAGAGAAGAGTGGAAAGGCGACCCATTGTGCGAATTATATTTGCATATTACTAGGTCCAAATTGCAATGGATCTGGGATGAGACAGGACCGGATGGCAAAATTTTAAAAAATACAAAGGAAATTTGAGGAGTGAATAGGACCCGAGAATGTGAAAAGTTCCATTTCTTTCGAAATGGAACTTTTCTTTTGATTCAACGTTCGCTAAGTTTTGTCTGAAACAGAGAGCAATACATTTGCCATAAGTTCAAGTAGTGATTCGGAATCGTATTGGCTGGAACAGCAATCTTCATGGAGGGATCGTTCTACCTGGAGGGATCAGAGTGATTCTGATGAATCTACTGGGTTTCAAGACGATTGTTGTCATTGCTTTCGATGACTAGAACACCGAATGCTCTAAGTATTTATTTTAGAGAAGAAGTAGTTTCTAATGCACTCAGGATAGTGTAAAAATGGGTGATCCAACCTGGGATCGGTTAAAACCCATGTTAATATTGTTTGGATCACCACAACTCAACATCTTCCATCGCAGGAACCCACGTGTTAGCCCAGGCTGAGCTTGCGAAGCCTGGGTCAACATGCCCCCACATCATAGCCCCGGAGGGGCGACACGTTTTTAAGACATATCTCCCCCAAAATTTTGTACTCCTGGTGCTAATTTGGAGCATTCTTTGTCTTAGTCCGGAGCGCAAGCGCAATGTTAGTGAATTAAAATATATTATTGGCTTTAAATCGTTCTAACCAAGCCTGCGAGGTGCTGCTACCGCAGCACAGTGTATTTTTTAAATCCATTACCCAGAGCTGCGACCGCTACCGCGGTTCTTGCACTGGGCTACTGAGAGAATTTGACGCTACCGCGTCAATATCTTTTGGAACCGACAAAAATAATACCGCGGTAGCGGTCTCATTGTGCTGCGGTAGTAGCACCTCGCAGGCCTGGTTAGAACGATTTAAAGCCAATAATATATTTTTATTCCCTGACATTGCGCTGGCGCTCTTGACTAAGACAAAGGCGGAGCTTATCAACTAAAAGTAGCCGCACTCGCCCAGGCTAACACGTGGGTTCATAGTTACATGTAAAGCCATTTTATGATCTTATCTTTGCTATTTAGTCCAGTTCGTCCAGATATAAACCAGGATTTTAGCCTGAAACACATAATAAGGTGGGACAAGAAGTGGCTGGAATTGTGGAGAAGAAAACTTTCCTTTTTGGGTCGATTCGTTTCACCCCAGGTCAGGCTTGACAGATTGACTGTTACCAAGACGATATTTTTGCCTTATCTGCCAATCTGTCAAGCCTGACTCCATGATGACTCCTTGACCCCAATTTTGACCCCAATTTTCAAAAGTTGAAATATATAGAGGCTTAAAAGCTAAAACAGTTTATAATAAATTTGCAATAACCAACAAGCGAGGAATAATCGTGGCAAAAGGTACTATTAAATTTTTTAACGCCCAAAAAGGTTTTGGGTTTATTACACCTGAGGATGGGGGTAATGATTTTTTTGTTCATGCGAACAATATAAAAGGTGATGTCAAATCAGTACGTGAAGGACAAAAGGTTGAGTTTGTAGCAGCTCAAGGTCGTAAAGGTCCCGAAGCTACTGAAGTAATTCTTCTTTGATTCGCAATGAAAGGGGCCGTGCCTTGCAATTCGCGCGATTTAGAAAGTATAATAAATCGCTCGAATTGCATGGCACGGCCCCTTTCACAGTCCTGAGAGTGCCGGAGGACTTAACAACCAGCGTTCTTATCCAAATCCATGTTAAGCTATTTCATTTCCATATAAAAGCTGTGCCACACAATTCTAGCAGCCTCAAGCGTGTTGAAAGAAAATTTGAAATTATTCAAGGCTGGAAATTTCCTAAAGTAATCAAACCATTCTTGAAAATTAGGAATACGTCCCACATTAAAAACACAAGATTCTTTTGAAAGTTTAAAAACCGGAGTTTCTAAAAGTCTAGGTTCTTCTTCAAACTTGGTTTGGAAGCAACCTTCTTTTCTTCCATAGAAATGTGGATCAATAGTTATGGTTTCCAGTTCTTTAAACTTTGTTTTGAGTTCTTTCTGCATTTGTAAAAATAAAGCAGTGATTTCTTGCTTCGAAATAAAAACTTCATCACCTCGAAATCTGTCTTTAGGTTCAATATTCAATTGACGAGAAAATTTACCTTGTAACTGAATAGATATATCAATATGCGTGATATGGGGAAAAAAGACTGCGAGTTTTTCTAAGCATTCATTTTCTTTTGAAAGATTGGCAAAAAAGATTAACTCGCGGATTCTTTGACGCTCCTCATCAGGCATAAAAAGCAGGAGTTCTATTAACTCTTGGTCTGATTCCTCTCTAATGAAAATTCCATTGACAAAGTTCCTTATGAATCGAAATTGAAAGCCTTCTTGGGAGATGATTCCTAATGATTTTATATCTAAACAAATATTACTTTTTTCTTCTGAGACTCGATATTTTATTTCGCAATTATCAAGATAAGATTGCAAAGCGGAAAATTGGAACTTAGTTTTCGTTTGGTCATCCAAAACGATTTTTTCTATATTTTTTAATAAAATATCTAACTGATCATCAGTTTGTACTTTACTAAACTTATTTAAAAATTGGTTATAACAGATTTTTTCCAGTTCTTTCAGTCCGCTCATTTGTGCAATTTGGTATAAATCACAGACAATTTCGATGTTATCATGTGATACCTGATTTTTTTTGTAAAGGTACTCTAAAAATAATTCAACTGCTTGAGGTTCAAATTGGGTGTAATCGATATGATATTTGTCGTCAGATTCTTTTTTTGAGTCCTTTGTGCTGCCCGCGAATTGCGCTTGAAATTTGTCACTTGACAGAAGAAGAAGAGAACGATTCGCTGAGACATCGCGATTATCTTTGCAATGTAAGACAACATTCCCTTCAAGATGTGTGAAGATGGTGAATTGGGAAAAATAATTTAGCGTTTTGCGTATGAGGTCTTTTGACTCCGGATGCTTCATCAGCCAAGGCTCCATCAATACAACCGTACGGGAACATAAATCAGGGTATTGTTGGATAAAAGGATGTTGAATCTTTTCATTTGATAAAGTGGTGATCAATCCTTTTAATTTTTCAAATTTACCTTGTTTGACTTCTTCTTCCAAATTGGGAAAAGTTGTATGATTCAAAAATAATTTTATTATTTGAGGGGTGGGATTTGCCATTTTATACCTGTTAATATTTTATTTTCTATACTTCTAGACTAAATTTATTAATAATGCAATACCTATTTCAGTCGTGCTGCTGTCGATAGAGTAAAGCGCCTTAAACGTCCATTTTATTGTAAAGTTGCATAATAAGTTTATTGACAAAATTTTAATTAAAATGATAAGATTTATTTATCTTTAAATTTTAATATACAGGTATTATGCCACCGATAAGAAATGTATCGAATTTTTTTTCCCATTTAATCGAATCTATAGAAAGCATAACCGAAAGTTTTTCTAAAACATATGAGGTTGCTCGAACAACACTTTCTAATTTACCGTCCGAAATAATGTTTACTTATCTTGATAAGGCCTCAATAACATCCCTTTCCATGGCATCAAAACAATTTAATAAAACATATTTTAGAAAACCTCTGTATCTTTCTGAATTCGCGGATGAATGCGCAAAGAATGGTTTTGATAAATTATTGAGTTTTGGGGAGAAGAACGGCTGTTATATAACTGGTGATACATTTGCATGGGCAGCGAAGAACAACCATGCATCAATTTTAAAACAGATCGATCTCCCTTCGATGAGTGTAGGCACATACCTTAATTTTTCCAGTTCTCCAAGTTTAGAAATGATTGGTTGGGCTGAAAGCTTTAATTTTGCCCATCCTCCTTCAGGATTTCATAGAGTATACGCCAAAAGACGCGACTTTCAGAATTTTTATAAATGCATAAAAGTTTTGTTTGATGCACCCCGTGATAATGTATCATGGTCCATTGATTTCGATAATTTGGAAATTTTAAATAAATTTATAAATATATATCCTATTGAAACGTATGTAGAATTAAAATTTATTTACGATAACGCGCTAAGAGAAAATTCACTTGAAGTAGTAAGTTGGTGTTTTGAACAAGAGAGAAAATACAATGGGCGCTTAGAAAGAGATTTTAGCTCATTCTCATGGCAAAAACTTGAAACAATGAAAATTGTTTATGAGAATTCAAACGAAATTGAAAGAATAAAGCTATTAGACCAAGCTGTTAAAATAAGCTGTTCCTCCGCCAACATCGATTATTTAGAATATTGGTTTGGAAGAGGAGCTATATTGTCTACAGAACATATTAAAGATATATTAAAATCGGATCAACAAACGCGTTGGTATCAAGACAGCCTTCCTTTTTCAGACAATAAGAGAAAACCATTGGAATGCGTACAATTTATTCACAAGAAATTAAAATTAGAACAACCTGCCATACTGGATCCACTACTCGTTACACATCAAACTACTCTCAAATCCTTAAATTGGTTTAAAGAAGTCGGATATAATGTGATCTATGATGCAATGCTTGTTGATTATTTACGATTGATTGCTGATCCTAAACAAAAGATAAAGTTAAATATTGATTTATCAATTATGGATTGGATGTGTAAAAATGGAATAATTATCACAGCACAAGTTATATCAGAAGCAGCACTAACCTATGACACCGAACTATTAGATAATATTTGGGCAAGGAAATCTGAGGATGTACAACCCGATCAAACAACTATTAAGGGTTTGTTATATTTTACTTTATCTTTAGATAATATAGAATTTATGCCTAATCGATGTATAAACACTGTCAAGTGGCTGCTTGCAAAGGGATATCAATTTGAAAATTTCTCTCATAAAGGCCTAGTACATGAGGATCCATACTTCCAAAATTATAACAAAAGATGTAGAAATTTTGTCAAAGAGTTAATAAAACTCGGCATGCCATACTAGCAGGCCTGGTCCCAATCATTACCGATGAAGATCAACGAACTCTAAATGTAAATTTATTATTTGAGCCCACACTATGTCTTATTTCTTAACACCAACTTCTCAAAAGCTTTTTTGTGAAGCTTCAGGTAATCCCGAGAGCATAGACTCTATCTTATCCCCCCAACCTATCCCTAGGCCGATGATAGAAGCTGATCGTTTTTTAAAGACATTGTATGATCGGGATTACATCGATCAAAAAGGTTGGTTAAAAGATAGCATTTCCCTCCCTCCCATTCCGATCCTGGGCAGAGGGAGCATGAAACGCCTAGACTCGCTGTTGGAACAGACAATAAAAATTAACGAATCTGACCTTCATCGGGTCATATCTTATAAAGATCTACTGCTAAAGCTTGACCTTGACAAAGGAAGAATTTATTTGGTTGGCGGGATGGTACCCTGGATATTAGGTGCCGAAGGAATTTTTGAAGCAGGATCGGCCTTGCTCGGTGAAGAAAATTTTCGACACATTTTTAATGAGGGATCCCTTGCACGCTTCGACAATAAAAAGGGCGACCTTGATATCCGTTATAAAATAGCCAATGATACGGATCCCCATTTTGTTGCTGAACAGCTTCTTCGCCGACTGGCAAAAGAATTTCAGCCATCGAAATATAAAGAAGAAGAGATTTGTAATGTACTTCGCACAACAGGAGGACCTTTTGAGAAGTTCGAACCCTTTTTTGATGTAGATGATGTTGTCGTCGACGGAAAGGGAGTTCGTAAGAGACATGCTTTTCGCATTAACTATAAAGACAGTGATGGAAGTGAATTGGACGTCTTGATCGCTTCTGTTTTGCAAAATGACACCCTGCTTACCCTTCAGGATCTTACACTTGATATTACAGATTATCTGCGCGGCTCCACGACTCAACTACGACCTGAAGGCAAGTCATTTAACGGCTGGCAGGCGATAGCGGCTCATTTAGGGAAGCTCATTCAACTACAAAGCATAAACCCCCAAGCCTGGGCAAGGGCACAAGCCAAGAAAGTATTTGGCTATAGGATGCTTGAACCCTATCCAGACGAACTTTATGCGAAGATAAATCCTTATGCATTAGGTGCAATTTTGCACGGTATTGTTGAAAACCACATCGGCGGCAATCCGGCAGCAGGAGTGATGCTATTGCTTGATAGCACGTCGAATCTTGTTCAAAGAGGTTTCCACCATTCCGAGGTAGATCAAATTGTTCAGCAAAACCCTATCGAAAGAATTCTTCCAAACGAGCTGCACGCTATCAATAAGGCCTCGAACATAATTCCCATGGAACTGATTCTTGCTGTTTTACGTTTAGCTAAGCATAAGGCGGAGGATCCACTTAGCAATCATCCAGATTCATTTTTGACCTGGAGAATCGAAGGATGTGAAGCGACCATACAAATGACATTGGAAAGAGCTATCGAACTTATTGTTTTTTATGAAATGCAAAGGAAAGTCTCACAAAAGGATGAAAGTCTTAAGTGCTTGATCCATTTATTTGATACTTTACACGGCAATAACAAAGAAAAAGAGGGCGTGTCGGGCCCTTTGATCGCTCTGGATATCGCTGCAATAGCATGTCCTCAATTCCTAAAGCGGGCTTGCGAGCTCTATTTTAAAGACCGCGAAGGAGACACAACATTAGCTCTTACCCTTGTAAAATGTTTGATTCCTAGAAATTGGCAAGCTGCTTCACAATTTTTTTGGCGACACTTGACTCATGTAGATAAAATTGAGTTATCCCAAATTGAACAATTTGATCATCTTTGCCGACAGTCTTTTCTTTCGGATAACAACAATCAAGCAATCGAAGCGATTCATTCGCTTATTCCTATGGCAAAAAAAATCTGCCAAGAATCGCCTGGCTTCGAAAATCAAATAGCTACAATTATCGAAGGCTATCTGAAAATTTTTTTGGGGAAAAATAGGCCTCGGACAGGTGGTTATTTATTACGGTTTGGCATGGAATCCGGTTTAAAATTAGATAATGGAGATTTGTGGCTGCAATGTGTGGAGGGCATTTTTACATTAAGTTATCCAAATGCAAAACAGGAGGCAGTAAATCTTTGGATCTTTGCCGACCGCCGCTCCATACGTTTAAACCATGTTCGTTCAATGGATCAACTACCATTTTATTTAGAATTTATAGAAGCTCTATATCAACAAGGTACGCAGGAAAAAGAAAAGCAGGAATATTTGCGCCTTGGCGATTCCCTCCAAGATTGGATTCCAACAGTTGGAAAACATAATGAGTTTTATTCTAGTATTCAATCGGTATCTGAAAAAAGAAAGAGAAACGAACTAGAGTTAAAAATCTCACAAAAAAATATTTTTAGCATGTTTGAATTTCTTGAACGTTGGAAGCCTGAAGATGCCGCGCATGGTATAGATACAGTTAAACAAAGATTTGTTGAGTTAATGGCATTGGTCTCCAAATGCGATAAATCTTCCTGGCAGTCTTATGTCAATAAACTTCAACGATTGCTCCCTAAGTTTATTCCCTATTTCACTGACGACTTAATTGTATTACAAAACTCAATCCTCGATATCATCGAGGCAGCATTCCATGCCGACCATCAATCGTCCAACTTGCTAGAAATACTAACATTGGTCCTGAGAGAAATGCCGCTTGCACCAAGAACTGTTTTACTATTGACGGAAGGCCTTAAAGAGGGACGCTTCTCATTAGTGTCCAAAGAATTTAAGCAAGTGTTGTGTAAACTTCAGAAAACGATTTTTGAAGAATTTTTTCGGCAGCAAAAGCACGAAGAGATCATTCTACTGATCATTTTAATCGGACAGAATGCCGACAATCTAAATAATGAAAGAAAGATTTATTTCGAGATTTGGCTAAACGCTTTCCGGACCTTTATTGAAAAATATAAATTTGAAGAGAAAAAAGGCGCTCATGTATCTCGACCCATTTTTTTGTGCCAACCTCTTCTAGAAAAAATGTATCCAAAAGAGAATGAGGCTGATCCATCAGAGAAAGAGCTGCTTGTCCGTCTCATAGATTCTATGCATGAGCAAGGATTGATCAGGGAGTCTGTATTTTGGATAAAGTGTTATTTTGATTCTATAAGTTTACATCCAAAAGAAATCATTCCGGACAATGTTTTGAAAATATTTCGATGGACTGAAACCATTTCCCAACAAGGGATGCTAATTGAAGTAGCGTACTGCTTGAAGTTCATATACAAGCATTTTCCTGAAATTCACAATAAGGTTTTCGATTTTATCTTGCGTTTGCCTGATGAATTTTTAAAGGTTTCCACAAGTTCAATTGCCAAGATGTTTCAAGCGAGGATACACGTTGATAAAGAGCGAATAAAGGATATCCATGTCAGATTAAAAATAAGAAAATTAATCCGAGTGTTGCTAGAAACGTCCCATAATCAAAAGAAATTTGCCTATGCCCTTAATTTTCTTGAGCTTGGTTTTCATGATTCCCTGGAAGTTCTACATAGAGTTATAGAAGCTGGCTGGTCGAAGCCACTGAAGTTAAGTCATCGAGCTTGGCGTCTATTTCGAATTCGCTTTCAGGAGTTTCTTGCAGACGAAGCAACTATGCGCGCCTCAAGCCCGACTATTGTAAAATGTTTAAAAGCAGGCGGGCCAATTTTGAAGAGTGTTAGCAAAGAGAGATTCACGCCCGCCATTCAAGACATCGATGCAATTATAGATAGATATTTAGATCCAAGATTGCCGTTAGAAGATTGGCTGCAAGATCCAGTAAAACAATTGATAATCATAGAGGATATAGGATCCTTATTATGCACAAAATTCCCTAAGATCACTATGGGAGTTGGAATTTCTGATGTGTATAAAATACATAATCTGCGAAAAAGACTTTCGAAATTCCCTATTGGGTATAATAAAGATAATCCTGATCATGTTGTTATAAAAACACTCTCGGAGGTGATTGATCAAATATTGTCCTACCAGTTTATACGAATAAATGATCCTAGCCTTTTTATTAAAGGCTTATTTCTTTTGAAGATTTCGTTAGAAAGAAATCAAAAATTATTGGCTAACCATATAGAGATATTCTTATTAGCGTTAGAAAACTCTAAGGAACCGGCTGGCTTGGTAAAATTAGCCAAAGAAGGAGTATTTTTTGATGTTGTCAAAATAATCGATCAAAAGCAACCTAGCAAGCACGATGTTGAACGCATTAAACAAGCTATGCGCAGTCATCCCATTGTAAAAGAAGAAGGCCGGACATTATATCAGCAAAATCTAATAAGATACATTCGGTCCTTTTCGGGTGCCGATAAGACGATTGATAGGGAAAAACAGTTGACCAAGCGTGAGATAAGGCAGCTTCAGCAGATTCAGAGGTGCAGCGAAAAATGTCTTAAAGTTGATACCTTTTTAGAAGGTCTACGATGGTCTGTCCGTATGGTGTTCTTGGGTTGCATTATGATGATTTTAGCTCAGTATATAGAGGACAGAAGGCAATAAGATTTGACTATGGAATATTTTCTGTGATTGAGCAAGCAATTCTACATTTTCAAAAAATTGCAGAATTGCGTGACCCACCCCCCTTTGATATCATCTAAAAAAATTAAGATGAATATAATTGGTTCTTTCTATTATGGTTACCAATTATTTTGCTAAATACTAAAGGAGGTTTCATGTCTGCTATAAATTTTTCTTCATTTACAACAGAAGAACAATGGACAAAATATATCGAATCTTTGCCAAACAATTATCGCTGCAGAGAAGGCGTTTCTGGTAAAATACTAAAATTGTCACGTCAGAATCTAACTGATAAAAATATCATACCATTAGGCGCTGCATTGGAAAAAATGAAAGGAGATATTGGTTTTATTAAACTTAAACGCAATCCAATTGGCGATAGAGGTGCAGAAGCAATCGCGAAAGCACTCAGAACTAATAGTGAACTATGCAAAAAAAATAATACAGATATTAAATGGTCTTTAGATTTTGAATATTGCAATTTAGGAAAGGATGGTGTCATGAGCCTTATGAAGGCGGTTATTGATACCGAAAGGCCAGCCTGGAAGTTTGCATTTAAGGTTCAAGATTACCCTAACATAGAAGTAGATAAGTTAAAAACGACGCCAGAATATCAATTGTTAAAGCAAGGGCGAGCTTATGCTAAACGATACACAGAAGAGCAAATGCTTTTCATTCAAGATAAGCCGAAATATCAGGCAATGGTAGACTCATTCTCAAAACAGTGGGCAGTTGAACTCATCCGGAAACAAGGTGAAGCTGAAGCATTAAAGCAGATAAAAGAGCTGTGCCAACATCCCGAACAAGTGGAAGAACTAGCAAAAATAATGATACAGGATGAAACTGCAAAAAAATTGCAGGAAAAGTGGGTAGAGTTTGTAAATATTGCAAAATCCCAAAAATAAAATGATTGGGGCAGGCTGCAATTCTGAAATTTCAATATTGCAGAATTGCATGCCTGACTAGTTAAGTATATAGAGAACAGAAGGCAAAAAAAAGAGAAATGAAAATGAAAGTTATAAAAAAGAAAGGGGCTACCAGGGGAAGCTATCGATAATCCGCTACTTTAAAAAAAGTTGAAAAATCCTCTGTTTCTTCTATTTTGAAGGTCTCTGGTCGATGGCCTTAAGCTTATTATTTGCTCTAATCCATTTTTCATAAATGAGATTACCGCCATTGACTAGCAAAAAATCCAGGGCAACATTTGGGAAGTTAAGGATAATCTCTAAACGCTTTAAAATCTCATTACCTAAAATACGATTTCTCTCTAGAGCATTTAACGATGACTGTGAAAATTCAAAAACTGCTGAAAATTCACGGGTGGTTAACCCAAGTGACTCACGGAATCTTATTACATCTTCCGCTGTTATTTTTCGTTTAAAAATCGGATAAAAAATAAATGAGGAAGGCCCTTTCCTACCTATTGTAGACAAAATAATAATCGGATCTCGTTCTTGCGGATCGATTCCCATTGCTGAACAATATTCAGGATAGGCTGGATTTTGAAGTGAAGGAATACGATCTTCAAGTGATGGAAATAGCATTTCTGATGAGAACTCTCTCTGAGTTAAAGGAAATTCAGGACCAAGCGGGATAACATTTTTAGCTTTAAAGTAGTGTTCGTCATATGCAAAAACAAGTTTTGCATTCACTCTCTTCAATATGCCCACATGTAACCTAGTCTTGCGTTTTTCTAAAAATATATTCACACCAATGATTTTTAAATTTCGCATAATTCCTCACTTCGTTTGGAAATAAGTCGTAAAAGAGCCTTTTGCCTTTTCTCGCTTATATAACTGTTTTCTACCAAACTCTGAAGTTTTTCCAAGGAATGCTGTTTGCGGAAACGATCCACAATGTTACCAAAACCTAAACGTTTCCATTCCCGAACATAGTCTTTCATTGTCGGTTTATCTGTTTCTTTAGTGTAAATTGAACCTCGTGGTTGTAAGTCCGCCCCTAACATAGAATGTTCTTCTAACGCCAATGCTGAGGGGTTATCATAAAAAGGAGCTAATTGCATTCCTTTTGCTGACTGGATGAAACCCAAATTACGACCATGTCGATCATGATTTCCAATGAGGCTATCAGCTAAAGTGAGATATACAAATCTTTCTTGTTCAATTCGTCTTCCAGTTTGATCCCCAATGATGGTAACAAGACTTTCACAATCGTGATTCTTTCCATTCTTCACAAAATGATAAATATGAACGAGATCGGAAGCAATTAACCCAGACATAAAATTTTTAGTTGCAAAACAAAATTGATCTTCTGGAAATCGAATGAGATAATAATTCGGGATTACTATGGCTAAGCATTCATAAATTTGATTGCATAAGTATTCTGTTGCTGGAAGTTCAAGATATTCCTGCTGTTGAACTTTAAGGATGAAGCTGGATTCACCAAGACGCGCAGAATATTTGCGATAGGCTCCATTAAAGAAACTGATGTTTGCAGTGTGGTTTTCTTGGGGGGCTTGAGATTGAGAGCGGGCAACAAGGTCTAAAAAATGACTCGTGTTCGGCAAATCAAACCAATCTTTAAAACAGTTTTTGTGTAGTCCATACCATGAATCTTCAAGGGCCAATTTCCCAAAACATTTACAGCAAGACGTTTGCATAAGCACCTCATTTATTTTCTATTATAAATAACGACTCATTTTTGTGTCAATATTACATTGACACAAAATTGAGTCGTATTTATAATGACATGAAATTACGTCAAATTGCAATAGATAGCGCTGTTTTTCGTATCAAAACCAAAGGAATGTATATAAAAAACACAGATTCCGCCCATTTGACATCTAGTCTCCTGAGTATCTGCAACATCATCTTGCGGCTTATGCGATCTAGAAGATTCTAAGATGTTCAAGACATATCAACATCAAAATGGACCGATATCACCACTTTTCCTATCCAATAGGGGCAAAGAGTTACTCGCGGTGTCCAATAATGAAATTATCTCCTTTAAATTAAGTGAATTTTCAGAAGATGAGACCATAAAAGGTTAAATAAAAAAGAACATATCTATAATTATAAAGCCTTTCGCAATTTAATTGTTGCTTTTTAATATTCATTTTAAATAAAATATGTTATGTTATAAAAAAAATAGAAGAGTAACTTATGAGCTTACCAGGCGATCTTAAAGTCGGTGATTCCCGACCTTTCAAAGAAGAAAAAGTTTCTATACGAAAATCTGGATCCCCGTTTACCCCGGAATCAATGTTAGAAAAAGTAAAAGAGCAAAATCCATCTTTACGAGTATCTTCGCAAAATTTTTCTAGATCAACGCCTGCGGGCGAAGAAAAAATAGAAAATGTGATTAGTGAGGCCAAAAAAATAGCCGATAAGGTGATAGCAAAAGATGGAACAGTATACCCGGCCAATAAAATTAAAGAGGAAATTAAAGAATTTAAAGACGGCGGTTCTTTAGAAAAATTCATAGATCGATTTGAAAATTTGGTCGATATTGTTGATATCTTTGGCAATAATGTATTATTATTTTTTGCAGCAGAAATTGGAAGTTTGCGTGTTGTTCGGGAGATGGTAGAGAATTTCAAAGCTTCATCAAGTTACCGGCCGTATGAAGATCCCAATACACCCATCATAAGAGCAGCCCAAATGGGGCACCTACCAGTAGTGCAATATCTCGCCCCATTATCAAAATATGAAGATCTGTTCCAAACCGAGGGGCATAATGCTTCTTTGCTTGATGCAGCGGCATTTGGAAAGGGTGATGTTTGCCAATGGGTTGTAGACCATAGAGTTGAATTAAAGCTGCCAATCGCAGGGAGTTCTGAAGCTCTCACCTATATTTTGGAAAGCAATTTGAGCTCTGTTGCTCCATTTTTGTTAAAATTTGCCCATATCACCCTAAACTCTGATCAATCATCTATAGAGCGGATAAAGGATGTAACAAAAGCAGCGTATATGAAAGATGCAAAGGGAAATACCTTGTTGCATCATGCTGTGAGAGAAGGGAATGCAGCGATGGTCGATATTTTGCTAGCTGCAGGTTCTATGCCTGATGCAAAAAATAACCTGAATGAAACGCCGATCTCAATTGCTAAGGGTGTACAAATCAAGCAGAGCTTAGATTTATGTCTAGAGAAGCATATTTCATTTCGACTAAGACAGCTTGATCATTTGCTTAAAGAAGTCCATAGCCAGACGATGACCAGTTCCGACGAAATAATTTCATGGGCTACAATTATTGCATCTATTGATGAGAATAAACAAGCTTCTAAACCATTGAAAGAGGACCTTCGGAGTGGGCTTGTGAAAAGCGTGGCCTTTAGTTTTGTAATAGAAAATTCTTTATTTACTAAAACAGAAAAAGAAATTCATATCGATAAATTTTTTAAAGGCCTTCAGCCTAAAGAATGGATCTTGGTCAAGGGAAAAAACATTCCCGGACATCATACCATATTTCTATTTGAAAAAGAGGGAAAATCTAGTTGGAAAGCATTGGAAGGCGACCGTTTCCGACATGGTGGAAAGGGGGAGCAATTTGCAGACTCACGTGAAACCCTGACGGACCTAAAACGGATAATGGGGCTCATATTTCCCGACGGCAAATTTGGGGTGGGCATCCGTGAAGATTCAGCATCTCAAAAAATAAAAAAGAAATGGCAAGGGGCGCAAAACAATTGTGTGACACAGAGCGATACTGTGGCTTTCGAGTACTTGTTAGCGGAACAATTAGGAGAAGTGAAACAAGTCTATTATCGCCAAATCAAGCCAACGCGAATCATGTTTCTTTGCAGTTCCCTGACTAAATTAAATAAGTTGTCTTCATCAACAGAATTAAAAGCTTGGCATTGGTTCACGAAACCTTTACAGAACCGATTATCTGATATGCATCCTCAAATTTTAGGCCTTAGACAGGCGCAAACTTTTCCATTAAGTTCTGCAGCTCAACAGGGTGAGTCATTTCTCGTTGCAGAAAACCCTAAAAGTTCAAAAGATCTGCCCCAATTTTCTGTTTGGTCTCACGGGTCAAAGATTCCAACCAGAAGGATTCCTTGGTTAGAAGGAATAAGCTATATCAATCAAGTTCCTACTGCTGCAACTCCGCTTGCCCAAAGGTTGGTGCAAAACCGCATTCAAAATCTATTCGGGAGCGGCCCGGGAGGAATCAGTCTTCAGAAAGATAGAGATGGTTCAGAATTTTTGGAATGTTCCTATTTTACACAACCGATTCGAGTGCCAATAAAAGTACTCCAAAATGGAGCGATAGTGCTGCAGCCGACCGGACAAAAGGCAATTGTTTATAATGATCTTAACTTTTTCCTCAACGGCATTCCAAGGGTATTTTTTTTGGAGGCTGAAGTTAAAGATGCATCTCTGAAAACAGAATTGTTGGAAAAGTGGATTAATACTCATTTAGATCGTGCCATACGCCGCAAAAAGGAAGAGCTTGGGATACATGATAAAATTGTAAATATTAAATCCTTAGAAGCGATAAAAGAAGAACTGTTGCAATTTTTAATAGAACAACATGGAAAAAAGAATTTTATAGTAGCGAAATTAGCATTTTGTTTTGATTCTCAACAGTTATTAAATGATAAAGATTTTCAAGCATGTTTTAGGGACGTTGGAAATTTGTGGGTTGACATGTTATCGAATGTTGAAATAAAAAACGAAAAGCACGGATTGTTAGCAAAACCACAACTCACGGCTTATATTCAGCTTCCGATGAAATGGAAAGAATATTTAAGAGAAAAGACGAGTTCAGTAATCAGCAAATATTCGATCTTCAACCGGTTCTTTTAAATTTAAGGGACTGCAAAAGTTATTTCTTTACATTGTTAATGCCTAAGGATTATTTAAAATGCCCTTGCGTTAGTTAGAAAACTTGTTCATCCACACTTTGCAAGACTGTATTTGATTCACTGATACTCCTGCAACAATGCCGTTATGATCGTATCCGTGGACCACGTGACATGTGGCTTTGAGATTATTTCCTAGCTTTGGCATCGATGAAGGGATCTCAGGGACATGAAAATCTTCGGTAGAAGCAAAAAACTAAATCGATTTTTTGAGATCATTGCGAAGACTTGG